>Ga0209097_10000973_pt1 | contig 25686 bp, 13 predicted proteins | sample AD_UKC052_MetaG_FD_184419 | JGI IMG/M metagenome (GOLD analysis project Ga0209097, IMG submission 184419) | Active sludge microbial communities of municipal wastewater-treating anaerobic digesters from USA - AD_UKC052_MetaG (SPAdes) (version 2) | ecosystem: Engineered > Bioreactor > Anaerobic >... | reverse complement strand
CGTTTCAGAAAATGATACCATCTTCTATAATATGCGGAAGATCAAACTGCAGCCATACCGCCTTGAAATAATTGCTGAAAATTTTGATAACAGCATTACAGGTTTCTTTGAAGACAGGTTCCTTAATACCTCTACTCCAATAAACATGACCGGTACCACAACGGTGGATTTTTCTGTTAGCAGCGACCTGGCTTCTTCAGCGGCCGACCGGTTCCGTATTGTATTCAAAAATTTACGCCCACTACCGGTAACGTTTACCAGTATTACTGCGGTGAAAAATAATAACGGCAATGTAGTGGAATGGAAGGTGGAGAACGAGCTCAATATTGCATCTTATGAAATAGAAAGGTCCACAGATGGTATCAATTTTACCAAAGTGGGCGCTGCTGCAGCCGGGGGTTCTAATTACAACTGGTTTGATGCCTACCCTGTAAGCGGCGATAATTTTTACCGTATCAAAAGTATTGGAAACCGTGGTGCTGCAGGCTTCAGCCGTATAGTAAAAGTGGGTGCTGTAAAAGGCAGGACGGGGTATACGGTATATCCTAATCCTTCAACAGATGGCAGCTTTGGTTTGCAGATGAGCAATCTGTCAGCTGGTTTGTACACGGTAAAGATCACTAACGGCAACGGGCAGCTTATTTGGAAGCAGTCAGTTAGTCACCCGGGCGGCACTTCCACCAATATAATCAATCCCACATCACAGTTAGGAAGCGGTAATTACCAGCTGGAAGTAATTGATATTACTGGCAAATCAACGGTGATAAAAGTGATGGTATTATAAATTGGGATAAGGTACCGTTACTCAGTTTTGGCGCCCGGTGCCGGTGCCTCCACTTTGTTAAACCCGCCTTTTTTATCTTTCTTTTTCTTATCCTCTTTTTTCTTTTTCTTTTTGCCTTCAGACTCATTCACTTTATCGTCATCTATTTTTTGCTTGGCATGTTCAATTACAAAAAAATACATGATCTCGTCATCCCCGCTTTTGGATGCTTTGATGATCTCCATAAAATGGTTATTGGCATTCCAGTCCGTATTTTTGTCAAGAATTTTTAAACCAATATTGGGAATAAAGTACTCTCCATCCGCCAAGCCCAGGGAAAAAATGGGCTGTTCCGGTTTTTTCCCCGTTCCGCTGTAGATCATAGCGTTCATCAGTTTGTCCACCAGGTCCATGAAGTAATCTGCACTGTCCTGCATTTGCTTTTGATGATAAGCATAGGAAGCTTCTTTATTCACCCGCAGGCTCAAAGGATGTGTCTGTAAATATTTTTTTGCTTTGGTAATGGCTTCATCATACTGGCCTTCTTCATTCAGGTCAAACACTTCTTTTTCGGGCTCCATGTCTTCAAAGGGTTTGTAATGGGAATCCTCTGTGTACCCGATCATCATCGTCAGCGTTTCCATATTACTGAGCGTGGTATCCCTGTCGAGAAAACGTACCAGCAGCTTTTGATAGTACAAGGGACTTTGCCTGTCCTGGCTTTGTTCCATAAAAGGTTTAAAATCCCTTTTATAATCAAAGGCCGGTTGTGAAAAAGCAGCAGTATTAAGCAGCAGCAGGATGGCTGCAAAAACAGTTCTCATATTTACTATTGTTTTGCCGTTTTATTGGTAAAGCGAATGTAGGCAAAAGCTGGATGAGATGTTTTACCGCAACAGGAATTTTTCGTTACCAACGGTTGTCCGGAGATAATATATACCTGGAGGCAGGTCTCCCAAATCAATGGTTTGGCTTCCTTCTTTTAGTGTAAAAGTTTTTATCACAGCACCCTGCATGTTAATTATGCCAGCCTGCGTGTTGTATAAACTCCTGCCTGCAGTGCTAATGATGATAAAGTCTTTTACAGGGTTGCTTAAAATAGTGATACCTGGTGTGCTTTTTCTCCTGTCAATTTTAACAATGGGTGAATACACAAAGCTGCCATCATTGTCAATAATTTTTAAACGGTAAAATACTATGCCGGTATTTGCATCGGCAATAGTGGCGTTGTAGTTGTTATTAGCTTTTCCTTTTGCAGGAACATTTGTTAGTGAATTAAAATGTGAACCATCATTGCTTCTTTCAATTGCAAATTGCTGGGTGTTTATCTCATTAGCTGTATTCCAGTATAAGGATATTGTATTATCATTTTGCGGTACTGCACTAAATGAAATTAATTTCAGCGGCACCACTGTAAAATCTTCTATTAGTGTGCCCGCTGTGTTGGTGATCACCGGCGCATTGTAATCAAAATAAATAGCGGCTTTGTTGGGTATGACCGTATTTACAGCAACAGTTGGTTTTGGTTTGACCCTGAATGATACAAAACCATGACTTAACGGTTCATTGATATTACTGTCGGGCAGCAGGATATTGAGGAATTCAAAGAAAGCAATATTGTCTTCTACAGTTGTTTTGCAATTGTGTGACGATGCAATCATCTGCAAAGAGTTTGTTTGCAATTCATAGCTTAATGTATCGCTTATTACAACTGTGAAGGCGGTATCTGTTCCGGTATTTTGAAAACGTACTGTGTAATCAATGTATTCTCCATTTGAAACCTGTAGTGGAGAAAGCTGTGGTGTTGCCTGTTTGTCATTGGGATCGTAGGAGCCACGAATCACAAACGAATTGGTATCAGCCACTTCATAATTCAATGCCCTGATCATTGCCTCCGAATGTATCGAATCTCCCAGAACGACATCCGTCTTTATGGTAAAAAAGGCAAGAAAATTTCCATCCTGCCCTGTTAACAGGTTACCGGGGTTAAATGAAAGCATATTGTTGCTCTGTGCTATTACGCCTGCAGAACCAGAATCATACACAAGTTTTACACTGTCATATGTAAAGGTGATCACCGGCGAAAGATTGGTAGTGCCGGTATTTTGATAGCTGATCATATAGGTAAAGGCAAAGCCCGGCCGTGCTGCCCAGCTAACCGGTATGATCTTTACCGACAATTCATTAATAGTAATGGTGGGCTGCAGTGCAAAGTTGCCCGTTACCAGGGTGTCGTAGCCCGTAAAATTGTACTGGTACGACACAGGAACAGTAGTAAAATACAAGGGAGGTGCAGCACTGACAGTGCAGTTTCCTATAGTATCATTACCTATTTCATACCGGCCAGCAGTATCCGAAAACGAGTAGCTGCCGTTTGAAAGAGTGATGCATATATTTTTAGCCGCCGGTTCATTGGTGTCTATTATATTGTTGTTGTTATTGTCGTAAAAAATAGTACCCTGCATAACCGGGAAGCCCTGGCAATGCATCAGGTTATTTACCGGGTTACAAAGTGCTATAGCAGCGGGTGCACTCCGGTCATCTTTATACAGCAATAACCGGGATGTTGTGTTGGGAATACAGGTTACTTTTTGTCCATCCACATAAATTCTAATAGCGGTAAGAGTGGCTGGTATACTGGGTATACAGTATATATTATTCAGCCTGCAATCCATACTGAGCAGGCTTGATGGCAATGCAGGTAATACTGAAAGGAGGTTGCTTTTACAATTAACTGTTTTTAAGCCCTGGTGCAAGGATGGCAGAGACAAAAGCGAATCGTAGGAACAGTCAAGGTTTTTTAGTGATAGCGGTAATGCGGGGAGATGCTGCAGGTAATTGGCTGAACAATTAAGGTCGGTAAGTGAGCCAGGAAGGGAAGGTAGTTGCCGGATGAAATTTCCCGAGCAATTCAATATTTTGAGCGAATCCGGTAATGCAGGCAACCCATTAAGCGACATCCGGCTTACATACATTTCTTTTAACAAGCCGGGTAATGCAGGTAGGGAGAGAATATTAAAGTTATCTGTGAGATCGAGATACTCTAACGAGTCTGGCAGGTTATCTACTCTGTCAATAAAATTATACCTGCATTCCAGCCGTTTCAGTTTGGGTGGAAAGGGAGCGCTGTGTCTTACATTTTCATTAATTGATGTGTTCAGAAATCTTAGTGAATCGGGATAGGAGGTAAAATTAACCGGTGTCATACTTTGTGAAATATCAAGAAGGATAAGTCCGTCAGGTAAAGCGGGCAAGCTGTCGAGCATGTTAGAAAAGCCACAATAGAACCACTTGAGAGAGGCGGGAAGAGAAGGCAAACTTCTTATCCTTGGACAATGGGTAATATCAAGTAACTCCAGTGTAGAAGGAAAAGGAAATACAGTTTGCAGGTTCAAAGCGCCATCACAATAAAGCCTTTTAAGTGTAGATGGCAAATCCCGTAAGGTATCCACCAAGCAATTTTTGCAGCCAAATGCAATCAGTGATTTGAAGTATTGAATTCCATCAAGTTTATAAATGGGTTGAGCGTTATTGGCAAACACGCCGACGTCCAGCGAGTCTTCCGTTATAATAGCATTACAGGTGGTGTCCATTTCATCGTTGGCATTGAAACAGGCGGGGTAAAGACCTTTCAGCATTACCTTCAAGCCACTGTCGGGAATATTTACATACTGGGCTTCAGTAACGGATGCAAACAGCAGGCAGGTGAAAAGAGTTAAAAATTTTTTCATATAAAATATTGATCAGGAAAAATACATTTGCTGGCTTTTATGAACAGCGTGTGTATTTTCAAAAAAAGTTGATTTATTGTTTCAATATCCTGCTGCTGCCGTTCATTGTTCTTATATAATACACTCCAGCAGGCAGGCTTTTTAAATCTATAACATGGCTTCCTTCTTTAATTATGAAAGTTTTTACCACCGCACCCTGCATGTTGAAGATACTTGCCTGTGTATTATTCAGGCTTCTATCTGTTGAGCTGATGATAACAAAATCTTTTACAGGATTACTGAGTATATTAATACCGCTTGTATTTTTTCTTCTGTCAATTTTTATTACAGGAGAGTATGTAAAGCTGCCATCGTTATCAACTATTTTTAATCGATAAAAAGCAAGGACGACATTTACATCTGCCACCACAGCATTATAGTTGTTATAAGCTCTTCCCTTTGCAGGTACAGTTGATAATGCGTTAAAGTATAAGCCGTCAGTACCTCTTTCAATCACAAAATGTTTACTGTTTATTTCGTTGGCAGTATTCCAGAACAATGAAACAGTATTTTCATTTTGCGGCACTGCACTAAATGAAATTAGTTTTAAAGGAACAGGGTTGGGAATTTTAATGAGAGTGGTGGCAGTATTGGTGATCACTGGTGCATTGTAATCAAAATAAATAGCGGCTTTATTAGGTATCACCGTGTTTACCGCAACAGTGGTTTTCGGCTTGATCTTAAACATCACAAAGCCATGGCTCTTTGGTTCGTTCACATTACTATCAGGCAGCAGTATGTTGTGAAATTCAAAATATACAATATTGCCTTTTACTGTGGTCTTGCAGTTATGAGAAGATGTGACCATCTGCAATGTGCCGGCCTGCAGGTCACTGCCCAATGTATCGGTAATAACAACGGTAAAGGCGGTATCCGTTCCGGTGTTTTGAAAACGGATGGTGTACTCGATATATTCTCCATTAGCAACCTGTGAGGGAGAAAGCTGCGGGGTAGCCTGTTTATCATTAGGATCATACGAGCCACCAATAAAGGTCGAAAGACTGTCGCTGTAAGAAATGGAGTTGGCTGCAACACTTGCCCGGGTTGTAAGTATGGCACCCAATGGTGCATCGGGCAGCAACCTGAAATACGCAACTATGTTTTGCCTGCTGCCGGGTACCGATCCATTGGTTTGAAGACTTAAAGTATTCGCATTTGCCGTTAATGGGGTACTGCTTGAATCATAAATAAGCTTTGCATTATCATACCCGATAGTAAGCGTATGATCCAGCGTGGTGGTGCCAATATTTTCCCAGGTTACCTGGCAGGCATACCCAAAGCCGGGCCGGGCAGCCCAGCTCACCGGCACAATACTGATTGCCATAGAATCCTTTACCTGGTTGGCACGCAGAGCGTAAGTACGGGCCGATATCGTGTCAAAAGAAGTAAAGTTGAAATTAACGGCAGGCGGTACACAATTAAAAAAGCGAACAGGGTTTACAGTGATGGTATTGGCACCGAGGCCGGTGGCAGCCAGTTCAAAGTAGCCGTTATTGTCAGAGAAAGTAAACTCTCCATTGTGCAATACCACTTTACTGTTGGTTTTATAGGGTTCATTGGCATCTTTAATATTGTTACTGTTATTATCGTAAAAAATATTTCCAGCCATAATGGGGTAAGCATAACAGTTACCACTATTATTGGTTGGATTGCACAAAGGAAGGAACACTATACTGAAGTTGGGATTTTGCCAGCAGGAAAACCAGCCAGCGCCATTGCGGTAATCCTGTATATATACTTCGGTTTGATTATTGGGCAGGCATTTCACTTTAGAGGTATCTGCTACAATAAACAGCCTGCATGACGGCCGTGGCAGTCTTGGAAGGCAGTACAGGTTATTGTTGTGACACTCTATATACTCAAGCCCGGCGCTTAGTTCAGGAAGTTCAGTAAGCAGGTTATTCGAACAAACAATGCCTAACAGGGAAGTGTTTGTTATTGGCGGCAGCACCGTAAGCTGGTTATTGTTACAAAAAAGTGAATCGAGCGATGCCGGTAATGCAGGTAAAGAGGTAAGCTGGTTGTATTCGCAATACAAGCCATTTAACGTTGCTGGCAATGCCGGTATGGATGAAAGATTGTTGTTGCCACAGATCAAACTAAATATTGAGGTATTGCTGATGGCGGGCAGGGCAGTAAGCTGGTTGTTATGTAGATCAAGCCAGTTCATTGTTGCCGGTACCGGGGGTAAGGTTGTTAAACTGTTTACTGCTGCATTCAGGTAAGTAAGCCCTTCTGGAAGCGTGGGCAGGCTACTAAGCCTGTTGCCACTGCAATTAAAATAAGTAAGCGGTGCAGGCAGGTCAGGAACGGCAGTAAGCCTGTTGAACGAACAATCAATATATTCAACACCTGCCGGAATAGCGGGTAAAGAAGTGAGCATACTGTCGAACCGGAAGATAAATGTGCGCAGAGCTGTTGGCAATGTAGGCATGGAAGCAACTTTTGTTGAAATAACTTCCATATGGGTGATTGTGCCTGGCAGGGCCGGTAGTGACGAAAGTTCTGGTGCCCTGTGAATAATAAATGTTTTTAATGCCGGGGGTAATGCAGGAAGGCTTGTCATGGTGCCTCCGGCGCACCGCAGGAAGGTGAGGCTTGATGGCAACGCAGGCATTTCCGAAAGTTCATTATTACAATCAAGCGTATCAAGCAGCGGTGGCAATGCCGGCAGGTTTGTAATGAAAGTATTGGTTGAATAATTATAATTCCCACTACAGTTAAGGTAGGTAAGTGCTGGTGGTAATGTTGGAAGGTTTGTTAACCGGTTACCAAAGCAGTTGAGAAATTTAAGTCCTGCTGGCAATGCAGGCAACTGACTAATCGTGTTATCAGGTGCGCCAGTCCCGTCATTTGAAACATCAAGGTATTTTAAAGAAGCAGGTAGTTCCGGCAGGGTGTTTATGCCTGCACTTCTTATAGTGAGTCCCTCAAGCGAAGCAGGCAGAATGCCATTGCCCAGCCATCCACAATAGCTGACATCAAGATATTTTAAATTAGGAGGCAGCGGAAATCCGCTGCTCTGCCAGGAGGCGGAGATATATTCTACCGAAGGTGGCAATGGGCAGTTTACCAAACAGGTATTATACAGCCTGAACTTTTTGAGGTTTTTCAAATACTGGATGCCCTCCATATCCTGGTAGTAGTTACAATATATACCCATCTCGCCTCCAAAGGCAAGTGAATCCACTGTAAGCAACACACTGCAGGTGGTATCCATTTGTCCTGATACATTAAAGCATCCGGGATAATTCAGCCTTAGAAAATTCCGGAAATTGCTGTCGGGAATATTTACATATTGTGCCCTGGTGGCGTTTCCAAAAAAAATGATAGCGATAAAAATGGGTATCAGCCTTTTCATAAAAAATTTTTAAGCGAAGAATACTAAATTTATTTGTGCCGCCTGTTTTATTTACTGATGAATATTTTGTTGCTTCCGTTGATGGTTTTCAAATAATAAATACCGGCTGGCAAATCTTTTATTTCTATAGTTTGACTGCCCTCTTTTACAGTAAATGTTTTTACCATAGCCCCCTGCATATTTATAATTGTGGCATTTGTGTTATGTAAGGTTCTGTCAGTTGTATGGATCACGATAAAATCTTTAACAGGATTCGTCATCACCGTAAAACCGGCCGCATTTTTTCTCCTGTCAATTTTTACTAAAGGAGAGTAAACATAGCTGCCATCGTTATCAACAATTTTTAAGCGGTAAAAAGCGATGCCGGTAATTGCATCATTTACTACAGCATTGTAATTATTGTTTGCCCGGCCCTTTGCAACAACATGTGTAATTGAACCGAACTGCAATCCATCCTGGCTTCTTTCAATTATAAAACGCCGGGTATTTACTTCATTGGCAGTGGTCCAGTATAAAGATGCGGTATTGTCATTGTGCGGAACTGCGTAAAAGGAGATCAGCCTCAATGGCAGTGTTATAAAATCTTTTATCAGTGTGCCTGCAGTGTTGGTGATCACGGGCGCATTGTAATCAAAATAAATGGCGGCTTTGTTGGGTATGGTGGTATTAACTGCAACCGCAGTAAGTGGTTTTATTTTAAAAGAAACAAAACCGTGACTTAAAGGCTCATTGGTATTGCTGTCGGGCAAAAGAATATTCTGAAATTCAAAGAAGATAATATTGTCTGTTACAGTTGTTTTGCAATTGTGAGAAGTGGCAATCATTTGCAAACTGTTCATTTGTAAATCTTCACTCAAAGTATCGCTGATAACAACAGTGAAGGCAGTATCGGTTCCGGTATTTTGAAAACGGATGGTATAATTAATATACCCTCCATTGATAACCTGCAGTGGTGACAATTGTGGCGTGGCCTGTTTATCATTCGGGTCGAATGAACCACGGATAACCGTGCTGTTAGTTGATATGGCAGTTGTTGAATTGGCTGATATCGTTCCTGTTGCATGCAGTGAATCGCCCAGGCTGGCCGTGCTGTTCAAAGTAAAATAGGCATTAAAGTTTCCCTGGTCGCCAGGTATTAAGCTCCCAGCGGATAACGTCACCGTATTGCCATTGTGTATGATGGAACTGTTTGAAGCCGAGTCAAACGTAAGCCTGTTGTTATCGTATTCAAAAACAATCACCGGTGAAAGTATATTTGTCCCGATGTTCTCATAGCTGATCATATAACTAAAAGGAAAACCGGGACGTGCCGCCCAGGTTAAAGGGGTTACTGTGATTGCCAGGCTGTCGATGCTTATAGTTGGCTGCAATGCAAAATGCTGCTGTACAATGGTATCATAGCTGGTAAAATTAAAACTGGCATTGACCGGGCTGGCGCTAAAGAATTGCGGAGCTTCTGCACTGATAGAGGCACTACCAATAGAATCTGTGGCTATCTCGAATTTTCCTAAGTTGTCAGTAAAAGTGTAACTACCGGATTGTAAGGATACTTTGCTGTTTTTTTTGCTGAATTCGCCTGGGTCTTTAATGCCATTGCTATTGAGATCGATGAAAACATTTCCAGTTATTACAGGATATGCCTGGCAAAGGTTCTTATTGGTTATTGGAGTGCACAGAAATACAGGTTCAGCCGATTCATAACCATTGTTATCATACCGGAAAAAATAAGTGCTTACAGGCTTGTTGGGCAGGCACCTGATCCTGTAATCGAAACTCAGGTAACCACAGCTTTCCGGAATCCTTGGTAAGCAATCTAAGTAATTAAATTCCGTTTTAATATTGGTAAGACTGCCAGGAAGTGCCGGTAATCCGGTGAGTGAATTATACGAACAATCAAGGAAGCTCAACGATGCCGGCAGCACGGGCAGAGATGTTATAAAATTTCCGTTGAGCCCTGCATTTGTTAAAGAAGCAGGCAGATCGGGCAATGTTGTAAGCTGGTTATTACCGACGAAAAGATATTGAAGCGTTGATGGTAATGCCGGCAAACTGGTCAGTTGATTATTGTTGGCTATTATTTGAATTAACTGCGTTCCTGATAAAGCAGGTAAGCTTTGTAATGGGTTGTAGTAACAGGATAAATTTTTTAAATTACCTGGTAAAGCCGGAAGGCCGGTTAGGGAATTGGTGTGGCACTCCAGGTTCCTCAATGTTGATGGAAGAGCGGGAAGTGAAGTAATTGAATTTCTGCTGCAATCAAGTTCTTCCAATTGAGGGGGCAACGTGGGTAATGATGCCAGGTAATTCTCACCACACAGTATATTTTTTAAAGTAACAGGTAACGCGGGCAGTTGGGTATAGCTGTTATACCTGCAGTCCAGTCGAACCAGCCCGGGCGGAAAAACAACCGGCCCTGCCGTAATGTAACTGCACAATAAGGTATCAAGTGTTGCGGGCAGTGAAATGCCGGCAAGGCTCAAGCAACTATTATTAGCGCAATTGAAGTACCGCAGGTTTTTAAAATACTGAATCCCGGTTACATTATTGTAGGGGCAATCGCCTAATCCGGGGTTCGATATATCAATCCTGCTTGCATTAACTACCGCAAAACAGGTAGTATCCATCTGTAACTGTGCGTTAAAACAGGAGGGGAATTCCACCTGTAAAAAATTCCGGAAGTCAGGGTCTGGTATATTTACGTACTGGGCTCTGCCAATATTCCACATCAGCAGGATACAGGTCAGAAAGGGTAAACTTTTCTTCATAAAAAGGGTTTGAAGAATAAATGTAATTCAATATTGCCAGTTCCCGCTCATTCTGTCTCTGGAATATTCACCCCTAGTTATACTATTGAATCAAAATCCTCACAGTGCCATTTGTTGTTCTCAAATTATAAATACCGGCTGGCAGCTCCCGGATATCTATCCTTTGGTTTCCTTCTTTTAAAGCAAAGACCTTTACCAACCTGCCCTGCATATTAATAATGCTTGCTTGTGTGTTGTGTAAACTCCTGTCCGTAGTGTTGATAATAACCACCTCCTTTACAGGATTGCTTAAGACAGTAAAGCCAGTTGTGTTTTTTCTCCTGTCAATTTTTACTAAAGGAGAGTAAACAAAGCTGCCATCATTGTCCATTATTTTCAAACGATAAAAAGCGATGCCGGTAAATGCATCGGTTACTACAGCATTGTAATTATTATTTGCCTGCCCCTTTGCAAAAATATTTGTAATTGAACTGAACCGCAATCCATCATGGCTTCTTTCAATAATAAAATGCCGGGTATTTATTTCATTAGCAGTGGTCCAGTATAAAGATGTGGTATTGTCATTTTGCAGTACCGCATTAAATGAGATCAACTTTAATGGCAATACAATAAAATCTTTTATCAACGTGCCGGCGGTGTTGGTGATCACGGGTGCATTGTAATCAAAATAGATAGCTGCTTTGTTTGGTATGGTTGTGTTAGGTGCAACTGTTGTTTGTGGCTTGATGCGGAAGGAAACAAAACCATGGCTGTTCGGTTCATTTATGTTGCTATCAGGCAACAGTATGTTTAGGAACTCAAAGAAAACAACATTGTTTTTTACAGTTGTTTTGCAATTGTGTGAGGAGGCTGTCACCTGCAACGTGTTTGCCTGCAGGTCATCACTTAATGTATCGCTGATAACAACAGTAAAGGCGGTATCTGTGCCGGTGTTTTGGAAACGGATGGTGTAATCAATGTAATCGCCATTGGCAACCTGTGATGGGGACAGTTGTGGGGTGGCCTGTTTGTCGTTGGGGTCAAATGCACCACGGACATACATTTTGCTGCTGTCCATTGCAGTAATTGCATTGGTTGAAAATATTATTTTAGTAAGTATAGAATCATCTAAAACCACATTCGGTTTTACCCTGAAATACGCCATCAAACTGCCCTGGGCTCCGGGCACTAAATCGCTGGTATTTAAATATAGGTTGTTGCCATTTGCAACAAGAGGATAAGAACTGGAATCAAAAAACAACTTTGAACTGTCGTAATTAAAATCAATCGATGGAGAAGATAAAACAGTGGTTCCGTCATTTGAATAGCCTACAAAAAACGAAAGCGGAAAACCGGGCCGGGCAGCCCAGTTTAGGGGGATCAGTTTTATTGAAGGCAGATCAATTGTGGTATTGGCATGAAAGGCAAAATTTCCACTGACAATTGTATCATACCTGCTAAAATGATAATTGTATACAGGTGGATTTGTATCAAAGTATTCTGGCGTAGCTGCTGATAGAGTATAGGCTTCTGTACTGTCAGCAGCAATTTCAAAAAATCCCTCCTTATTAGTAAAGGTGTAAGTATCATTTGAGAGATCGATACGGCAGTGTTGTTTCACAGGTTCGTCAATATCTCTTATGCCATTATTGTTATTATCATAAAAAGCCAGACCCTGCATAACAGGAAATGAACGGCATTGATTTGTGTTGTTGACCGGAGTGCATAACGGCAACTGTACCGGGTAGATATCGGTTATAGACCAAAAGGGTGTATAAAAAGCATTATTATTAATGTTTGGCAGGCATTTTATTTTAGCAGTATCTAATACTATACTGCAATTGGGAGGCAACCACGGAAGACAATAAATATCATTATAACAGCAATAGATATTCCATAAGGAAGTGTGGGCTAATTCTGGCAGACTGGTTAGCCTGTTTGAAAAACATTCAAGAATAAAAAGTGTTGATGGCAAGGCAGGAAGGGAAGTAAGCAGGTTGCCGCTGCATTTTAATTGCCCAAGTGAAGCAGGCAGATCCGGAAGAGAAGTGAGTTCATTACCGCCACAACCAAAGTAAAACAGGGTGGCTGGTAAAGCAGGCATGCTGGTGATTTCGTTGGAAGAACATTCAAATTCGCTTAACGATGCTGGTAGTGCCGGCAATGCCGTTAAGCGGTTAGCATACACATACAGTTTTTCAAGTGAAGCTGGCAAAGTGGGTAATGATACAAGTTGATTGGCATAAGCCTGTATTTCAGTAAGCCCGGTTGGGAAAAAGCTAACTGTAGTGATGCTGTTGTAAGAAAAGTTAAGATATTTTAAAGCTGGAGGTAAAGGAGGCAGGCTTGTTAAGCTATTGGAGGAGCAATTTAAAAATTCTAATGAATCAGGCAAAGGCGGCAGGCTTGTTAAATAAACGAGTGAGCCGGAAGGATATGAGGTGTTCCAGCAATTTAATACTTTTAAACCCTGTGGCAGTGACGGCAATGTTGAAAGCATGGTATTGTCTATGCATTGCAGCACTTTTAACCCGGCCGGTAGTGGCGGCAATGCTGTATAATTACAATTTGTGCAGTCAAGAATTTTTAATGCTGAAGGAAAAGCAGCAGGACCTACTGCGTTATATGAGCATAACAGTGTGTCGATAGTATTAGCCAGCCTGATGCCAGAGAGATCGGCATATTGATTATGACAATCGAAGAAAGTGAGGTTTTTAAAATACTGCACACCGTCAAGATTTTCGTACAGGCGAACTATGCCTGGTGAGGCACAGGTAAGGTGTGTTTCATTTACAATAGCACTGCAGGTAGTATCCATTTGTCCTGCACCGTTAAAGCAGCCGGGATACTGGCTGATAAAAAAATTTCTTAAAGCAGTATCGGGTATAGTAACATATTGTGCTTTACAGCAGGAAACAATAATTAAAATGCTGATCGCAGTAAAAATTAAGGTCTTTCTCATAAATGCAGTTACCATTTAAAGTTAAATCAAAAAGGCGAAAGAATTGTAAAGCGGCAATAACTGCAGTGTTTCAGGAATAAGTGCAATGGTTTTAAGCATAGATGCAAAAGAGCCGGTCTGAAAACCGGCCCTTGTTATATAACCCGGGAATTTATTGTATCACAATCCTGCTGCTTCCGTTAACAGTTCTCATCAAATATACCCCGTTGGGTAAATTATTTATATCCACCACCTGGCTTCCTTCTTTTACAATAAATGTTTTTACCACGGCCCCCTGCATGTTGATGATGCTGGCCAGCGTATTATGTAAACTCCTGTCTGTTGTATTGATAATAATAAAATCTTTTACCGGGTTGCTGAGCAAGCTGAATCCTGCTGTATTTTTTCTTCTGTCAATTTTTACAACAGGAGAATATACAAAGCTGCCATTGTTATCAACAATCTTTAACCTGTAAAATACAATGCCGGTGATTGGATCAGCTACAGTACTGTTGTATTGATTGCTTGCTCTTCCGTTGGCAAAAACATTGGCGATGGAGGTGAATGCTGAGCCATCACTACTTCTTTCCACCATAAAATATTGGGTGTTTATTTCATTTGAAGTTTTCCAATATAAAGATGTGGTATTGTCATTGTGCAGCACTGCATTAAATGAGAGCAACCTTAACGGCAATACGATAAAATCTTTTATCAGCGTGCCGGCGGTGTTGGTGATCACTGGCGCATTGTAATCAAAATAGATAGCAGCTTTGTTTAGAATCGTTGTGTTTGCAGAAACGCTTGTTTGCGGTTTCATTTTGAATGATACAAAACCATGACTCAACGGTTCATTGATATTGCTGTCGGGCAAAAGAATATTCAGGAACTCAAAGAAAACAATATTGTCTTTTACAGTTGTTTTGCAATTGTGTGAGGACGTGATCATCTGCAAACTGTTTGCTTGTAAATCATCACTTAATGTATCGCTGATAACAACAGTGAAAGCTGTATCTGTTCCGGTGTTTTGAAAACGGATGGTGTAGTCAATGTATTCTCCATTGGCAACCTGTGATGGGGAAAGTTGTGGTGTGGCTTGTTTGTCGTTGGGGTCATATGCGCCAATAACTATTGTACGCACACTGTCGAAAGCTGTAAAAGTGCCGGCATTTATAACGGCTTTTGCATTTAATGTGTCGCCAAGCGGAACGTTAGCTTTTAAAGTAAAGTAACCAATAAAGCTGCCGGCTTGCCCGGGAATCAATGTGCCAATGTTGTAAGTAAGGTTACCGGCATTATCAACAACACCTGCCTCGGAGCTTGTGTTATAGTTAAGCTTTGTTTGGTCATAATCAAAAACGATGTTTGAAGAAAGGGTAGTAGTGCCGGTGTTTTCATAACTGATTATATATGGGTATGAAAAACCAGGACGGGCTGCAGGATTAATTGGGGTAACGTGTATGGTTATTTCATCTGCGATGCTGTCAATTTTTAAAGCAAAATTCCGGTCTGTTATTATTGTATCGTAAGTAGTAAAATCTAAATCGAAAGAAACTGGAGTATATCTGTAATATCTTGGGGCAGCTATTGTTAATGCAAAATTTCCAATACTATCTGCTCCTATCTCAAATTGCCCGGTATCATCTGAAAAAGTATAACTGCTGTTTAAAAGGTTTATACGGTTGTTGATTTTTGCCGGTTCGCCTGCATCTTTAACAGCATTATTATTTAAATCAATAAATATATTTCCTCTTGTAACAGGGAATGCCCCACACCTAAATTCGTTGTTTACCGGGCTGCATAGCGGGAAGAAGTTCCGTACTCCCAATCCGTTTTCATCACTAACATATACTTGAAAACCAACAGGTTTGTTGGGAATACATTTGATCTTACTGTCTATTACAATGTACTCGCAATCGTCAGGTAACCTGGGCAGGCAGTGAATATTATTAGAATCAGCCCTTAACGACTTCAAATTCCCTGGCAATCGGGGCAGGCTGTTTAGAGAATTTTTATTGCATGTAAGTAAAATTAAAGATTGTGGCAAGATTGGTAAAGCTGTAAGTAGATTATTTCCAACATGGAGTCCAACAATTGATTCGGGTAATGCTGGTAGTTCTTGAAGTAAGGTATTGGTTGCTTCTAACACTATTAAACTACCCGGCAATGCCGGAAGCCTGCCAAGAGGGTTATTGGCGCAAAACAGGTTTTTAAGGGAACCGGGCAATGCAGGCAGCGTCGTTAAAGAATTACTATAGCACTCAATAAACCATAAGCCAGATGGCAAATCAGGAAGATTTGTTAACCTGTTTTCACGGCAATACAAGCTTCTAAGCCCAACGGGTAATATAGGCAAAGTTGATAGCAGGTTATGGCTGCACTCCAGCCATTCAAGCCCGGAAGGCAATAGCGGCAATGATGTTAAATTGTTTCCGCCGCACTGCAAAGATTTAAGTGATAGCGGCATGGCCGGAAGTGAAGTTAGGTTGCTGCCTGAACAGGATAAATCAGTTAAATACGGCGGAAGATCGGGTAGTTGAGTAAAACCACTACCAGAGCAATTGAAACTTTGTAAGTAGGGAGGAAGGGCTGACGGTCCCGCCGCAATATTTCTGCAAAGTATACTATTCAGATTTCGAGGCAAGGTAGTAGTAGAAAGATCAAGACAAGTAAGATCAATACACCAAAGCGTCCGTAGGTTTTTGAAGTACTGAATACCATCTGCACTCGTAATGCACCTGTTAGTATCAGCAATTGGGAAAAGCAAGGTTTCAGAGACGATTTGCGTACAGGTTGTATCCATTAATCCAGCGTCATTAAAGCAGGCGGGATACAATCCTATTAGGTAATTCCTGAAATTGGTATCCGGTAAACTCACATATTGCGCCTTTCCGGCAACAGCAAATAATAATAAAACTACTGCCAGCCTAACGAACTTTCTCATAAACCCGGTTTTGATATAAATGTAAAAAATTAAACCCAGCACTGGTTTAGATACAAAAACAATAAGCACCGTTTGCCAGACGCTAAAATATTTGCGGCTTCCGGGCTCTTAAAATCAGTTTGTCATTTCCCTTAAATCCCTTACTTTTGCGCCGCTAAAAGATTCGGCTTATGTAGACCGGTGCCGGACTATTTAGCAGTATATGAGAGCATAACACACCATATTGCCCCACTCCGGCTAAAAAAGCAGGAGGCCTACGGGGAGATTATACTGGCAAGATGGCCATACAGGTTCAATACAGATATAAAGTACAAGAGTGCGACGCCAATGAAGCTGATTAAAGATTCAAAAGCAGGGCTCATAACAATAAAACAATTTAACAAACAACAATAATTTAATACAATGGCTGACTTAAAATTTCAGAGAAACTTTGGTATTGCCGCTCACATTGATGCCGGTAAAACCACTACTACAGAACGTATCCTGCGCTATACAGGTATGATCCACAAAATTGGTGAAGTGCATGATGGCGCTGCCACTACCGACTGGATGGAACAGGAAAAAGAACGTGGTATCACTATCACTTCTGCTGCTGTTAGCTGCCAGTGGAACTTCCCTACTAACAAAGGCGTGGTTACACCCGACACTAAAAAATATAATTTCAACATCATTGATACTCCGGGTCACGTGGATTTTACCGTGGAAGTAGAACGTAGTATGAGGGTATTGGATGGCCTGATTGCTTTGTTCAGTGCTGTAGATGGTGTGGAACCACAGTCTGAAACTGTTTGGCGCCAGGCCAACCGTTACAATGTACCCCGTATCGGTTTTGTAAATAAAATGGACCGTTCCGGTGCTGACTTCTTAATGGTGGTTAAGCAGGTAATTGACATGCTTGGTTCTAAAGCCGTGCCATTGCAGTTGCCAATTGGTGCAGAAGATAATTTTACCGGTGTGGTGGATCTGATCAAAATGAAAGGCATCATCTGGCACATGGAAACAGAAGGCATGACCTATGATGAAATTCCTGTACCGGAAGATATGCTGGAAGAAGCCAACGAATGGAGGGCTAAACTGGTGGAAGCCGTTGCTGAATACGATGACAAACTAATGGAGAAATTCTTTGATGACCCTAATACCATCACTGAAGATGAAATGCATGAAGCGATCCGCAAGGCTACGATCGATTTATCGATTGTACCAATGATGTGTGGTTCTTCTTTTAAAAATAAAGGTGTACAAACAGCGCTGGATGCGGTTGTTCGTTACCTGCCTAGTCCAATGGATATTGAAGCTGTAAAAGGCATCAATCCTGATACCGGCAATGAAGAAATGCGCAAGCCTGATGCAAAAGAACCATTTGCTGCATTGGCATTTAAGATCATGACCGATCCATTCGTGGGCCGTTTGGCATTCTTCAGGGTATATTCTGGTCACCTGGATGCTGGTAGTTATGTATTGAACGTAAGAAGTGGTAAGAAAGAGCGTATCAGCCGTATCATGAAGATGTTTGCTAACAAACAAAACCCGATCGATTCTATCGAAGCAGGTGATATCGGCGCAGCAGTTGGTTTTAAAGAGATCAAAACTGGTGATACTTTGTGCGACCAGGATCACCCGATCACGTTGGAGAACATGTTTATTCCAGAACCGGTGATCGCTATCGCTGTTGAGCCAAAAACACAGGCCGACGTTGATAAAATGGGTATGGCCATTGCCAAACTGGTGGAAGAAGATCCAACCTTACGTGTAAACACAGACGAAGACACAGGTCAAACCATCCTTCGTGGAATGGGTGAGTTGCATTTGGAGATCATCGTTGACCGTATGCGTCGTGAGTTTAAAGTTGAGATCAACCAGGGTGCTCCGCAGGTGGCCTATAAAGAAGCATTCGGCAATACCATCGAACACCGTGAAGTACTGAAGAAACAGTCTGGTGGCCGTGGTAAATTCGCTGATATCATTTTTGCATTTGGTCCTGCTGATGAAGAATGGATGAAAGAGAACGAAGGCAAGCATTTCCAGTTTGTAAACGACCTGTTTGGTGGATCTATTCCAAAAGAATTTGTACCCGCCATCAGCAAAGGTTTTGAAACTGCTATGACCACTGGTGTTCTTGCAGGGTATCCTGTAAACAATATGAAGGTTCGTGTATTTGATGGTAGCTACCATGATGTGGATTCTGACGCGATGAGCTTTGAATTGTGTGCTAAAGCCGGTTTCCGTGAAGCGGGTAAAAAAGCAAAACCAACCTTGCTGGAACCGATTATGAAAGTGGAAGTGTTGACACCAGACCAGTACATGGGTGATGTTACGGGTGACCTTAACCGTCGCCGTGGTATGCTGGAAGGTATGGACAGCCGTGCTAACTTACAAGTTATCAAAGCAAAAGTTCCATTGAGCGAAATGTTTGGTTATGTAACGCAATTGCGTTCCTTATCATCCGGCCGTGCCACTTCTACCATGGAGTTCAGCCACTATGCACCAGCTCCCAACAACATTGCAGAAACTGTAATTGCGAAGAGCAAAGGCAAAGTGAAGATCGACGAAGAGTAAGACAGCCCCTCCGTCCCCAACTTGTTGGGGAGAACTATGAGAGGTATAATAATTACAAGCCCCATACGTGAGTGTGGGGTTTTGTTTTGTCATCGTGAGCGAAATCGGAGGATGTCATTCCGACGAAGGAGGAATCTGCCGAATAAAAAAATACAGATTATGTTACGAACAGTTGTATTTTATGGCGGCAGCGTTGTGTCACTCACTTGTACTTTTATATCTCTATTGTACTTTTATCGAAGCGGAGATGCGTGTTTTAAGCGGAACTCTAAATCGGAAGATTTAAAATCTTTCGGATTTTATATAAAGTATATTTACTAAAGGATTTGAAACTTTCCTATCTAAGTTTCTTATGCCTATCCATTCGTTACCTACATATTTAAAAATTCGTGTCATTTGGGGTATGTATGATAGCAAATTTTCTATAAATTTTCTTTTGATCTTTTCTGTTTCATAATAACTGGATATTTCAGGAATTTCCTGTATTCCATTGTCTGTACAAACTAATAGCCTATCATTATAGTAAAACATTCCGCCAAGTATAATTCTATTTGTGTCGTAGAGCTCAATTTGAAGTACTGGAATATTATGTTTATCGATAACCTCAAGAGCTGTATTATCATAGTTTATCTGAAAATCTTTATTTGGGGTATTCCATTCATTTTTTATGATTTCAGTAACCATATTATTTTCTATATCGTAAATCTTTGCCGATATAAAAAGTTTACCATTTTCAATACTTACTGACAATGGAGGAAAAAAATTGTTGGAGCTTATTGGAATTTTATACGGCTGTTCGGGCGTATCAGTCGGAACAAGAAAACAAGTATAACCTATTTGAATTTGTAGTGTGTCAATTTTGTTTTTAGAACGACTTGAATTTAATTCACCACTTCGATTTAAGGTGTTATTTTGCTTACGGATGTTTTTTTTTGAAGCAGACCCAGATATTCTTTCTGAGCTTGAAGAATTTCAATGTATTGTTTTTGTAAAGCTTGTTTTAATTCAATTGAGGCACTTTTATCATTTAATTTGTTGTCCAGTAAACAAACAACTTGTCGGAAGGCAATATCCGCTTCCCAAAACTCTTGCGATACAGCAGATGTCGATACTATACTCAACCTCTTGGCAAGTTGTGATTGGAAGCCAATTCCAATTGAATCGTTTATTTTTTTACCAGCAGTAACATCGTATTGTGCGGCTTTTATCAAATCAGCAGTAAATCTTAAAAAATTAGAATCAGTCTGAATTACTGTTTCATTTTGCCATCGCAGTTTTGGGAGTTTACTACAGTCATCCTGAACTGCTGTCATCTTTTTTGACGAAGAACAAGAATAAAGAACAATACTAATAACGAGGCAGATGAAAAACCTAAACATTTTTTTATTGCAATTTAAATATTTCATCCGATATCCCCCATATTAGTCCCGGCATAAATTAAAACCTGCCTGGCGCAGGAATGAGGCGCAGCTTTTTGTGGATAGTTTCCTGTGCCTGCATACTCCAAATCACTTGTATATAAAATAACTCAACAAAATCATACAAGAATCAAACAGAGCTGTTGTTATTCCGAAATATTAACCTCAACTATTGTTTGCTCCCGCTGGTAATCTGAATATTCAAACCTCTGGGTATCTAGTCCCTGCAACAAGAGGTTTTCACTTACAGGAATTATTTGATGGTAACTATATAAGTAGCCACCCTGGCTTTTAGAATCAATTATTTTTTTATCAATAATACCGTTGGCATTTATTTTCAGGAAAGCATTTGAATTCTCCATCGAACCTCTGTGTTTTACTGATTCCGCTTCTGCTGCCGGCCGTTCCAGATTTTTTATTGCATCAGAATAAAATAACAGCAAATTTCCTTTGTAAACATGCCCATAAAAATTATGCTCATATTTTTCAAATCCCATCGATTCCCGTTTAGTTATATATTCCATTAGAGGAGTTCCGTTCTTCCTGATGATGCCCAATAATATTGGTCCCTTCAGATTTTCGAATGCGGTTGAAGCGGTACTGATATCCCGGTTTAGATCACCGGCAATTATGATCGTTCCATCCGGCAGGCTGTATCCATTCATTTTAACAGTAGCAGATAAACCATACTTGTTTTTCTTTGCGTAACCATAATCTTCTTTATTGCCTTTTTCAATAATGGTAGCGGGCAAATTGGTAACAGTAAGGTTACTGGCTGTTTTACTTTTTATATTAACACTGCCGTGGTAAACACCCGTTACCAGATTGTCAGTGAGGGTTACTCCCGCCACATTCAGCAGGTCATTTTCAATTTTATCACAAACGTATACAGAACCTGCAGCAGAACCGCTTAAAGTAAGGGGTACTACTGACGCCACTTCGTCTTTGTTACACACAATAACGGCACCACCGTCATAATACATAAAAGTAACACCCGCATAAAAGCCCCCATCATTAGTAATAAAGATATTTTCAACAACCATTTTTTTTAATCCTGCCACGCTGCCATTTCCATTTCGCAGCACAGTGAAATTTTTGTCAACTACGCTATAGTGAAAATCGGTATTGTCTCCATTACACCAAAAGAATACGGTTTTGCTTCCGTCAGCAGAAGTGGCATGGGCCAAAGAATAAAACCGGAACGAATTGCCGAATATGGTTAAAGTGATATTCTTTTGAGGGAAGGAAAGAATATTTTGTTCACCTGTAATGTCGAGTGTGCCTGCATGTAAACGGGCAACATAGATATTTATTTTTTCATCTTCCGAATAGCGGGAATAAAGAAGGTACAGGCTGTCGCTCAATACTATAAACATCGGTTCAACAGGGCCATAGAAATGCTCGCCGCCTGAGATTTCTTTTTCTGCTATCAACGTTCCATTTTTTGAAAATGATTTTACCTTGATCGCTGCTTTGGCTTTATCCAGTTTTGCTGAAAAACCTATCCTGGCTTTTATTTTACTTTCAACAGAAAATATATGATCCTTAAAAAAGGTCATACCCGCTGCAGTTCGGGTTTTTAATTCACCTGTTTTTTGTATTGTTATTTTTTGAGCATGGCAATTAAATGAAAATAAAATGGAAGCAAGGAAAATGAAATGTTTCATGAGTTAAATATGGTTTTAGATGTTCGAATATAACCAAATTCGTAATGCTATGTATTAATGGTATGAGGCATCACGGCGTTACTCTCATTTTTAGCTGCATCTTTTTTGTATTCGGTTATCTAATAGTATTGTTGAGTATTGGGCAACTTTTTGTTGTGCAGTTTTGAATGTATGATTCAACTACTCTTTATTTATATTAGAAATATATCTATATTCATTTTTTATTCAACTATGCCAATATTCATGGATCTCCATATCGTGCCGGGTGTTAATGCCAAAGACGTGGCAGAAGCACATAGCCGCGATGTATATCTTGAAAAAGATCACCACTGCAAATGCCTCACTTACTGGATTGATGAGTTTCGTGGCCATGTGTTTTGTTTAATTGATGCTCCCGACAAAGAAAGCGTATATGAGTTGCACAACCGTTCACACGGACTGTTGCCACATAAGATCATTGAAGTACAAACTGGCTTTGTAGAATCTTTCCTGGGTCGTATTGCTGACCCTGAAGTTGGGCAATATACTGATACAGGGCTATTGATGCTGGATGATACTTCCTACCGCATCATTTTATGCGTGAGTACACCCGACACCGTTTTACTTCAACACCAGCTGGGGTTACAGGCGGCCGCAAAAAAAGTGGAAGAGCAAAATAATATCATCAGGAACGAGATAAAAAAGCAGGGTGGTAAGGAAGCGCTGTATGAAGGTTCAGAAATTATTGGTTCATTTATCGCTGCGGAAAAAGCAGTGCAGTGTGGTTTGGCCATTCAACAACAGTTGGGTGGCTTAACGGATCATAAATATGCTGTGAGGATTCATGCAGGTGAACCTGTTGCAAAAACCGATGAGTTGTTTGGCGATACCCTGCAGTTATTGCGCAGTATGCGTTTATTGAAACAAAACGGAGCCATTGCCATTACGGCTGCTGTAAAGGAACTGATTGCAAAGGACCTTCTTCACAAAAATACGGCAGCACTTCACACACTTGCTGCTCCCGATCAGCAGTTTTTAACATCCTTAATGGATGTACTGGAAACAAACTTTGCCAACAATGAATTTAATGCTGATAAATATGCACAAACCCTGGCGATGAGTAAATCGAAGCTTTACCGGAAAGTGACCTCCCTTACAGGTTTTTCACCTAATGACCTGTTAAACGAATACAGGCTTGAAAAAGCAAAAGAACTACTCACTAAAAAGAAACACAATGTTTCTGAAGTTGCGTTTGTAACCGGGTTCAGCAGTCCCTCTTACTTCACTAAATGTTTTAAAAATAAGTTTGGATTGCTTCCGCTAGCCTATCTTGAACTGGCATAACTTATTGTAACCAGCAGAGTGAATTTTACCATTTCTTGAATGAAACGTTATACCCTGCTGCATAGACTGGCTGCTATCTTTGATTCATTATCAATCACCTAAATTTTGATTTATGAAACAAATTTTTTCAGCAGGTATCCTGCTCCTGGCACTCTCCTTTTTTTCAGTGAACAATGTAAACGCACAAGGCAGCACCACTGCTAACAAAAAGCCCGTTTTAAAAACCTACTTAATTGAGCGGGACATACCTGGCGCCGGAAAATTAACGCCTGCAGATTTAAAAGGGATATCACAAAAATCATGTGCTGTAATCAAAGAAATAGGACCCGCCATTGTATGGTTGCAGAGTTATGTAACCGGCAATAAAGTTTTTTGTGTGTACCAGGCAGAGAACGAAGCGCTGCTGCAGGAGCATGCAAAGAAGGGAGGCTTTCCTGTTACTGCCATTACAGAGATCAATAGTACCATCAGCCCTGCAACAGCAGAGTAATCTTATTTACAGCATATAAAAAACCAGCAGCGTTTCCAGGCTGTGTCATTCCACTTTTTAATCAATCGATATATGAAAAAAGTCATTTCCTTTTTCTTTATGTACTTCCTGATGTCATTAAATGCCCAAAGCCAGGAAGCAATAAAGAAAACTATGCCAGGCGTAAAAATATATTTTTCTGATAAGCCATTTGACAACAGCAATACCGGGATTAAAACCAGTTTCAGCTCAGCTGATTTCATTTATGGCCGTATTGAACTCGATAACAAAACACTGCAGGAAGCTTTTGGCCTGCCTAAGGATGGCGAATCGCCCATGTATAATAAAGTGGATTGTTATCTCCGCTACCAGGTAACGGTATATAAAGATGGAGAACAAAACGGGCAACCTAATTTTTGGGATTTCCTGTATGTGTGGGGCAAAGAAAAAAACAGTACGTCTTTTAATTTTGATATACTTCCTGAACCCGCCAAAGCAAAAAGCATGCTGTGCGGCACGGAAAATTTCAGTTCAAATATCGCATCCGGACCACTTTATCATATTATCAGTGAAGAAAGGTTTCCCACAAATGGAGTTTATAACATACGGGTAAAATTATTTTATCAACCTGTTAATGCCTGGGGCAAACTGGAAGAAGAAGAAAAATGGCCCGTGGCGGAAGAAGAATTTGCCTTCAATTTTGAGGCAAAGGATATCGCTAAATTAAAAAGCAATGGAGATGCTGCCGGCGAACTGGTAATGGAAAATGCCTACCGGCTTGATAAAATGCCAGAGTGGTTTTATAAGGCAGGTAATGCAAACGACCCCAAAGTGACGACTGCAGTAATTGCAGCGATTTTAAAAAGAGATATACCCACCAAATCCGTCATCAAGTTTGTAGTCAGTGAGTTTACCGGGCCAACATGGCTGGTGGAAAAAGATCAATACGGACTGATCCTGCAGCGTACATTTATGCCCACGATCAATATTGCGTATAAGCGTGATGGTAAGTGTTATGTGGGAACAGTCAGGCTATGGGAGCCATATGAGGGTTACGGAAAATATGGGAAGCTGATGGTGGGTTCCGAATCCAGCAGCAGGCGTTCTGATTACTGGCTTGATTGTATCCTTGTGAAATAGCATTTATTACAGGTGCCTTCGGGTATTCATTTTATAAAATATTATTAAGAGAGGCTGTCTCAGGATTTGAGCAGCCTCTTTTACTATCCTGCCATTATCTAATCGGCAGGTATTTTTTATTCCCGGTCAATTGCATGTTACATTTTGCATCCCAAGCAACGCAGCAACAGGACCCCACGGAAGTAAATAAACAAAAAGTATAAAAATAGGACTGGGTTAATGTTGTTGTAGCAAAGCAGCTTTTTAATTGAACGTAATTTCTAAGGTATTTTCATTCAACCAATCGGGTTGAAGTAATTGTTTCATTTGCAGACTGTTCTTTCATTGATCTTACTGCAGCTTCAAGTTTTTCACTCAACTGCAGCAATTTGTCAGCAAGTTTTTTATTGTCTTCTTCCAACAACAATAATTTGTTTTTAAGTAAAGTATTTTCTGTTGCAAGCTGGGTGGTTCTTTTTTCCAGAGATTGAATAGCAATATAACTAACGCCTAAAAAATCCTGTTGATTGATCAATGTATCACAACCTATTTCGCCCAAGCCATCACGGCCAAATGCCTGGTAAAAATCCTGTGCCATGGGGCCATAATGTCTT
>Ga0209097_10000970_pt1 | contig 25701 bp, 27 predicted proteins | sample AD_UKC052_MetaG_FD_184419 | JGI IMG/M metagenome (GOLD analysis project Ga0209097, IMG submission 184419) | Active sludge microbial communities of municipal wastewater-treating anaerobic digesters from USA - AD_UKC052_MetaG (SPAdes) (version 2) | ecosystem: Engineered > Bioreactor > Anaerobic >... | reverse complement strand
CGCGAGCTGCGTGACCGGATGGCGCAGGGACCTGTGATGTCGTCGCCCCAGGTCCTTCGGGACTGGCTGCGACTGCGCTGCGCAGGCCTGCAGCACGAGGTCTTCCTCGCGCTCTACCTGGATGCCAACCACCGGCTGATCGCCCACGAGGAGGTATTCCGCGGCACGCTCACCCAGACCTCGGTATATCCGCGGGAACTGGTCAAGAGCGCCCTGGCCCGCAACGCCGCCGCGATCGCGGTGGCCCACAACCACCCGAGCGGCCAGGCCGAGCCGAGCCGCGCGGACGAGTTCCTGACGCAGACGCTGAAGTCGGCGCTGGCGCTGGTGGACATCCGCCTGATCGACCACTTCGTCGTCGCCGGCGACCAGTGCGTCAGCTTCGCGGAGCGCGGACTGCTCTGACGCCATGTGCGGCAGTCACGCCCTGCACGACCCAGCCGCGAGAAGGGCGCCGCCGAGGCGGTGCCCCTCCCGCCGATCCCACCCCAACCAAGGATGCCCATGTCGGAGAGAAGACCCCCGACCTGCCCCTGCTGTGCCGGCCACGGCGTGCCCCTGGGCGCGCTCGGTCGCCTGCACTGGTCCCGCTGCCGCGACTGCGGCATGACGTTCGCCCGCGCCGGACGATCGAAGCGAACGCCCCGTGCGCCCTCGACCGTGACGCGGGCGACCGAATCCCCCACATCTCCCAGTCCATCCCGAGGAGGAAGCCACGATGCATACCCTGCCCGCCACCGGCCTGCGACAGCAGGCCGAGATGCTGGCCAGCCTGTCCCTGAAGCATCTGAGTTCGGCGACGCGCAGCAAACTCGCCGATGACGACCTGTCCGTGAACGCTTACCCGACCGACTGCGGCGGGTTCGTCTATGTCGGGGCGCCGAAGTACCGCGTGCCGTCGGAACCCGATCTGGCCATGCTGTTCGAGGTGGCCGAATCCGCCGGTGTGGCCTGGCTGATGTTCGATCGCGAGGCGGCGGTCATCGACGGGCTGCCCGTGTTCGACAGCGCGGAGCCCGGACCATGAGCCAGCACCTCGCGACGGCGACGCTAGACGGACACCCCGTCGAGATCGTGGCCGGCTTCGATCGACGCCTGGGGGACTACTTTCTCCAGGTCATCGACGAGCGCAGCGACATGCTCTACACCAGCCTGCAGGAGCCCCTGCTGGACTGGACCGACATCGCGACCCTGCGCACCAAGGTCGCCGAACTCGGCCTTCGGCTGCCTGCGCAGTTGGTCGACGAAATCGAACGCGACGGCCTTCGACGCGCGGGCAACCGCATCGTCCGCCATCCGGTCGACGGGCCGCCAGTCACGCTGATGGCCGGCTGACGCAAGCCACTGTTCGAGCACGGCGCCGCGCTCGTGTCCTGTCAGGGATGGGACCGGCGCCGTTTCTCATCCTGGATCCGTGCTTGCGCCCGAATGCGCTGCTCAATGCGACCCAACCTGCTGATTGATCAGCGGTTCCCCAATTGGTCGTGAAAGCGAACTGCCGTACCTGGAGCAATCGAGGTGCTCGGCGACTGAACATGACAAGCCCGTCATGTTCCCGACAGGTTCTCGTTGATCACGGCTTTGTAGATTACGGCCGGTCACTCAAACCGCCGCGGGTTCGACATGGTCTCCTGACGATCGCCCGGTCCCACCGTAAGGAACTCCATGAAAAGCTCGTCTCTCTTGCTCTCCCTGGCCTTGACGCTTGGCACTTACGCGCACGCGGCGCCCGGCCAGGCGGATGCGGCACTCACCGGCGTCGCGATGAACACGGCCAAACGGCTCGATACGCGCTTGGCATCCGATGGCTCGGCGCAACCGCCAAGGCTTTCTGGTGTTCCGATGGCGGTCGCGGCACGTCACGGCACTGTGCCGCAGGCAGAAGTGGCATCTTCGCGCGGTCAAGCCTTGTCGGGCCTGCCGATGGTGGTTGCCAAGCGGCTGTAATTTAGGTCCGCACCACAGTCGGGGGGCCGTCGCTCTCTGGCAGGGCCATCGGCTTCTGGCCGAAGTACCACGCTTACCTGGGCGTCAAGGCGCACTCGATGCTGAAACGGAAACTGTCTCAGTTTTGCCGAACAGTGCTGCGGTCCGGGATTGACTCAGCCAGTCTAGAATCTGATTCATGCATCGTTGGGTGTTCGCATTTCTGCTGTTTGTCGTGCCATTCCAGTTGGTCTGGGGCTCGGCAGCGCCGTACTGCGCGCACGAAGCCAGCAACTCGGTGAAGAAGCACTTTGGCCACCACGATCACAAGCACCAGGCCAGCGGCGACACCAGCTCGGCCAAAGAAGTTGCGCCTGACATCACCGGTGGCTTGCATGCGGATTGCGAGAGCTGCCACTTGGGCTCTCCAGCCTTCATGCCCGCCGTGAGCCCCACGGCAGAAGTGCTGCCTCACGGCGACGCCGTGGGAGACCCTGAACCTCGCTACGACTCACACATTCCGGGCAGCCCACTGCGCCCGGATCGAGGCCATCCCACCCCTGCCGCGCGATTCGGCGGCGGCGTGGTGATGGTGTCGCTCGCGGACTGACTGACGACATCCCCACATCGCCCCCGAATCGCTTCTGTCGTGAGACCAGAAGGATGATTCGATGCGATTCCCACTCCTGGCGCTGGCCTTCGTGCTGGCTGCCTCGACCGTACCCACGCGTGCGCAGACCACCGCGGGTGTAGGCCCGCTTACCCTGGCCGAGGCGCTGCGGCTGGCGGAAACCGCCAGTCCCGCCCTGCGCGCCCGCGAGGCCCAGTTGGCAGCCGCGGAAGGCTCCCGCCGTGAAGCCGCGTCGCTCCTCTTCAACAACCCCGAACTCAGCGTGGAGCGCACGCGGCGCCGCGCCGCCGCGCCCGACGGCAGCGCCAGCGAGTGGGGTCTGGGCATCGCCCAGCCGATCGAGATCGGTGGACAACAGGCGCGCCGCCGCGAGGCCGCTTCCGCATCGCTGGATGCCTTGCGGGCCGAGATCGAGGATGCGCGGCGCCAGGCCCGCGCCGAAGCGTCTCTTCGGTTCCACGCGGTGCTCGCCGCGCAGCGGCGGGTGCGACTCGAACAACGTTCGGTCGAGCTGTTCGACAGCACCGCGCAGGCCGTCGCCAAGCGCCGCAGCGCGGGCGAGGACACGCGCCTGGACGCCAACGTCGCCCTGATCGAGGCCGAACGCGCGCGCAATGCGCTGGCGGTGTCGCAAGAGCATCTGCAGGACGCCAAGGGCGAACTGGCGACTGCCCTGCAACTGCCGCCTTCCGCGGTGCCGGAGGTGGTCGGCGAACTCGCCGTGCCGAGCGGGGCGCCACTGCCCTACGGCCTCGATCAACTGCTGGCATCGGCGCAGGCCTTGCCCAAGCAACGTGCACTGGCGGCACGCGAAGAAGCCGCCCGAGCACGGGTCGGCGTCGAACGGGCCAGCCGCTATCCGGACGTGACGGTCGGGCTGAACGTCGGCCGCGAGGGTGCGGGCGATGGACGCGAGCGCGTCACGACACTGTCGCTCTCGGTGCCGTTGCCGCTGTTCAAACGCAATGACGCGGCCATCGGCCAGGCCATGAGCGACGCCACGCAGGCGGAGATCGAACGTGCCGCTGCAACGCGCGACGGCCAGGCCCAGGTGCGTCGCCTCTGGAGCCGCCTCGACAGCCAGCGCGAGCGTGTGGCGCGCCTGCAGCGCGCAATGGTCGCCGCCTCGGCCGACAACCAGCAACTCGCCGCGAAGTCGCGGCAGGCCGGCCAGATCGGCCTGCTCGACCAGTTGCTGGTCAACCGCCAGGCCCTCGACGCCGAACGCGACCTGAACGAGGCGCTGGCCGAATTCCACATCACCCGAATCGAACTCGAAAACGCGGCCGGCTGGTCGCAGGAAGGAACTGCACGATGATCACGCTGCACGACGACGCAGGGCGTCCGACACGCCTGGCCACGGTGGTCATGGCCGTAGCCGTCGCTCTCTCGCTCGCCGCCTGCGGCAAGGGCGGAGCCAAGGACGAACATGCCGCCGAAGGCGACAAACATGCTGAGCATGCCGGCGAAAAGAAGGACGAACACGCCGAAGGCGCGGAGGAACTGACCCTCACAGCCGAGGAAGCGGAACGCGCCGGCGTGAAGGTCGAGGCGATCAAGGCGGATGCGCTCGGCGAAACCATCCAGGTGACCGCCACCATCCGGCCCGACCAGGATCGCCTGGCGCGCGTCGCGCCCCGCATCGAAGGCCGCATCACCTCGGCCCCGGCCAAACTGGGCGACCGCGTGCGCGCCGGGCAGACGCTGGCCACGCTCGACAGCGTCGACGTCGCCGAAGCCCACGCCACCTGGACTCAGGCCCAGGCAGAGCTGCGCATCGCCGATGCCGACTTCAAGCGCGCCGAGTCACTCAACGCGGAGGAGATCATCCCGCGCAAGGATTTCCTGCGCGCCCAGGCCGACCGCGACAAGGCGGCCGCCGCCGTGCGCAACGCCGCCGATCGCCTGCGGCTGCTCGGTGGCGCACAGGCCGCCAGCGGCAGCGGCGTGGCAGGCTTTGCGGTCACCGCGCCCTTCGCTGGCACCGTGATCGAGAAGAAGGTGACGCTGGGCGAACTGGGCACCCCTAGCGAGCCGATGTTCACCATCGCGGACCTGAGCCGCGTCTGGATCCAGGCCGACCTGCCCGAGGCCGCGCTGGCCAAGGTGCGCATGGGAGCCAACGCCAAGGTGACGGTGCCGGCCTACCCCGGGGAAACTTTCAGCGGCCGTGTCGGCCACATCGGCGCGATGCTCGACAAGGACACCCGCACGATCGCGGCCCGCATCGAGGTCGCCAACGCGGATGGCCGGCTGAAGCCAGAGATGTTCGCCACCGCCACCATTGAAGCGGGCGGTGACAAGCGCGAGGTCATTTCGCTGCCGGACGCAGCCATCGTGCTGCTGGAGGGCCAGCCGACCGTGTTCGTGTACGAACAGGGCGCGTACGAGGCGCGCCAGGTCGAGCCGGGTGAACGAGTCGGGGGCCGCACGTTGCTGAAATCGGGCGTCAAGGCGGGTGACCAGGTGGTCACGTCGGGGGCTTACGCACTCAAGGCTCGCAAGCTGAAATCCCAGCTCGGCCACGGGCATTGAGAAGGACCACGGACCATGCTCAATGCAATCGTTGATGCCAGCCTGCGCTACAAGGTGCTGGTGCTGGTGGCCTTCGCCGTGCTGATCGGCCTCGGGGTCATGGCCTACCGGCAAGTGCCGGTGGACGCCTTCCCCGACGTGACGCCGGCCCAGGTGAACATCTACACCGAGTCCCCCGGCGTCGCCGCCGAGGACATCGAGAAACTGCTCACCGTTCCGATCGAAGCCGCGATGGCGGGCCTGGCGGACGTGGAAGTCGTGCGCTCGGTATCGCTCTTCGGCCTGTCCTACGTCGGCGTGTACTTCAAGGACAACGTCGACATCTATTTCGCGCGCCGCCTGGTGGGCGAGAAGCTCCAGGAGGTGAAGGGCCGCTTGCCCGAAGGCTACGGCGAACCGGAACTCGGGCCCAACAGTTCAGGCCTGGGCCAGGTGTTCTGGTACACCATCGAGGACGCCGACAAGAAGCTCAGCGCGATGGACCTGCGCACGCTGCAGGACTGGACGGTGCGTCTCATCCTTCGCACGGCGGCGGGTGTCGATGACGTGACGACCTGGGGCGGTCACGAAAAGCAGTACCAGGTGCAGATCGACCCGCGGCGACTGGTCAAGTACGGGCTGTCGTTCAAGGAGGTGATGGAGCGGCTGGCGGCCAACAACAAGCAGGTCGGCGGCCAGTTCCTGAACATCGGCGTCGAGCAGTACCTGGTGCGGGGTCTCGGGCTGGTGAGCAACGCGGCTGACATCGGCACCATCGTCGTGGCCGAGCGCAACGGCTCGCCGATCTACGTGCGCGACATCGCCGACGTGAAGGAGGCGCCCGCGGTGCGCTTCGGCGCCGTCACGCGCAACGGCCAGGAGACCGTCCTCGGCATCGCGCTGGCACGTATCAACGAAAACGCCGCGACCGTGGTGAAGGCGGTCAAGGAGAAGCTGGCCATCGCGCAGGCCGCGCTGCCCAAGGGCATCGAGCTGAAGGCGGTCTACGACCGCACCGAGATCGTCGACAAGGCGCTCTCGACGTCGACCAACGCGCTCATCGAAGGCTCGATCCTGGTCGCGGTGATCCTGTTCCTGTTTCTCGGCGAGTTCCGATCTGCCATCGTCGTGATCGTCACGCTGCCGCTGGCGATGCTGTTCGCGTTCATCTGCATGCAGCGCTTCGGCATGTCGGCCAACCTGATGTCGCTGGCCGGGTTGGCGATCGGCATCGGGATGATGGTCGACGGTGCGGTGGTGATGGTCGAGAACGCCTTCCGCCTGCTCTCGCACGCACACGAGTCGGGTCGGCCGATCAACCGGACCCATGTGGTGCTGGAAGCGGCGCGCGAAGTGGCGAACCCGATCGCCTTCGCGATCATGATCATCATCGTCGTGTTCCTGCCGCTGTTCTCGCTGACGGGGCTGGAAGGCAAGCTGTTCAAGCCGATGGCCTTGACCATCACGTTTGCGATGGCCGGCTCCCTACTCCTGTCGCTCACACTGGTGCCGGTGCTGGCCGCGCTGATCCTCAAGCCCAAGGAGGAGAAGGACACCTGGCTGGTCCGTGGCGCGAAGAAGCTCTACCTGCCGATGCTCGACTGGGCGCTCGACCGCAAGAAGACGGTGATCGGCGCGGCGGTCGCACTGCTCGTCGGTGCACTCGCCCTCTTTCCGCTGCTCGGCAAGGAGTTCATGCCGACGCTGCAGGAGGACGCGATCATGTTCCGCGTCGTGGGTATTCCGTCGACCTCCCTAGAGGAATCGGTTCGCGTCGCCAACGTCATGGACGCCAGTCTGCGCAAGAAGTACCCGCAGGTGAACTCGGTGCTGGCCACCATCGGCCGCGCAGAAAAGGGCGAGACGGCCGACGTCAACTACATGGAAGTCCTGCTGGACATGAAGCCAAAGGACGAGTGGCCGACGAAACAGTCGTATGCGGCGCTCGGCCGGGAGATGCAGGAGTTCCTCGAAGTTGAGGTACAGACCGCGGTGTTTGGTGCCACCCAGCCGATCCAGATGCGCGTGGAGGAACTGATCTCCGGCGTTCGGGCGACGCTGGCACTGAAGGTCTACGGCGAGGATCTGGACAAGCTCGAGGAACTGTCTGCCCAGATCAAGGGCGTGGTCGGCGGCGTGCCCGGCGTGGCGGACCTGTCGGCCGAGGCCAACAAGGGCAAGCCGCAAATGGTGATCAAGGTCGATCGCCAGGCCGCGGCCCGCTACGGCCTGAACGCCGACGACATCCTCGCCATCGTGCAGGCCGGCATCGGCGGCGAGACGGTCTCGACGCTGATCGAGGGGACGCGCCGCTTCGACATTTCGGTGCGGCTGCCCGAGGAGTTCCGCAACAGTCCGTCGGCCATCGCGGCGATCCCGATCCGCACGTCCGAAGGGGCCATCGTGCCCTTCGCCCAGGTGGCGAAGATCGAGCTCGCCGAGGGCTACACCTTCGTGCGCCGCGAGGCCCTGCAGCGCTACGCCGTGCTGCAGATGGACGTGCAGGGGCGCGATGTCGACAGCTTCGTGAAGGACGCGAACGCCGCAATCAAGGCGAAGGTGAAGATGCCCACCGGCTACTGGGTGGAATGGGGTGGCGCCTTCGAGAACCAGCAGCGCGCGATGGAGCGACTGGGCGTGATCGTGCCGCTGACCATCGGACTGATCTTCATCCTGCTGTACACGGCGTTCAACTCGGTACGCCACGCCACGCTGATCATTGCCAACGTCCCGTTCGCGATCATCGGCGGCATCGTCGGGTTGTTCATCACCGGGCAGTACTTGTCGGTACCGTCGGCGATCGGCTTCATCGCGGTATTCGGGGTGGCGATGCTCAATGGCATCGTGCTCGTGTCGTTCCTCAACGACCAGCGCAAGCACGGCCTGTCGATCCGCGATGCCGTTCGCCAGGGCGCCGCGCTGCGCCTGCGGCCGGTGCTGATGACGGCCTCTGTGGCCATCCTCGGCCTGGTGCCGATGCTGATCTCCACTGGCGTCGGCGCCGAGACGCAGCGCCCGCTGGCCACCGTGGTGATCGGCGGCCTGATCACCTCGACGCTGCTGACGCTGCTGCTGCTGCCGCTGATCTACGAATGGTCGGAGTCGCGCGCCGAAGCGAAGCAGCGTGCACGCGACGCAGCCGAAGACGCCGAACAAGCTCCAGCAGTCGTAATACCGCAACCCACCCAGGAGACGCCATGAAGGAAATCAAGGCCTACGTGCACCGCAGCCGCATCGCCGACGTGATAGCAGCATTGAAGGACAGCCCGGCCTGGGGCGGCGCACGCGGCGGCCGCCGGCACAACCTCGCCGTCTACGTCGTCAAGGGCACGCTGCTGCCGCTGGACAACGACGAGAAGCACTACGCGATGGACCTCGGCGACGAGGTCGTCAACGAATACAAGCTGGAGCTGCTGTGCGAGGACGACGAGGTCGAGGCCCTCTCGGCCGCGCTCATGGACGCCGCGCGAACCGGCCAGGCGGTCGCCGGCTGGATCACCGTCATCGACGTGGTCAGCGCGACGCCCATCCACTGACCGTACCCAGCGCCTTCAACGGCAACCAAGGAACCACGATGAAGCACCTTCTCATCACTCTCCTGCTCGCCGCGGCCACGACCTCACCGGCCTTCGCAGCCGAAGACCACAAGCCGAAGCACGGTGGGGTCGTCGTCGAAACCAAGGCTGGCGACATGGAACTCGTCGCCAAGCCCGACCTCATCGTCATTCATGTCAGCGACCACGGCAAGGCGATGAAGATGGCCAGCGCGACGGGCAAGGTCACGGTCTTCAACGGCAACGAAAAGACCGAAGCGCAGTTGGCGCTGGCGGGCGACAAGCTCGAGGCCAAGGGCAGCTTCAAGGTCGGTGCCGGCACCAAGGTGCTGGCCGACGTGGCGCTCAACGGAAAGCCCTCGGTCGCAGCGCGGTTCACACTGAAGTAGACCGAAGTAGACCGGCTGACGGGCGCGCCCAAAAGTCTCCCTCGCACCAGAAGGAACAAATCCATGAAACTCTCACGCCGCCGCGCTCTGCTCTTTGCCGCGGGTAGCTCTGCGCTGCTGACGGCCGGTTGCATGACCAAGCCACTGCGGCCGGCGAACGCCGATGGCACCTATTGCTACCGCATCGGCAGGAGCTATCGCCCGACGCTCACCTGCACGCCGACGCCGATCCCTTCGGAACAGGTCGAAGCCGATGTGAAGCGATTCGAGCCGACCCAAGGCAAGTTGACCATCTACCTGGTCCGCAAGCGCTGGGGAGACAGCAAGAACGTGGTGCGTATCAGTGCTGATGGCGCACCAGCCGTCGACACGGTGCCGGAATCTTTCGCGCGCTGGAGGCTTCCTGCAGGCAGCCGCCGCCTGACGGTTACCTGGCCGGAAGGCACAGCCACATTGGACATAACCGGCGCCGCCGGTGAGGTCGTCTTCGTCGAGGTGATCGGCAGCGTCTGGGCCTGGGGCAGCAACTACCGACTTGAACGCGGCGATGCGGCCGAGTCGCGCCTGCGTGCGCTGCCGCTGCGGCTCGTGGCCGATCTCGGATGACGGGTGGCCAACGTGCCTTTCGGCGGACACTTTCACGGCGTTACATTGACTACCGCGTGAGGCACCGGCATGCGCCGAAGCATTCCCGACGCGGACTTGGCCCAGACCATCGCCTGGATCTGGTTGGCGTTCCTTGCCATCGGCCTGGCGGCATGGCTCGTCCATCGTCGCTGGCGCAAGGGGCATCCGCCCCCTGCGCGAGTCACGGAACCGAGCTACAGCCAGCGCCTGCAACAGCGGCTGGCAATGCGCCAAGACGCCAAGGGACCTGCCAAACGACGCGGCCGGCCCGGGAAAGGGCGCCGCCGATGAGCCTCCCCGCTGCATCAGCCCCCTGTCGACAGTTCCAGGCGCGCCCGTCGCTGCTCTGGCGACTCGTTGAGCATTTCGGCGATCACCTCCTGGCGCGTCTTGGCGGGGCCGGCGTTCTTGATGGGCAACGGCGCGCCTCGCTGCATCAATGCCAGCGTGCCGTCCTTGCGAGCGGCCTCGAGTTCGGCCTGAACCTCGGCGCGGGACTTGCCTTTGACGGCGTGATCCGGGTGGTACGTGAACCCCGCTTCGCCGCTCGCGGCGTGGTAGATCGACGCAGCCTGGGCCAACCCTGGCAGGGCGAGGGTGGAGACAACGGCAACGGTGGCGAAGGAGAACTTGTTGAAGCGCATGGTGTCTGTTCCTTGGCTGGAGAGTTCCCGCGAGCAAACTGCTGCGGGATGCCTGACGGCATGAGCCGCAATGTAGAAACCACGCACCAACAGAAGCGAGTCGAACAAGTGACAGTCTGGACAGGTGGATCGAGCCGCCGCGTTGGGACCTTCTGCGCATGAAGCTGCTCGTGATCGAGGACGAGGTCAAGCTGGCCGAATACCTGCGCAAGGGCCTGAGCGAGGAAGGCTTCGTGGTGGACCTCGCCCACAACGGCGTCGATGGCCTTCATCTGGCGATGGAGTCCGACTACGAGCTGATCGTGCTCGACGGCATGCTGCCGGGCATCGACGGACTGAGCCTTCTCGCTGCGTTGCGGCAAAGCAAGCAGACGCCTGTCCTGATGCTGACCGCCCGCGTGCGCGTCGAGGATCGGGTACGGGGTCTGCAGAGCGGCGCCGACGACTACCTCGTCAAGCCCTTCGCTTTCTCCGAACTGCTGGCGCGCATCCAGGTGCTGCTGCGCCGCGCACGCCCGGCCCGCTCAACGGACGGCGCGACGGTGCTCGGGCTGGCTGATCTCGAGATCGACCTGATCCGCCGCAAGGCGGTTCGTGCCGGCCGCCGGCTCGACCTCACTGCGCAGGAGTTCGGACTGCTCTCGCTGTTCGTGCGCCGGCAGGGCGAAGTGCTGTCGCGCACCGAGATCGCCGAACAGGTGTGGGACATGAACTTCGACAGCGCGACCAATGTGATCGATGTCGCCATTCGCCGCCTGCGCAACAAACTCGATGCACCATTCGAGCGACCCCTGCTGCACACCGTTCGCGGCATGGGCTACGTGCTGGAATCGCGCGACGAATGAGCCGCAGCCGCATCGGTTCACTTGGCCGCCGGCTGTCGTACTGGCTGGCCCTGCAGAGTCTGGCCGGCCTGGTCGTGGTCTGCGCGGCGGTCTATGGCGCCACACACCTGGGTTTCCAGGCCCGCCAGTCGGAACAGCTCGTGCAGAAGCAGGTGCAGCTTCGACATCTCCTCGCGGAGTCAGCGCGCGATGGTGACGTCGCCACGCTCAGGCACAAGCTCGACGACTTCTTCATCGGCCATCCCGACATGGCCCTTGCGCTGACTCGCGCCAGCGATGGAACGGAGTTCTATCGGCGCGCCTCGCCGCCGCCCAAGGGCAACGTGCGCGTCGCGCAGTTCACGCTGCCTGCCCCGGCGCCGGAGCAAGGATCGCTCGATGCCGTGCTGGCGCTGGACATCCAGGAAGATGCCGCATTGCTGCGCCGCATCGGACTCACGCTCGCGGCGGCCGCGCTGGCCGGCACGCTGCTCGTGTCGGCCGGCGGCTTCCTCCTCGTGCGCCTGGGTTTGCGCCCTCTGCGCGACCTGGTGAACCAGACCCGGCTACTTGCGGCCGACACGCTGCATCGCCGGCTGGACGGCTCCGCCCAACCCGAAGAGCTCGAACCGCTGATCGCGCAGTTCAACGAGCTGCTCGGCCGGCTGGAACTGGCCTATGAGCAGTTGGAGGGCTTCAACGCCGACGTGGCCCACGAGCTCTGCACACCGCTGGCGACCCTGATCGGCAGCACCGAGCTGGCACTGCGCAAGGCCCGCGATGCCGACGAACTTCGCGACGTACTCGGCTCCAATCTGGAGGAACTGCAGCGGGTTGCGGGCATCATTCACGACATGCTTTTCTTGTCGCAGGCGGATCGCGGCGCCTCGGCGCGACGCGTGCCGACCCCCAGCCTGGCGGCGCTGGCGCAGCAGGTGTTCAACTATCATGAGGCAGCGCTCGTGGATGCCGGCCTGACGCTGGAAGTCGTCGGCGATGCCGAGGGCAGCTTCGACACTCCTCTTTTGCAGCGCGCCCTGTCCAACCTGATCGGCAACGCCACCCGCTACGCGCGGCGCGATTCTGCCGTGCGCGTGGAAATCACCCGTGCTCCGACCGGTGAAGTGCAGTTGATGGTCGTGAACCGTGGCGTCACCATCGAGCCCAATGATCTTCCGCGCTTGTTCGACCGCTTCTACCGCGGTGATGCCTCACGCACCGATGCCAATCGCAACCATGGGCTCGGGCTGTCCATCGTGGCCGCCATCGCGCGCATGCACGGAGGACGACCGCTGGCGACGTCCTCGGCTGGAATCTCGTCGATCGGCATCAGCTTGAAGGACGCGGCTGCCGCGTCCGGCCTGCCGAGCCCAGCCGCCGCAGATTCGGCGATGCCCACCTCGTCTGGTCACTGAACGATACGGCCCGGTCCGGCATCGGAGCGTCTATGCCCTGCCGTCCGGCAGACCGGAACCCGGGAATCTGCGATGCCGTGCTCAGGCCACTTGCTGTCCGCCGCTGGTCCTGCTTGCCCGGCTCAGGCCGGCGAGGCGCAGGGGCAACTCGTCGAGGTGTCGCGGCCGAACGAACGCTGGTCCGCCAGTTGACCGCGCCATTGTGCGAGTTCATGCAGCTGTGCACCGAGTTGCGGCTCGGCGCAGTGCTCGACTGGTTGTTCGAGTCCGAAGCACCTGTCGCGTTCAACACCCATTTTCACGAGGAGGGCGTCGTCAGGTACCCGGAAGGCATCTCTGCCCTCACGTCTGCAAAGGCCGCCTCGCACCGGCGCCAGCCAGGACCATTGCTGGCTGTGGTCCAACCCCGGCGCCGAGCCGGTGACCAACCGGATGCCCATCACGCCGTTAACCGCACTCCGTTCAGGGGTTGCCGGCCTTCTTGATCTCCTGCTCGACGAGCGCCTTCAACTGCGCCTCGCCGAACTCGCGCAGTGGCGTGCCGTTGACGAAAAACCCGGGTGTCCGATCCACCTTCAAGGCTTGCATGTCGGCGATGTCCTGCCTCAACACCTGGTCGACCGTCGGCCCATTGGCATCCGCCTTGGCTTTCGCCATGTCCAGGCCGATGTCACCGATGAGGCTCCAGATCATCTCGGGTTGAGGACGGTCATGCGAGGCCCACTGGGGCTGCGCGGCCAAGGCCAGCTCGAGCGCCTCCCAGTACTTGCCCTGCTGCCGCGCTGCCTCGAGGATCTTGATGGCCGTGTCGGACCCGTGGTGCAGCGGTGCATAGCGCAGCACCAGCCTGACCTGGCCGAAGCTCGCGTTCACCATTCGCTTGACGATTGGATAGAAGGCCCTGCAGGTCTCGCAGGACGGGTCGAAGAACTCGACGATCGTCACCTTCGCCGCCGGATTGCCGAAGACCGGCGAGTGCGGCCTGACGAGCGCATCGCTGTTCGTCTGGGCCACCTGCTTCACCTCCTGGTTGGAGCGGTTCGTGAAAGCCACGACGCCGGCCACGAAAGCGACAACGACCGCGACGACGGTGCCGAGAACGATCGACTTCCTGTTCATGCTCCTGCCTCCCCTGCCCTTCTTCGGGCCACCCACAACGCCACCAGGATTCCCGTGAAAGCTGCCAGCGAAAGCAGCGGGATCGGCACCACGCCGGCCACCTGCACGTCGGCGTCGGCACATGATGATCCCTTGCCGCACGGCACGAGTCCTTCGGTCACCACGCCCGAGAAGACCAGCAGGTGGTATGCGGCGATGCCCCATCCCACACCGGCCAGCGGCATTGCATAGCGCACGCTTCGCGCGTCCGATGCGAACAGCCCCACGCCGAGCACCAGCACCAGCGGAAACATCGCGATGCGCTGGTACCAGCAGAGCACGCAGGGTGTCTTGCCCATCACCTCGCCCAGAAACAACGCACCGGCGGTGGCTAGCAGCGCCAGCAGCCAGGCCAGGAACAGCGGCAACCAGAACGTGGCATGCCGGCCATCGCCGTGCAGCGTGATCGGATGACGTCCGCTCATCGTGCCAGTGGAGCGAAGCCAGCCGTTGCGTTCGCCTCGACGGTCGACACGCTGCCGTCGGACGCCGTGAACGAGAGCGTCAAGGGCACGCGCTCTCCCGCCTTGAACTGCTTCTTCAGGTCCATCATCATGATGTGCAGGCCGCCCGACTTCAGCTCGATCGTCTGGCCGGCCTTCAAAGGCACACGATCGGCGGCGCGCATCCGCATGATGCCCTTGTCCATCGACATCTCGTGCACTTCGACGATGCCCGCGACCGGGGAACTTGCACCGGTCAGCACCACATCCTTCTGGGCGGTCAGCCGCATGAAGGCGCCGGTGGCGGACTGGTTCGGCACAGTTGCGCGCGCCCAGGCGCCGCTGACCGTCACCTGCGCATGGGCGGTCGACGACGCAACAACGGCCAGCAGCGCCACGAAGCTGCGTCGCAGCGGGCGATGGGGAACAGAGCATCTCATCGTCGGCATTGTCGTCTGGGCTTCCTTTCCTGGCACTTGGAGCGTCACGTCGCGTTCTCTCGCGCGGCCCCACGTTGGGCGGCTCCCACCCCGAACGAGGCGAGCACGAGCAGCGCTGCGCTGCCGACGATGAAGATGTCCGCCAGATTGAAAGCGGGCCAGTGCATGTCGCCCCAGTGCAGGTCGAGGTAGTCGACCACTGCGCCAATGCGCAACCGGTCGCCGACGTTGCCAAGCGCGCCGCCGATCAGGCCGACGTAGGCGGCCGCCTCCAGGCGGCTGCGAACACCGCGGCGCAGCAGCACGGCGAGCGCCACACTGACGGCGATCCCGACCGCGGTGAGCGCGTGGCGCTGCCAACCACCGGCGTCGGCCAGCAAGGAAAACGAGGCACCGGGGTTGAGCACGTGGACAAGATTGAACCAGGCGGTCACGGTGATGCCATCGCCCAGCGGCAGATGCGCGGCGACCATCCACTTGACACCCTGGTCCAGCAGGAGAATCAAAGCGGCGACGCCCATGAGCGACCACCATCGACCGCGCGAAACAACCATGGCGGCATGTGGTTCCGTGAGTCCAGCGTAGGCAGGCGTCATCCGTCGCGATCCTCGATGAGCCGCTGTAGTTCGGGCGGGATGGGCATCGCCTGGAACGCGCTGACGTTCGCGCCGCCGGTGTTGCCGACCGGCAGGCGGCCGACCAGATGACCGACCGGGACCAACGCGATGCGCAACAGTTGGCCTGTCACTTCGCGCCGGTTGCCCGAGGCCCAGCCAGCCCGCAGCATCTGCCAGTGCACCCGCACGTGCGGGACGAAGTCGAGTTGCCCCAGCACATGCGCCCGCTCGAGCGCCGCGAAGGCGCTCTTCGTGTCACCGACGGCCCTGTGCCGGGCGGCCTCGGACATCGCGGCCTCAAAGGCTTCGATACGCCGTGAAGCAGTCCTCTTCATCACCTGCCCTCCCCGCTCCGCAGCAGCCGCAGGCCGTTGAGCACGACCAGCAGGCTGGCGCCCATGTCGGCGAACACCGCCATCCACATCGAAGCGTTGCCGAACACCGCCAGCACCAGGAACACGGCCTTGATGCCGAGTGCCAGCGTGATGTTCTGCCACAGCACCGCGTGCGTAGCGCGCGAGAGCAGCACCGTCTCGGCGATGCGGCGCAGGTCGTCGTTCATCACGACGATGTCGGCAGCTTCCATCGCAGTATCCGTGCCAGCAGCTCCCATGGCCACGCCGATGTCGGCCTGGGCCAGTGCCGGCGCATCGTTGATGCCGTCGCCGGTCATGGCGGTGGGCCCGATCTCCCGCTGGAGCGCCTTGATCGCCTCGAGCTTGTTCTCCGGCAACAGGTTGCCTCGTGCCTGGTCGATGCCGGCTTCGTGCGCGACCGCGCTCGCAGTCGCCTGGTTGTCGCCCGTCAGCATCACCGGCGTGATGCCCAGAGCTCGCAACGACGCCACGGCCTCGCGTGAAGACGGCTTGATCGTGTCAGCGACGGCGAACAGGGCGATCACGCGCTCCGGCGTCGCAAGGAGCGTCACGGTGCGGCCGGCGTCCTCGTGCTGTTTCAGGCGCTCCTCCAGCTCAGGCGAGCACTGGCCGCGTTCCTCGATCAGCCGATGGTTGCCGAGCACATGGGTCACGCCCTCGACATCCGCCTGAACGCCGCGACCCGCCAGCGCGGTGAAGTTCCGCGCCTCGATGCTGTTGGGCTTGAGCCCCGCGGCGATGGCCCTGGACACGGGATGGTCGGAGTGACTGGCCAGCACGACCGCGATGTGCTCCGCCACGTTCCGCTCGGTCGCCGGATCGACGACGGCCCAGTCCACCAGCCGGGGCTTGCCCTCGGTGATCGTGCCAGTCTTGTCCAGCGCGATGGCCTTGAGCTTTCGCGCCTCCTCGAGATAGATCCCGCCCTTGATGAGGATGCCGCGGCGCGCGGCGGCCGCAAGGCCGCTGACGATGGTCACCGGCGTGGAGATCACCAGCGCGCAAGGGCAGGCGATGACCAGCAGCACCAGTGCCTTGTAGACCGCCTGCATCCAGGTCCAGCCGAGCATCCAGGGCCCGAGCAGCGCCACGGCCAGCGCGATCACGAAGACCGCCGGCGTGTAGAGAGCCGCGAAGCGGTCGACGAAGCCCTGGGTCGGTGCCCGTGTGGCCTGCGCCTCTTCGACGGCATGGATGATTCGAGCAAGTGTCGAGTCGGATGCTGCCGCGGTGACCTCGAACTCGAAGGTGCCCGACTCGTTGATGGTGCCGGCGAAGACCGGATCGCCGATGGCCTTGTCGACCGGGATGCTCTCGCCGGTCACGGGCGCCTGGTTGATGCTGGTCTGCCCCGAACGCAAGACGCCGTCCATCGGCACGCGTTCACCCGGCTTCACGCGCAGCATAGCCCCCACCGCGACCTCGGCCACCGGCCGCGTGCCCCAGCTGCCGTCGGCCTGCCGAACGGACGCCTCCTCGGGCGCCATCGCGAGCAGCCCCTTGATCGCGTTGCGCGCACGGTCGACGGCCCGTGCCTCGATCGCCTCTGCAATCGCGTACAGCGCCATCACCATCGCGGCCTCGGGCCATTGGCCGATCGCGAACGCGCCGGTCACGGCCACCGTCATCAGCGCATTGATGCTCAGGCGGCCATGGCGCAGAGCCGTCAGTCCCTTCTTGTAGACATCGAAGCCGGCGAGCCAGATCGCGACCGCAGCCACGGCCAGGCCCGCGCCACGCCAGACCATCGTCTCCGGCGCGAAGTAGCCGATGAGCTCGGCGCCGATGGCCAGCAGCAGTGCACCGGCGAGCTTGGGCAACTGCCCACGCACGACCTCGTGCTCGTGGCCATCGCCGGCCGAGTGCCCCGCCTCGGTGCCGGGGGGTGGCACGGGCTTCGGGTCGAAGCCGGCCTTGCGGACGGCCTCCAGCGCAGGAGCGATGGCAGCCTCGTCCGCATCGATGGTCAGCAGCCGCTGTCCCAGCTGGAAGCGCACGCCGCGCACACCGGCCACGGGCTCGAGCGCGCGCCTGATCTCGGCCTCCTCCGCGGCGCAGTCCATCGTCGAGACGCGGAAGCTGCGACCGCCGGCCATCGGTTCTGACGCGCGCGTCGGCGCACCGGTGAAACTCCCGGGCTGGCATGCGTCGCTTCCGCATGCATTCGCGTTGGCCCGTTCGGGCAGGCGGTCATGTGTGTGGTCTTGATCTGCGGCGCCGTCGTGCGGGTGCACATGGCCGCGGTCTGCATGCGAGTGGTTCATGGCGGGGATCCTCGATAACCTTGGCGCCATTTCAAACCCTGTAGCGGGTGTAGAGTCAAGCCCAGCGACCAAAGCAGGATGAGGAAAGGGGCATGCCATGAAGATCGGCGCCTTGGCAGAAACCACCGGGACTCCGGTGGAGACGATCCGCTTCTACGAGCGGGAAGGCCTGCTGCCGCCGCCGGCGCGCGCGGACAACAACTACCGCGTGTATCTGCCTGCGCATGTCGAGCGGCTGGCCTTCATCCGCCAGTGCCGCAACCTGGACATGGCCCTGGACGAGATCCGCGCGCTGATCGCACTGCGCGAGTCTCCCGCCCAGGACTGCGGCGAGATCAATGCCCTGCTGGACGCCCACATCGGGCACGTGGCCCATCGCATCCGCGAGCTGAAGATGCTGGAGAAGGACCTCAAGGCGCTGCGTGCTCGGTGCGCCATGCCGAATGCGCTGTCCGATTGCGGCATCCTCAATGGCCTGGACGGAGCGGCTGCCACGTCCACTGGATCGCCGAAGCGGCGCCATGTGCACGGTACACACTGAGCCGGGCGGGACCTGATCCAGATGACCAAACTGTCATCTTGCGGTTCAAGAACTGTTCCCGAGCGATTTCTAGAGTCCTCTTCATGCCGTTCAGGCATGCGGCTGCCACGCAGCCGATCACCACGTCACGAGGATCTCATGCAATCGCAATCATCATCCCTTCTCCGCCTGGCCGCTCTCGTCGTTACGGTGGCTGCGCCGGTCGCCAGCATCGCGGCCAGCGAAACCTTCCGGAACGGCCAGTCGATCTACGGGCAACTGGCCCCCGCGACAAGTGCCACCCGCGCCGTCGACCTGTCGCAAGCCGCGCGCGTGAACGTCGTCTACGGCGAAACCATTGCCTTCCGCGGCGAGGCGGGCCAGCAGTTCGCGTGGACCTTCAATGGCCTGGATCGCCGTGCGGTCGACCTCGCCAAGATCGCGCCGCCCGGCTTCAGCGCCAAGGCAGCGGTCGCCTACGTCGGACGCGATCCCGCCAGTCGTCGCTAAGGAGGAGCCGGCCGACCCCCCCGTGGCCCCAGGGCCACCGGCGACGGCTTGACCCTGCAGTGGCTCCAAGGTCTGCAATCTGGCTCGGATCGTCCAACTTCACCATCGACGAGCCATGCCGGACGCCCCTTCGCACCTGCTTCGCTGCACCCCGCTGCTCGACTTCCGGCATCCGGACATCGAACACCTGATTTCTGATCGGGGGTGGCCCGCGCTGGCGCTTCGCGAACGGATCGGCGCGATCTACGATTTCGTTCGTAACGAGATCCCGTTCGGCTACAACGAGGCGGATGACCTGCCGGCCTCGCGTGTGCTCGCGGACGGCCTTGGTCAGTGCAACACCAAGGGCACGCTGATGATGGCGCTGCTGCGCGCCGCAGGCGTTCCCTGCCGGTTCCACGGCTTCACGATCGACAAGGCGCTGCAGAAGGGGGCCGTTACCGGCCTGGCCTACCGTCTGGCGCCTCGGGAGATCATCCACAGCTGGGTGGAGGTGTGGTTCGAGGGCCGTTGGGTGTGCCTCGAGGGGTTCATCCTCGACGCGGACTACCTGCACAGCCTGCAGCGCCGCTTTCCCGAGGCAAGGCGCTTCCGCGGCTTTGGCGCGGCGACGCCGGACCTGTCGGCCCCCTCGGTGGACTGGCGCGGTCAGGACACCTTCATTCAGAAGGACGGCATCGTCGGTGACTTCGGCACCTTCGACGACCCCGATGCCTTCTATGCCCGCCATGGCGGCAATCTCAGCGGCCCGAGGCGATGGCTGTTCGCCCACTTCGTGCGCAAGCGGATGAATGCCAATGTCGCGCGCATCCGCGCCGGTCGGTGGTGATGTCCGTCACGTCCTGTCATGGCCTTGCACCGGCACGGCCAACCCTGTAGCCGCTACACTCTGCGCCATGCGTCGTTGGTTCTCCATCCTGCTGCTCGTCCTGCTTCCGACCCAGATGTCCTGGGCGGCAGTTGCGGCCTACTGCGCCCATGAGACGGGTGCTGCGGTCGACCATGTCGGGCACCACGATCACGCGGACCACGCTCATGGCGCGTCGCCGACAGGTCCGGCGGGCATCCCCGATCTGGACATGGATGCGGACTCCGGTGCCGAGGCCGACTGCGGACATTGCCACGGACAGTGCACGGGCATGCTGCTGGCTGTCGAGCACCCGACGCTGACGCGGTTGTCGGCCGCACTGGCTCTGGCGATCCAGTTGCCCTGCGCTGCGCATGCCGCGGCCCAACCCGAACGCCCTCAGTGGGCGCCCCTCGCCTGATCGGCGAGGCGGGTCCGTTCTCCCTCTGACACCCGTCCGCGCCTGAGCGCGCCGCCTGGGCATGGCCCGGCCGGCCCGTCGGGCCCGGTGCGACCGTCTGGTCGCCACTCGCCGATCTCCCGTGTCACGACCTCAACACTGGAGCATCGGATGCATCCGAGAACACGAACAACGAACCGTGTGCGGCAGGCCCTGCTTGCCGCCATCGTGGCTGGCGCTGCTGCCAACGCGTTTGCACAGACTTCTGCCTCTGCCGCCGCACCCGGCCTGCGAGAGCTCTTCGAGGCTGCCTGGTCGCGACAGCCTGAAGCGCAGGCACTGCAGGCGCGCCGCGATGCTGCACAGGCCCAGCGGCGCGCGGCCGAGGCCTGGACACCCGAGCCGCCAGCGCTGGAGGCCAGCCACAAGACCGACCGCCTGACCCGCAACGACGGGGCACGAGAACTGGAGGTGGGCATTGCGGTGCCGCTGTGGCTGCCGGGCGAGCGGCGCAGCACCGGGGCGCTGGCCGACGCGGAGTTGGCGGCAACCGACACCCGCGCGGGCGCGGCCCGGCTGCGCCTGGCAGCCGCCGTGCGCGACGCCTGGTGGAACTGGCAGCGGGCCATCGTCGAGGCCGAAATCGCCCGCGGCCAACTCGACAACGCACGCCGCATTGCGAGCGACGTGTCGAGGCGCGCCAAGGCCGGCGAACTCGCTCGCGCCGACCAGAACCAGGCAGAAGGCGCTGTCGCGGCAGCGGAAGCGGGATTGGCAGCTGCCGAGGCGGCCGCCACGGCGACGCTCCAGCAGCTCAAGGCCATCGCCGGGCTATCGACTGCCGTCACGCCCGCCACGGCGGCCCGGGCTGAAGCAGAGCCAGAGCCACCGGCAGGTGAATTGCAGACGCATCCGTCACTGGCGGAACTGCAGGACCGCGCCACCGTTGCCGAGCGGGCCGCCGCGCTGGCCGCCACGCAGTCGCGCGCCAACCCCGAGCTGACGCTGGCCACCACGCGCGACCGGGGCGCATCGGGCGAGCGCTACGGCCAGACCGTGACGCTCGCCGTTCGCATCCCCTTCGGCGGCGGTCCCCGGTACGACAGCCGGGTGGCGACGGCGCGAGCCGAAGCCACCGAAGCACAGGCGCAGCTGGCGCTCGATCGTGCTCGTCTGGAGTCGGAACGCGAGGCCGCCGTTGCGCGCGTCGAGGCGGCCCGTGCGCAGCTGGCCGCGGCCGAACGCCGCGCCACGCTGTCCCGCGAGACGCGAGGCTTCTTCGACAAGTCCTTCCGCCTCGGCGAGACAGATCTGCCGACCCGACTGCGCATCGAGGGCGAAGCCACCGAGGCGGAGCGCCAGGCAGCGCGCAGCCGCATCGAACTGGCCGCCGCGATCTCGGCCTGGCGCCAGACGCTCGGCCTGCTGCCGCAGTGATCGCCGCACCGACACCTCAACTTTCATCCGGATTCCCATCATGAGACTCACCACCCTGTTGGCCGCGCTGAGCGTCATCGCATCCATGCTGCTGCCCTCTCTGGCACGGGCCGGCGAAGGCCACGACCACGGCGACGCCGCCCCGGTGGCCAGCGGCCCGTCGCTGCCCCGCTTCGCTGCCGTCTCGGACGCCTTCGAGCTGGTCGGCGTCCTCAACGGCAAGCAACTCACGCTCTACCTCGACCGCGCAGCAGACAACGCACCGGTGACCGAGGCGCAGATCGAACTCGAGATCGGAGGCGCCAAGGTCAAGGCCGAGAAGCACGAGGACGCCTTCGAAGTCGTGCTCGCCGACGCGCCGAAGCCCGGTGTGCTGCCCATCACCGCGACGGTGACCGTCGGCAACGAGGTGGACCTGCTCGCCAGCGAGCTGGACCTCCACGAGGAAGCGCATGCCGATGAAGCCGCGCATGTTCACTCCTGGAAGGAGTACGCCGGGTGGGCCACTGCCGCGCTCGGCACTCTCGTCGTCCTGATCCTCATCGGCCGCAACCTCGCGGCCCGCCGTCAACGCCGTACCGGAGCCGCCGCATGAGCTCGAACCGCTTCTTTTCCCTCACCGCCCTCGTGCTGTCGCTCGGCTTGGGCGGCCCCGCCCTGGCTGGCCCCGGCCACGACCACGGTGACGCGCCAGCGGCACCCAGCGCCAACGGCCCGCAGCGCCTGCCCGATGGCAGCGTCTTCCTGCCCAAGCCGGCGCAGCGACAACTCGGCGTGCGCACGTTGCTCACACAGGCAGGAGATCTCCCGCGCTCTTTCGAGCTCAGCGGCAAGGTCGTGATGGACCCGAATGCCGGCGGTAAGGTGCAGCCGCTCAACGCCGGCCGTATCGAGCCCGGTCCGCGCGGCCTGCCCGATGCCGGCCAAGCCGTTCGCAAGGGCGAGGTGCTCGCCTACGTCGTGACGTCGGCCGCGCCCATCGAGCGATCCAACCAGTCGGCGCAGCTGGCCGAACTGCGTGCCGCGAAGTCGCTCGCCGACAAGCGGGTCGCGCGCCTGAAGGAACTGGCCGACACGGTGCCGCGCAAGGACATCGAGGCGGCCGAGAGCGAAGCGCAGGCACTCGCCGATCGAATCGCTGCTGTGGGCGCCGGGCTGGCCTCGCGCGAGGCGCTGGTGGCTCCGGTCTCCGGCGTCATCGCCTCGGCCAGCGTCGTCGCGGGCCAAGTGGTCGACGCCAGGGAAGTGCTTTTCGAGATCGTCGACCCGGCGCGCCTGCGCATCGAGGCGCTGGCCTTCGACGCAGGCATCGCGGCCGACGTCGGTTCCGCCAGCCTGGCTGTCGGCACAACCCGCGTGCCGCTGACCTTCGTCGGCGCTTCGCGCAGCCTGCGCGAGCAGGCCTTGCCGCTGGTGTTCCGCGCCGAAGGCAAGGCGCTGCTCGCGCTGGCCGTCGGCCAGCCGGTCCGTGTCTTCGTGCAGGGCAAGGAGAAGGTCAAGGGCATCGCCGTGCCCGTCGCCTCGTTGATGAAGAACCCCGCCAACCAGACCATCGTCTGGGTGAAGGCGGCGCCCGAACGCTTCGAGGCACGCACGGTCACGGTCGAACCGCTGGATGGCGTGACGGTGGCGATCACCTCGGGTCTGCAAGCCGGGGACCGCGTCGCCACCCAAGGCGCCACCCTGATCAACCAGGTGCGCTGACATGTTCAAGTGGCTACTCGACAACAGCCTGACGAACCGGCTGCTGGTGATCATCGCCAGCGTCGTGCTGATGGCCTACGGCGCGTTCACGCTGTCCACCACGCCGGTGGACGTGTTCCCGGACCTCAACAAGCCCACCGTCACGATCATGACCGAGGCCGGCGGCATGGCCGCGGAAGAGGTGGAGCAGCTCATCACCTTCCCGCTGGAGACGACCATGAACGGTCTGCCCGGCGTGGAGAGCGTGCGCTCGACCTCGTCGGCCGGCCTGTCCTTCCTCTATGTCACCTTCGACTGGAGCACCGACATCTTCCGCGCCCGGCAGCTGGTGTCGGAACGGCTGTCGTCGATGGAGGAAGGCATTGCCGAAGGCGTGGTGCCGCGCATGGGCCCGATCAGCTCGATCATGGGCGAGATCATGCAGATCGCCATTCCGGTCGATCCGAGCAAGATCAGCCCGATGGCCGTGCGCGAGTACGCCGACTGGGTGTTGCGCCCTCGGCTGCTGTCGGTGCCCGGCGTCGCACAGGTCATCCCCATCGGCGGCGAGGTGCGGCAGTTCCAGGTGCAGCCGAACACCACGCGCATGGCCGAGCTGGGCATCACGCATGACCAGCTGGAAGGCGCGCTGAAGGGCTACTCGTCCAACACCTCGGGCGGATTCCTGGAGCTGAACGGCCGCGAGTACCTCATCCGCAACCTCGGTCGCACCTCGCGCCTCGATGACCTGAAGAACCTGGCACTGACATCCAAGGGCGGACAACCCATCCTGATGCGCCAGATCGCCGAGGTGACTTTCGCCGCCGCACTCAAGCGCGGCGACGCCGGGTATGAAGGCAAGCCAGCCGTGATCCTGGGCATCCAGAAGCAGCCGACCGCGGACACCATCGCGCTCACGAAGTCCATCGAAGAAGCACTGGTGGGGCTCAAAGCCTCGCTGCCGGCTGGCATGGAGGCACCGCGCGTGACCTTCCGCCAGGCCAGCTTCATCGAGGCCTCGATCACCACGCTGCAGGGCAAGCTGATTGGCGCATCGATCTTCGTGGCTGTCATCCTGTTCTTCTTCCTGGGGACCTTGCGGCCGACCATCATCGCGCTGACGGCCATCCCGGTGTCGATCTTCATCACCGCGCTGGTCTTCAAGTATTTCGGCCTGTCGATCAACACGATGACGCTGGGCGGATTGGCCATCGCCATCGGCGGCCTGGTCGACGACGCGGTGGTGGGTGTGGAGAACGTGCTTCGGCGGCTGAAGGCCGACCGCGCGAACCATCCGCACAGTCGTCTGCACCCGATCGAGATCGTCGCGCACGCCACGATGGAAGTGCGGTCGGCCATCCTGTATGCGACGGTCATCATCGTGCTCGTCTTCATCCCGCTGTTCGCGCTGCCGGGGCTGGAAGGCAAGCTGTTCGTGCCGCTGGGCATCGCCTTCATCGTGTCGACGCTGGCCTCGCTGATCGTGTCGGTGACGGTGACGCCGGTGCTCAGCTTCTACCTGCTGCCGCGGATGAAGAACCTGGACCACGGCGACACCAAGGTCCTGGCCTGGCTGAAGGCGCGCTACCGCAGCAGCTTGCAGGGCGTGCTGGACCGGCCCAAGGCTGCCATGGCGGCGGCCGGTGCTGCCGTGCTGGTGGCCGCAGCCGCCGTGCCGTTCTTCCCGACGACCTTCCTGCCGCCGTTCAACGAGGGAACGCTTCTGATCGGCCTGCGCCTGAACCCCGGTGTCACGTTGACCGAATCGTCGGCGCTGGCCCGCCAGGCCGAGGTGCTGGTCAAGCAGGTGCCTGAGGTCACGCACGTCGGGCGCCGCAGCGGCCGCGCCGAGCTGGACGAACACGCCGAGGGCGTGCACGTCAGTGAACTCGACGTGGGCCTCAAGCCCACCGCCGAGCTGACGCGCAGCATGGACGAGATCAAGGCCGACATCCGCGCGCGGCTGGTCAATCTGCCGGCCGCGCTGGAGATCGGCCAGCCCATCTCGCACCGGATCGACCACATGCTGTCGGGCGTGCGCTCGCAGATCGCCATCAAGATCTTCGGCGAGGACCTGGACGCCCTGCGCGGCCAGGCCGATGCGCTGCGTGCGAAGCTGGCGGCCATCCCTGGCATCGCCGACCTGCAGATCGAGAAGCAGGTGCTGGCGCCACAGATCAAGGTGCGCATCGACTATGCCGCGGCAGCGCAATACGGCGTGCCGGCGCCGCAGGTGCTGAACGCGCTGCAGGCGCTGGTCGAGGGCGAGAAGGTCACGCAGATCGTCGAAGGCAGCCGTCGATTCGCATTGGTGGTGAAGCTGCCGGAGTCGGCGCGGTCCGTCGAAGGGCTGGGCCAGATCCTGATCGAGACGCCGAACGGACGCATCCCGCTGTCGAAGATTGCGACGATCGAGGACGGCGACGGCCCGAACCAGATCAGCCGAGACGACGGCAAGCGGCGCATCGTGCTGTCGGCCAA
>Ga0209097_10000968_pt1 | contig 25717 bp, 26 predicted proteins | sample AD_UKC052_MetaG_FD_184419 | JGI IMG/M metagenome (GOLD analysis project Ga0209097, IMG submission 184419) | Active sludge microbial communities of municipal wastewater-treating anaerobic digesters from USA - AD_UKC052_MetaG (SPAdes) (version 2) | ecosystem: Engineered > Bioreactor > Anaerobic >... | reverse complement strand
CGATTTTGATCGTGCAGAAAAAGGGCCGTCAGACCGCGATCGCGTTCGGCCCATACTTGGCTATCGCTGGATTAGTGACGCTATTTTTTGGCGCACAAATTCATCGGTTGTTGTAGCGCTCGTGGCAATCATGTTTCGCAAGTTCACAGTGGGTTTAACTGGCGGCATTGGTTCCGGCAAATCGAGCGCCGCGACGTGTTTTGAAAAGCTCGGCGTGTTCGTCATTGATGCCGATGCCATTTCGCACGCCCTAACTGCGCCGCACGGCGCCGCGATCGCCGCAATTGATGCTGCGTTTCCCGGGGTAGTGCACGACGGCGTACTGGATCGGGCGCGTCTACGTGAGCGGGTATTCGCCGCACCAGCAGAGCGAGAACGACTCGAAGCGATTGTGCATCCGCTGGTGCGCGAACGCACCAGCGAGTTGATGAACAGCGTTAAGGCCAACGACGCGGCGTACATCATTCACATGGTCCCGTTGCTCTTTGAATCGAAAGACTATGCGCAACGCATTGACTGCGCCGTCGTGGTGGATGTGGACGAAGCCACGCAGATCGAACGCGTAAGCCGTACGCGCAATGTGCCAGCGTCGACAGTGCAGCAAATCATCAAAGCGCAAATGACACGCGAAGAGCGGTTACGGCACACCCAGTTTGTGATCGATAATCGGGGCGATCCGGTGGCCTTGGAGCGTCAAGTGGAGAAACTTCACAGCGTATTTGTGGCGAATGCCGCGCGTCTCGCCGGGAGCATCGCGTGAGTTTCATTGAAGCCCCTACGTTGCCTACGAACACGCTGGCAACAAACACAACCCTCACGTTCGAGTGTCCGCTTGGCGAACGAGCGCGCACTTGGTTGCGGCTCGAAGAGCTATTCGAGCAAACCCGCACGTTTGCTGCACGCAAGGATGCGATTGACCATCGCAGCGCGCTACTAGGCTTGTTTCATATCGTTGAAACGGCGAGCCGGAGCGACCTAAAAACAGATCTGTTGCAAGAGCTGGATCGCCAGCGTGGCGTCTGGAGCACGCAGCTGGACAACCCAGATATCGCCCGGGAGGCGCTCACCGAATTTTTGAGCGACATGGACGCTGTCATTCACGACTTGCACGGGCAAATGGGCAAACTCGGGCAGCATTTACGCGAAAGCGAATGGCTTCAGGCGGTGCGCCAGCGCGCGTCGAGCCCCGGCGGCGCGTGTGCGTTTGAGTTACCCATGCTTCATAGTTGGTTGCAACGCTCGGAATTTGATCGTCGCCAGGATTTGAAGGCGTGGCTTGACCCGTTAACTCCGCTGGAAGAAGCCGTCGTGCTAGTCCTGCGCCTGTTGCGTGAGTCGAGCCAAACGAGCGCAGAGATGGCCCATCACGGGAATTTTCAGCGCGCCTTAGCCAACGCCAGGCCACCGCTCCTCGCGCGCATCGAAGTTGAGACTGGGCACGCCGTCGTGCCCGAAGTCAGCGCCAATAAATACACGGTCAACATTCGTTTCTTAGACCATGGCGGGCATTTTCAATCCGGCGGTCGCGCGGGCGTCACGTCACGAAACATCCCGTTCCGACTTTCGCTGTGTAGCTTGTAGCTGCCAGCAGCTTCCGCGCTTCGCGGCTTGCACCTTTTGCCAAACGCCTCTCTTCCACACCATGAAAACCGTTGCCTGCCCTCGATGTGAAACGCCCGTTGTATGGGGCCCCGAAAGCAAATTTCGCCCGTTCTGTTCGGAGCGCTGCAAGATGATGGACTTTGGCGCTTGGGCCAACGAGGAGTATCGAATCGCAAACGCCACGCCACCGGACGGCGACAGTACGTTGGACCTTTTGGGCGAATCCAAGGCGCAATAGCGAAGCACAGGCGCGCAATGGCTTCGTGGCTGAAGCGACTGCTAGTTGGCGGTTTCGGCCGTTTTTTATTGCTTATCGACTTAAACGAAAATCAAGCCTGAATCGCCGCTGGTTGGTCGTTCGATGGGAAAAGCTATTAAGTTGCCACAGCAACTACCCCGAAGGATCGGCTGCGTTTCGTGCGATCGCTGCCAATCCCGCGAGCACTCCGCTTTCAGGTGCGTGCAGCGCTGGCAGCAGTGGTGCTAACGATATCGCGATGGGCGACCCCCAAGAGAATGCCTGCCCCTCACGGCCGTGTGGCTCGCCGCTCCACTCATTGCTGCGGCAAAAATTAAGTTCGACGTGCGCATGCTCATAGCTAAATCGCTCGGTGCGCCACAGCATTGCGCTGCGAACCTGAATGCCGAGTTCCTCGTCAATTTCGCGGATGAGCGCTTCGATCACAGACTCACCACTTTCGATTTTTCCACCGGGAAACTCCCAGTAGCCAGCGTACGCTTTGCCCAAGGGACGCTGGGCAAACAGCACTTGATATTCTCCGTCAACCGCGCGCTCGATGATCGCCACCGCAACGCGCGTCAGCCGACGTGAATCGCTCGGATCAAAACGAGGCACACTGATCACTGTTCACCGTTCACTATTCACCGCTCGCGGCTCACTTTTTGGAAGCCATGCGCCCCGCAAAATCGCGCGCAAACTGAAAGGCGACACGCCCAGAACGCGAGCCTCGTTGTAGCGCCCAATTGAGCGCATCACGCTCGAACGCTTCATGCTTCTTCGCGTCGATCGGAACGACCGCGCCGAGTTCTCGCACCCATGACGCTACTGCGGCGAGATAGTCGTCTTGCGCAAACGGGTAGAACGAAATCCACAGACCAAAGCGCTCGGAGAGCGAGACCTTCTCTTCGATGCTTTCACCAAAATGCACCTCTTCGCCGACGTATTTCGTCTCTTCGTTTTCGTGGAAATATTCAGGCAGCAAATGCCGGCGATTTGACGTGGCGTAGAGCAGCACGTTGGGAGTCGCGGCGGCAATCGAGCCGTCGAGAATTGCCTTGAGTGCCTTGTAGCTCCCGTCGCCCGCGTCGAATGACAAATCGTCGCAAAAAAGAATGAATTGATACGGCTCGTTTGCAATCAAGTCGACAATGTCAGGCATGTCGTTGAGATGATCTTTTTCAACTTCAATCAAACGTAGACCGCGCTTCGAGTACCGCGACAGCATCGCTTTCACGAGCGAACTCTTCCCCGTACCGCGCGAGCCCGTGAGCAGCACATTGTTCGCCGCCTTGCCCGTCACAAACTGCTTTGTATTGCGGTCAATCAGCGCATGCTGCGCCTCAACTCCAACCAACGAATCGGCATTCATGTGATGCACGTGCTGTACTGCTTCAAGGTACTTCAGCGTCCCAGAAACACGCCAGCGCGCAGCTACGTTGCGTGAGAAATCAGGCTTCTCACGCGCGGGCGGCGCGATGCGCTCCAGCGCGTTGGCAATGCGCGACAATGTGGCGAGAAATTCGTGGCTGGATTGGCTCATAGAAATAGTAGGGCGGGCATCGCCCGCCGTGGGTTTACTAGGCGAGCAATGCCCGCCCTACGAAGAATGCTCGCTACGCTTCCGCAGCACTCAGCTACGGTATTCCGCATTGATTTTCACGTAGTCGTACGAGAAATCACAGGTGTAAATGGTTTGCGCCGCGCTACCGCGGCCCAGATCAATCGCGACAGTAATGTCGGCATTCTTCATCGTGCGTGCGCCGTCTTCTTCACGATAACTGGCGGCACGGCCCCCCTTTTCAGCGACTAAAACGTCATTGAGATGCACCGTCACTTTTGACGGATCCAGATCGGCTGGAGCGCCGTAACCCACTGCCGCGAGAATTCGACCGAGGTTTGGGTCGCTAGCGAAAAACGCCGTCTTCACCAGCGGCGAATGTGCCACAGCGCGCGCGATGCGGTCGCACTCGGCGAGGTCTTTGCCGGACTTCACGGCGATGGTCATGAACTTGGTGGCACCTTCGCCATCGCGCACGATGGCTTGCGCAAGCTCAAGACTCACCTTTTCCAATGCGGCGGCCAGAGCAATGCCATCGGCTCCTTCGAGCGACGTAATGCTTGCGTTGCCTGCTTTGCCTGTCGCGGCGATGATGTAGCTGTCGTTAGTCGACGTATCGCCGTCCACGGTCACGCGATTGAAACTCGCGTCGGCGGTGCGCTTAGCGAGCGGTTGCAGCAGTTCGGCAGCAATCGCGGCGTCAGTGAACACAAACGAGAGCATCGTCGCCATGTTCGGTTGAATCATGCCCGCGCCTTTGGCGATGCCGGTCACGTTGACCGTCTTGCCACCGACCGTCGTTTGGGTGCTGGCAAGTTTGTAAACGGTGTCCGTCGTCATGATCGTCTGTGCAACACGGTCCCACGGCGCGCGCTTGTCGGCTTTGAGTTCAGCGGCAGCTGCATCGATGCCGGCGTTGATCCGATCCATCGGCAGGTGTTCAAGGATCACGCCCGTCGAAAACGGTAGCACCTGCACGTCTTTGATGCCCAGTGCGTTAGCCGCCGTGAGGCAGCTGGCCTGCGCATTGGTGAGACCCAGTTCGCCAGTAGCCGCATTCGCAATGCCAGTGTTTATCACCAACGCTCGAATGGCCGACGTGCGCGACAAATGCGTGCGGCACACCTGCACCGGCGCTGCGGCAAAGCGACTCTGCGTGAACACCCCACCGACCACCGTGCCCTCGGCAAATTCGGCGACAAGCATGTCGTAGCGATTGGGTTTGCGCACATGCGCTTGCACAGCGGCGAAGCTAACACCTGCGACGGTATACGCCTTGGCGGGATCTAGGGGAACGTAGGAGACAGTCATGGCGAATTGCGGTTGCTAAAAGGGAAATACGTGAAAGAAAAAAGGCCCGCTGCACATGCTACGCGGGCCTTGTTTGTCGTGGCTAGAGAATTAGTCGAGCTGCCCGTGGCAATGTTTGTACTTTTTCCCGGAGCCACACCAGCACGGATCGTTGCGCCCAAGCTTCGGACCTTGATTCACCGTCGGTTGATTGCCACGGGAGGAACCCTCGTCCGCCGACTCTTCGCCGGTCAAACCATCAACGCCAGCGTGCTGATAGGCCGCGTTTTGCGCGACGGGGGTGGGCTCCACGGCCTGTGCATCGGCCTCGGTTCGAACCTGCACGGTGAGCAACACACGCACCACGTCGCCACGGAAACGATCCAGCATGCCGCCGAACATTTCGAACGACTCGCGTTTGTATTCTTGCTTCGGGTTTTTCTGCGCATAGCCGCGCAGGTGAATGCCCTGGCGCAGCAGATCGAGGTTCGAAAGATGTTCGCGCCACTGCGTGTCCATCATCTGCAACAGAATATTGCGCTCGAACTGGCTAAACACCGCATCGCCCGCAATTTCACGTTTCGCGTTGTACGCATCAAGCGCTTCTTTTTTGCAACGGTCGCGAATGTCTTTGTCGTCGAGATTCGGCTCGGCTTTGATCCATTCGCTCACATGGGCATGAACGTGCACGTCGTGCAGCGCCGCTTCGAGTGCTGGAATGTCCCATTGCTCTTCAACGCTCTCGATGGGCACGTAAAGATTGACGGTGTCTTCTACCCAACCTTCAACCATGTCACGCACGGTATCGCTGACGTTCGCGTGCTCCAAAAGGTGGTTACGTTGCTCGTAGATCGCTTTACGCTGATCGTTGGCAACGTCGTCGTACTCAAGGAGTTGCTTACGAACGTCAAAGTTGCGGGACTCGACTTTGAGCTGCGCCTTTTCGATCTGACGCGTCATGATGCCCGCTTCAATCGGCTCGCCATCAGGAATGCGCAGACGGGTCATGATGTTCTTCATCCGATCACCGCCGAAGATACGAATCAACGGGTCCTCAGCAGACAGGTAGAAGCGACTCGATCCAGCATCGCCTTGCCGTCCAGCGCGGCCGCGCAACTGGTTATCGATACGGCGCGACTCATGCCGCTCAGTACCCACGATGCGCAAGCCGCCAGCAGCAATCACTTCGTCGTGAAGCTTCTGCCAATCGGCCTGCACCTCCGACATGCGCTTCTGGCGCTGCTCTGGCGTGAGCGACTCATCTTCACGAATCGCGCGAAGCTGGGGTTCGAGCGCGCCACCTAGCACGATGTCCGTACCGCGGCCCGCCATGTTGGTAGCGATGGTGATGATCTTCGGCAGGCCAGCCTGCGCCACGATGTGCGCTTCGCGCTCGTGCTGCTTCGCGTTCAAAACCTGATGCGGTAGCTTTTCCTTCGTGAGCATCGCGGCGATAAGCTCAGAGTTCTCAATCGAGGTCGTGCCGACGAGCACCGGTTGACCACGCGTGTAGCAGTCACGAATGTCGTGAACTGCGGCCGCGTACTTCTCTGCCGTCGACTTATAGAACAAATCGTTTTCGTCGCGGCGAACCATGTTGCGGTTCGGTGGAATGATGACCGTTTCTAAGTTGTAAATCTGTTGGAACTCGTAGGCTTCGGTGTCAGCCGTCCCGGTCATGCCAGCGAGCTTGCCGTACATGCGGAAATAGTTCTGGAAGGTAATCGACGCAAGCGTTTGGTTCTCGCGCTGAATCGGCACGCCTTCTTTGGCCTCAACGGCTTGATGCAAACCATCGCTCCAACGACGTCCAGACATCAAACGTCCGGTGAACTCGTCGACGATCACCACTTCGCCGTCTTGAACCACGTAATGCTCGTCGCGGTTGTAGAGCGCGTGAGCCCGCAGTGATGCGTACACATGATGCATCAGGGAAATATTCGCTGCATCGTACAAACTTGATCCGCTTGGCAACAAACCCATTTGCTCAAGCAATTGCTCAGCGTGTACGTGGCCTTCTTCCGACAAATGAACCTGACGGCCCTTCTCGTCAACGTGGTAATCGCCCGCCGCATCTTCGCTAGTCTGACGCGTCATCTTCGGCGCCAACTCGTTGATTTGGTAGTAAACGTCGACGTTGTCTTCGGCTTGGCCGGAGATGATGAGCGGCGTACGCGCTTCGTCAATCAAAATCGAATCAACTTCGTCGACGATCGCGTAATTGAGGCCGCGCTGGCGGCGATCCGCCACCGCGTATTCCATGTTGTCGCGCAGGTAATCGAAGCCGAATTCGTTGTTAGTGCCGTAGGTGATGTCGGCGGCGTACGCGGCGATTTTTGAGGCGTTATCTTGTTGCGACAAGATGGTCCCAACGCTCATCCCGAGGAAGCGGTAAACGCGCCCCATCCAGTCTGCGTCGCGACTGGCGAGGTAATCATTCACCGTCACCACGTGCACGCCTTTGCCTGCGAGCGCATTCAGGTAGACCGGCAGCGTCGCCATGAGCGTTTTGCCCTCGCCTGTACGCATCTCGGCAATCTTGCCTTGATGCAGCGCCATGCCGCCCACGAGTTGCACGTCAAAGTGACGCATTTCCAACACGCGACGGCTCGCCTCGCGAACCACAGCAAACGCCTCGGGCAGCAATGCGTCAAGCGTTTCGCCCTTGCCGATGCGCTCCTTGAATTCCGCCGTTTTGCCGCGCAATTGGTCATCGGAGAGGGTTTTGATACCGTCTTCGAGCGCGTTGATCTTGATGACTTGGGCGCGGTACTGCTTGAGCAGGCGGTCGTTGCGACTGCCGAAAATCGTTTTTAGAAATTTATCGATCATGATGATGAACCGCGCGTTATTTGAACGCGACGAATGTGGCAAGGCCCACTCGATCTTCGGCGCATGGTTCATGCGCCAAGGATGAAGCGGGCGAAACCCTAGATTTTAAGCGGAGCGGCTCTTGTTGCGCGAATGTAGGCGAACAGGAGAGCCGAAGAATCGGCGCCGGAGCGCCGAAATGACTAGTTGACCGCGAGAAAGCGGGCCGGATTTTGCGCAGCGCCGTTGAGGCGGACTTCAAAATGTAGGTGTGGTCCGGTGGAACGGCCGGTGGAGCCGACGCGGGAAATTCGCTGGCCACGTACAACCAAATCGCCCTCTTTGACCAGCAATTCCGACCCGTGCGCGTAACGCGTGACGAGGCCGTTGCCGTGGTCAATTTCAACGCTTTTTCCGTACGCTGCGTGGGTGTCTGCATAAATAACTTTGCCGCTGGCGGCCGCGTTGATTGGCGTTCCGGTCTCGGCCGCGAAATCCACGCCTTCGTGGAACGTCTGGTGGCCCGTGAACGGATCGATCCTGTAACCGAAGTTCGAGGTGTAATTGATGTTTTCAATGGGCGGCAGTGTGGGCAGGAATTTGCGCTGTGCGCTGCCTTCCACCAACAGAGCCTCGAGCACCGAGAGCTGATCCGCTTTCACGTCCACGCTCTTGGTCAATTCACCCAGCTGCTTCGCAAACTCATTGATCGAGAGTGGCGAGCCGACCGCCGCCGCACCGCCGCGACCCGCGTTCGCTGTAGCGCTGGGTAGCTCTTGCGGCTTCAAACCGGCCACTTTCGCGAGTTTTTCACCCAAACCGTCTAGGCGAAGCATGTGCGCCTGCACCTCGCCGAGTTTTACGGCGAGGTTGTTGATGTTGTCTTGAATTTGCTGCTGACGCTGCTTCGCCTCTGCGTGCTGATCGGCGAGCAAGACACCGCGAATCAGCGGGTGGTCGCTGGTGACGGCATATTTAAGCGAGAGGTAGTTGGCGAGCGTCGCAGTCAGCGCGAGCGCAATGAGCCCGCCCACCACCAAACCCACGATCTGCGGCACACCAATATGAAGCGTCTTCTTTGTTCGAAAGTCACTCGAAACAACGATAATCTGCACGTGAAATTCCTCAAATCTTCGGGCGCCAACAAGGCGCTGTATCCCCGCCCGCAAGGGCTAGCCCAGTACTTGGACCGTATGCCGGCCCTAGGCGCGGCATTGATGCATGCCCGTGAGGGCTCGCGTCAATTCGATGTGTTGATCGAGGCGGTGCCGCAGCGTCTAAAGCGCTTCGTCGTATCGGTCACGGCCTCTGGATCCACACTGTCTCTCACGGTCAGTTCTGTGGAGGCGGCGCACATGGCGCGCCTGCTCAGCAATGAAACGCTGGCAAATCTTGGCCGTAAGGGATTGAAATTTAACGAACTTTTGGTCAGAACGCAATCGAGCGTACCCGCCAAGCAACGCCCGCGCGTGCTACCGGACGCGGCCACGCAGCGTGAAATGAGCACCACAGCCGACCGCTTACGTAGTGAGCACATGCAAACTAGTTTGCGACGCCTCGCGAAAACGATGGCTAATCGGTAACAACAACAGCTTTTGGCCGCTAACGACAGCCAGTCGGTCATTTCACTCGCTTTTTTAGTACTGTCGATATACAACTTTTTAGCGGCTAAACCGCCAATTGGCTGTCGATAGACGCAAAAAGCTGTTACTGAAGAAACGATGCAAGCATTCGATTCAGAAAGCGTTGCCCAAGCGCCGTCGGTTTGATCGTCTCGTGAGTGCGCTCCAAGAGCTTTTCTTGCTCGGCAATGTCGAGCGCGCGGCTGACCAGCGAGATCGGGTAGCCCGTGCGCTCCGCAAACCACGCGACAGGGAAGCCGTCGTTTAGCCGCAATGCATTGAGCATGAACTCAAAGCCCACTTCATCGCGCTTCACAGTCCGCCGCTCGAAAACGCAACTCGCCGGGTCGCTCGACAGCGCCTTTTGCATGTAATCGCGCGGCGGCTTCACCCGTTCGGTTCGCGTGATCGCAGCGTTTGCGCCATGTCCGCCTGGCGTAGAAATTTTGCCGTGGGCGCCCGCGCCAATCGCCACGTAGTCGCCAAAGCCCCAGTAGTTCAAATTGTGCTGACACTGCCGTCCAGGCTGCGCGTACGCCGAGGTTTCGTAATGCACGTAACCCGCCTCTTGCAGCATCGCCTCCACACGCTCCTGCATGTCCGCCGCTTGGTCATGGTCAGGTAAGGGAGGCGGCTTCTTGGCGAACACCGTGTTCGGCTCAAGCGTGAGTTGATAGAACGACAAATGCGGCGTGTGAAACGCGATGGCCTCGCGCACGTCTTGTTCGCACTCCATCATCGTTTGCGCCGTGCCTCCAGCGCGCGAAGCCGGCAAAGCGAACATCAGATCAAGGTTCACGTTGCCGACCGTAGCGAGCCCAATCTCAACAGCCCGCCGCGCCTCCTTGCTGTCGTGCACCCGCCCGAGCGCGGCCAAGTGCGCGTCATTGAAACTCTGAATGCCAATCGAGAGCCGCGTCACGCCGGCCGCTTTGAACTCTGCGAATTTCTGCATCTCAAAAGTGCCGGGGTTCGCCTCCAGCGTGATTTCGGCTTGCGGCGAGAGCCGCGTTCGCGCACGCACGCCCGCCAAAATATCCGCAATCGCTTTCGCCGAGAACAAGCTCGGCGTACCGCCGCCGATAAACACTGTATGAATCGTGCGGCCCCAAAATTCCGGAAGCTGCACCTCCAAGTCAGACATCAACGCGTTGATGTATTCCTGCTCCGGTAAGCCGCCGCCCGCGCCGCTCTGTTCATGCGAATTGAAATCGCAATAAGGACACTTGCGAATGCACCACGGAATGTGGATGTAGAGCGAGAGAGGCGGGAGAACGGTGAAGTGGGGACCGAGCATTAGAGGCAATCAGTACCCGTGCAACGCATTGTCCGGAAAACGCTTCGCCTTCACGTCGGCAACATACGTTTTGATCGCCTCGTCGATGCTCGTTGCGCCTTGCACGAAGTTCTTCACGAAGCGCGGTAGCTTGCCGCGCGTAAGGCCGAGCATGTCTGGGAGCACGAGTACTTGGCCCGAACAATCGACGCCTGCGCCGATGCCGATGGTTGGAATGGGCAAGCTACGCGTAATCTCCGTTGCGACAGTGGAGGGCATGAGTTCAAACACCATCATCGCCGCGCCAGCGTCGGCGAGCGCGTGTGCGTGCTGGCGCAGCGTGGCCGCTGCCTCGTCGGTTTTGCCCTGAATACGGTAGCCGCCAAGCGCGTGCACCGACTGTGGCGTGAGGCCGAGGTGCGCGCACACCGGCACCCCACGATCGGTGAGAAAACGTACGGTTTCTGTCGTCCAGCCGCCGCCTTCGAGCTTCACCATCTGCGCACCCGCTTGCATGAGTACGGTGGCCGAGGCCATCGCTCGCGCGGGAGACTGCTGATAACTACCGAACGGCATATCCCCAATCACCCAAGCCGTTTTGTTGCCTGCCACTACGGCACGCACGTGATACGCCATCTCGTCAAGCGTCACCGGCACCGTGCTCGATCGACCTTGCAACACCATACCCAACGAATCGCCGACGAGCAGCATTTCGACGCCCGCCTCGTCGGCCACACGCGCAAACGTGGCGTCGTACGCCGTGAGCATCGTGAGTTTTTCGCCGGACGCGTACAACTCGCGTAGGCGATGCAGCGTGATGGGTTTGCGGGTGGCGTTGGCGTCGGGTGTTGGGTGTGATGACATGATGGGCTAAGGACTAGGTGTTTCGCCGAGTTGCATGCGTAGCGCGCGTAAGGCGTCTTCAAGATCAGCCACCTTCGCTTCAAGCGACGTCACGCGTTCCGCGAGCGCCGATTCGCGATCCGCTTTCGATGGCGGCAACGTAGCGGTTTCGCCGACGGGAACCTCGCCGCCGAAAAGCATGTGTTGCCACTTCGCCGCGCGTGCGCCCGCCTCGCGTGGAAGCTGCACGACAAGCGGTGGCGTCAGCTCGCTCATGGCCTTGAGGGTCGCTTCCACTTCCGCCAAATCCGCGAACGTGTGCATACGCTCGGCACGCGAACGCAGCTCGCCCGGCATTTGCGCGCCGCGCAACATGAGCTCGCACAAGAGCGCAATTTCGCCTGCCTGTAAGCCAAGCCGTTCGCCAAAACGCTCTGCATACTTCGGCACCCGCGTCGCCGCGCCTGTGAACAATCCCGTGAAACCGCGATCACGTAAGCGCTCGACAGCGCTCGCCACTTCCGCCTCGGCCAAAGACGTCACGGGCGCACGATTGTTCATCTGGTTGCACCCGTTCACTAACGAATTGATCGTGAGCGGATACGAGTCCGGCACCGTAATACGCTTCTCGATCATAGTGCCAAGAACGCGCGCTTCGATGGGGTCTAGAACGGCTTGCATGGCGTTTTTAAGTTAGATGCGGGCAGAAAGTTCAGCGACTAATTTGGCAAATGCTTTTCCGCGGTGAGAGCGTGCGCCCTTTTGGTCAATAGGCATTTCGGCCCCCGTCAATCCGAGTTCAGGATCAAGAAAATACGCGTCGTAGCCGAAGCCGCCGGTGCCGCGTGGCGTGTCAATAATTTCCCCGTACCAACGACCTTCAGCGATGATCGGCTCGGGGTCGTTTTCGGTGAGCACGAGCGCAAGCACGGCGGTGTAATGCGCACCTCGATCACTAACGCCTTGCAGCTCGCGAATGAGCTTCGCGTTGTTATCGGCGTCGCTTTTTTGCAGACCGGCGTAATACGCAGAATTTACGCCGGGGTTGCCGCCAAGCGCATGTACACAAATGCCCGAATCATCCGCGAGCGCAGGCAAACCCGTGTGGCGCGCAGCATTCCGTGCTTTGGCGAGCGCGTTTTCGATGAAGGTGCAGTGCGGCTCGGGCGCTTCGGGCACATTGAATTCGCTTTGCGCGAGAACTTGAATGCCCAGCGGCGCGAGCAGGCGCTCAAACTCTTTGAGCTTCTTCACGTTGCCCGTGGCGATGACGAGTTTTTCGATTTTCATGGGCGGCAATGTTAATGAATCACGTCGTCCGCTCTCTGGGATCGACAGAGCGCCGGTGTTTCACTGCGCATCGGATGCATTTCGCAAACAAGACAATCACTCCGTCACGTCCCGTGCTACGGGCGAGACTGGCATCAGTTGCGGTCGGACAACGGTGGGAGTAGCATCAACGCATGCCATCGGCATACACAAACCAATAGACACGCCTTCTCCTCATGCAAGGAATTAAATCATGTACGTGAAACGCGAATTGATCGCAACGCTGCTTTCGGCAGCGCTACTGTGCGGGGGGGGGGCAGCACTCGCCGCAACAGCCCCCAATAGCGAGTCGTTCAAAGTGCTCTGCGACGGCACAAACAAGCTGCCGCCCATTTACGTGGCGTACAGCAGCAATGGGGCCTTCGAACGATTAAACATCGTTCGTGATGAGAAAACTGGTCAGCTTCGCGGCGGATATGTTCCAGTCGCACAAGAACATATCGACGGCATATGCGCGAAGGGGCAGGCAATATCTGCGGCGCCGAAACCTCTCAGCGCTGAAGGTGAACGCGCCAAGGTTTATGCCAGCTACACCTTGCCCAGCAGCTTCACTATAGCGACTTACTACGGAATCATCCTTGGCAACTTCTGGGTGCCGGGCAATATGCCTTCTGGCCATGAAGCGCATTTGGCACAGTTTGATGTAGTAGCAAATTATTTCAGTAGCGCAACCGGAGGTTCGCATTTTGTTAATTCGATGCTCACATACGCGAATTGGTCAGCGAATGAACATACCGGAATGGGCATGATTTTCGGCCCCGGCATTGCGGGCTCCGGTACAGCACAGGGCGTCACTTGCTTACCTCGTTCAGCAGTGACCGAAACATGGCATTCCTATGGCGGATACCTAGGAAACAAGGTCTGGAACGCCACAAACGCGATTTCTCATCCTTGGGATCCAAACACTTGTTCGCCCAACTTTTTTCAAACGAGCGTGAAGTACACGATCCTAAATGGCGCCAATGTCCTTCAGCAAAGCACTTACTGGCTTTACGACTACGGGTATACGACACCGTTCTTCCAAGCGCCGATAGTCAGCGGCCCACTTCCCAATTTTCAATCAGGCTATGCTGGCATCACGTTTCTTGTGGCGGGCTACCCAGCCTCCTCTGAGTATTGGACGCTTGCGTTTACCAACGTATCGCAGTGGACGCAATAGCCATGAGTTCGAAAACCATTCTCCGTGGCCTGCGTATTGCGACCCTGTCGCTTCTCGTCTTACCCATGCTCGCGTTCGGGCAACCCGCTCCAACGCCAATTGCAGTACAAAGCGTGACCGTCGCCCCAAGCATCCCGCAGGAATACCAACCGTTTACGCTAACGGTTACGTTTAGCAAGCCTTATTGTTTTGCGGTGACCGATGCGCCGTTGTTTTCGAAAGTGAGTCTGGCAGACAACTCCGTGATGCTCCTTTTGTCACATTTAGGCAAGGGCGAAAACTGCACGAATAACAAGTCGGTCTCTGTCCCGGGACTTCCGGCTGGGAATTTCGCGATCACGGTTGGCGTAACGGGATCGTATTGGAAAGACTACCCTGCAGGAACCCGCGAATCAGTTCCAGTTGAGCAGGGCACCGTTGCGATCACAGTCGCCAAAGCGACGGCAGACAAATGGGCGATGCGAACAACTGTGGCGCCTGAGCTATTGCGTGACCAGTCAGGCTTGATACTGACTTACGCTAGACCCATAGTCACGGCGACGGCCATGGGTTTTACATCGTCGTTGATAGCAAAAGAGGAAGACGTCGAGTTCTGGGTTTGGGCGAATCGATTGACCCATTCTGCTTCGGCGACCGCGCCTCCGCCGCTTACCGCTGTACGCTTGTACGCCCTGAAGTACCCTACCTCGCTAAGCGGCACCTACTTCACCACGTCTATTGAAGAGGTGACGAAGCTAAGTCAGGGCGGGTTTACATTGGAACGATTTGGTAGCACCGACCAAGATGAGGTGAAGCTCTACGTCCTGCCGACAACGAACGGCGCTTGCCCGCTCGGCGCCGTGCCCGTCTATCGCCTCTTCAACCAGAAAGCGCCGGCACACCGCTATGTTTCGAGCTTTGACACGTACAACGTACTAGCGGCCAATGGATTTATCGGCGAAGGAATGGTGTTCTGCGCGCCACGTCCGTAACTCGTTGCGCGTTAAGCAAAAGGGTGTGACGCGGCTCAATGCGAGCCGCGTTACGCATCTGCTAAGTTGCACGAACATGCCGCCTAATTCGTCACGTGTGGCTGTACGATGACGTTGACGGGCTGGTCATGCCTTATGTGCGGCTGGGTGACGTGACTCGCTACGCCGCCGCAATCGCCGCGCGCTGGGCGTCACCGAGCTGCTTGATTCCGTCACCGGCAAGCGCAAGTAGCGCGTCCATTTCGGCGCGGCTGAACGGTTTGCCTTCTGCTGTGCCTTGCACTTCGACGAATCCACCGCTGCCGGTCATGACTACGTTCATGTCGGTTTCGCAGTTGGAGTCCTCGTCGTAATCTAGGTCGAGTACTGCTGTGCCTTCAAAAATGCCGACAGATACGGCGGCCACGGAATCGTTGAGTGGCGATTCTTTCAACGTGCCAGCCGCAATCATTTTGTTGATCGCGATGGCGAGCGCAACGTACGCGCCGGTAATCGACGCGCAGCGCGTGCCGCCGTCGGCTTGCAGCACATCGCAGTCGAGCGTGATTTGCCGTTCGCCGAGTTTCTTCAGATCCACCACCGCGCGCAGCGAGCGACCGATTAACCGTTGGATTTCTTGCGTGCGGCCGCTTTGTTTTCCGCTCGCGGCTTCGCGGCGCGACCGCGTGTGCGTCGAGCGCGGCAGCATGCCGTATTCGGCAGTGACCCAGCCCTCGCCCGAACCTTTCTTGTGACCGGGAACGCCGTTCTCGACGCTCGCGTTGCAGAGCACGCGCGTGTGACCACATTCGATCAACACCGAGCCCTCTGCGTGGTGAGTGAAGTGCGGTGTGATTTTGACGGCACGAAGTTCGTTGGGCTGGCGTTTGGACGGGCGCATGGATAGACCTAAAAAGAGTTGGGGAGATTGTAGGCGGCGATCTGTTTGATGCGGCTTTCTGTGGGAGCGGGCTCGCCCGCGATAAAAGGTGGAAGACCGTCGCTCTTTGCTAACACTCATCGCGGGCAAGCCCGCTCCCACACGCACAGCTACCAAAAGCGCCAACCGTGCGTATTGAAAAATCTGAACGCGCTTCGGAAGAATAGTTTCAAGTGCGCGAGACCACGTTTGGCCGAGTGCCCACCGTGATGAACGATGGTGACGCCGGGGTCGCTCACGACGCGGCCTTGCGCGTGCATGCGAACCGAGAGATCAAGGTCTTCAAAGTGCAAAAAGTAGCGCTCGTCGAATCCGCTCACCGCACGCAACGCGTCGCTGCGGCAGAGCATGAACGCGCCAGAGACGAGCGTGACATCGCTGACACGATCCGCCGGCAAGTCGCGATATTCGTAGTGCGCGAGCGTTGCATCGAATTGCCGTTTGAGCCACGTCGGGGCAAAGCCGCGCAAGAAAAATATCCAAACGCTCGGCATACGTTTCGACAAGTAGCCCGGCGCGCCAGCCGCATCGCGCCCGACTGCGCCGACTAGCACCACACGATCAGTCGCGAGCGTCGCCAATCCGCTCGCAAGCGCGCCTGCATCCATCTCCACATCGGGGTTCAACACGAGATGCGCCTCACACGTCGTCGCACGAATCGCGAGGTTGTGCCCGGCGCCGTAGCCCACGTTGCCGTGGCCGGAGATGATTTCAACGGCGAGCCAACGTGCCTCCGTTGCAATCGTGCGTAGAGGCGCGGCGAGCTCGCTCGTTTCGCTGTTGTCGATGAGCGTGAGCGTCACTTTGGTGTTCTCGAGCTGATCGGAAGCCGCGCGTAATGTTTGCAAATTGCGCGCAAGCTCCGGCGCATTGAGTCGATACACGACGATGCTGACCGAAAGAGAACCGGGCATGGGCATTGACATCAGCGGCGACGTAGCATTGGGCGAATCATGTCATTAAGTTTAGGCCAATGAATTCAATCAGCACCGATGCGCCCACCGCACGCTACCGCGCCGCCGACCTAGTCGCGTTTTGCGAAGCGCTCTACGTCGCAGGGGGCATGCGTCCCGACATCGCTGCTACCTCCGCGCGCCTGCTCGTCGAAGGAGACGTGTTGGGGCACAGCACGCACGGTCTCGCGCTATTGCCGGGCTATCTCAAGGCGCTCGCCGACGGCACGATGCGTGCCGCCGGCGAACCCGTCGTGGAGAACCAACGCACGGTCGCGCAGGTGTGGCACGGTCAACGCTTATCGGGGCTGTGGCTCGTTGAGCGCGCGGTGAGCGTCGCGTCAGCGATGGCGAAGGCGCACGGCACCGGCACAATTTCGATCAAGCATTCGCATCACATCGCGTGCCTCGCGGCGTACCTCGAAGCGCCCGCGCGTGAGGGTCTGATGGTCATCATTCAAAGCTCGGACCCATGCAGCGCGAGCGTTGCGCCGCATGGCGGCATCACACCAGTCATGACGCCAAATCCCATCGCTATCGGCATCCCGACCAGCACCGACCCAATCATGATTGATATTTCGAGCTCGATCACGGCGAACGGCCCATCGCAGCGCATGATCAAAGAAGGCAAGCGCGCACCCGGCATTTGGTACGTCGATCACGAAGGACGCGGCAGCAACGATCCGGCGGTTGCGTTCACTGAACCGAAGGGCGCATTGCTGCCGCTCGGTGGTTTGGACGCTGGACACAAAGGATTTGGACTTGGACTGATGATCGAGTCGATGACTGGCGGGCTTGCGGGTTTCGGTCGCGCCGACCCGCCAGAGGGCTGGGGCGCGAGTGTGTTCGTGCAAGTGATTGACCCCGAAGCGTTCGGTGGCCGCGCGGCGCTGGAGCGACAGACCGACCATCTGCGCACGATCAGTCACGCATCAAGAACGCAGCCCGGTGTGACGAACGTTCGGCTGCCGGGTGAGGGTGGACTGGCACGCAAGCGCGCGCACCTCGCAGACGGCGTGGCGCTGCATGCTTCGATCATGCCGGCGTTGGCCGAGTGGGCGACGAAGCTCAGCGTGAACATTCCTCCGACGATTTAGGTCTTATCAGCTTTATTGCTTCAACGACAGCCGGATGGCGCTTGCAGCGACTTTTTCAACTTAGTCGACTATAAGCAAAAAGTAACGCAAACAACCGTACAGCGGTCGCTCAAGCTAAAAAGCCGTATGCAGCGCTAAATCGCCGCAATGGCCTCAATCTCGAACTGCGCGCCTTTTGGCAGCGAAGCCACGCCGACCGTCGAACGCGCGGGATACGGCGTCTGAAAGAGCGCTTCCATCTTGGCGTTTGCTGCGGCGAAGTTGCCGAGGTCGGTGAGGAACAGCGTGAGCTTTACGACGTTGTTCGTGGTCGCGCCCGCAGCGGTCAACACCGCTTGCATGTTGGCGAGCGCTTGATCGACTTGCGCCTCGAAGCCGTCGCGCAAATTGCCCGTCGCTGGGTCGAGTCCAATCTGACCGGAGCAGTAAACGACCTTGCTGGCGCTCGTGAGCGTGACGCTAATCGCCTGCGAATACGGGCCGATGGCGGCTGGTGCTTTATCGGTGTGGATGACGTGGTTTGACATTCGGTTTCCTTAAAAAATTATCCGCGCAAACGCTGCACGATTTCGGTGGTGAGTTTGGCTTGGTTCATGGTGTAGAAGTGCAGACCGGGCGCGCCGCCAGCGATGAGGCGCTCACACAATTGCGTCACCACATCGAGACCCAGCGCGCGTACGCTCTCGGCATCGTCGCCAAAGTCCGCCATGCGCTTATTTAGCCAACGCGGCATTTCGGTACCGCATGACTCAGCGAAGCGCGCCACGCGGCTGTAGCTGTGCAGCGGCATGACGCCCACCATAATCGGAATCGTAATGCCCGCTTTTTGCGCCGCATCGGCGAATGCAAAATAGGCGTCGGCGTTGTAGAAAAACTGTGTAACGGCGACGTTCGCGCCAAGATCTTGCTTGAGCTTTAACGCGGACAAATCGGCCTTCGCGGTGAGCGCGCGCGGGTGCACTTCGGGGTACGCGGCGACGGCGAGATTGAAGTGATCGCCGGTTTCCGCACGGACGAATTTCACAAGATCCGTTGCATAGCGAAAGTCACCCGCTGCGACCATTCCGGACGGCACATCACCACCAAGCGCAACGAGACGGTTGATGCCCTGCGCGCGATACGTTTCTAGAAGTTCCATCACGCTCGCCTTGGTGGCGCCGACGCAGGAGAGATGCGGCGCGACGTCGTTGCCCGCCTCGGCGACGGCCTTTACCGTCGACATAGTTTTCTCGCGCGTGGCACCGCCCGCGCCGTAGGTAACGCTGAAGTACTTCGGCTTCAGCAACATCAGCTGCTGCGTCACGGCACGAAGTTTTACGTCGCCTTCCGGCGTGTTCGGCGGGAAAAATTCAAAGGAAATATTGTTCATGCGGTCGGTTTCTTTTTAGATTTCTTGGTGGCTTTGGGCTTCGGCGCAGCAGCTCGCAGCGCGGCGTCCCACGCGAGCGCGGCCCACGGGCGCATCGCGGCAGCAGACTCCATGGCGTCCGGCGGCACCGTGTAATAGCCCATCGTTCGCTCGATGCCGTCCTTAAATGTGTACGAAAAGATGCGGCACTTCGCAGCGAGAAATTCATCGCGAGAAATCTCGTCCGCCTTCAACCAAAGTTGGTCAAACGCGATGATCGAAAAAGTTCTTCCATCAATCGAGAAACTAATGCCGCCGAACATGCGCTTTGCGGCGATACCAGCCGCGCCGGCTTGCGGCGCAAGACTCGAGAAAAGTTCGATGCAGTAATCGCGAAATTCGTCTTTCGCGGCGCGTGTCGCTTCTGCAGTCTTTTTCATGTTCGCTCCGCGTAAACGAAAAATTCGTGGTTGCCATCACTGCCGGTGATGCTGCTCGCGAAGTAGTCGAGCACATTGAGCTTCGCGTCGGCGCAGGCGGCGCGAATGCTCTGCTCGACACTTGCAAACAGCGACGCATCGCGCACGATGCCCCCTCGCCCCACTTTGTCGGCACCCACTTCGAATTGCGGCTTCACAAGGGACAACACGTGCCCGCCTTCGCGCAGAAATGCTGGCCATTGCGGCAGCACTTTGGTCAGCGAAATGAACGATACGTCGGCGACGATGAGGTCGCAGTCTGCGTGGGCGCGACGGATGTCGCGAGTGGCGTTTCCTGACTCATCCACGGGTTTCGCTGCTTCCGCCGCTCCCACAACAACATCGGACGGCATCATGCTTCGCGCGTTCACTCCCTCGATGCAGACCACACGTGAATCGTCGCGCAGCCTCGGATGCAATTGGCTGTGGCCCACATCAACGCCCACGACGCTCGCCGCACCGCGTTGCAAAAGACAATCCGTGAAGCCGCCGGTCGATTGCCCAACGTCGAGACAATGCAAACCTGCGACATCCAGCGCGACTTTCGTGAGCGCGCCGTCAAGCTTCAAGCCACCACGTGAGACGAATTTTTCGAGTTCGCTCGCTTCAACCTCAAGCGCGACGTCGTCATCCAACGTCACGCCTGGCTTGGTCAGCGGCACGCGCGTGAGCTTGCGCCCGACGAGCGTGAACACATGCCCCGCCGCGATCAGCCGCTGCGCGGCCGTACGCGATGACGCGAGGCCGCGTTCGACGAGAAGCAGGTCAGCGCGCATAGTTCCGCGTCAGATTTTCGGCTTTTTTCCGAACGGAATAATCACAGCCAGCAGCCAAGAAATCAGTCCGTACAGCAAGCCGCCCAATACTGCCGCCCAGAAGCCGTTCACTTCAAAGCCACCGAGAAGTTTTCCCACCATCCAGAACAGCAAGCCATTCAAGACAAGGTAGAAAAATCCCAGCGTGAGCACAGAGACAGGCAACGTGAGAATCGCCAAGATCGGGCGAATCACGCTGTTGACGAATCCCAGAGCAAACGCGGCGATGAGTGCCGAGATGAAGTTGGTAACAGTGATGGACGGCAGCAGATACGCCACCGCCATGAGCGCGACGGCGTTAAGCAGCCAAACGATCAATAAGCGCGTCATGTGGTTCTCCAGTAGTGTGGGCGAAAATCCATCGAACTTAACCGGTTCGCAAGTGAGTTTTTGACACAGATATCACTGATGAGTTAGTTGATTTACACAGATTTTTACGAACTAGCCTCTGGCGAAACGCGATCCATCAAACTGTGTTCATCTGTGTAAATCTGTGGCAAAAATTGTTCGCCTCGCTTAAGGTCGGTGCATTGGTGTGGGCAATTCATTGCCCACGCAGGTTCGGTCGCTTTAAAGGCTAGTAGCGGTAAGTATCCGCTTTGTACGGCCCGGCTTTGTTCACGCCAATATAAGCTGCTTGCTCAGTGGTGAGCTCGGTCAGCATCGCGCCGACTTTCTTCAGGTGCAGGCGTGCGACTTTTTCGTCGAGGTGTTTTGGCAAAACGTAAACCTTGCCGGACTCATATTGGTCGGGCTTGGTGAAGAGCTCCATCTGCGCGATCGTCTGATTCGCGAACGACGAGCTCATCACAAAGCTTGGGTGACCCGTGGCGCAACCGAGGTTCACGAGACGGCCTTTCGCCAGCAGCGTGATCTTTTTTCCGTCAGGGAAAATGACGTGATCAACTTGCGGCTTGATCTCGTCCCACTCACATTTTTCGAGCGCGGCGACGTCGATTTCATTGTCGAAGTGACCGATGTTGCAGACAATCGCTTCGTCTTTCATCGCAGCCATGTGCTCGTAGCGAATCACGCTCTTGTTGCCGGTCGCGGACACGAAAATGTCGCACTTGTCAGCGGCGTATTCCATCGTGACGACCTTGAAGCCTTCCATCGCGGCTTGCAATGCATTGATCGGATCGATCTCGGTCACCCACACTTGAGCGGACAGCGCGCGTAGAGCCTGCGCGGAGCCTTTGCCCACATCGCCATAGCCCGCGACACACGCCACTTTGCCGGCGATCATCACGTCGGTTGCGCGCTTGATGGAATCCACCAACGATTCGCGGCAACCATATAGGTTGTCGAATTTGCTCTTGGTGACGGAGTCGTTCACGTTGATCGCACGGAACAACAAAGTGCCCTTTGCTGACATTTCGTTTAAGCGATGCACGCCCGTCGTCGTCTCTTCGGTCACGCCAATAATCTGCGCGGCCTTACGGGTGTACCACGTTGGATCTTCGGCGAGCTTGGCGCGGATCGACGCAAACAAGCAACGCTCTTCTTCGCTCGTGGGCGAAGCAATCAACGACGCGTCCTTTTCTGCTTTTTGGCCGAGGTGCATCAGGAGCGTGGCGTCACCGCCGTCGTCAAGAATCATGTTCGGGCCTTCGCCGTCGGTACCTTTGGCACCAAAGTCGAAAATGCGATGCGTGTAGTCCCAGTAGTCGGCGAGCGATTCGCCTTTGACCGCGAACACCGGCGTGCCATTGTCTGCAATCGCAGCGGCCGCGTGATCTTGTGTCGAGTAAATATTGCACGACGCCCAGCGCACTTTGGCGCCAAGCGACTCTAGCGTTTCGATCAACACAGCAGTTTGGATCGTCATGTGCAGCGAGCCGGTGATGCGCGCACCAGCTAGTGGCTGCGCTTTCGCGAATTCTTCGCGAATGGCCATCAGGCCGGGCATTTCGGTTTCCGCAATCTTGATTTCTTTGTGGCCCCAGGCCGCCAATGAAATATCCGCGACTACGTAGTCAGCGGTGGTCTTAAATTGGCCTTTGTCGGCAACAGCGTTCATTCGTCACTCCTGATTTAAGGGCGACGACGCGGACGAATCTAGGGGAAGCCAACCGGCCGGAAAGCCAGCGTGAGCCCGCGAGGTTCGTGACGAGTTCGTCACCAAAACTGCGAGCGCGGTTGGAAAAATCGTGTTCGAGCCTAGCCAGACTTCACGTACAAAACGTGCGCTGGTTGCAACGCTCCTCGAACAGCCTCGAATTTTAATACACGCGGCGCGTGCATCACAACTTGGTGCCGCTGGCCTTAAAAATTGGTGCCCATTCGGTGATTTGGTTGGCAACCAGCGCCGCGTATTCCGCCTGCGTCATCTTCGAATAGACGATACCGTTCTCTTCAAGCTTTTTGAGCACGTTGGGCATGGCTAATACCTCAGTAAGCGCCGAGTACAGCTTATCGGTCACCTCTTTAGGCAAACCCGCTGGCCCGGAAATGCCGAAATAGTTGTCAACGCGAAGCTTCGCGTAGCCAGCCTCTGCCGTGGTCGGAACGTCCGGCAACAGCGGTGAGCGCTGTGCCGACGTCACCGCCAGCCCTTTTATTTGTCCGCCCTTAACCAGCGGCACAAACGCGGTGATCACATCAATGCCGACCGGAATTTGTCCGCCCAACAGATCAGTCGTCATTGGCGCACCGCCCTTGTAGGCGACATGTGTCATGTTGCCCTTACTTAGAGTCTTGAAGAATTCGCCGCTGATGTGGCCAATGCTTGCCGGGCCGCCGCTGCCGAATGGGGTGCCATTGGGCGTGTGCGCCAGTTTGGCGAGATCCGCCATCGACTTGATCCCCGCCTTGGGGCTCGCCATGAAGAGCACCGGCGCAGAGCCGGCGTAGAACACATGTGTGAACTGCTTCACCGGGTCGTACGGCTGTTTGTCGAGCACGAACGGGCCGATAGACAGCGGCGTTGAGTTCGCCATCATCAGCGTGTAACCGTCTGCTGGCGCTTGCACCGTGGCAATGCCGCCCACGCTGCCACCTGCTCCCGGACGGTTGTCTACGACCACCGGCTGACCCAATTTTTGCCCCAGTGGCTCCGCAATGGTGCGCGCCACGATGTCGCTCGCGCCGCCCGGCGCGAAAGTCACGATGAGTTTGATCGGTTTATCAGGGTATGCGGCGAACACGACGGTCGGAGCGGCCAGCAAACAGACCGCGCCCAGAAGATGATGAAAGCGAAATAAGCGATTCACGGTCAGGTTCCCTCGAAAGTTGAAATCAGACAATAGCATGCAAGAGGCCTGCCAGAACCGTGCTTTTGTCGGCGCTTCGTTTACGCTTGCGGCCTCATTCACGGTTGCATCCCATGCCTAATTTCTGGTCCTCTAGCGGTTTTGATCTGCTCACGCAACGCGATGGCGCATTGATCGTTACCGACAATTTTTTGCGTTCGTTCTTTTTGCGGCCAGAGATTGCGCCAATTGCGGAGTCTTGCGCGGCGGAGGTTAAGCTGCATGAAGCGCTGCTGGCTGATCCGCGCCGCGCGGTGGCGAATGTCGAAATTCTGCAAATCGCCGATCCCGACGCACAGGCGAACTATCGCATTTTGTTGAAATTTCGTGATCGCTTGTTGGCTGCACCGACGCTGGAAGCCGCATATACCGGCCTTTTCAAGGGCGACGGCGTTGACGTGCCGCCACTCTTCGTGTTTCAGCTCACACAAATTTTTCTACGCCATATTTTGGGCGCGAATGGCGAACCACTTGAGGCACGCATGGCGGAATGCCTGTTCCGTGTGCAAAAAATTTCCGTAATGGAAGATGGCGCGGTCATGGCCGCCGATGATGAAACGGTTGAAGTATTCGCCGACACCGGTGGCTTTGGCTCGCTCGGCGAACTGCTCAAAAAGCAAAACACGCCGACGCGCTCCATCGATCTAGATGTGCTTTCAGCGGACAACGCGGAAATTTATTGGGAACGTGACGAGCGCCATGACCTAGCGGTGAGCCTCAATCGCGGTCAACCCGCGCTTGACGCGCTGATGCGCGTTTTGGAGAAGTGGGTGAAGCACTTTTTGGCGGTGGAGGTGACCATCGCGCACCGCCGAGAGATTGACGACAAGCAATGGGTGTGGCACGTCGGGCTGGATGCGACGGCCTCCGGGGTATTGAACGATCTTTACAACAACGAAACCGTGAACGAGGCGCGTATGAGCCGCCTACTGTGCTTGTTCGAGCTGCGCTTTGCCAATGCGGCTGACATGCGCCCGAACATTGCTGGTCGCTCGGTTTATCTGGCGATGGCGATGGATAGTGACGGAAAGCTAAAACTGAAACCTCAGAACCTTCTGTTGAACTTGCCCCTAAACCGTGCGTGAACTGTTGTTTTTAGAGGGAAACATGCGGCTTCTAGGGGCAACACTCCAGAAATTGCTGCGCCGCACAAAAGCCCAGAAACAGGCATACAATCCGCGCTCTTATCGTTGAGAATGAACCATTCATGAGTTCACATGCCGCAGGCAGCCACCCCGACAAGCATTTGACCGGGGGGCGACTCGCAGCCCTGGCCCTCGGCGCCGTTGGCGTCGTGTATGGCGACATTGGCACCTCCCCGCTGTACACGCTCAAGGAGGTGTTCTTTAACAAGGCGCACAGCGTTGCGCTGACCGAGGCCAACGTTCTCGGCCTTCTCTCGCTCATCTTCTGGGTACTCACGATCGTTGTGTCGATCAAGTACGCCATGGTGATTTTGCGTGCGGACAATCAGGGCGAAGGCGGCACGATGGTGCTCTTGGCGATGGCGTTGCGCACCGCAATTGGGCCGGACCACGCCGCGCGCCGCCGATGGCTGACGCTGCTCGGCATCTTCGGTGTCTCGCTTTTTTTCGGTGATTCGATTGTGACGCCCGCAGTGTCGGTACTCGGCGCGATGGAAGGTCTCAAGGCGATTAACCCCGCGCTACAACCGGCTGTGGTGCCGGTCACGGTGCTCATTTTGGTTGGTCTCTTTTACGTGCAGCGCACAGGCACCGGCAAGGTCAGCGCGTTTTTTGGCCCGATCATGGCGCTCTGGTTCTTGGTCTTGGGAGGATTGGGGATTTTTCACAGCGCGTCGAACCCCGGTGTGTTCAAAGCGCTCAGCCCGCTCTACGCCATTGACTTTCTTGTGCACAACCCGGGTTTATTTTTGGTGGTGTTGGGCTCCGCGGTGCTAGCGGTGACTGGCGCGGAAGCGTTGTATGCGGACATGGGCCACTTTGGGCGCAAGCCGATTCGCGTGGCGTGGTTTGCGTTCGTGATGCCGTTACTCGTCATTAACTACTTCGGTCAGGGCGCGTTAATTCTCAAGACTTGCGCCGGGAAGACGGCGTGTGAGATGCATCCGTTTTATGATCAGGTGCCGCATTCGTTCCTCATTCCGATGGTGATCTTGGCGGGCTTTGCAT
>Ga0209097_10000966_pt1 | contig 25757 bp, 23 predicted proteins | sample AD_UKC052_MetaG_FD_184419 | JGI IMG/M metagenome (GOLD analysis project Ga0209097, IMG submission 184419) | Active sludge microbial communities of municipal wastewater-treating anaerobic digesters from USA - AD_UKC052_MetaG (SPAdes) (version 2) | ecosystem: Engineered > Bioreactor > Anaerobic >... | reverse complement strand
AAATTGATCGCAGCGCACGCTGTCGCCTTGGGCGTGACCGTCGTCACCAACAACGAACGCGACTTCGCGAAGTACCCCGGCGTACTCATTGAAAATTGGCTGGCTGCGCCATGACCCCTGACGAATTCATCAGCCACTGGTCGCCCGGCGGCGGTGGCTACGGCATGTCCGAGCGCGCGGGTGCGCAGCCGCACTTCATCGGCCTCTGCGCGCTGCTCGGTGTCGACGCACCAAACGACGCTGCGAACTACACGTTCGAACTCGGCACCCGAAAGATTGACCAAAAACGCGGCTTTGCCGACGTCTTCAAGCGTGGATGTTTTGGGTGGGAATACAAAGCGCCCGGCGGCGACCTGACCGCCGCGCTTCGGCAACTCAAAGACTACGCCAACGCCCTCGACAACCCGCCGCTCTTAATCGTGAGCGACCGCCTCGCGTTTGAGATTCACACGCAGTTCACGGGCCGCCCGACCGAAACCTATCGCATCTCGCTCAAACATTTGGGCGACCCCGCGCAGCGCGACATTCTGCGCCGTGCGTTTGTTGACCCCGCGAGTTTTCAACCGAAGCGCACCAACCGCGACATCACCGAAGAAGCGGCCAAAGCCTTCGCCGACGTCGCCGAGCGCATGCGTCACGAGCGCCGCGAACCGCCGGAGCGCGTCGCGCACTTCCTCACGCAGTGCTTGTTTTGCTTCTTCGCAGAAGACGTTGGCTTGTTGCCTGAGCGGTTGTTTGAAAAGCTCGTCGCCAAACAAATCACACCCGAGAAACTTCGCGGTGCGCTGATCGAACTCTTTGAAAAGATGCAGCGCGGCGGGCTCTTCGGCATGGAAGACATTCCGTGGTTCAACGGCGGGCTCTTCCAAAAGATCGACGTGCCGATGATTACGCCGATGGACGTCGCCGCGCTCAAAACCGCGTCGCAGCTCAATTGGAGCGCGATTGACGTTGCTATCTTCGGCACCCTGTTCGAGCGCGGGCTCGACCCGAAAAAACGCAGCCAACTCGGCGCGCACTACACAGACCCCGCCACCATCATGCGCATCGTCACGCCGGTTGTCGAGCGGCCGCTGCGCGCCGAATGGGCGCTCGTGCGCGACGACATTGCCAAGCTCACGAGCAAAAGCAAAAAACACGGCGATGCCGCTGCGACGAAGGCCAAAGCCGCGCTCATCAAATTCCTCGACCGACTCGCCAGCTACCGCGTGCTCGACCCCGCCTGCGGCAGCGGAAATTTTCTCTACCTGGCGCTGAAAACGCTCAAAGACATTGAGCACAGCGTGCACGTAGAAGCCGAAGCGCTCGGCGTGGAGCGCCCGCTTGACCTCGTCACCAGCCCGGCCAACGTGCTCGGCATCGAACTCAACGAATACGCAGCAGAGCTAGCTCGCGTCACCGTCTGGATCGGCGAGCTGCAGTGGCGGCTGCAACACGGCTACCCGTTCAAGCAAAACCCCGTGCTCGAACCGCTCGATCACATTGAGTGTCGGGACGCGTTGCTAACGCCGCGCTCCGGGCGAACGGACATGGAAGAAGCCACGTGGCCCCGCGCCGACGCAGTGGTTGGCAATCCGCCGTTTGTTGGCGACAAGAAAATGCGGTCCGAACTCGGCGACGAGTACACCGAGACGTTGCGCAAGGTTTATGCGGGGCGCGTGCCTGGCGGCGCGGATTTGGTGACGTATTGGTTTGAGAAGGCGGGCGCCGCAATTGCGAGTGGCGATTTGAAATATGCCGGTTTGGTTTCGACCAATTCAATTCGTGGCGGAAAGAACCGCACGGTGCTCGATTCCATCGTTCAGTCGTCGCGCATTTTTGAAGCGTGGAGCGATCAGCCTTGGGTAAACGACGGCGCAGCGGTTCGCGTGTCGCTGGTTGCATTTGGTATTGGCGACAACGCGATTCGCCTTGACGGAATGCCGGCGGATCGGATTCGTGCGGACCTCACGCCGGACACGATCGCCACGGGCGCGGATATGACAGACGTGCCGCGACTCAGTGACACGCGTTCAACGTGTTTCGTTGGAACATCCAAGAAAGCGTCCTTCGATATTGATGGCATCGTCGCCCGACGTTGGTTACGCGAACCGAACGTTCACGGAGAATCAAACGCTCAAGTATTGGCACACTATCTGAATGGCGCCGACATTGCGAGGCGCCCGTCGGACACATGGATCGTAGATTTCGGCGAAAAGCGAACGCTCTCTGACGCGAAGCTTTTTGAAAAGCCATACCAGCACTGCGAGACTGTAGTTTTGCCTGAGAAGGAAAGCGTGCGAAATCAAGCCGAGCTCGCCAAGTGGTGGCTGCACGCGCGGCCAGCGCCGGATATGCGCGTGGCGATAAAGCCGCTACCGCGCTTCATCGCGACGTCCATCGTGGCAAAGTGGCGCCTGTGGAGTTGGCAGCATCCTGTTGTGCTGCCAAGCCACGCGTGCGCTGTAGTCGCTCGCGCCGACGACGCCACGTTCGGCATTCTGCATTCACGCTTTCACGAACTATGGTCACTGCGCTTGGGTACGTCTCTGGAAGATCGCCCACGCTATACACCGACGACGTGCTTCGAAACCTTCCCCTTCCCCGCCGGGCTGACGCCCCTCGACACGAGAGATCAGCAAACAGAGACGTTGGAAGATGGAGCGGTAATTCCAGCAACGCGAAGCGCGGCGAGCGCTGGGCTCGTTGCGTCGCAGGAAAGGGAGGGGGTTGCTTGCTGGCCACCAGAGAACGATTCTGATAACAGGCAGTGCCACCGGGTGGTTGGGGACGAATCCCGCTGTCCCGAGACCAACAAGCCACTTGATACTAGCGGCGACGGAGGCAACAGTCAAACTCACGACGTGCCTCGTGTTAACGCCATCAGCATCGCCCGCGCCGCGAAGCGCTTGAACGATTTGCGGGAGCGGTGGCTGAATCCGCCGGAGTGGACGGAGCGCGTGCCCGAGGTGATTCCGTTGGGGATGGAGGCGAGCCCGTACCCCGACCGCATCTTGCCGCGCACGAACTTGAGCGCGGCAGACGCGGCGGAACTCAAGAAGCGCACGCTCACCAACCTCTACAACCAACGCCCGGCGTGGCTCGCCGATGCGCACGCCGCGCTAGACGCCGCGGTGGCCGCAGCCTACGGCTGGACGGACTACACGAACGCGATGACCGACAACGAAATCCTCGCGCGCTTGCTCGCGCTCAATCATGCGCGCAGCGCAGGCGCGGCGCCCGCGTCGGCGTCGGCGTCGGCGTCGGCGTCGGCGTCGTGAACGCTTCCCGGTTACATAGTTCAGTACCTAATTAGCAACGTGGCTCAGGAACGGCTGTTTATGAGCACGAGGTGGTGGCTTACCGTTCCCTCACCGCTTGCCGGGGAGGGTCAGCGTGGGGTATGAAGTTGGCTAGAACCGCAATGATTGAATATCAGTCACCGTCTTACCCCCTCCTCACCTACCCCGGCGAGCGGGGGAGGAACCAACGGCACTTACGCCATCGAGATTTCCTAAGCCACTTTGCTAATTGTGGGTCAGTAATGGCTTTTTCGCGCCAACGACCAGCGGGCGGTCGTTAGCGGCTAATTTGTCTATATATCGACAATAAGCATAAATCGGCTCAAACGACCGCCGGGCTGTCGTTAGCGCGATAAAGCTGTATATCTATCCGTAGAGCGGGCATTGCCCGCCCCCACGTGACGCGCTAGCGGTCAGCCACAACCAACGTCTCGCCCGTCATCTCCGCTGGTTTCGCAACGCCCATCATCGCGAGGAGCGTTGGCGCGACGTCGCGCAGCGCGCCGCCGTTGCGGATGTTTACTCCGTCGGGGCCGACGTAGACGAGCGGCACTTTGTCGGTGGTGTGTTGCGTGTGCGCTTGATTGGCTTCGGGGTCGAACATTTGCTCGCAGTTGCCGTGATCCGCCGTGATGAGGACTTGCGCGCCCGCTTCCCGCGCGGCGGCGATGACTTGCCCCAGCGCCACGTCCAACGCCTCGACCGCGGTCACTGCGGCTGAGAGGATGCCGGTGTGGCCGACCATGTCGCCGTTGGCGTAGTTGCAGATGATCGCGTCGTACTTTTTGCTTTCGATGGCGGCGACGAGTTGACGCGTGACTTCGGGCGCGCTCATTTCGGGTTGCAAGTCGTACGTTTCGACTTTCGGCGACGGAATCAGCGCGCGGTCTTCGCCCGCGTACGGTTGCTCGCGTCCGCCTGAGAAGAAGTAGGTGACGTGTGCGTACTTTTCCGTCTCAGCGATGCGCAATTGGCTGAGCCCGTTTGCGGCTAGTACTTCGCCGAGGCCGTTGACGATCGCGTCGTTGCGATACGCCGTCGAGAGGTGCGCGTATGCGTCGCCGTAGTAAGACAAGCATACGAAATCCGCGACCTTGGGCATGCGTCGCTCGAAGCCCGTGAACGAGGCGTCGGTCAGTGCGGTGGTGATTTCGCGCGCGCGGTCGGCGCGGAAATTCATGAACACGATGACGTCGCCGTCTTTGATAGGCGCGCCGTGGCTGATCACGGTGGGCTGCACGAATTCGTCGTTTTCGTTGCGCGCGTAGGCGGCTTCGAGCGCGGCCATCGTGGTCGGCGCGTGATGCGCGGAGGTGGCTTCGACCATCGCGTGGTACGCCGGCTCGACGCGCTCCCAGCGCTTGTCGCGGTCCATGGCGTAGAAGCGACCGCTCACACTGGCGATGCGCGCGCCGGTCTCGCGACACACCGCTTCCATCGCCTCAATCGACGACGCGGCGCTGCGGGGCGGCACATCGCGGCCGTCGAGAAACGCGTGAATCGCGATGGCGTGAACGTTTTTTGCTGCCGCGAGCCGCACCATCGCGTGGATGTGCGCCTCGTGCGAATGGACGCCGCCCGGCGAAAGCAAGCCGAGAATGTGAACCTTGCCACCCGTCTTCACAGCAGCGTCGCATGCCGCCACCAGCGCTGGCGTGGTTTGAAATTCGCCGGTTTCGATGGCGTGATCGACGCGGGTTAGGTCTTGATACACCACACGACCGGCGCCCAAATTCAAGTGCCCAACCTCGGAATTGCCGAACTGCCCCTTCGGCAACCCCACAAATTGCTCGGACGCGTCGATCAACCCATGCGGACAATCGCGCCAAAGCGCGTCCCACACGGGCTTCTTCGCTTGCGAGATGGCGTTGTCTGGCGCGGCCTCGCGATAGCCGAAGCCATCGAGAATCACGAGAACAACGGGGCGGACGGGAGATTTGGCGCTAGAGGTGGTCATAAGAGGCATTTGGTGGCGAAGCGCCTAAAATTCTAGGCTTGCTAGCGCCGCGTAATCCTGACGCAGCGCATACACATTGAATTTCGTTTGGACCCCATGCAATTTCTTTATACCAACTGGATGCTCGTATTGATCATGATCATGTCGGGCACGATGCTGATCTACCCGCTGATTCAACGCCGCATTTCGGGCATGACCGACGTCGGAAACGTGCGACTTACACACCTTTTGAATCGCGAAGGCGCAACCGCGCTCGATATTCGCGAAACCAAGGAACTGGACGGCACGAAGCTCATCGGCGCGGTGCACATTCCGCTGTCGCAGCTTAAAGAGCGCGCGGCGTCGTTGTCGCTCGATAAATCGAAGCCGGTCGTTGTGTATTGCGCACGCGGCCAACGCGGCCCAATGGCGGCGGGCGACTTGAAAGCGGCGGGTTTTACCCAAATCTTTAACCTCACCGGCGGGTTCAAAGCGTGGACCGAAGCTGGTTTGCCCGTTGAAAAAGTTTAAGGATTGATGATGGCAGCCGTAACGATGTACTCCACCGCCGTGTGCCCCTACTGCATTCAGGCAGAGCGCTTGCTCAAAGCAAAGGGCGTTGCTGAGATCACCAAAATTCGCGTGGATCTACAGCCGGAGCAGCGCGATCTGATGATCGAAAAAACCGGTCGTCGCACCGTGCCGCAGATCTACATCGGCGAGACACATGTTGGCGGGTTTGATGACTTGTCCGCGCTGGATCGTGCCGGTGGGCTCGACAAGCTGTTGGCCGCGTAGCCCGCTAAAATTAAAAGTTAACCCTCGTTTCTGAAAGACCACCATGGCCGACGCGCCCGCACAAGCACAACAAGACCCGAACGCTCCCCATTTCTCTATCGAGAAAATCTACCTGAAAGATTTGTCGGTCGAAAACCCCAATGCACCGCAGGCCTATCTGTGGCGTGAAGCCCCGTCGGTCGAGATCGGTCTTGAGCAAGATCAGAACGCCATTGAAGACGGTTTTCACAATGTCGTGGTCAAAGTGACCGTCACCGCGAGCATCGCTGACAAGACGATGTTCTTGGTCGAAGCAGCGATGGGCGGCATTTTCCAAGTGCGCAATATTCCCGAGCCAGAAGTTCAGCCACTTTTGGCTGTTCACTGCGCCAACATCATTTTCCCGTACGTTCGCGAAGTGATTTCGGATGCTGTGCAACGCATGGGCTTCCCAGCGATCTACCTGCAACCAATCAACTTCGAAGCGATCTACCAAGCGCGCGTTCAGCAGCAGCTCGAACAAGCCGCTGCGACCAAGCAGTAATCGTAGAAAGAACGTCATGAATCACGCGCTTCGCTTCACTCGTTTGATGTTGTCGGTGTTGGTCACCGCTGCCGCGTGCGGCGCAGCCAACGCTGAGTTTCGGCAAACGGTGGACGTGGCGACCGTGGCGTTCGAAGCGCCGTCTGCCAAGGCGGCTCGTCAGTATGTGTATTCGCGCGGCACGCCACTGGAAGTCGTCGTGCAAATCGAAGGCTGGTTCAAAGTGCGCGACGTGCAGGGCGAGCTGGTGTGGGTTGAGCGCAAAGCACTTGGAGCGCGCACCAATGTTGTCGTCAAATCGCCTGTCGCCGAGGTTTACGCCGCGCCCGATGTGGCGAGCCCCATCGTGTTCCGCGCGGAGAATGGCGTAACGCTGCAACTGGTGACGCCACAAGCCGCCGACGCTGGCGCATGGGCGCAAGTGCGTCACCGCGACGGTCAAGTGGGGTTTATGCGCTTGGATACCCTGTTCGGCTTCTAACCGGTCGCGCCGCGCGACGATCGCGCAAACATCAGTAAGACGATTCCGCTTCTTGCGCCTTGATGCGTCAAGCGCGCTCCAATGCATAGACAGTCCCAACTGCCGGGTGTAGAACGCAGAGGCGCGCTTTCGCGCCCTTTTCTACTCAAACCCAGCAAGGAATCACTATGACTGTAGCCCGCGTAACCGAAATTACGGCATCTTCCAAGAAGAGCTTTGAAGACGCGTTGAACACAGGCGTCGAACGCGCCTGCAAGACGCTGAAAAACGTCGAAGGCGCGTGGATTCAAGATCAGAAAGTCGTGATCAAAGACGGCAAGATCGTTGAATATCGTGTGAACATGAAAGTTACGTTCATTCTCAAGGACTGATTGGTTCGATTCCGTGTCGTTAAAGTTCTCTGTTTAGAGACAACGACACAAATTTTGCGGACCTGCGGGCCGCAATCAAAAACTCCGGACAAAAAAGAGCCCGCAAAAGCGGGCTCTGAGCGGGATCACGAGAAGTGCGCGCGGGGGCGACCGGGGGAGGAAAACGCCCCCGCGCGGTCAGACAATGAGGCGCGCCGCGGATACGCGGTCACCTAGCGCGGCAAGCTCGCGGAGCGCTTTGCTCTCACCGTCTTCGGCTAATGCGCCGGATGCGGGAGCAACGGGCTCCTGAACTCGATTCAGAGAAAACTCATACGCGTTGGGTGCAAACATATCCATAACGAACCTCACATTGACGGGGTGTCTATAGCGGCTTCCGTGCCACTCAAATAAATAGACGTTAGATCAATGACTTAAGTGACATTTCTGTGTGAAAAATATTGATGTCGGCACTTTTTCGCGGAAAAGTAGGCAAATCTGTCGTGACTGCGCGACAGTAAACGGGGTCGAATAGTTAACCCGTTGATTTTGTTAAGTTTTTTGCGTCGGGTTTTAGCGACACGCGTTTTAAGAACGCGTATGAAGATGCTGTTTCCGCGTGAAATCCGACGGCTTCAGTGTTGCTGGTGGCGGCAAAAAACCTCAGTAACAACCGCTTACAAAGCGTAACTAGCCTTTGGTCGGCCAGACGCGTCCAATGTCGTTGATTTCTCATCGAAAGACCTCTGCACAACGTAGCGAGAGCCCGTCAGGCTAGGCAAAAATTACTGAAAACACCGGAACGTACGCAGGTACGTGAGGATTTTTCGGTAATTTTTAACGACGCATCACGGGCTCGTAGTAGTTGTGCAGCGGCCTTTCGATTCGATACAACGCATTCAAACCCCGTCACCTCAAGGAGATTTACGATGAAAACCCGTTTGACATTCGCTACCGCTGCCCTCGCTGTTGTTGCTGCTCTGGCAAGTTCGATGGCTAGCGCCCAAACTGCCACGCCCAATATCAACCAGCGCCAAGCCAACGAAACTGCCCGCACCAACCAAGGCGTTGCCAGCGGCGAGCTAACCAAACGCGAAACGGCAAAACTGCGCACCGAGCAGCGCGCGATTCGTGCTGAGAAGCGCGCATTCAAGGCTGACGGCAAAGTAACGCCGGCGGAACGCGCGAAGCTCCGCGCCGATCAGCGCAAGGCGAGCCGCCACATCTACAACAAGAAGCACAACGCTAAAAAAGCGGGTTAATCTTTGCCACCCGGTGCGGTAACGTTGGTTGCCGCACCCGCATGCCTGTTTGCGCAGTCTCGGCGCCTGTGTAGCCTCGACCGGTTGGGCCGCGGCATGCCCTGTTATGTTGGAGAACCCGATGCAATGTCCCCCTGTTGCCCCGTTGAAACGGACTAGGCCCACATCCCGAGTGCGCCGCGCCGCTTGCGCCGCGCTCGCGATGTTGTCGCTTGGATACTTTGCGCCGGCAAGCGCGCAGCCCGTGATGCTGTCGGCGACACCGACAGCGGTTTCGCCTCCGCCGGGAAACGGGCGAACCATGACCTTCGAAGAGGCGCGCCATCTTCTCAACCGCACCAGTTTCGCGGCGCAGATTGATGAAATTGATGAGTTCACACGCTTGTCGCGCGCGGAGGCTGTAGACCGCCTCCTTGCCGACACACGCCGACAAGCCGCCTATCCGCCGCCCGCGTGGGCCCAGAAATATGAACGCGCGTATCGTCCCAACATGACGCCCGAAGAGCGGCAGCAGGCGAACCGGCGTGAGCAAGTGGAGCGCGGTTTGGAGCTGCGTACGTGGTGGGTGGCCGAGATGCTTTCGACGCCGAGCCCGTTGACCGAGAAGTTGACGCTGTTTTGGCACAACCACTTCGCCACCTCGCAAGCCAAGGTGCGCTCCGCGACCTTGATGTATCAACAAAATGTGCTGCTGCGCCGCTACGCGACCGGTAATTTTGGCGCGATGCTGCGCGAAGTGTCAAAAAACCCAGCGATGCTGATCTATCTGGACGGCGCGCAGAATCGTAAGGGCGCACCGAACGAAAATTTTGCTCGGGAAGTCATGGAGCTTTTCACGCTCGGTGAGGGTCAGTATTCCGAGCAAGACATTAAGGAAGTGGCGCGCGCGTTCACCGGTTGGAGCATAGACGCCGACCTGGGTGAGTTTCGCTTCCGTCGCGCACTCCATGATGATGGCGTGAAGCGAATCTTTGGCCAGGACGGGCGATTCAATGGCGATGACGTGATCACCCTGCTTCTGCAACAGCCAGCGACGTCAGAGTTTGTGGTGAAGAAACTTTGGCGGGAATTTGTGTCGGATATGCCGTCGCCACCGGCGGTGCGCGAGCTAGCTTCGTTGTGGCGCGCGTCCAATTACGAGATGAAACCGCTCCTTCGTGCGATGCTGCTCTCGGAGGCATTTTGGGCGCCCGCCAATCGTGGCACGCTGGTGAAATCGCCGGTTGATCTGGTGATTGGATCGTTGCGCCAGTTCCAGTTTTCGGTTGAAGACCCGGCACCATTTGCAGTGATCTTGCGCCAGTTGGGCCAAGACCTGTTTGCGCCGCCCAACGTAAAAGGATGGCCACCCGGCGAGACGTGGCTTAACACCACGACGCTGCTGGCGCGCAAAGGTTTTTTGAATCGCCTGTTTCGCGCCGACGAGATGCTGAAGCTCGATGGCGTAACCGCCACCGCGCAAGCCGCATCACAGTCCACGGCTCAACTGATTGATCGCGACATGATGGGCGACGGGCGCGCCCGCGCTCAAACTCGGCTCGCGGTTCGGTCGGGGCGCGAGGCCGCTCAGCAAAATCGAATGGACCTCTCGACGCCACCGTTTGGTGTTTCGAATCAACTGCGCGGGCAATATTTTTTCAGCTCAGACCAGTGGTTCGCGAAGGTTCCGCCACAAGCGGGCGCAGACAAAGTGTGGCAAACGCTCTTGGCAGGCCCGCCGGTGCAGGCGGCGAAGGACGTCCCGCATACGCTTGCGGGACTACGCGCCGTGGCGCTCGACCCGATGTATCAACTTAGATAGCAGGCCAAAACCATGTTCAATCGCCGTGATTTTTTAACCACGTTAGGTGGCGTTGGCGTATTGTCGTTGCCCGCGGTGTCGAGCGCTTCTGCATTCGCTCAAACCCAAAGCGCCACTGGCAAAAGCGGTTATCAACGCCTGTTGATATTGGTCGAGTTGCGCGGCGCTAACGACGGCTTGAACACATTCATTCCGTACGCCGACGACGCGTATTACGCGCTGCGTCCGACCATCGGCGTTAAGCGCGATCAGGTGCTCAAGGTGGATGATCGCTTTGGTTTGCATCCCGCGCTCGAAGTTCTGGTGCCAATGTGGCAAAAAGGCGAAGTGGCGGCAGTCACTGGCCTCGGGTATCCGAAGCCCAATCTTTCGCATTTCCGCTCAATAGAAATTTGGGATACGGGCTCGAACTCGTCAGACTATTTATCCGAAGGATGGCTCGCGCGCGCATTCACCGCGCTCGCCCCTCCCAAGTCGTTTGTCGCCGACGGTATCGCTGTGGGCGGTGGCGGGCTCGGCCCGTTTGCGGGCGGTGCGCGCGCTCTCTCGATCGCCTCGACGGACGCATTCCTGCGCCAGGCCAAGCTCGCAGACCCGCACGGCCGCGCCAGTAACGCCGCGTTGCAACACATCCTTCGGCTCGAAGGCGAAGCGCAGTCCGCCGCGCTCAATCTCAATCCCAAGGCCGTATTGAAAACCGAATTTCCCACGCATGGGTTCGGTCAACAATCGAAAACCGCGATGCAAATTGTCGCGGCGTCTCCCGGCGTCGCGGCGCTGCGAATTGGCTTGGGCTCGTTCGACACACACCAGGGCCAGCAGGGCACGCAACAAGCGCTGCTAAAGCAACTCGCGGAAGGCATTGCGGCGATCAAACAGGCCTGCCTCGAACTCGGTCGCTGGCAAGACACGACCATCGTTACGTATTGTGAATTCGGCCGTCGCGCCAAAGAAAATCAAAGCGCTGGCACCGATCACGGCACTGCAAACACACAGTTCGTGATCGGCGGTTCGGTTAAGGGCGGCATCAAAGGCGCTGCACCCTCCTTGACGCAACTGTCCGGTGACGGAAACCTGATCTACACGACCGATTACCGTGCGCTGTACGCATCGGTGTTGCGTGATTGGTGGAAACTTTCCGCCGCGCAAACCGAAGGCGTGCTTGGCGGAAATTACGCACCGCTGCCGTTGTTCGAGCGACTGCAGGGCGGATAGGGTCGGTTTCGACGGCAGCCTCGCGAACAGTTACCTCGATTACGTTTCGATAATCCCAACTGCGCGCCAACACGAATCCGCCGAAGTGATGTCGCTGCGCACCAGAGACGAGTGCGGCTCATCAGGGGACGTCGACCCGGGGTACGCGAGCGCTCTCCGGGGGTAGCTCTCAACGCAAACACTCCGACAAGTAAGTCACTCGAGGCTAAGACTTTATCAACCGTCGTCCGCGCAAACTCGTCAACGGCTGCACACCCTACGAAGTACTCTCCTCACACTCGCGCTCGTCGACTGCTCGCACCTAAATCCGGCCTACATGCATTAGCGACATTAGCTACTTTCCAACGCGAACGACCGCCAGGCGGTCGTTCGAGCTTGTTTTATGGCAAAAGCTGTGTCTGGTAAATCACGGCAAGTTCATTTCGCAGTGCGTCACCAAGAAATTGCGAATCGCGGTCCAGTTCGTTCGTGTCGCGGCGGCCGGGAATGTGATGCCGGTGGTCACCGCCGTACCGGTCAAGCCCAGCATCACGCGCGTGCTGATGAGGCCGTCAATGGTGGCCGTGGTCATGCCGTCGCCGTCTAAGTCGAGCGAACAGGCGCGGTAACTCAGCGGCCCGCCCAAGAAGCGCATCGCGGTCTTGTCGGTGGGCGAAACCGTCGCGCCTGCGACCAAAATTTTTCCGTCGCGTTGCACAACGACGCCACCGTCTGCAGTCGCTGCAAGCGTGGCTGCCGGGTTGGGCGCCTCTGCGAGCGAATCATCGAATGCGCCGGTGGGCCAATAGCGACGCACGCACACGGTCTCGGCAAGCGTCATGGAAAACTCCGGGAACTCGCGACAGGTGCCCGCCAACACGATCCGCCCGTCGCCTTGCAGCGCAACGTGGACGGGTTTGTTCGGGAGCAAGGAGTTGTGTGCGCTCAACACCAGCGCGAAATCCACCCACGGGATATTGTTCAAGGGGTCGCCGTTTTGCGTGGCGCGCGCCATGCAAAACTTGAAGTCGCCGTCGTTGGCTGTTGATTCACAACGCCCGGCCATCACGACCTTATCGTCGGGCTGCAGCGCGACTGAGTGAAGAGTGTTTGAGCCGTTCGACATCGTCGGCACTAGATGGCCGGGATGGAACTGCGAATTGCCGTACGCGCTGTCTACGGTGCCGTTGGCGAGGAACCGCGTCAGATTGAAACGGCTCGGCGAGAGGTTAAAAGTGTCCACGTCGTTGCTCGCGATGAGGAACCGCCCGTCGTTCAGTACGACAATGCGGCGAGCCGTCAAAACATGAAAGGGCTTGCCCGAGGAAGCCAATCCGCCCGAGGTCCACGGCACGTCCTGAGTTCCGTCGGCGTTGACGCGAATGGCGCAAACGGCAGCGTCCGATGCCGAACTCGTACAGGTGCCAGCGACCAATAACTTGCCCGACTGAACGGCAACCGCCGCCGCCGAGCTTGATTGCCCCGCGCCCGTGAACACGGCGAAATACGCCTTTCCACCCGCGCCGAAGCTCGCATCCATCGTCCCGTCGGGCATGATGCGCGCCACACACCAACGCGGCGCGGAGCTCACCGTGCAATTGCCCGCGACGACAATCTTCCCATCAGGCTGGATAACCACCGACTCGAGGGTCGAGCTCAAACTGCCCATGGTCACAAACGCTTTACCCGTGCCGTTAAACGACGTGTCCACGGTGCCGGAGGCAGTCAGTCGCGTCACGCAAAACGACGTCGCAGGTGACACCGAATTGCAGTTTCCGGCGAGGATCGCCTTGTTGTCGCTTTGCAGCGCAAGCGCCCGCACCGAATCTCCCAGCGCCACCCCCGAAACGTACGAGCCGCCGCTGCCGTAACTTGTGTCGACTGAGCCCGGCTGCGAGGCGGCCATTCCCGCCCACGCGAACAAGAAAAACGCGCCTACCGTCGCGCAAAAGCGGCGCGCATTGCCCACCGAAATAAAAGATGTCATGCCTCTATCCCCTCGCAGTATTCAGATTTGTCCGTCATTAAAAGACGAAACATATACCGAAAATGTGCCGTTTTGAACAGATTTACTCGTGGCGCCTGCGTGTGAGCGCCGGAGTGCGGCATCGCTGCCACTCGCCGCTTCGCACACAAATGCTTACAAACGATTCCGCCAAAACCGCAATTTTTTCGTTTCTGGCGCGTTCTAATCTTTACATGGCCTAAACGGCGAGAAAAGCCGCAACCGCCCTGCTTCCTCCTAAACGATTGAATCAGACCAGACCGAAAGAGAGACCGCTATGAAACTCATCAAAACCGCTGTTACCGTTGCAATGTTCGTCGCTGCGGGTGCCGCTTTCGCGGGCCCCGGCATTGGCCACGGCAACCACCAACCGGGCGAGCGCATCGTCAAAGCGCTAAACCTCGACGCAACGCGCGCCGCACAGGTGACGGCCATCATGACCGAAGCCAAAACTCAGCGTCAGGCGTTGTTCGAGTCGATGAAAGGCAAGCGCGGTGACCCAGCCGCACGCGAAGCCGCGCACACGCAAATGAAGGCCATCGGCGAAGGAACGAAAGCCAAACTCGCGGCAGTGCTCACGCCTGAGGAACAAGCCAAGCTCAAAGACATGCGTAAGGGCATGGGGCGCGGTCATGGCATGGGTCACGGCCCGGCACGCGGCTAAGTCTTCGCGCTTAGGCGTTTAGACGCAAAAAAGCCCCGCTCGCGGGGCTTTTTTTATTTTTGCTGCGAGCGTGACCGTGGGGGCGCCCCAACGCACTTCCGACGCACTGTTAATGTCACGAAGGCTGAGTCTCTTGCAACTGCACTACGCAGCTCGCAGCGGCCGGCATCACCAAACCCACCGTACAGGTTGTTCCCAGTCCAATCGACAGGCCACCCGGATTGTTGAGGGTGACGCCGCGCAGCGTAATTTGCTGCCCGGTCGTGTTATTGAATTGCATCGTGTAATTGCTTGACCCGCTCGGCGCGCTGCCAAAAATCACGGCGGTAGGGCTAGTGACGATATTGATGATGTACGGCAATTGCGTAATCGCGGTGGCGTTGGGCGAGGACAGCGATGCCACTACCGCAACGCCTGCGGCTGCGACGAGCGAGAGTGCTGCGCGCGCGACGCCACCGTGACGACGGGCAAACCACAACGCGACGGCGACGATCCCAAGCGCAGCGAGCCATGTTGCGACACCACCGACGGGTACGCCCGTGGCGACCGAATCAAACGTAATCACGACGGTGGGGGGCGTTTGAGCGAGCGCGAGTGTCGCTTGCAGCGCGGCGAATATTGAGAGCGCACGGCGTCCGAGTTTTGTTGTAGTCATGTGAAACCTCGTTGTGAAAATGCCACTTTACCGCGAAATCGTCGCTGGGGTCAGAAAATTCCGCATCGCAGCATTTATCGCTTTACAGACTGTGCCTCGCACGCCACACCATTAACTCGTTGGCAAGCACCCAGCCCCGTGCGCTTGCTGAATCCAGGTCACGATGTCAGCGGCGTTTCGCGTCGCTGACATCGCGTTCGTTGCGCCTTGGGTGAGCGCGGAGCCAGTGAGGCCCAGCATGGCGCGCAGTAGGAGCAACCCGTCGCTCGTGGCACGTGCACCGCCGCCATCGCCGTCGGCATCAAGGTTCAAGCCCGCGATCCAGGTTTCTAGCGTCGTTCCGGTTCGCGCAGGACTTCCACCGAGCGCTCCGGTGGTCAGCGCGCTACCGCGAAAGCCGAGCAAGTAACGAATGATCAAAACGCCGTCAGTCGCCGGATCTACGAAACCGTTGCCGTCGACGTTGAGCGCGCACGCCGGCGGCACCACCGGCCCGCCCGTGAAACGCGCGACGCAAAACGCGTCCGGGGCACCGCGAAAACAGTCCCCCGCGAACACTAAGTCGCCGTCGGGTTGCAGCAGTGCCGCAAAGGTCAAGTCGCGCTGATTTGCGAAGTTGGGTTCTATCGCTTTCCCCGCCGCTCCCCACGTCGCGTCGAGGCCACCATCGCTTAGCAATCGCGCGCTGCAAAACACGCCCGTGCCCGTCATCGGGTCAGCGCGACAACGTCCGGCAAGCATCAGTTTGCCGTCCGGCTGTACGAACGCTGCGTTCACGCCGTCGTAATCCGAGTCGAACGCAAACATCAGTTTGCCGCGATCCGCCACCAGTGGTGCGGCCGCGTTGAATCCCGCGGTGTCGAGCGTGCCGTTGGTGGCGTAACGCGCGACACAAAACTTTGTCGCGCCGTTACTGCTGTACACGCCACCTGACGAGCACGCGCCTGCGACCACGATCTTGCCGTCGGCTTGAATCACCACCGCGTTGATCGTGTCTTCATCGGAATTGACCGCCGTGATCACCTTGCCGCTCGCGCCAAACCCTGCGCTGTCGAGCGCGCCCGTGTCGGACAACCGGAACAAACAGAACTCGTTGTTACTGTTGTGAACGCAGCTGCCCGCCACCACAAGCTTGCCATCGCTCTGCCGCGCCACGGACGTCGCGTACGAGTCGTTGCTGTTACCGATTGTTTCGATGCGCGTTCCCGGCACCGCTCCGCCGGGATTGAAGCTTGCGTCTAGCGTGCCGTTCGTGTTGTGGCGCGAAATACACATCGCGGTGGCCACAATCGTTGCGCCGCAGGAGCCGACGATCACTATCTTGCCGTCGGGCTGAAGCATCAGTCCACGCGCAACGTTGTAGAAATTGCCCGGTGCCACGGTCGCCACGCCCGGCGTCACGCCAGCAGCGTTGAAACTCGTGTCAACGCTCGCGTCCGGGTGCAGCCGCACAATGCAAAAATCGAAGTAGCCGCTCGTGAGATTGCTGCACGTACCGGCTACGATAATTTTCTGGTCCGACTGTACCGCGACCATCGCGAACAAGCTTTGGCTCGGCGTGATCTCGATGATCAATTCGCCGGCCTGCAGGTCAGGTTGGAGCCCGCCCTGCGTCGCGTCTGGATTGAAAGTCAGATCCGGCGTGCCGTTGGCATCGAAGCGCACAACGCACAGCTTCGTTGTGACGAGGCCACTGCAACTGCCAGCCACCAACAATTTGCCGTCCGCTTGTCGCGCGACTCCGCGCGCCGCGTCCGGCGTCATCGCAGAGCGTCCTGGTCGCGCCAGCGCTTTGCCGCGATTGGTTACGACAGGATCCGCCGCGTTAAACCCAGACACATCCAAGTCGCCCGGCGCGCCGAACGCTGTCGCTGCGACCGCAGCCATGCCGAGCACAATGCTCATCGCCACCGCCCGCCACGCACCGCTTAGCACTCGCACCATTGCCCAAAACCTTTCGCCATGTCCTTCCCAGTATTACGCAATCCACGAACGAATTGCGACATCCGTCTTTTCTGCGCACGCAGATGGCTTTTGCGCACTAGCGACCGCTATACGGTCGTTTCGGCCTCATTATTGATACTGTCGACTTTAAGACTATTGTTTGTCCATTCGCCGTCCGGCGGTCGATAGCGCTTAATTTTATGTAAAAGCTGTTACTCGTGAACCCACGCGCAATGACGCGCGACAAACTCCGGTACAGTGGCGCTTCTCTGACTCGCGCCGCCGTCTACTTAAGTTGCTTTCGCCGTGAAACTCATCACCTGGAATATTCAATGGGGCCTCGGCGTCGATGGTCGCGTTGACCTGCGCCGCATCGTGAACACGGCGCGCGAGATGGCGGATTTCGATGTGCTGTGCCTCCAAGAAGTCACGAGCAACTACCCGGCGCTAGCGGGCAACAACGGCGACGATCAATTCGCCGCGCTCGCCGCGTTGCTCCCCGAGTATCACGCCATCAGCGGCGTCGCCGTCGACCGCTTCACGCCCGCGCGTGGTCGTCAGCAATTTGGCAATATGATCTTCACACGGTTGCCCATGTTGCAAGTGCTGCGCCATCAATTGCCGTGGCCTGCGGAGCCGACGCTGCCGACGATGCCGCGCCTCGCGCTAGAAGTTGTGCTCGACGCGCCGGGCGGCGCGCTGCGTGTCACGACGACGCATCTTGAGTTTTATTCGGCGCTTCAACGCATGGCGCAAGTGCGCCTGCTGCATAGCATTCACGCCGACGCCGAATCGCACGCCGTCGATGAATTTCAACGCCACAAAATTGGCAGCCCCTTCGAGACGCTGCCACGCGGCACCCGCGCAATCCTCACCGGCGACTTCAATTGTTTGCCCAACGACGATGCGATCAAACTGCTGCAAACGCCCTGTGCAAACGGCGCGCCGGGATACGTCGATGCGTGGCCGCTCGCGCACCCGCACACGCCGAACGCACACACCGTCGATCTGCACGACGCCACGAAGGCGCCGCGCTGCTTTGATTTCGTCTTTGTGTCGGACAACCTAGGCACTCACGTCCGCGCGCTCACGGTCAACGCCGAGACCGCCGCGTCCGATCATCAACCGCTCTTACTGGAGGTGGAACTATGAAGAAATTTTCGTCCGCGCTGGTCACGTTCACGTGCGCCGCATTTGCCCTGTCGGTTGCGCCCGTCGCCGCACAATCGTCCGCGTCAAACTATCCGAACAAACCGATCAAACTGGTCGTGCCGTTCGCGCCGGGCGGCGCAACCGACATCCTTGCGCGCGACATCGGACAAAAGCTCTCCGAGCGCCTCAAGCAGGCCATCGTCATCGACAACAAGCCCGGCGCTGGTACGACGATCGGAACCGCCGCCGTCGCAAAATCGCCGAATGACGGCTACACGCTTCTCTTCGCGCCGACGCCATTTGCGATCTCGCAAGTCATTTATCCGAAGCTGCCGTACGACGCGCAAAAGGACTTTACGCCGGTCACTTTGCTCGCGGTATCGCCGTTCATTTTGGTCGCGCATCCGTCGCTCCCTGCCAATAGCGTGAGCGAGCTCGTCGCGCTCGCAAAAGCGAAGCCGAAGTCACTGAGCTTCGCCTCCGCGGGCAACGGCACGGTGCCGCACCTCGCGGGGGAGTTCTTCAAACTACGCGCAGGCGTTGAGTTGGTGCATGTGCCCTACAAAGGCGGCGGCCCGGCGATCATTGATCTCGTGGGCGGACAGACGCAATTGATGTTTGCCACACCCGTTGAAGTCGCGCAGCAAATCGCCGCCGGTCGCCTCAAAGTACTCGCCGCCACCTCGCCCGAGCGCATCCCCGCGTACGCCAGTGTGCCGACACTTCAAGAGAGTGGCCTGCGTGATTACGACATTCGTTCGTGGTTTGGCGTGATTGCACCTGCTGGCACGCCCCCCGACATCGTGGCGACGTTGGCAAACGAATTCGCCGCAGTCGTGCAACTGCCCGAGATCCAGTCGCGCTTCGCGTCGCAGGGCGCGCAAGTTCTCGTCAAACGCGGCAACGACTTCACGCAGTTCATCCGCGCCGACGTCACGCGTTGGGCCGAAATCGTCAAGGCGTCCGGCGCGACGGTGGACTAATGCATCGTCATTGCGCTATGTGCCATAGCGCTCTAGCATTAAAGGAATAACGACTACCGGAGTTCCCATGCGCCACGTTCTCACCGCCGCCTCGCTCGCGCTGCTCGCGTCGCACGCCATCGCAGCGCCGTTCCAAAACGGCAGCTTCGAATCCGGCACGCTCGCCAACACCGGCTCGTTTGACTCGCTTAGTGCGGGCTCGACCGCGATCACTGGGTGGACCGTTACCGGCGATGGTGTGGACTACATGGACACCTATTGGGTCGCCGCGAACGGGACGCGCTCAATCGACATGCTCTCGTGCGGCACCGCAGGTGGCGTGCAGCAAACGTTCGACACCTTGCCCGGCGCGATATACCAAGTTACGTTCTCGCTCGCGGGCAACCCCGATGGTGGCATCAAAACGCTCACGGCCTCGGCCGCCGCGTCCACCGCGAATTTCACGTTCGACACAGCCGGCGCGACGACGAGCGGCATGAACTACGCATCGCAAAGCTTCACCTTCGCTGCGACCTCCACGAGCACCACACTCGCGTTCAGCGGCGGCGTTCTCGGCGGCGGCTCGTCGTGCGCGGGCTCGGTACTCGACAACGTCGGCGTGTCGGTTCTCGTTGCGCCTTCAACACCAATTCCCGCCGGCGGCGCGCTCGGCGGCTTCGCGTTACTCGCGGCGTTCGGCGCGTACGCGCTACGGCGCCGCGCCAAGCAAGTCTGAACCAATACTGTTCGCTTAAAGGGTTGGCGACGACTTGAGGTCGCGGCGAAGCGCGGCCGACCCCGTGCCTACAAATTGCTTTGTTTACGCGGTTGGCGAGAACTGGGCCTAACTCGCAGGCTTGACGTCGTTGCGCCTATTGACGCGTCACCACTGGCTACCCGCGCCAATCTGTGACGGCTGCAGCGACCCGATCAAGCTGGTCTACCGCGCGCTGTGCCTCGGCGGAGCTTTTCCTCCAGATCAACGCAACGGGCGTCGCATTGAGGCTCACTTCAACAGGAAGTATCGAAAACCTCTTGTCGTTGGACAACCCAGGCGAGCTAGCGCAGCAGGTCAGTAAATCAGTCTCGGCCAGCAGAGACAGGCCGTAAAAGTACGACGGAGCCTCAACCACAGGGACGGGCGGAGTCAGCCCTTGCCGGAGAAACGCGTCCATTACCGCGACACGTGTTGTAGATTGCTCGTTCGGCAGAACCCACGGCCACTCCAGCAGCGCTTCTAGCGGCAACGGGCGTTGATCGGCTAACGGGTGCTTTCGTCTGCACACCACCGACAAGCTGCCCTCGTAGAGTACGCGTTGCGCCAAACCGGCTACAAGTGCATTGTTGGACGCTTTCCTTGGGAGCCGCCCCAACATCAAATCAATCTCGCCCGCAAGCAAGCGCTCCAACAAGTCCTCCGCGCTCTGCTCGAAAAGCTGAATTCGCCACGCAGGCGTTCCAGAGATCAGGTCGCGGACGATTTTCGGTAATACCGTCGTGGTCGTGTGTGGAAACGCGCCGATGCGCAAGAGCGGTGCCTCGGCGCCTTGAATCGACGCGCGCATGGCGCCCACTTCGCCAAGCACGGTCTGACATCGTGGCAGCAGCGCGCGCCCCTGTTCGGTCAATGCCATGCCTCGACCCTGTCGGCGAAAGAGTTTGACGTTAAAAATGCCTTCGATTTCTTTGAGCATCATGCTCGCCGCCGAGGCCGTCATCGACAGATGCTCGGCAGTCGCGGCCAGCGAACCGAGCGAAGCCAACAAACCAACAAACCTCAGCTGCTTAATCCGGAGATGATCTAGTCGCGCGGAACTCATCCTGAACCCCTAATACTTCAGCAATTACTGATGATGCTGTCAGAAATATTGCGTTTTAACTGATGTTAAGTGAATAGACTGCGAATTCCACATAAGGATTTCTCATGTCATCGCACAGTTTTTCCCAATTGCGTCGCACCCTGAGCTTGTTTCTGACCGCCCTCGCGTTGGTGCCGGCCGCCGGATTTGCGCAAGAGTGGCCGTCGAAGTCGCTCACCTTTGTGGTGCCGTTTCCCGCAGGCGGGTCGAACGACGTGGCAGCTCGTCTGGTCGCCGAAGGTGTTCGCCAACGGCTGGGCCAGTCGGTGTTGGTGGATAACAAGCCCGGAGCCAACGGCGCGGTGGGCGTTGAAGCAATGCTGCGCGCCCCGAAAGATCAACATACGTTTTTAGTGGCGTCGGACTCGGTGTCGCTGATTCCGCTTTTTCGCACCACGAGCTGGGACTTGACCAAGTCATTCACGCCCGTTGCGGTTTTGTCGTATCAACCTATCGTCGTGGTGACGTCGCCTGCGTCGGGCATCAAGACAATGAAAGAGCTGCAAGTGTTGGCTCGCAGCAAGCCCAATCAAGTGCCGTACGCAAGTTCGGGACAAGGCTCGATCCAGCACTTGCTTGGCGAACAGTTCTCGCGGGCTATGGGTATCGATCTTTTGCATGTTCCGTACAAAGGCGGTGGGCAAGCGGTCAACGATGTCATCGCAGGCCAAGTGACGGTGGCGGTGCTTGGCGCGGCCTCCGTAATGCCGCACATCAAGTCCGGCAGGTTAATTGCGCTCGCGGTGAGCACGCGCGCGCGCTCACCGATGCTTCCCGACACGCCAACGTTGGCCGAAAGTGGCGCCGGCGAGCTTGACGTGCCGCAGTGGTCGGCTTTGTTCGCGATGGAAGGAACGCCGCCTGCGGTGTTGGCGCGCCTGCGCCGAAGCGTTGAGGAGACACTGGCGGAGCCCGCGCTCAAACAGCGCTTTGCCGGCGCATCGATGGACATCGTTGCGACCCCGCCCGAAGCGTTCCAAAAGCGGATGCTTCAGGATCGCGAACGACTCGGGAAAATTATCAAAGATCGCCAGATTTCGCTGGATTAAGTATGACCATGCAAAAGCCACACAACATCGTGCTCGTCTTAGCCGACAACTTAGGCTGGGGCGAGTTGGGCTGCTACGGTGGCGGCGCATTGCGCGGCGCACCGACGCCACGAATTGATGCGTTGGCGCAGCAGGGCATGCGTTTTCAAAACTTCAATGTCGAAAGCGACTGCGTACCCACCCGCTCCGCGCTGATGACCGGGCGACACCCGATCCGCACCGGCGCTGTTCAGTCGGTTCCGGCCGGGCTGCCGCAGGGCATTCACCCGTGGGAGCGCACGCTGCCGCAAATTTTGAAGGAAGCGGGTTACGCGACGGGCATGTTCGGTAAGTGGCACCTCGGTGACCGCGACGGCCGCTTCCCGCACCAGCGTGGCTTCGATGAGTGGTACGGCATTCCTCGCACCACCAATGAATCGATGTTCACCAGCGCCCACGGCTTCGACCCTACCGTGGTCGATGTGCCCTACGTGATGGAGGGCTTTGCCGGACAGCCTGCGCGCGATGTCGCGCCATACGACCTTGCAAAACGTCGGTTGATTGACAGCGAGTTGACCGACAAAACCATCGACTTCATGCGTCGACAAGCGGCCAGCAAGCAGCCGTTTTTCGCCTACGTACCGCTGACCCATTTGCACTTCCCGACGTTGCCGCACCCTGATTTCGCAGGGCGCAGCGCGGTCGGTGACTTTGCGGACTCAATGATCGAAATGGATCACCGGGTGGGGCAAATAATTGATGCGGTTGATGCGTTGGGCATTGCCGATGAAACGCTATTCATTTTCGCCAGCGACAACGGCCCAGAGTTCCGGAAGCCTTGGCGCGGAACGGCCGGTCCATGGACAGGGACGTATCACACCGCGATGGAGGGCGGCCTGCGGGTGCCGCTCATCGTGCGTTGGCCCGGGCGCGTGGCGGCCGGTCAGGTGACCGACGAAACCATTCATGTTACGGATCTGTTTTCGACGGTGATTCGCGCCGGTGGCGGCGCAGCGCCCGCAGACCGACCCATTGACGGCGTCGATCAATTGGATTGGTGGACCGGAAAGACGGACAAGTCGGCGCGCGAGGGCTTTCTCTTCTACATCAAAAGCGAGCTACGAGCGGTTAAGTGGCGGCACTGGAAGCTGCACATGATCTTCGAAAAAGAACCCAACGAAGGTACGCGCCATCTCGAAACGCCTTGGCTGTTCAACATCAAGCGCGACCCGAAAGAAGAAACCGACGTTGCGATGGACGACGGCTGGGTGCGCGGCCCTATGCGCAAAATGATTCGCGCGTTCGAGCAGTCGTTACGCGAACATCCGCCCATCGCCCCCGGCGCGGGAGACCATGTCAACCCCGCCGCTCGCGCTGAATCGGCGAGGTGACGAGCGACACCGCCACACCTATTTGCAATCCTTTCGTTACGTACTTCAAACCTTATGCACTTTCGTGCCTCATCCATCTCCAAGGAATACATCATGCTTCACCGCTCTCCCCTAGCACTGGCCGCGCTCACCTGCCTAAGCCTGACCGCCGCAGCAAGCAACGCCCAGACCGTCACGCTGTACGGTCGCCTCGCGGTGACCGTCAACCAGATCGACACGGCCGGTAGCAGCAAATTGCTTGAAGTAAGGGACAACGCCTCACGCTTTGGAATGCGCGGCGTAGAGGAGTTGGGGGGCGGAATGCAGGCATTGTTTGGGATGGAGTGGGGCTTTAGCGCCGACACGGGCGCTGCAACAAATCCAGCATTTCGCAACACCTACGTCGGGTTGCGCGGCAGATGGGGCACTGTGGCGTTGGGTCGCCTTGACTCGGCCAACCCCACCGGCTCACCGCTTTACTCACAAATCGTTTCGCTCACGCACTTTGCACCGAACGACGCAGGAGCCACAGCTACTAGCACCTCAATGCAGAATGCACGCAACCGCACATCAAACAGTCTCGGTTACGCCAGCCCTAACTGGTCAGGCCTGAGCCTGCGGACGCGCGTCTACTTGGGTGGTGCGGGCACTGCCGCCGATCCCGAAGATGCGTTGCGTTCGTGGGACACGGGTTTGAACTACCAAACTGGAAAGCTTAAGGCCGCATTGGGCTACGCCAAAGACAGCCGAAAGGGCGGATTGACCAACAACTCGTTTGAAGACAAATGGCAAGCGGGTTTGAATTACGAAGCCCTGCCTGGACTGGAGCTGTACGTGCTCGGCGGCGTAGACCGCTACAAGAACACAGCGACAACCCGGCGTGATGTGCAGTACTCCATGCTGGGTGCCGCGTACACAGTGGGCCCTCACAAATTAGTGCTGAACCTGATGCAACGTGACGTTCAATCGTCGCTGACCGGTGACCGTAAGCGCCAACAACTGAGCTACCAGTATTTCTTGTCGAAGCGTACGGATCTGCAAGTATTCTTTGACAACGACGGCATCGATTCCAGCCGCAGCAACGTACGCGTGCGCGCCATTGGCGCGGGTGTGCGGCACAACTTCTAATCCGTAGCGCTTAACCAAAACCCACTCGCCATGATGAACGATAGTTACGCGCCGGGGCGAGCTCGCACCGGGCGCTGCAAAGTCTTTGCAGCGCTACTGTTGACTTTGCCGAGCGTGGCGCTTGCGCAGTTCGAGCCTAGCAAGGTCGTTTTAGAAGCTGAGGCCGTCGCGCGCCAGTTTCCCGATCCAGCAAAGCCGTTTACGTCGCCAGCGTTCGCGCCCGGCCGTCAGGACTTCACGTCTCACGCGGAAGTTTTTAAGTTCATCGACGAGTTAGCACTGCGCTCGGAGCGGGTGTCAGTCGATATCGTTGGTCGATCACAGCAAGGTCGCGCGATGGCGTTGGCGGTGCTGACGGGGTCGCGTGGCTTCGACGCCAACCTGCCTACCGTGTTACTACTCGCGCAGCAGCATGGCAATGAGCCGGCGGGCGGCGAGGCAGCGCTGGTGCTTTTGCAGCGCTTGGCTACCGAACGCGCCGCCTTGCTAGATCGTGTCAATGTGTTGGTCATGCCGCGTGCAAACCCCGACGCAGCGGAGAGCTTTGCCCGCGGGTCGGCCAGTGGCCTAGACGTCAATCGCGACCATTTGCTCATGCGCACACCAGAAGTGCAGGCCATCACCAGCGCCGTGCTGCGATACGCGCCGCAGGTTGTGCTCGATCTCCACGAATTCACGGTGGCGGGCCGTTGGGTCAGCAAGTTCGGGACCGTTATGCGCGCCGACGCCTTATTGCAAGCGGCAACCGTGAGCAACCTGAGCCCGTCCGTGCAGGTCGCTCAAGGCCGCTATCTTGCAGCTGCCCGCACCGCACTTGAGGCGGCGGGCCATCGCGTGGACGACTATCACACGTCATCGACGGACGCTAAAGACTTGTCGGTGGCGATGGGCGGCGTCAATGTCGATACGGGCCGCAATGTGGGCGGCCTGCGCAACGCCATCAGTCTGTTGTTAGAAACGCGCGGCGTGGGTATTGGCCGCGCCCATCTCGCGCGACGCGTTGAGTCGCATGTGCTGGCAGCAATGGCTGTTATCGAAACCGCCGCTGCGGAAGGCGCGTCCCTCGTGCGCTTGCAGCGAGACGCCGGGGAAGGCGCAGCGGCGCAAGCTTGCAAGGGTGACCTCGCGGTGGTGGTGCGGCAAACTGCGCAGCGCCGTACCCTGAACTTTCTCGACGCTAAAACGGGCGAGCCTCGTGATGTTGATGTGCTCTGGCGATCATCTCACCAGCTAGAAATTGAGCGCGAACGCGCGCGGCCCTGTGGCTACCTTATCGGCGCCGAGCAACACGCGGCGGTGCGCCGCCTGCGCGCTCTGGGTATTGAAGTGACTAAGGTCGGAGGCGGCGCCGACACGGCTCAGCC
>Ga0209097_10000964_pt1 | contig 25773 bp, 16 predicted proteins | sample AD_UKC052_MetaG_FD_184419 | JGI IMG/M metagenome (GOLD analysis project Ga0209097, IMG submission 184419) | Active sludge microbial communities of municipal wastewater-treating anaerobic digesters from USA - AD_UKC052_MetaG (SPAdes) (version 2) | ecosystem: Engineered > Bioreactor > Anaerobic >... | reverse complement strand
TCGGGGTAACTACCAGGTTAAGGGTGTGGAAGGATACCGCATCGATACGGTCGTTATAAAAAGGCAGATACACTGAACTGTATTGACGTCCATAGGGTGTGGTAACGCCATTTATCCTCCATTTGCCGTCGGAAATAACACTCGGGAATCCCGTTACCTGATAATAAATCAACCGACTGACAGAAGAAGGATTACTGTAATTATCAGCAAAACTTCCCCACTGTGAATCCGGATGATATGCAATGGCAACGGCTTCCTTATGGGTTACCATGATCAGGCTGTCGATACCTTTTGCGGCGTAAGGACAATAGCCACAGTTGATCGAAGTGCCTTCTTCAAATAGTACAAGATCGCGGGTAACGCCACCGGCAATCGTAACTGTGTCGGTGTTTGAAGAATGGGTATATCCAAGCGGGCCGAATTTGGCTCTGACAGCGTAAATATAAGTGTCGGGCCAGGGACCCACTTCCGTGTAGGAGAGTGCTGTGGTTGCACATACTACGGCACCGTTGCAGCTTAATTTGTAAAGATCGGCGGCGGGGGTGGTGGCCGACCAGGACACATCTATGTCGCTGCCATTTAATACCGCGTTGAGGTTCATTGGCGGAGTTGATGGTACTGTTATTGTTTCAAAAGTAACGTCATCGATATAGTAACCTGACTGACCGCCTTCAACCGGACTGTCGGAGCCGTCCCAACCAAAGAAATTCACAGCATCAAGCTTAACGGTAGAACCTTCGCCAAAAGGCCCTTTGCTCCATTGGTAGCTGACCAGTTCGGTATCGTCTTTATAAAAGGTAGCATAGTCGTCATCAAGGTCGATGATTATATGCAATTTTACCCAGCTGTTGGAAGCGAAAGTTGTGGAAGCGGCATAGCTGCCATTGGCATCAACAAAAATCGAATCGTGATAGATGTATGCCTGAAACCCCCAGATACTATTAGATCCGTTGAAATCATTCAGTAGGTTGAAATATCCCAGTTTCCCTGATTCTACATACATATACCATTCGACTTTGTAGCGCCCTGTTGTTTTGTCAAATAATTGCAGCACACAGTCATTATTGTTAACAACATAAAAAGAATTGGGACTGCTGTGCGATTGGGCTGAAGAAACCATAGGGTCTTCGGCGGTGCCCGGTGCATTTGACCAAGTGGTCCATGGCGAACCCAATTGAGCTGCTAACCTTACGCCTGCCGTACAGGTGTCGAAATTGCTGGTGTAAACTACCTGAGCCTTTATTGCAAGTGCAGGCAGAACAATAAACATAAATAAAAAATAAATCTTTTTCATTTGTCCGGTTTTAGTTAATAATTAGTTACTTCTTATCAGAGGATAAAAATACGATATTTTTTAAAAGAAAAAAGATGTTTTATAAACTTCTGGCCGCATCAAGCGCTTTGTCATAGTCGGGATGGGTGGTAACCTCTTTAACGTATTCTACGTATCGCACTATGCCTGCTCTGTCCACGATCACTATGCCGCGTGACAGCAATCGCAATTCTTCGATTAAAAACCCGTATTTCAGGCCAAAGTCGGTTTCTCTATGATCGGATAAGGTAACAACTTTGTCAATGCCTTCGGCAGCACAAAAACGGCCAAGAGCAAATGGAAGGTCGCATGAGATGGTAAGAATAACCGTATCGTCCAGTTTGGCGGCTTCCACGTTGAAACGGCGTGTTTGCGCTGCACACACTCCTGTGTCCACCGATGGTACTACCGAGATAATACGTGTCTTTCCATCATAATCGCTCAGTTTGTGTGGTTTCAGATCGTTTGCCAGCACAGTAAAATCCTGGGCTTTATCGCCCGCTTTTACCATAGTTCCTACAAGAGTCAGAGGGTTCCCTCCAAAAGTAATGATTCCCTGATGTTTTTCCATAGTTTTTTATTTATTAATTATGTACAAAAATACTAAAATAATATTGAAAATTCTAAAATAAAATTTTCGACTGAAAATTAACTACATTTTTTTAAAATAATTTGTTACTTCATTGTGGTTATTAAAATCAAGCTTGTCTATTTGTGCGTTCCTGAAAATATTTGCCGGAATTACAAATACCCTTATGGAGTCCCATGTAAAACCAGGACCGGAATAATTTGATCCATCAACATTTTTAATATCTATCCTCAGGTATGTGACAGTGGATTGCGGTTCAATAAAATACCTGGATGCAAAATTGTCCCCATAACCAATCTCGCCCATATGGTACCAATAATCCGATATGTAATAATAGGGCATTATCAGCGATGAACCTGCCATTCCGCCGGATATAGGGAGCGTATAGTTTGTTCCCGGGTTAGCGAAAGAAAAGGTGTGCCCGCTAAAACCATATACTGTTACATTAGCGTTGCCATCTGTTTCATCGCTACCGGCAGGATCGGCAGGGCCTTATTTTTCACATGAATATGCTATTGCGGCAATGATAAACAACAAGGACAATAGTTTTAATGTTTTCATGATTTTTTTGTTTTAGGTTTTTACAAAGGTATTATGATGAAATCCTGAGTGCAATGTTATTTACATATTTTCTATAAAAGTGCTGGTTATTCATAGCAAATGCTTTTTTGATGAAGCGGCTGAACCCTTAATTGATTATATTTGTGTTCCAGAATCACTACTATGGCTTATAAAAACCTTTCAGATTTTATTCATACACTTGAAATTGCCGGTGAACTGGTAAAGGTGAAGGAATATGTTTCTCCCGTACTGAAAATTTCAGAAATAACCGACAGGGTGGTTAAAAATGGGGGCAGGGCCTTGCTGTTTGAGAATACGGGCACTGGCTTTCCTGTACTTATCAATGCATTTGGGTCCGGCAAAAGGATATGTATGGCACTGGATGTCGGCGAACTGGATGAAATAGCCCGTCAGATTGATGAGTTATTCAGAAAAGTATCTGCAGGAAAGCAGGGTTTTATTGATAAATTAAGAATGCTGCCTTTATTAAATGAGTTGGCATCCTGGATGCCGCATACGGTGAGGGGTAGAGGAGCTTGTCAGGAAATTGTAATGCAAACCCCCGATATGAACCGTCTGCCTGTGCTCACCTGCTGGCCTTACGATGGTGGTCCTTTTGTTACACTTCCCGTGGTTCATACCATCGATCCTGTTTCCGGGACTCGCAATGTGGGAATGTACCGCATGCAGGTGTGCGCACCCGATATGACAGGGATGCACTGGCATTTGCATAAAAATTCGGCCAGGCATTATCATGAATATAAAAAGCTTGGATTACGTATGCCCGTGAGCGTGACTCTTGGCGGAGACCCCGTGTATACTTATGTTGCTACAGCACCGCTGCCCGATGGTATTGATGAATATATTTTAGCCGGATTTTTGCGTAAGAAAAAAGTAAGTATGGTCAAATGCATGACCAATGATCTTGAGGTGCCACAAGATGTTGATTTTGTAATTGAAGGCTATGTCGATCCTTTGGAAGAACTTATTTCTGAAGGTCCTTTCGGTGATCATACCGGTTTTTATTCCTTGCCGGAGTTGTTTCCACGTTTTCATATTACCTGCATCACACATCGCCAAAATGCGGTATATCCTGCTACCATCGTCGGTATCCCGCCACAGGAAGACGCCTGGATAGGCAAGGCTACTGAACGTATTTTTTTAAGTCCGATCCGGTTGACGATGCACCCCGAAATTATAGATATGCACATGCCTGTTGAAGGAGTGATGCACAATCTGGTGATCATTAAGATTAAAAAACAGTACGACGGACAAGCGGAGAAAATCATAAATGGCTTGTGGGGAGCAGGACAGATGATGTTTGCGAAAGTAATCATCGTGGTGGATGAAAATACTGATATTTTTAATCTTGCAGAAGTGGCCCGCGTTGTTTCCGAACGGGTTGATGTCAACAAGAATATTATTCACTCAAAGGGGCCGGCAGATATTCTCGATCATGCAGCAGGGAATTATGCGTATCATGGAAAGACAGGCATTGATGCAAGCTGTGAAACCGTGGCTGCCAAGGGCGAAGTAGTGATAGAAAAAGAAAAAATCCTTAGCGAATTTTCTTTCATAAAACATGTCAATGACACCTTGCCCGGCGAAAATATCTCGATGGTAATTATTTTCATAGAAAAGAATAAAAGTGGCCAGATCAGGGATTGCGCAGATACGCTGTTGGCCGGCAACATGGTACAGGGCGTCAAAAGCCTTGTGTTTATGGACAGCCAGGCAGCATCCCTTGACCTGGGGGATATTGCATGGCTGGCGCTTAACAACATTGATCCTGCAAGAGATGTTTTTGTGAATAATGCAGTTTTGGTTGTTGATGCAACACGAAAAACACCTGACTTTGATGGCTTTGACCGTCACTGGCCCAACGTGATTGTATCTGATGACGACACCATCCGGACTGTGGATGAAAAATGGCTTACACTGGGTTTGGGCGAATTTATTGAGTCGCCATCAAAAAAATATAAAAAATTGTTGTGGCCGGGCGGAGCAAAGGCAGACTAAATATAGTGTTTGTAAGAAAACGCCAATTTTTTCGTTACGCTTGCAATAAAAATGCTCATTTACACTAGTAAACTCCGCTTTTTGTCGCTTCGCAAGCCTCAAACTTGACGTTTTCTTTGTACAAACACGAGTTTTCTTATAGATACTTAATAGCAGTTTTATTACAGGTTTTGTAAAATAAAATCCGTCATCCTTTTGTACAGATGATAACGGGTGTATCCGCCATAAATGCCATGGTTTTTATTGGGATAAAACTGCATCTCGAATTGTCTGTTGGCCTTTACCAGCGCATCAACAAGCTCCATACTGTTCTGCACATGAACATTGTCGTCGGAAAAACCATGAACGATAAGCAATTTGCCTTTTAATTTTTTTACAAAGTTTACCGGCGAGTTATCGTCATAACCCGAAGCGTTGTCCTGGGGTTTGCGCATATAGCGTTCGGTATAGATATTGTCGTAGTTACGCCAGTTGGTAACCGGGGCCACGGCAATACCGGCTTTAAAATAATCGGCGCCTTTTGTCATGCAGAGTGAAGTAATAAAACCGCCATAACTCCATCCCCAGATGCCAATGCGTTTTGAATTCACATAGGGCAGGGTGCCTAGATATTTGGCTGTTTCTATCTGGTCTTCGGATTCAAGTTTTCCGAGTTCCATATAAGTGCATTTACGGAATTGCTCGCCCCGGGAGCCGGTGCCGCGCCCGTCAACACATACGATGATGTAACCATTTTGTGCCAGGTGCTGGTACCAGATCATATCAAAAATGTCCCACTCGTTGAGGGCATATTGGTTGTTGGGGCCACCGTAAACGTTCATCAATACGGGATATTTTTTGTTTTGGTCAAAATCAGGAGGCTTTATCATATACCCATACAGGCTGATAGTTCCCGATGTGGTAAAACTAAAAAATTCTTTTTTGGTAAAACCGTATTCTTCAGTTTTCTCTTTTAGTTTCTGATTATCGGCAAGTACCTGCAATTCTTTGCCTTTATTGTTGTAAATGGCAAAATGCGGCGGGGTGTTGCCGTCGCTGTATGTGCCAACAAAGTACTGGTGGTTTTTGCTGAATTCTGCCTCGTAGCTTCCATCTTTTTTGAGCAATCTTTTTTTTCCGCTGCCGTCAAATTTTATACTGTACAAATCGCGGTTATATGGCTGGCTTTCGGCTGATATGTAATAAATTGTCTGATTGGCTTCGTCAATGCCTTTTATGCTTATCACATCCCACTCACCCCGCGTAATCTGTTGTACGTGATTTCCGTTGAGGTCATACATGTGGATGTGGCTCCAGCCGTCCAGTTCACTCATAATGATAAAGCGCCTGCCATCATCCAGAAATTTGTAATCATCCGTGATCTCAATATAATATTTGTTTTCCTGTGTTAAGAATACTTTGCTGCTTCCGCTGGCCGCATTGGCGAGCAGTATATCCAGTTTGTTTTGCAGGCGGTTCATACGGAAGATGGCGAGGGTGTTCGGGTCTTCTGTCCAGCAGATTCTTGGAATGTACTGGTCGGTTTCCGTGCCGATATCCATGGTTCTCATCGCTGCGGCTGAAGGGTTGCTCATGTCGTACACCAGCACCGTTACCACACTGTTGTCTTCGCCGGCCACAGGATATTTATATTTGTACTGCTCGGGGTATAGCTCTCCGTAAGTAGTCATCTGGTATTCTTTTACCTTGCTTTCGTCGAAACGGATAAACGCAATTTTTTTGCTGTCGGGTGACCAGAAAAAGGCTTTGGTAAAACTGAATTCTTCTTCATAAACCCAATCGGTGGTCCCGTTGATGATGTTATTGACAAGCCCGTCGTTGGTAATTTGAGTGCTGTTGCCGGTTTTTAAATCTTTTACGTACAGATTGTTGTCGATAATATAAGCGACCATGGTGCCATCGGGCGAAAACTCTGCCAGTCGTTGTTTTTTGGTATCTGAAATGGCGGTGAGTTTGTTGGAGGTGAGATCGAGCACATAATAAAAAGAAATCTCTGAATGCCTGTAGATGGCTTCTGCGTCGGTTTTTATCAGCAGGGCTGTTTCGGTTTTATTGAGTTCAAACGATTCAATTTTCAAAGCCCTGGTGTCGTTGGCCGGTATCAGCATTTGTTTTGTTACCAGGCTGCTAACTTTTTCGGGACTGCCATAAGCGTATTTGTCAATGGTATATTCATTGGTCAAAATAAGATAATGTTCCCCGTCGTTCATAGAGATTATCTCGTCGGCCCTTTCGGGATAATAAGCATAGTTAAGCCATAGGTCTTCCACCGTAACCGGCTTATACAAGGGCTTAACCTGAGCTGTTACCAGCCCTGGCAGCAGAACGACAATAAATAAAAATGCACGAAATTTTGTTTTCATAAAATCCTTTTAATGAATGATGTTGTTTTTAATTATTCCTTGACCCACTTAAACACATTATCATTTCCGATTTTCAGGAGGTAGGTGCCTTTTTTAAGTTTGTTGACTTTAATAATGTTGCTGTCACCGGGCAAATTTCCTGATTGAACAATTTTTCCGGTCATTTCTGAGATGAAATAGTTTTTTGCAGTGTTGGTACGGTGGAGTTTTACGGTAATGATATTTTTACCGGGGTTTGGATAAATCGTTATGTTATTATGGTCCGTTATTACTTCTGTTTCGCTGATACCTGCCGGTGTTCCCAGCAAATAATTACTCAAAAACAGGCTCATGTCAACCACATGAAGTTTTTGCTCGCAGGTAAATACCTTGTATCTTGCAAAATACTCATTTGAGAAATAATAAAGCAAGCCATTGCTGGTCGCGATACCTTCTATCTGGTGTATGGGCAGGGCCAGAGATATTTTTCTTTTATTACCTCCAAAAAAATCATAACCCTTGAAATCGTAAAACAGCCAGGTGAAGGGCGCCAATGTGCTACTGTAGCCGCACAACACGAGCAGTTTTTTGTCCTGAAGATAAGTAGCACCTGTAATCAATCCATCAGCATTAAATGTTGATTTTAAAGTTGCGGTAAAAGTTCCCGGGGTTTTGGGCAGTGCGTACAAACTTGTTTGTTTGCTGAGCCATTGTTTGGTAAATAAAAAAATGCTGTCGGATGCTACCACGAAGGCTTCGCAATCGAAGTCCGTATTGCAGGCGCCAGTCGGGGTAAAGGTGGTCTGGTCTGAGTACGAAAAGTTGATGGTGTCAATAGCCGGCGCATTTAGCAGGAGTGAGTTTTTTTCGATACGAAGAATTTTCAGGTCTGTACGGTTGCCGTTTGCGTTATTTCCGAAATCTCCAACGTAAATATAATTGTCGTCTTGTGAGATTTCTTCCCAATCAATATTTGCCACACCATTTAGCGCAAATGGCTGCACTATCGCGCCGCTGGCGGTGTCGAGGCTATATAGATTCAGGTCGGTATTGTCGTTGTGTGTCCAAAGATAATGGTTCCAAAATACCAACCCTGATGTTTCGGAGAGATTGGATGAAAGAATAAAAGAGGTGTCGGGAGCCACCGATGCTGTGGCATAAACACAACTGCCATCGTTACTGTCGGCAGCCGCATTGAAATTTGTGGCTAAAGGGTCGGTACAGCCGGCGGTTTGTCCATAGCCCGTGCAACAAAAGAACAGGTGGAAAAAAAACAGGCAACAAAAAAATTTTTTCATCAGGCTATTTGAGCAAAAACAGTAACAGAACAGGTCATAAGGAACTGCCTGTTGACGCGGGTTCCGCTATTTCACTTTGATAAGTTCGATTTTAAAGATTAGCGTGGAACCGCCTGGTATTCCTGCATTTCCTGCATCGCCGTAGGCAATGTCGGAGGGGAGGAATACTTCGTAGATACTGCCTTCTTTCATTAACTGCAAAGCTTCTGAAAACCCTTTGATAACACCGTTTAGCGGAAAATCTGCAGGTTGGTTTCGCTCGTATGAAGAATCAAAAACACGGCCATCTATAAATTTGCCTTCGTAGTGTACCGAAACGGTGCTGTTAATGTCGGGAGTGGCGCCGGTGCCTTCCTGTATCACACGATACTGCAATCCCGATGGCGTGGTAGTAATTCCGGCTTGTTTTTTGTTTTCTTCAAGAAATGCTATTCCTTCTGCTTTGGCTGCCGACGCGGATTTTGCGCTTTTTGCAGCCATTTTGGCTTCCATCTCGGAACGGAACTGCATCATGACTTTTTGGTTGGTTTCTTCGGAAAATAACATTTTATCAGGACCGTTGAGCGCGTCCCTCACACCCTGTGCAATAATTTCCCTGCTGAGGTTCAGCGAATCTGATTCGAGGTTCTTTTTCAGATTTGCGCCAATATTACAACCCAGGGTATAAGCAACAGAATCCTCATGGGTTTTGATTTTAATCTTGGAGGTTTGCGCTGTGGCGGAGAAGTAAAAAGCGAAAATACAAAGCACTACAATTACTTTTTTCATGATGTGTTTATTAGTTTGAATGAATAAATTAATTATTTTTGATAAGGGCAACAAAAGTAATAAAAATTAATGAATTTTTTGCAGAAGATATGCTTTTAATGCCCGTTTTTGCCAAGCTTGGTTTGTTTTGTTGTAATTTTGTTGGATATGTTATTAACACCTGCCGACTTCGACATTAAACCCGGATATTTTATCCATGAAAGCACGGTTCATGGCAAGTTGCACACTTACCGCGTCATGTGCCATGTGCTGGTTTTGGGCAAAAGGATGAATCTGGTTCATCAGACCCTGCTTGCTTTTTGCGCAGCTTTAGTTCATGATATGGCTCGAACACATGATGGTTTCTGTATAATGCACGGCCCGAGGGCTGCAAAGCATAAAGTGCCTGAATTCATACCATTATTTAAAAAATACGGTTTAACCCCTGATGATATAAACGTCATTAAAACTGCTGTTTCAAATCATTCTCAATATTTTGAACTTAAGAAAGATCATCCACATTATTTGGTAACATCCCTGTTGAAAGATGCAGATGCTCTTGACCGGATAAGGCTGGGGGAGGGAAACCTGAATACTAAATACCTGAGGCACGAGGTGACTTTGGAGTTGAAAGATTTTTCACGAAACCTTTATATTGAGAGTGAGCAGATTACTGTCTCAAGTTTTGCTGAAATGCTGAATATTGCTTCAAAGCTTTGGAATACAGCACTTATCCCTTGAAAAATTTATTCTGAATAAAAAATAACTCTTTATTTTTTTTGCAGAAGAACTTCCTTTTATTTTTTTAATATCATTCCATTGTATCATACGTCTACCAATTAGTTGACTTTACTAAATTAACAAATGACCGCATAAATATTTATTAGTTTTGTTGTTTAAGTGGTAATATAGAAAATTATATGAATATTTTTTGTTAAAAATTATCTTATTTAAAATTTAAACAGTAATTTTGAACGATAAAAATGTATTTATATTTATAATTGATGTAATATATTTTTGTTCTATTTTTGAAAATTGCTTGAAAGTTCTTTTATGAAGTAAAATAAATCTTAAAACGTATAATAATTATTATGAAGTTAATTATAAATTTAAACAAAACCTTATGAAAACAAAAAAAGCACCTAAAAAGTTATCTGCAGTATTGTCAGTTTTTTTAATTATTGCACTCACGCTGTTTATAAGTCTTAACACCTTGGCCAAAGGCCCTGAGTTCAAATTAGCGCAAAGCATTAAACTTCCCTTCACACCTTCTCTGATCAATTTCGCACACACTGATGATTTTAAATATTTTTTATGTTCTACTAAAGCCGATATGCTAATGGTGGATGGTACTACCGGAAAAATTCTCTGGCAGGTGAATTTTGAAAGGGATTTTGCCAATAAAAAATTTGCGAACCAGTATTGGAACCAATATGCCAATGTGGTGCTTGTTTTTGACGAGGACACTAAGAAAGGTGTTGCCACAAAGTATTTTCTTGACGGGAAAACAGGCAAATTATTATGGAAGAGCGACTTGTATGTTTCGGATTTCGGAAAATACAAATTGGCAGACGGTTTTAGGTTTTATTTTGACCCGCAAACCAATGGTGTCCTGCTGCCAACCAAAGAAAATGTCGATTTTGTTGATGTACAGACAGGAAAAGTTATCTGGAGTAAAAAATTCGATTTAACGGGTAAAGCCAAAGAATTTGACTGTGCCATCATGAAATATTACGACCTGGTAAAAATTATCACGGGAAAAGAAAGTGAAATTTATCTCACTACAATTGAAGGAAAAGAAGTAAGCGATATCGAACCGTATTTCAACAAGAAAAAGTTTTTAGCCGATCGCAAATTTGCTACAGTTTTAAATGTACCCGAAAAAAACATGTATGTTATTATGCAGGGTGAAACCAGTTCGTTTTTCGCGTTTTTCGGAGGAATGAACGTACCATCATGGAAAATGAACTTCATTGCTTATGAAGAAGGCAGTAGCAAAGAATTATGGAGGAAGCAATATACTATAGCCTATACTTTTGACTGGATTAATCATACCCCTTTTGTCAAGATGTTTTATCAGGACGGGAAAATATTTATTGAACATGACCCCGCGATGAAAGCTAATGACGGGCTAACTGTATTGGATATAAACAGCGGACAAAAATTATGGGAATGTTTTTATTCGACTTCAGATACTAAAACGCAGGGGCTTAATAAAGTCCTGTTGACACCCTTTCCTGCTCCTGATCCGCTTGTTATCGATGGAAAAGCTTATGTTGTGGATAAAGTGAAAAACCAAGTATTTTGCTATAACGCAGATAACGGTACAAAAATCTGGGAAACTGAAAAATTCCCTGATGCTCAGCAGATACCGACATTATTGAAGATTGATAATATTCTTATTATGGGTTATGGCGGAGCTGCTATCAAATGTGCCAAGATAACCACAACTACTAATAATGTTACCTATACTACTTATCGCCACGAATACAACAGTAAGGACAAATATGGGATAAAAGCTTATGACGCTTCCAGTGGTAATATTGTATGGAGTTCTGAAACCATTGCCAAGAAGGTAAAGGATAAGTTTAGTTATATTGCAGGTATTGAGTATGTAAATGGTAAACTTTATTGTGCTACAGATAAGAATTTTTTCATCCTCGATCCAAAAACCGGTGATGTTTCAAACAGTATCCCTGTTTCAAAAGAAAAACTTGGCGCTTCGTGGAAGCTTTATTATTTCCCAAAACAAAATGAAATCATCCTCAATTGCCAGTCAGGAATTGTGAAAATTGATCCTAACGCTGCCATAATAAAGGGCACAGTGAAAACGCCTAATGTTTCTTACTATCCTGCATCAAATGATATGAATGCCGATGATTTTTATTCAGATTATGCGATTTTTACAAGCGGTGACCCTGTTAAAGGAGTTTTTAAAACTTTTGCCTCCATTGATCTTCAGAATATGACGATCAGGGGTATTGAAAGTGCTTCGCTTCTTTCGTCTTCTGCTTCGCATTTTAGTGAAGGAGGTGAAATGTTCTATAAGGCTAATGGAAGTACATTGATGATATATAAAGTAAAATAGAGATATTATAAAAGGAATAGGAAAATGAGGGAACAAAACTGTTTCCTCATTTTTTTTGCATTTACTCCGCCGGTTTTTTTACTTCAATTCCAGCAAAACTACATTTTCCACATGATGTGTGTGAGGAAACATGTCAACGGGTTGAATGATTTTTAGCTGGTATTGTGTGCACAATAAGGCCAGGTCGCGGGCCTGGGTTGCAGGGTTGCAGCTTACGTAAACAATGCGCTCGGGTTTAATTTGCAGTATCTGCTCAACTACTGCAGGATGCATGCCGCTTCGCGGCGGATCGGTGATGATAATATCGGGTTTGCCGTGCTGTTGGACAAATTCCGTATTCAGGGTTTTTGCAATATCGCCGGCAATAAAAGTAGTGTTAGTAATATTATTGAGTTTCGCGTTGATTTTGGCATCGGCCACAGCCGATTCAATATATTCAATGCCAACTACTTTTGAGGATTCCAATGCCACAAAGTTGGCAATGGTGCCGGTGCCGGTGTACAGGTCGTAGATGGTTTTTTTCCTGGTATCTCCGGCAAATTCTTTGATGATATTATACATGTTCAGCGCCTGCCGGCTGTTGGTCTGGAAAAACGAAACCGGCCCGATACGGAAGCGCAGGCTGCCCAGCACTTCTTCAATATAAGGTTTCCCATGATAACATTGTATTTCCAGGTCGTTGATGATATCATTATGCTTAGTATTTACGACATACATCAATGATGTAAGTGCCGGAAAAATTTCCAGGATATAATCCAGTACTTTATTTTGATTTTTTTCATCTTCTTCACCAAAGACTACTATGGCCATAGTTTCGTCGATGGTGGAGTTTCTTATCAGCAGGTTGCGCATAAAACCGGTATGCTTGCGGGGGTTGTAAAAAGTAAGGCCGTTGGCGATACAAAATTCCTTAAGCCGGTTTCTTATGATATTGGTTGGCTCGTCCTGCAAATAGCAGGTTTCGATGTCTAGCACGCGGTCGAAATGCCTGGGGATATGAAAACCCAGGGCGTTCATATCCATAGTGTCGCGGCTGCCCGACTGCATGTCTTCATCGGTGAGCCAGCGGTAATCCGAAAAAGTGTATTCCAGTTTGTTGCGGTAGCAGGTTTGCAGCGGTGAGGCGAGGATAGGGCGGATATCCGGTATGGTGATATGGCCGATACGGGTAAAATTATCTGCCACCTGTTTTTGTTTATAAAACAACTGGTGTTCGTATTGCATCTGTTGCCATTTGCAGCCGCCGCACATTCCAAAATGTTTGCAAAACGGTTCGGTACGTTTTTCGGATAAGCGGTGATATTGCACAACCTTGCTTTCAGCAAAGGATTTCTTTTTTCTGGTTAGCTGTATGTCCACAATATCGCCTGGAATCGCGTTGTCAACAAAGACTACCAGGTTTTCGGTTTTGCCTATGGCTTTGCCTTCGGCGCCGGCATCGGTAATCTCTACCTGTTGCAGCACCTGTGGTGTAAAATTTTTTTTCGCTTTTCTCACTATTATCAATTATCAATTAACAATGAACAATTATCTGTGAACAACAACCAATGATTTATGATTATGGCCACTTTCCACTTTATACTTTCAACTTTTAACTTTTAACTTTCAACTTGCCACTTTCCACTTTCCACTTTCCACTTGCTACTTCCCTCTTCCCTTATTTCCTCCAGGCTTCCACCGCACTGTACCACACATCTTTATATTCCGGACTGCGTTCCAGGGTATAGTCGTTTTCTGTAAAAGGATTTAAGGTCTTATTAAAATCGAGAGTCATGGATAAAATGTTGCGGTCCTCGCCATAATTCCATGTTTCGAGATAGGGTGATCTGTACACGCTGTTAGGCTGACCGAAGATGATATAAATCATGCCCCGGTCGGTTTTCCATCCCTCGGTGCCGGACGAAAAAAAACGGTTGGCATCCTGCACCCTGTTATAAAAAATTCTGATTAGTTCCTTGGCCCTTTCGGCGTTACCGGCTTTGTCGAGCCAGAAATTATCGATAGCTGATTTGGTATTCTTCATCATCAGCAGGTCGTTAAACTCGCTTTTGGTTGTGATATAGCGCAACGGCCCGAGCATCTCGCGGGCGCTGGTAATCTGGGGAAACTCATCTGCAAACCTGAAAAGAGTAAAGCCGTCTTTAATGCTGGTATCTGTTTGAAAATGATAGATGCCTCTTTTCTTCAGGTTCAGAGGCAACGAACAGCCATCGGTCAAATCGATTACAAAAACGCTGTCGGCTTTAAATGACAATGGCTTAGCGTTGATAACAGTGAAGGGTGGTGCGGCGGCTTCGCCAATTGGTCGGTAATACCTCACAAACAGTTTATAGACTTCTTTTTCCCTTAAAAAAATTCTGAAATATTGCTTGCTGCTGAGGTAGTTTTCAAGTAACGGGCAATTGTTTTTGTCACGGATAATAAAATTATTTCTGTTATAAACATTGTTTTTGTTTATATTCAGATAATTGGTGGTGGAGAATTTTTTATTGATATCGGCAAGGGTGAATGAAAGGATATAATTGTCCGGTTCTTTTATCATGAGCGTCAGACTATCGGTTATGTCGATATTTTTAGAGTAATTCAACGAGTCGGTAAACACAAATGATGCTGAATCGAGAACCTTTTTAATATCGTTGGCATTAAACAGTTTGTAATTTATCAGGTAGTTGGCATAAAAATGGTTTTTCTTCATATCTTTTTGAAAAAACAAGCCTTCGGTGTTGAATTGATAATAAATCCGTGTGCTGTCATTGCTGATATGGTTAGCGAAGAGGTTCACATTGAGTTTCCTCGATTCATCCTGGTAATTGGCTGTAATATTGGTAGAGCTCATGTTGGAAGGGTTATAGCATCCGCAAATCATCAAGGCCAACAAAAGGAATACTGATTGACAACCTTTTATATTCATAGGATTTCGGTGTTTTCGTTTAGGAAATTGCCGGGCTTATGGTCCACCGGCAGATTTTTATTGTTTTTTGCACCAAGCAGCCTCAGTTTTTCGACTTTGCTGACCAGGTTTCCGCTGCCGCTATAAAGCTTTTTGTTGGCTTCCTGGTATGTTTTCTGAACGGTATCTAATTGTGTTCCCAGTTTCTTAAGGTCTTCAATCAATCCTACAAATTTGTCGTACAGTTTTCCGCCTTCACTGGCTATTTCTATGGCATTCTGGGTTTGTTTTTCATGCTTCCAGATCGATTCTATGGTGCGCAGGGTGGCAAGCAGGGTAGAAGGACTAACCATAACAACTTTTTTGTCCCAGGCAAAATTGAACAGGTCTATATCCTGTTGTATCGCCATACTGAAGGATGATTCAATAGGCAGAAACATCAGCACAAAGTCGGGAGTGTTAATGCCGGCGGTGTTGGCATAGCTTTTCTCGCTCAATCCCCTGATATGGTTTTTCAGCGATTCAATATGAAGTTTTGCGTAGCGGTCTTTTTCATCGGCAGTATCGGCGTTGACAAACTTCTCATAAGCAATCAGGGAAACCTTAGAGTCGATGATGATATGTTTATTGTCCGGAAGTTTTACCACCACATCAGGCCTTATCATTTCGCCGTGTTCGTTGCGGTAGGTGGCTTGTGTTTCGTATTCTTCTCCTTTGTTCAGTCCCGAACGTTCCAGGATGCGTTCCAGGACTATTTCGCCCCAGTTGCCTTGTTTTTTGGTGTCGCCTTTCAGGGCTTTGGTCAGGTTGCGGGCTTCTTCCGATATGTTGATATTCAGATCCTGCAGTTTTTTCAGCTCGGCTTTCAGGTCGGTCTGGTCGCGCAGGGTGTTTTTATACGTTTCATCCACCTGCCTTTCGAACGTGATAAGTTTTTCTTTCAGCGGGTTTAGGATGTCGGCAATATTTTTTTGATTGGTGGCTGAAAAATCAAGGGTATTCTTCGTGAGGATTTTGGTGGCGAGGTTTTCAAAGGCATCGGTGAACTTATTCTGTAAATCTTCTATTTCCGATTTTTGCGATGTTAATTTATCCTGAAGTGTTTTTATTTGTTCTTCCGAGCGGGATAGCTGTGCTGTCAAACTTAATTTGCCGGCACGTTCTTCGGCTAGTTCTTTTACCGCTTTGTCAAGGTTTTTGGTAAGGCCCGAAATATTATCGTCAAGACGGCCTGCAAGGCTCGACAGTTCTGCTTCTTTTTTTATCAAAGCGGTTTCCATAGCGGACTTTTCCTGTATTACCCTGGAGTATTTTGGGTTGAAAATCAGCCAGGCAAGGCCAAGTCCGGCAATAAAAGCTATAGCTACAGAAAGTATGATGGTAACAATCATCCTGAAAAAATATTTACTCTGTAAATTTACTGAATATTTTTTTCATCACATCGTGGTGGGGCTTATTTTGTGCGATGCAACACTATCACGGTAATTTCTGGCCGGCTGCCTATTCTTCCGTGAAAACCGCTGTATCCCAGGCCCGGGTTGACATATAATTTCTGGTTAACGGATCCGTAAGCGCCATACCAGTATTTATTGATAAACTGGCTGGGACTGAAACGAAAGAACTTGGTAATAATAGCTATTTGCATCGCATGTGTATGGCCCGATAAGGTCATTTGGATGTTTGTTTTATCTTTGACCTCCATACTCCAATGGTTGGGATCGTGTGACAGCAAAATCTTAAAATCATTCGGACTGGTATAGGACAGGGCTTTTTTCAGGTTGCCGGTTTTTTTAAAGGGAAACATCCCGAAATTATTGACTCCTATAAGCGTAATAGAGTCGCCATTTTTATAAATATGGCAGGCTGAATCAATAAGCACATGAAAACCTGTTTCTTTTTCTCTCCTGATAATGTTAGCGGTGATGGCTTCGAGATTGGGAGGATCTTTCATTTTGAAATAATCTCCAATATCATGATTGCCCAATATGGCAAATTTGCCATAGGGCGGATTAATAGCCTTAAAATCTTCCTCGTAGGGCAATAATTCGGTATCGGTTACATTAATCATATCGCCGGTCATTACCAGCATATCCGGCGCGAGTTCCCTGATAGTTTTCAGGTATTCCTTCACGATAGCATCATTGGTGAATGTGCCCAGGTGCAAATCCGATATTTGAACGATTCGGAATCCATCAAAACCTGCAGGTAACTGCCTGAAATAGAATTCCTCTTTCTGAATTTTTATACGGGTTTTCTCAAATACAAAACCATCAATGCAAAAAGCCAGCACGATTATCATCAATAGCGATGCGGCGACATATATCGTGAGGCCTTGTTTTTTTGTCTTGCCAATAGCTTTTTTCCGTCGGAAAAAAGATACGGAAAACCGGCTGATATCATATATCATCAGTACAAGTGCCGCGGCTGCCTTGGGTATATAAACCAGAATAAACGCACTCAGGGGTAGAAAAAGCTGACGGTATTTCACAGGATCATCCAGCGGAGCTCCAACAATCAAATAACACCCGCCTTCAAACAGGATAAAAAGTACGGCAAAACTGATGACAAAAAATTTCAGGATTGTCTTTTTCTTTTCATTTTTTATGAAAAGGATATTGAGCAGCCTGTAAAAATATAATTCGGATACGAGAATTACCAGGCTAACAACTAATACTCTGATTAATAAATTCATAAAAAAAGCAGTTACTTTAAGGTAACTGCTTTTCAAATGTAAGAAAATTTTCTTATTTATTCAGAATAATTTTTCGTGAAATGGTATTGTCACTGCTTTGCAGTTTTACAAAGTAGATGCCGTTTTCTTTATCCCGCAGATTGAGCGTGTAAAGGTTGTTTCCTGCTTTTAATGAGAGCACATCAGCGAATATTTCCTGACCAACCATATTTACTACACTGAGGTTGATAGTATTATCCGATGTCATAGGTATTACCACGTTGACATGGCCATTGGTTGAAGGATTTGGATAAATGCTTACATTTCCAATGGACGCAACCTGGTCGATGCCTGAGAGGTCTTTAGTGGTAAATTTATAAGCAGGGCTCCATGAACTTGTGTCCGCAGAGGTGAGAGCGCGCATACTCCAGTAATAAGTGGTGTTCTGTTGCAGCGAATTGAACATGGTGTCGGCATAATGGACAATAATAGGGTTGTTGTCTATTGTGTCATCAGGCATATAGTTCCCGTTATATGAAAAGTAAACCGGGTTTGAGAAGGTGGAATCGGTGTCTAACCTCATGGCATAACGTTCGATATATGTTATTTTTACCCATTCGAATATGGTCATAACATCAACATTCACGGCATTGTTGGCAGGAGCAACCAGTTCTACGGTAGCTGCGGTGGTAAAATTCCATACATCCGACCACTGTGAACTTCCGAAACTGTTGACACCTCTTGCTTTCCAGAAATATTCCTGGCCAAATTTCAGTGTGTCGGGAGCTTTTCTTATCAACGTATCGTAAGGCGAAATAACTTTAATGGTATTGTATGCGGAGTCAATCACCGTATATATAACGTCAGAAAACAGCGAATCTGTAGCTAAAGCATATTCATAGTGTTTTGATCCGACACTTTGCCATTGCAGGAAAGTAACGGGAGATAAGTTAACGGATGCAGTAGCTGGGGAGTGGAGACCGATGCTGTCGATGGTGCTGAAATTACGTATCAGTGACCAATCTGAGGTATCAGACTGATGCATGGCCCTCATTCTCATGTGATAATTATTACCAAAGTCAAGTTCTTTAGTAAAAGCCTTGGTTTTGTTGCTGGCTACTGTACCTGTAACAAATAACGGGCTATTAAATGCAAGAGTAGTGTCGATTTCATATTCATAAGCTGTAATTCCGGTTATGGCACTCCATTCAAAATACAATTCCACGTTACGGTTAGCAATATTATTGGTCGGTTTGGTGATAGTAACGGTTTTAATAACATTGAATTTATTAATGTTTGACCATCCCGATGAATCTGTCATACTATAATTGAATGCTTTAACTCTCCAGTAATACCTGGTGTCAAATGACAGTTGGTCCGCATTGACGGCCGAAAGATTGGAGGTGTAAGTTTTTACAGTACTAAAAAGACTATCAGTGCTCACCTGAACTTTGTAGTGGAAACCTGCGGGAACTGCAGTCCATGATAACAGTACATCCGGCATTTTGGAGTTGCTGCTGTTGGCAGGATCGGTGAGAGTAGGTGCAAACATGTTGGTTACATCAACATAAACGGTTGCGGTGGAAGTTTCGCCATCGATGTCGGAAATAGTATAAGTAAAACTATCGGGGCCAGAATAAGATGATCCGGGTGTATACACGACTTTATCATCCACCGGGTTGTTGGGAGTATTGTTGTTATTTATACTGGTGCTCCCGTGAGCTCCGTTAGTAGCAGTAATAGCGCCTGCATAAGGGACATCTCCAAAATTGTCGTTGTATAATACATTAATGGTTACCGGAGTGTATGAGTTGGTGTAAGCATAATCATTGTTAGTTACAGGCAGGCCGGCATCATTCACCGGGGTAATGGTAATATAAACGGATGCTGTGTTAGTTGCTGATGGGAGCGGAGTGCCATCGTCGCCGATGCGGTATGTAAAAGAATCATTACCATAGTAGTTTGCATTGGGGGTGTAAGTAATTATTCCGGTAAGGATGTCAACTGTTGTGGTTCCGTGTAAGGCAGGGTTGACAACAGCAAGTGTGGACAGGTCAAGGTTGCCGTCTATGTCGGAATCATTGGATATAACATCAATGGCAACGGGTGTGTCTTCAAGTACTGTAGCGCTGTCAGCCAAAGTCACAGGCTGGTCGTTAACCGCGTTTACTACAATATATACGAATGCTGTATCGCAATCGCCGTCGATATCGCACAACTGGTAGGTGAGGGTATCGTTACCTGAAAATTCGGGGTTGGGCGTATATTGCAGAGCGCCGTTGGAATCTATCGTGGCTATCCCGTTTGCGGGACCGCTAATAAGGCTCCAGAAATTTCCGCCGTCAGCACTGATACTATCATTGGTGCCGACAGAAGTATTCAATACCATATCTTCGTTTACAGTAAATGAATCGTCAAATGCCTGCGGGGAGTCATTCAACAGCGTAATAGCAACATGTTTTGTGCTAGTTTGGTAAATGGCTGCCGCCGTAAAAACACTTATTATACAGAGGATGGTGGCAATGGTAAAAAATCCCTTTTTCATTGTTAATTATTTTTTATTTGTAAATGTGTTTGTTTTAGCAAAAAGCCCTGGACCTTACGATCCAAGGCTTTCAATACTTTATTTTGTAACGATAAATTTAGCGGTTCTGCTGCTGTTTCCGGCCAGGAGCTGAACAATATAAGTTCCTTTTCCGAAATTGCTGCAATCAATGTTTTCTATTTGATTTCCGCTGGCTTTGGCGCCCAGGTTAGCGAGTTTAACCAGTTTACCGTTCAGGTCATAGATTTTTATGGTTACCGCCGATTTGACAGGCAGTGAATAAGAAATATTCACATTGTCAATGGCAGGATTGGGATAAATACTCAGGGTTCCTGATACATTCTCTTTGGCGTTTTGATTGTCGTTGATGCCAAGGTATTGGGTGTTTTTGAAAAAGCCTTTCCCATGGGTTCCAATGTATATTGCACCATAGTTAGTAACACCGGGGTAGTTATAAACTTGCTGCCTGATGGCGAATACCGGAACTTTTGCCATGCCGTCATTCTCTTCAGTCCATTCAATAAGGGCCGCAGTTTTGGTAATATCCTGGGTGGCAAACATTCCATATTCTGTTCCAATAATCACCATGTTGGGGTTATTCATTTCGAATATTGCACTGTAAACCGGCATGGCAGGTAATTTTTTACCGTTGGTTGTGCCTTGTTTGGATTCAAAAACAGGAGCAACATCCAGTGCATTTTTACAGAAATATACATAGTTGGTGTTTCCGTAATTACCCAAGGTAACAAGCAACCTCTGGGGGTTGTTTGGATCTATGGCAATGCTGGTAACTGCCTGGCCGAAATTGTTGATCAGGGCGCGTTCTACCACGCAGTAGGGGCTGTTGTACCATCCGCTGAGCGAATCGGAAATAGCTAAGATATTGGAAATACGATAGACTGCTCCGGAAATTGTACCCACAAACAGGTAGTTTCCATCTTTAGATATCGCGAAAGTATGAGGGTTGGCAATATTGGCGATATTGTACCATTGCGGGGTTTTTCCAAAATCCAGGGCTCCGCGCGTGTACCATACGCCTGTTGCCGTACCAACAAAGAAGTGTGAACTGACAATATCCTGCACCCATAGGGTGTCTCCGGCGCTTAAATTGCCGTCAGCAGGAGTAATAACATAGTCGAAAGGATACCGGTTGTTCTGACTTTTCACGGTGATATGATCTCCTACCACGTGATCTAAAGTATCGATAAACCAGGTTTGGTCAGCGCTGAATGTATTATTAAAACTTTCCCAATGGAGCATGGGGGTGATAAAGGGTCCTGCACCATCCTGGCCGGGAGTGGTTGAGCCTATCATGGTGCCGCTCATAAATTCACTGTTGGTGGCTTCCTGATATGTAACACCGCGGTCGGGTGAACGCCAGATGCCGGCATATTGCATAGTGCCGAAAAATACATCGGGATTGATAAAAGAAAATGCTGACCATCCGCCGTCGCCACCATAAAGTACCCTGGCTTTTTTGGGATACAGGCCGGTGCCACTGACGTAAGGACTGCTGTTATCCTGTGTTCCCGACATAATACCTGTGCCACCATCCATAGCAACAGAATAAAACTGGGTCACATTGTAATTTTTATTTATTGTCTGGAACGTTTGGCCGTTATTGGTGGTTTTTGCCACTCCGCCGTCGGAACCTAAATAAAAGGTACCCGGATTTCTTTTGTCAAATACAATAGCGTGCATATCCACATGGGCGTCATATTCTTCCAATCCTAAAGTAATTTGCGTAAACTGACTGCCAAGGTGCCATTCCCAAACCCTGATGCCACCCACAAAAACCTGGTTGGCATTGTAAGGATTCACAGCAATAACATTATCATAACCTCCCTGCCCGTAGGTGGGGTTTGATGCGTCGTTGCCAAATAAAAAGAAAGAGGTGGAGCCTCCCGGTCCGATCAATGTCCAGTTTTCGCCCTTGTCGGTGGTGCGGTAAATTCCTTTTAACGCACCACCTGATGTTGCTATACAGGTGTAGATAATATTCGGATCGGATGGAGCAATGGAAATTTCTGTTCTTCCGGCGCCTGCCACAGGGCTTATTTCAGTGAAGGTATGAGGTTCGCCGTTTCCTGTACCGCCCTGTGAAATCCATACCTTGTTGCCGATGGCAACCACAACGGACCGGTCGCTGGCTACTTCAACACAATTGGCGTTGGCAGCATTCAGCAGGGTCGGTGTAAGATAGAGGGGATTAACCCAGGTGGTTGATCCCAGGTCGCAATATTTTAATCCTTTGTTTGTAGCGGCATAGATCCTGCCGTTTACCGGATCAATAGCGATATCGTTTACAAAAGCCCATTCGGCGCCGATACTATTTTGAGCAGTGGGAAAAGCATTGGGATACTGATGCCATGTTTCGCCGCCATCAGTTGATTCGTACATTCCGCTGCCGACAAATCCGGGGGTGCCGCTGATGCCGTCAACATTGGCAAACGATTCGCCGGTACCGATGTAATAATATCCGGTTATAGGGCTTTGAACAATACAACAAATGTTTACTTCAGGCATGCTGGGTACAGGCACCCAGGAAGTCCCGCCGGTTGTGGATTTAAACAATCCGCCGGCTACACCGCCTGCAAATAGCAGGTTGCTGTTGTCTTTGTCAATCAAAATACCACGGGTACGGCCGCCAACATTGTCGGGACCAGCATCTTCCCATTGTAGGCCTATGGATTTTGCATGGCTTAATTCAGCAATTTCTTTACGGACTTTCATAATGTCGGCCATGCTGATCTCGCCGGTAACCTGGTTGTTTCTGATCGAAGCAAGCCATTTGTACGCGCCGGCAAATTCCTGATAAAAGACTGATTTCTTTGGATTATACTTTCTTTCAGCATTGCTGTTGACCACTGTTACAACAACAAAAGCTGCCACTATACTTAACAATCCGATTCCAAATAGTAGTTTTTTGCTTTTCATGAGTCTATCTTGTTTATTATTAATTAATTATAATTATTTATTATTTGAATTTTCAAAAAACGGTGCAAGATACTGCTTTTTATTATACCGACAATGAAGTTTTTTCCAAAAAAATCATACATAAATTTAATATTATGATTATCAAAATTAAGGATAAATATTGAAATTTTCAACATCAAATCAGAATCCGGATGTTTTTTGTCAGTTATCGGTTTTGATATGCTTGCTTGCATGATATGATGAGCGGACCAGCGGGCCGGATTCTGCAAATTCGAACCCTTTTTCCAGTGCTATTTTTTTAAGCTGTTCAAATTCGGCAGGGGAATAGTATTTTTTTACGGGAAAATGCTTTTTCGAGGGTTGAAGATATTGCCCTATGGTGATGATACGGCATTGAACGTTTAACAGATCGTCCATGGTCTCGTAAATCTCCTCAGGGGTTTCTCCCAGTCCGAGCATGATGCCTGATTTTGTGGTTATTCCTTTGCAGGCAAGGTAATGTAACACCTCGAGACTGAGCGCGTACCGGGCTTTGATGCGAATCTCAGGAGTGAGTCTGCTGACGGTTTCAAGGTTGTGCGAAATGATATCGGGTTGTGCTTTTACCAACAGGTCCAGGCTGTCGTGGTTGCCGTTAAAATCAGGTATTAATGCCTCAATGGTGATGCCGGGATTCTTTTGTTTAATGGCTATAATGGCGTCGTGCCAGATGCCGGCGCCGCCATCGGGCAGGTCGTCGCGGGTAACTGAGGTGATCACACAATGTTTCAAGCCTATTTTTTTTATGGCTTCTGCCAGTTTTCTTGGTTCATCAGGGTCGGGGGCCAGGGGTTGTGATTTGCTTACGGCACAAAAACGGCAGGCCCTTGTACAGCTGTTCCCAAGAATCATAAAAGTGGCAGTTTTTTGTTCCCAGCATTCGGCCATATTGGGACATTTTCCGCTTTCACATATAGTATGAAGTTGAAAATCAGATAAATAATCTTTTATATATGAATAATCATTAACACCTGGCAGTTTAATTCTGAGCCAGTCTGGTTTTCTTTCGGGCTTCACAGGTTTAGTTTCCATCGATATTAGTTTTTTCTCACTCCAAAATGCAGGCTCAGGTAAACATTTGCAAATAAGAACTGATTTTTCTGAAAGGCCATAATGGGCACATTTTTATAAAAACAGTCCGCAAAAACACCGCATTCGAGTGCTTTTAAAAAAGTGTCTTCCGCACCGTATTCAAAACTCAATCCAACTTTGGTATAAATTCCCGGATAAACGCCAATTTTGTTAAACCCTTTGAAAAATGATGCCTTGCCATAGATGTCATAGACACTGTGTATATTGGGATCAAAGCGTTCCAGAGAAAGGTACGACTGGCCTGTCGTTTCGTCGAATTTTACTATGTTCAGGTAAATGGGTTTGGTGATTCCGAGCGAAAGGCCGCCAAAATAGAATAGCCTGACTTCGACACCGCCCCAATATGGCTTGCCGTTTAAGATGTGCTGCTGTCCTACACCGCCACGGACTGCAAAAAAACTGTTGAGTTTTCCGTAAATAAAATTCTTTGAGTTTTCGTAGTACGATTGGGTCTTATGTTCTTTGGGGTGCTTGATGTTTAAGCCTTCCACTTCCCACATAAATTTGCGAAAATATGTTTTGTGTTTGCCCGAACGGTAACCCACTCCAAATCCTCCGGAATGTACCATGATAAAACCGGAACGTTCCTTACGGTACAGGATTTTATTATCAATATTGGATTCGGATTGCGCGAAAATGACAGGCCCGGATAAAAGCAAAATGGATAGAAGCAATATTTTCCGGGAAAAATTCATACAAACAAATAGTTTTGAATAAGAGCCGCTTATAAAATTGCCGGAAATACTGATGTTGTGCTACACTCTTTTTTCCGTGGCCGGTTTTTTTATTTCTTTACTGTAGGCGGGGCATAACTCTCTGGTGGCACAGGATGAAATAACCATTGCTACAGCAACTAATAAAAGTATTACAGACAGTGTTTTTTTCATTTTGATCAGTATTTTGAATGAGATCTGTGTGATTTATATGCATCGCAGTGTACCTGAGTCTGGCATGAAGAAAGAACAACTATGATTGTTGCTATCAGAATACAGACTGCAATTATCTTTTTCATTGATTATTAATGCTTATATTGTGTAGCAAAAATACACATTTTTTCCGACATAATGAGATCAGTCTTTTGATTTATTAACAATTTTATGTTGAACAATATTAATATCTACTTTAATAACGTTATTTTTACTGCAAAATTTTTTCGATGGCTACTATAAATCCACAAATAGAAGAAAGCTGGAAAACCAGGCTGATGCAAGAGTTTACGGCTCAGTATTTCAGCCAGTTGAAAGAACAACTGACAGAAGAAAAAAAACGATTTGTTATATATCCTCCCGGATCACTTATATTTTCGGCTTTCGACCATACGCCTTTCGATGCCGTGAAAGTGGTGATTATCGGCCAGGATCCGTATCATGGAGCGGGACAGGCTAATGGGTTGTGCTTTTCGGTTTCCAATGGCATCCCGAAGCCGCCTTCGCTTGAAAATATTTTTAAAGAACTTAAAACAGACCTCGGAATATCTGTCCCCGTGACGGGAAATCTCGAAAAATGGGCCAATCAGGGCGTGCTGCTGTTAAATGCTTCGCTTACCGTCAGAGCCAATACGGCTAATTCGCACCAAAATCTTGGGTGGCACACTTTTACCGATGCCGTCATCAGGATACTCTCCGACCAGAAACAGGGACTGG
>Ga0209097_10000959_pt1 | contig 25831 bp, 18 predicted proteins | sample AD_UKC052_MetaG_FD_184419 | JGI IMG/M metagenome (GOLD analysis project Ga0209097, IMG submission 184419) | Active sludge microbial communities of municipal wastewater-treating anaerobic digesters from USA - AD_UKC052_MetaG (SPAdes) (version 2) | ecosystem: Engineered > Bioreactor > Anaerobic >... | reverse complement strand
GGTGGTGGTGGCGGTGGCGGTGGGCCTTCGATCGGAGGCGGAATTGCTGGACCCGCCGCTGCGGCGTCCTCACCCGGGGGCGGCATAACAAAAGTTGACTGTACAAGCACAGTAGTTCGCGGATTTACTCCGTATCCTCGCGCCGTAATTCGGTAAGCCAAACTCTGCAGGATGCTGTCCTCTTTCGCCTTGATCGTTTCAATGATGTACGCTGGCTGTGTTGTCAAAGCGACGCCTCGGGAATCAACGACCTTGGCTGCGCCCGTGAAAGTTCCTAGAGCTACGGCAAGTCCATCGCCCGAAGTGGTGGTACGGTTAGTCCACACGTTGGGGAGTTCCCACGCCTTCGCATCGGAGGGGGTGGTCACAGTTGTGTCAGGCAAGTCGCAAATCCCTCGACCACAACGAGCGCCAATGACGGTGCCGCCGCTGTAGGAAATGGCGTTATGCCCGACCCCCTTGTTGTCTTGATGCTTGGCGCCGCCCAGAGTTTTGGCCGTACCCACGCCAAAGCGGCAAGGCGTACCAGCGTTATTGCAGTCTGAGACGGGACCAGCGCCGCGGGCGACCGCGCGCTTGCCTTGCAAATCAAGCTCAGCGTCTTGCAATGCTGCCTCGCCGGCGACTATCGCAACGACGTGGTCTCGGTCTACCGCACCCATGCGTTCCTGAAAAAGCCCGGATTGCATGGTCGAAAGCGTGAGCAGCGTGGCCGCTACGATTAACAGCAAGGCGACCACGAGCACAAAGCCACGCGCGGGAGGCCCCCCAGTTCTGAGGCGTCGCGTGACTACCACCGAACGCGTGGTCGTCGGCGATACTGAGGGAAAATGATTGAATAGATTCATAGTCAGAATACTGCCGAACGCGTGGTGGTTCGATTACGCAAATTGAAGGAATACCATGTGGCCTTACGCATACGCCCGTCGGTGGCCGTTTGTATCGTTCCGTCACAATCTCGATATTGATCGTAGGTCAACCCAGCGAGTTTTCCGCCTGCATTTCCGGGTTTGCCTGGCGAAAGCATGACAGCGCACACGTCAATCGCTTCCACCTTACCCCAATCAGCGCCAACTCCAGCAATACCTACGCGGCGCATGGTTTTGAGAAACCCGAGGCCGTTGCTCACATGGAAAAAAGCACGTAGCTGCTCAACCCCCTGCGCGACGGGCTGCGGAACCAACGGCTCGCCGTTCCCTCGGCAGTAGAGTTCGGGAATGTTCACCGATTGGCCGTTCTGTGTCGTGACGATCCCGCGCCCGACGTAGAACTCGTTCACGGCGATGGGTGAGTTGGTCGGCATGGCGGTGGACGCAATCGCTACAGCGGGCATCGGGTTGTTACCGTTGCAGTCGCCACCGATACCACCCGCAAACGCCTTGAGTCCGCTACCTTCAACCGTCGGATCCGCCGGCTGAGACTGGTAACTAAAGACAATGGAATCAGTAGGAAGTTGCCCCGCGACGACCGGATTTGCCGTGCAGCCCCAAGGTATAGATGAAAAATCGACGCGACCATTCGTACATGCGAACAACGCAACAATGCCTGTGTCAGGCCTGTAACGCGGCTGCGTCAGATCTTCGAAAGTAATAGCTTGAAAATTGGATTTAGTAATGGCCAAGTCGACATAGCCAGCTTGACGCGCCATCGAACCGATAACGTCGTTCACTAAGCGCGAAGCCTCATTGACACGTCCACGGGATTCGGAAGCCACAAACGTGGATTTACTGCTTAAGAAAATCGCGCCGACTACGCTCAACAAAACGAGCCCGATCGCCATCGCGACCATAAGCTCAACCAACGAGAACCCGTTCTTGCGCATTGCGTATTTTCGGTGCGGTAGAAGTAGAGAAGCAGCCATCAGAACCCCGGAACAGTGATGGTGAGGCATTGATTGAGCGGGGACGGTGGCAAATTTGCCGGATCGCAGCCACTCGAAGCGGCAATGTGTTGGCTAGACGCGTTCGTCAAATTCTTTGAGCCAGTACTTTGCTCGACCCATGCCACGGTAACGGCGATCATCGGCGGAGTCGCGCCAGTACCCTGAACGCGAATTTTTCCATTCGGAAGCATGTTGGCAACGTTGGAGCGAAACGTGTCCAGATGCTGAAGATGCAGCTGAACAACCGAGCACCCACCTGCATAGCACCCCGGGGCGGTGAAAACTCCGTCCCAAGGGGTGCCGTAGCCGACACCCGCTCCCGTCGTTCGCTCTTTCATGTAAGTATTTGTGCCCATCGCCTTGATAAACGCCGCGATTTGTTGCGCCGCGATATTGCGCTCAGCCGATGATGCCGTGGCTTGCATGCCGGTGATGATCGTTCCAGCAATACCCAATGAGCCCACGGCAACAATAATGATCGTCACTAAGATCTCTAGCAACGAGAATCCAGATTGCGGCCGTCCGACGAAGCGTTTTTTTGTTCGATTTAGCATGTCAATTCATCTATGCGTGGGCGACCAGAACGGTCAATACAAACTCGCCGCTGCGTGGTCAAGTCATTTAGGTCAGGTGTAAACGTCACACCGCCGACCATGTTTCCAGTCTCAAGTCGGCCGTTTGAGATGTAACTCACTCGGCGAAGGCTAGCGGGGCCAATGACGGCAGCCATGCCCGTCCAATCACCCCTTTGGCGCAAGATCTCCTCGCCAGCATCGATTTGCCCCGGATTGAGTCCGTTGTCGACGAACACAATCCATCCTCCAACAGTCCAGTCAGTTCCGCTGGTTCGGCAAGAGGTTGTCGATGCCGCCGCGCAAATCGTGACTCGCACCCCACGGGCAACCGCCTCAGCGCGGGCGAGGTTTACGCCGGCGATGTATTCGTTCATCGTGCCCGACACCCGAGCGCTAGTGATCATGCGGGTCATCGACGGAATCGCGATCGCGCTCAAAATGGCGAGTACTGCGACGGCGACCATCAGCTCAATAAGCGTGAAGCCACGTGACAGACGATGTCTCAATTGCGCTAGGCGTGGGAATGCGGATTTACACATGCAGACATTGTGCATCTGCCGCTCGGGCGCATCACAAGTGCCCGATGTGCGGCAATTGTGACGGGATATCCGGTGAACAGTCGTTTGAACGCAGACTCGACGCGGGCGAGTTATGCCGTTGGCTTAAGCTGGTCTCGGCGCGCTAGCGCAAACCCACAGGTAAATTGAACTCTACGGTTTCGTCGTCGCCGTCGGATATCGTCAAATCCGTAACGCCCCACTCGGCGAGCTTGGCCAACACGCCTTGAATCAACGCCTCGGGCGTCGACGCGCCGGCGGACACACCTACGCGTGCACCCTCGCCTACCCACGAGTGGTTCAAGCCATCGGCGTCGTCGACCAAATACGCCTTCGCCCCCAATCGTTCGGCAACTTCACGCAGGCGATTGGCGTTTGAGCTCGCTCTCGACCCGACGACGATGAAGACGTCGACGTTCGGTGCGATCGCCTTGACGGCGTTTTGCCGATTAGTCGTGGCGTAGCAGATGTCGTCCTTACGTGGCGGACGAATGGCTGGAAAGGCCACCTGTAGGGCCGCGACGACCTTCGCCGTGTCGTCGACGGACAGCGTGGTTTGGGTGACGAACGCCAAATGTGTTGGGTCTTTCACTTTGCCCGAAGCGGCGAGCTGAGCCACATCAGCCTCGTCTTCCACGAGATAGATCCCGTCTGTCGCCTGACCCATCGTGCCTTCGACTTCGGGGTGGCCCTCGTGCCCGATCATGATGATCTCGACGCCGGCTTTACGCAGTTTTGCAACCTCGAAATGCACTTTAGTGACAAGAGGACAGGTCGCGTCAAACACGCGAAACTTGCGCTCGCCCGCTTCGGCTTGCAGCGCTTTGGATACGCCGTGCGCGGAGTAAATCAACACCGCGCCGCCGGGAAGCTCGGGCACGTCTTTGAGCTCTTCAACGAAAATCGCGCCGCGCGCTTTCAGATCGTCGACGACATGCTTGTTGTGCACCACTTCATGGCGCACGTAAACCGGCGCGCCGAACTTGTCGAGGGCGCGATCCACGATGGCGATGGCCCGATCAACGCCAGCGCAGAACCCACGCGGGTTGGCGAGGATCACGGATCTGGGCTTAAAGGTGATGGGTTGCGAACTCATTGACTACTCCACGGCGACCGGCGCTTCAATCGGCGCGCTTACCAAACAAAGCCGACCACAGCATCAACGCCGCACCGATGCAAATCGACGAGTCGGCAACGTTAAACGCCGGGTAATACCAATCCCACGGTGCCCAGTACACGAGCACAAAATCGATCACTTTGCCGAGCCAAATTCGGTCAATCACGTTGCCGATCGCACCGCCGATGATGAGCGCCAGCGCAAGCTGCACGCGGGCGTCGGTCTCGCGCTGCAACCACCGCCAACACCAAATGCAAACCGCAATCGCCAGCGCCACAAAGAACCAGCGCTGCCACCCGCCCGCGTTCGCCAAGAAGCTAAACGCTGCACCGGGGTTGTACGCCAGAATCCAGTCGAAAAACGGCAATACGTTCACTCGTTCGCCGAGGCGAAAGTTTGAGTGAAAGTAGAGTTTTGTCGCTTGATCGAGCAGGATGACCACGAGGATCAGGCCGGTCCAGCGACGTGCGAGCACTGCGCTCATTGCGAAAGATCCACTTGAAAACAGCTTTTTGCTCGAACGACCGCCAGGTGGTCGTTAGAGGCGCAAAAGCATATTAGTTGACTTATGCCAAAACTATGCTCCAACGACCGCCCGGCAGTCGCTGGGTGCAAAAAGCTATAAGTGACTGACATATTACGCAAACGTCCGCGTTTCGCCAGCGCCGTACAGATTGCTGATGCAGCGTGCGCACAAACCTGCATGAGCCGCGTCCGAGCCAACGTCACTGCGGTAATGCCAGCAGCGGTCGCACTTGGCGGCGGTGCTCGGCGTAACGGTGACTTTGATCTCCGCGCCCTCTTTCACTGCAGCTTGCGACGTGATGAACACAAACTTCAAATCGTCGCCGAGGCGAGCGAGTTCACCCAACACGGCGGCTGGTGCTTCGACGCAAATCTCCGCCTGCAGGCTCGACCCGACGCCTCCGGTGTTGCGCACGTCCTCGATCGCCTTCGTCACAACCGAACGCACTTCGCGAAGCTGGGTCCAGCGAGCGACCAACGCCGCTTCGTCCGCAGGCGCGGCCAATGGCTGGTTGTAAACCTCAAAGAACACACTCGCTTCGGTCACGTCTTTGCCCGGATTCAGCGTCGCCCACACCTCTTCGGCCGTGAAGGACAGCACCGGTGCCATCAGGCGAACGAGTTGCTGCGTGATGTGATGCAACGCAGTTTGTGCGGAACGACGCGCGGCACTTGTTTTGCCACAGGTGTAGAGGCGATCTTTCAGTACGTCGAGGTAGAACCCACCCAAGTCTTCCGAGCAGAAACCTTGCAGGAGTTGCATGACGACGTGAAACTCGTAGCGCTCGTACGCCGCCACAACTTTCGCCGCCATTTCACGCGTCATCGCCACCGCGTAACGGTCGATTTCGGTCATTTGCTCCAGCGGCACCGCGTCTTTCGATGCGTCGAAGTCGGAGGTGTTCGCAAGCAGGAAGCGCACCGTGTTGCGGATCCGGCGATACGTTTCGGTGACGCGCTTCAAGATTTCGTCGGAGAGCGCGAGTTCGCCCGAGTAATCCGTCGCGGCAACCCACAGACGCAGAATCTCCGCGCCCAACGAGTCGCACACCTTCTGCGGCGCGACGACGTTGCCGAGCGATTTGCTCATCTTGCGGCCGTTTTGATCGACCACGAATCCGTGCGTCAGCAGTTCGTCATACGGCGCGCGACCGTTGATCATCGAACTTGTCAGAAGCGACGAATGGAACCAACCGCGATGCTGATCCGATCCTTCGAGATACATGTCCGCCGGGAATTTGCTCTGCGCCGCGTGTGACCCACGAAGCACCGTTTCATGCGTCGTGCCTGAGTCAAACCACACGTCGAGCGTGTCCGGATTCTTGACGTAGTCTTTGGCGTCGTCACCGAGCAAATCGACAGGGTTCAGCGTCTGCCACGCCTCGATGCCGCCCTGCTCTACGTGCTTGGCAACCGCCTCGAGAAGTTCGCTTGTACGCGGATGCAGCGCACCGGTTTCACGATGGATGAAAAACGCCATCGGCACGCCCCATTGGCGCTGACGTGACAGCGTCCAATCCGGGCGATTGGCGATCATCGCGTGCAGACGCGCTTGACCCCACGCGGGGAAGAACTTGGTGTCGCTTACGGCTTGCAACGCGGTTTGGCGCAGCGTCTTTCCACCCGCCTTCGGTGTTACATCCATCCCCGCGAACCACTGATTGGTCGCGCGGTAGATGATCGGCGTGCGGTGCCGCCAGCAGTGCATGTAGCTGTGCTGAAACTTCTCGGCTTTGAAGAGCGAACCTTTGGCGCGCATGTGCTCGACGATCTTGGGATTGGCGTCCCAGATCGACAGTCCGCCGAACTCCGGCAGGCTGTCAACGTATTTGCCGTCGCCCATGACCGGCGTCAACACTTCGGTGTCCTTGACGCCGTTTTCGCGGCACGACAGAAAGTCTTCGATACCGTAAGCCGGCGCCGAATGCACGATGCCGGTACCGGTGTCGAGCGTGACGTAATCGCCGAGGTACACCGGGCTCAAGCGGTCGTAAAACGGATGACGGAACGCGACGTGATCCAGCGCTGCGCCTTTGCACGTTGCGATGACCTTGCCCTGCATGCCCCACGATGCAAGACACGTTTCGACGCGATCTTGCGCCAGCAGCAACAGCGGACGCGCCGCATCGGTCGTTTCGACCAGCGCGTAGTCGAACTCCGGATGCAAGTTCAGAGCTTGGTTCGACGGCAGCGTCCATGGCGTCGTCGTCCAGATCACGAGATAACCGTGATCGTGCGGCAGCTTCGGCAGACCAAACGCCTTCGCAAGTTTGTCCACCTCGGCAAACGCGAAACCCACGTCCACCGCGATGTCGGTTTTGTCTTGATATTCGACTTCCGCTTCGGCAAGCGCAGAGCCGCAATCGAAGCACCAGTTCACCGGCTTCAAACCGCGGAACACGTAGCCTGCGTCGTAGATTTTCCGCAGAGCGCGGATTTCGTTGGCCTCGGCGACCGGATTCATCGTGGTGTATGGGTTTTCCCATTCACCGAGAACGCCCAAGCGCATGAAGTCTTTGCGTTGTTTGTCGATCTGCTCGGTGGCATACGCGCGGCTCTTAGCTTGCACTTCTTGTGGTGGCAAGCCTTTGCCGTACTTTTTCTCGATTTGGATTTCGATCGGCATGCCGTGGCAATCCCAACCGGGCACGTATGGCGCGTCGTAGCCCGCCATTAATTTCGACTTAACGACGATGTCTTTCAACACTTTGTTGACGGCATGTCCGATATGGATGTCGCCGTTGGCGTAGGGTGGCCCGTCGTGCAACACCCAGCGCGGGCGGCTCGCTGCTTTGGCGCGGATCGCGTGGTAGAGCTTCTTCTCGGTCCATTCGGCGACCCAAGCTGGCTCGCGCGCGGCCAAGTTGCCGCGCATTGGAAAAGGCGTGTCAGTGAGATTGAGCGTGGACTTGTTGTCCGCTTTTGCGGGCGCGTCAGTTTTTGTATTCATGATCGATAACGGCGAAATTTTCTATTTCGTCATTCCGGCGAAAACCGGAATCCAGTGCGTTGTGAGGAAAGCCAACAGGGAGCGTTGCGACAACGTTCTGGTCCCCGGCCTGCGCCGGGGTGACGCCATTGTTTGTGGCCGCGCGCGAACAAAGCGCGCGAGGGTCAGCCGCTAATTCGGTAATGCCGCGTTTGTCGGGCAAGCGTCTTGACGACGCAGACGGGAAGTTGGGCAGTAGGCATAACCGCTATTTTCGCTCAAAACGGGTGCGGTGTGCTCACTGGCAGGGTTCAGTCTCTTGTTTACCAAGATTTTTGACACGGATTTCACGGATTGCACAGATTCACACGGATTCTTTCGTATGGCGGTAGCTCATTTTTAACAAGCCATCAGTCGCCAAATCCATCATCTGTGGCAATCTGCGACATCTGCGAAATCTGTGTCCAAAAATCATCGCTCATGCCCAACATCACCGTCTATCGCGCCAAAGTCATCCACACCCTGAACCCCATGCAACCGACGGCCACGCACGTAGCAGTGCGCGATGGGCGCATTCTCGCTGTGGGCGATTTAGCGCAGGCGAGCGCGTGGGGCGCGTTTGAGCTTGACGAGCGGTTCGCCGACAAAGTGTTGTTGCCGGGGTTTGTCGAAGGCCACTGTCACCTGAAAGAAGGCGGCATGTGGGACTCGCCGTATCTGGGGTGGTTTGATCGGCGTGACCCGAAAGGAAAGGTTTGGCCGGGCCTACGGTCGAGGGATGCCGTCGTCGCGCGCCTGCATGAAATCGATGCGGAGATGGCTGCGCGCGGAGAACCCGAGGCAAAACCCATCATCGCCTGGGGGTTTGATCCGATCTATTTCGGCGGCGAACGCATGACGGTTGATCATTTGGATCGCGTCGGCAACGGCAAGCGCCCTATTGTCATTGCGCACGCAAATGGCCATTTGCTCAACGCCAACTCTGCGATGCTACGTTGGGCGGAAATTTCGTCAGAGACCGAAGTCGAAGGCGTGGTGAAGTTCTCCGAAGGCGCGCTCGCCGGGGAACCCACGGGCGAGTTACAAGAACCCGCAGCGATGTTTCTCGTGATCCGCAAAGTGGGTAACGCGGGCCTCATCGCACCGATGGACGACAACGGCATGGCTGGGTTCGCCGCGATTTGTCGTGCGCAGGGTGTCACGACGGCTACTGACTTGGTGAACACTCTCGGCGAGGCGGATCTCGCGGTCTTGGAGCGTGCGACGGGCGACGACAATTACAGCGTGCGCATCCTGCCCGCGTTCAAAGCGTTTCACGGCACGCATGGCGCGGCGGCCGGAGCGGAGCACGTTAAAGCGCTCATGCCGCGCAGCACAGATCGGCTGCGCTTCGGTCTCGTGAAAATGATGCTCGATGGTTCTATCCAAGGCTTCTCGGCGCGCCTTCGTTGGCCCGGTCATTTCAACGGCGCACCGAATGGTATTTGGGTGACTGCACCGTCGCAATACGAGGCTGATTTCGAGACGTATCACCGCGCGGGCTTAACGATTCACACTCACACAAACGGCGACGAGGCGAGTCTCGTCGCCATCGACGCGATCGAACGCGTTCTCGCACGCGCGCCGCGTCCCGATCATCGTCACACGCTGCAACACGGGCAGATGATCGACGCCCCCATGTTCAAGCGCATGGCCTCGCTCGGCCTGTGCGCCAACCTCTTCGCTAACCACCTTTGGTATTGGGGAGACCAGCACTACGAGATGACAATGGGGCCGGATCGCGCCAATCGCCTCGACGCGTGCCAAAGCGCGCTCAACGCTGGCGTGCCGCTCGCGATTCATTCGGACGCACCGGTTACGCCGCTCGCTCCGCTATTCACCGCATGGTGCGCGGTCAACCGCGTGACGCCCTCCGGTCGGGTGCTCGGCGCGAACGAGCGGTTAAGCGTGATGGATGCGCTGCGTGCGATCACGATTGGCCCGGCATACACGCTGAAGCTCGATCACGAAATCGGCAGCATCGAATGCGGCAAACGCGCGGATTTTGCGGTGCTCGAAGACGACCCGTTCGCGGTCGCGTCGAACGCGTTGAAGGATGTGCGCGTGTGGGGCACAGTGTTGTCGGGCCGTGTGTTTCCGGCGATTGGGAACGCGTCGTAGGGTCGGCAACGTGTTGCCTCCCCGACGAGAGTGATTTGACGTTGCGGTCACGTATTCCCCTCACGGTCATCGGCGGTTTTCTCGGCGCGGGAAAAACGACGCTCTTGAACTATTGGCTGCGAGAGTCTCGTGGCAAGCGCTTCGCCGTGCTGGTCAATGACTTCGGTGCGATCAACATCGACGCGGCGCTGATCGCGTCAGCCGACAGCGACACGATTGCGCTCACCAACGGCTGCGTGTGTTGCAGCATTGGCGATGATCTCTCGCAGGCTTTGATTCGTGTGCTCGACGCGTCACCGCCCTTCGACGGAATCGTGATTGAAGCCAGCGGTGTCTCCGACCCTTGGCGCATTGCGCAGATCGGACTGGCCGAGCCGGGTTTGTCGCTGGACGGTGTGATCGTATTGCTCGACGCGCAAGCATTGGCCGACAACCTGGCGAATCCGTTGCTACGAGATTCGATTGAACGACCGTTGGCGCATGCGGATTTGGTGGTGTTGAACAAAGTTGATCTCGCCGACGACGCAGCACTGGAGACGGCTCGCGATTGGATTCGGCGGAATGCACCGAGCGTGCATTGCTGTGAAACAACCAACGCGGAAATCGCGCTACCGCTGCTCAGCGGCGCGCACCTCACGTCGGAGTCAAATACAGCTCCGCCTCATGACTGCCACGAGCATTGCGAGCACCCCGAACACGCACATTCGTCGGTCGCCCACGATCAGCAATTCGCAACGTGGTCATGCGCGCCGTCGCGTGTTTATTCGCTCGTAGACGTCAAGGCCTGGCTCAAAGCGCCGCCCGCTGGTGTGCTGCGGCTGAAGGGTTTTGTGGAGACGCAAGAGTACGGTTGGAGTGAAGTGCAATTTTCTGGGCGCACCGGCAGCGTGCGGCGCGCGTTGGCTTCGCCAGCCAACCCTCGCACGGCGGCACTCGTTGCCATTGGCTTGAATGGATCGTTGCCTGTCGCGGCGCTAATTTCGTACTGGACGTAGCGTCCGATAGCCGCGCAACGGTCGACTCGCTCGCAGTTCAAATTTTTCGCCACAGATTTACACAGATTACGCGGATTTTCGAATACAAAATCTGCGTTCATCCGTGTAAATCAGTGGCTAAAAAAATGCCTCAATACCGCCAAAAAATGCGCTGAATTTCGAGCGTGTCGCGCGTCTTGGTCAGTGCCAGTGCCATCAATAACCGCGCCTTCGGACCGTTTTGATCGTCGGCCACAACGTAGTCGTTCGCATCATCATCGATTGCGCCGTTTCGTGAAAGCGCGCCGCCGGACGTGCGCGTCGTGCGCAAAATGATGACGCCGCGTTGGCGCAGTTCCGCAAGCACTGGCGCGATGTAATCGGGCACCGTGCCGCCGCCAAATCCCATGTGAATGACGGCCTGCGCGCCGTCGCTCACGCAGGCGTCATACGCGGACCGGCTCATGTTGCCGTGGGTGTAGACGACGCCAACCGGCGCAAGCTCGGTCATGGCGTCAATGTCAAATTCACTGCGCAGCGTGTGGGGGCGTGCAGGCAATCGGTAGAAGCGCGGGCTGCCGTCGATCACCAAGCCCAACGGACCGTAAAGCGATAGGAAACTATCCGTCCTAAACGCGTCGGATTTGTACACATCCCGCGCGCTGTGAATTTCATCATTCATCACGACCAGCACGCCCTTGCCCGCCGCGTCTCGGTGTCCAGAAACGATAACGGCGTTGAGCAAATTCAACGGGCCATCGGCGCTCAGTGCCGTTCCCGGTCGCATTGATCCGGTAAGCACAATGGGCTTGTCCGATCTGATACACAGATTGAGGAAGTACGCTGTCTCCTCCATCGTGTCGGTGCCGTGCGTGATCACCACGCCGTCGACATCGTCGCTTTTGACCGCCGCCGAGACGCGACGCGCAAGCAGCAACAAGCGCTCGTTGTTAAAGCTCTCGGAACCGATTTGCAGCACCTGCTCGCCCGTGACGTCAGCCACTTTCTTGATGTCTGGAACCGTTGCGACGATTTGGTCGATGCCGGTTACTGCGGACGTGTACGAGCTGATGCTCGCCGACGACGCGGCTGCGCCGGCAATCGTGCCTCCGGTGGCGAGGATGAGAATTCGTGGTTTGGTAGATTTCACGCGCTCTAGTCTGCCTTCTGAAACACGTCGCGCACTGCCTGAATGTCGCGATGCATTTGCGCGGTCAGCACTTCAAGTGAATCAAATTTCTCTTCAGGGCGAATGCGCTTCACGAATTCAACAACGACGCGCCGACCGTACAGATCGCCTTGAAAATCGATCAGGAACACTTCGAGCAACGGCTGTCCGTTTTGCGTGACCGTTGGGCGCACGCCAACGCTTGCCGCGCCGACCACCGCGCTTCCACCGGCCACGTCCACGCCATAGACGCGCACGGCGTAAATGCCGGAAACGGGCAGTGGCGACCAGAGCGGCAAATTGATCGTCGGGAAACCAAGCGTGCGGCCAAGCTTTTGGCCATGCGCCACTTTGCCGCTGACGCGGTACGGTCGCCCAAGAATTGCCGCCGCGGTCACCGCGTCACCTTCGGCCAACATCTCTCGCACGAGTGAGGACGAAAAGCGCACGTCCATCGCCTTCACGGCGGGCATGATGTAACACTCCACACCGTTGGCCGCACACCAAGCGTGCAGGGTTTTCACGTCACCCGCGCGGCCCTTGCCGTAGCGAAAATCATCGCCCACGATGACCCATTTGGCGCTCATTCCGGCCTTCAGCACTTGATCGCAAAACGCGTCGGGCGACATGTCTGCGACCGCCGCGTTGAATCGCATGACTTGAATGTGCTCGATGCCGACCGTCCATATGCAGGCCAATTTGTCGCGCAGACGTTGCAGCCGCGCTGGTGGAGTTTTTCCAGCTCTGCGTGCGAAAAATTCGCCCGGCGCGGGTGCGAAGGTGAGCGCCGTGGGCTTGAGCGAGCGTTGACGGGCAGCCTGAACCGTGACTTCCAACATCGCCTGGTGCCCGCGATGCACGCCGTCGAAATTGCCGATGGTGACGGCCGTCGGGCGAGTAGCAAACGCGTTGGGACGCAAGTCGCGAGCGAGCGAGGGACGAGGCGGAGAGACGGTCATCAGGCGAAAATTTTCTGCGGGAAAGCGTTGATTTTATTGGAGAAACTTTGTGCGGCGCTTAACTCACCCCGACGCGTCGCCATGACCATTACGCGGCCTAACAGCTTTTATGCGCCATCCACAGCTAAACGGTCTTTTCAGGCATCATTTTCTAGTAGTCGACATTACAGTAAAACGGCCTACGTAGACCACCCGCTGGTCGCTAGCGCACAAAAGCTATAACGCCATCTCTTCCAAGCAATCAATCCACGGGAAGTACAGCGCGGCGCGAATCGGTCGGTCGGCGGGTGTTGCGCCGTCGGAGACCTGCGAACTCGACGCGTCCAACGCACGAACGCGCGCCACGTACGACAACAACTGCGCGCGGTACTGCGCGAGCTGCGCTGCTCGCCACGCAAATTGATCCACCCCCGCACCTGGCTCGGCGAACTTGAAATCAATCACCCAGCGCACGTTCTCTGCTGTCACAAACGTGTAGTCCACGCGCATTTGCGTAGCGTCGTCCGGCGCGCCCGGAAGCGACCATTCGGTGTTGCGCCGCAGATGCGTTGCGTTAAACAAAAACTGAACGTTCGCGCGCGTTGACGCGGTGGAAAACCACTCAACGACACGTTCAGCAAACGTGCGCGCCGATTCGACGCTCGCGCCCTCTTCCAACAATCGGCGCTCGGTCGCAGCCACATTCGGCGAGAACGCCACACCACGCGCATGCATTGCCGCGAGCCCCTCGAAGAGCAAATGGCCAACGATGCCCTGCGCACGCGCATCACGATTTTCAACCGGAACCGCGGTGTCGGCTGCAATGAGCGTGGCGCGATAGGCGGGCCACACAATCGTCTCCAAGCCAAATGCGACGGGCGGTGCCGGCCGCTTGAGCGACGATTCGAGCAACAACCGACGCGACGCCGGCGTGTTGTCGACGTTCAACGATTCGTCCGCCTGCAACCCCAACATCTGCGCGAAGCTGCCCGGCGACGGTGGTTTGTGTGCGCTCGTGCGCGAGAGCGTGAGCGTGCGGCGCGCGCGCGTGGCGGCCACGTACAAGAGCCGCTTGCCCTCGTCCTCACGCGCGCTACGCGTTTGGTCCGAAACAAAATCGAAGACGCTGCCCTCACTGCGACGACGTGAGTCGCGCGCCGCAATTAACACTGCGCGATTGGACGTCGCGTTGGTCGAATCGGACGCCACAAATCGCCACTGTGCCAAGGCACGCGCGTCACCGCGCACGGGGCGATCCGCGCCAAGAAGAAAGACGTGATCCCACTCCAGCCCTTTTGCCTTGTGAATCGTGAGAATTTCCACAGTGCCGCCTTCAGCTTTGGGGTCCGCGGCTGCCGACGACGAAAAGGATTGACGCTCGGAGTTAAGCAATAGCTCAAGCTCGTGACGTGGTGGCAGCGCGCCGCCCGCGCTCACGCGCGTGAGCCACGAGAAGAACGCATTCGCTTCTTCACGCGCCGCCTCGTTGGCCAAAATCGCTGGCCCAGCCAAAGCGCGCCACGCAGCCTCCACACGCTCAGAGAGCGACGACATCCACGCGTGTGCATCGGCGATGGCAAACGCAGCGGATGCGTGCGCAATCCGTGCGCGCGCGTCGCTGTCGACAACGCCTGCAACCCACGCTTGATCGGCGCGCAGCAAATGCGCAGATGGAGCGAGCGATGGCGTGGTTCGCGCGGGCATGCCGTCGTCGACGTCGTGCGCACTTACGCCGTCCAACGCGTTTGCGAACGCAGCCAGCGTAGCTAAAGTGCAACCCACCCAAGGCGAGCGCAAAACTGAAAATAGCGACAAGCGATCGCTGGGTTGCGCAATGGCATACGTCAACGAAAGCAAGTCACGCACTGTTTCGCGCGCGGACCAATCGGCGAACTCGCGCGCCGAGAACGCGATGCCACGCGCTGCGAATTGCGCGATCAACGCCGTCGCGTGAGCGCGGCCCCGCACAAGCACGGCGACAGATGCGCCCGGTTCGTCAGTGCGAATTTCCGCGATGCTCTCTGCGATGGCATTGGCCTCATCCGCATCATTGGAAAACGCCCGATGCGCCACACGTTCGCGCAAAGTGCCAGCGGTACGCGTCGCAAACGCCGACACAAATTGCACGCGCGATTCGTCATCCATCGAGGCGCCCTCGCCCGACGAAAACACACGTGCAATTTCTTGATTCACCCAATCCACGACCACAGGCTGCGAGCGATAGTTAGCGGTCAGTGTCAGCGGCGTTAACGCCACCTCGCCCACGCCGTGCGCCTGAGCCTGCAGAAACAGGCTCACATCCGCATCACGAAACCCGTAGATCGACTGCATCGGATCGCCAACGAGAAACAGCGTGCGTCCATCGCCGCTCCACCAGTCTTCGGTGAGCATACGAAGCAAATCAAACTGCGCCGGATTGGTGTCCTGCACTTCGTCGACCAAAATGTGTTTTAGCTTGGCATCAAGCCCCGCGAGCACGTCTTCGCGTGCGTCACGCAGCCCGGAGAGCGCCGCGATCATCACGCCGCTGAAGTCGGTGACGCCTCGTTCGCGCAGCAACACCGACAAGTAAGCAGCAGAAAGTTTCAGCACCACCAGCGTCGCTTTGAGCGCAGTTTCGTGCTCTGAAATGGCCAACGCTGCCGGCAAGCTTCGCGTTTTGGCGAGCGCGGAGACGAACGCGGTGTCACGCTCAAGCTCCGGCAATATGGCTTGCATACGCGCCTTCATTGCCGCGCGTTCGTCCGCGGCGATGTTTGCGTACTTCGCGTCTTTCGGGATTGGGAATCCGGCTTTAACGTTGATGCCGCCCGGCTTACGCAATTCGCCTGAGGCTGTCAGCAGCAGGTCGGAAAGCGTTTGCCAATGCGACAAATCGGAGAGCTCCGCACGCACGGGCCACGCCTCGGCAAGCGCGTCGCGCTCAGCCGCTTGCGAGTCTCGTCCGTCGAGGCTAAACACCGTCGCGGTGAACTGCGCTAGCGCAGTGATATCGGTGTCTAAACGATGGTTGTGCAACCCTGCGACCTGTTCGATGTGCTTTTCCACCTGCGCCACAAGCACCGCTGTGAGCCGCGCAACGGCCGCGTCCGACGTGTCCACCGCTTCGCCCAACCACTGCGCACGCCGCGCTAGCAAATCGGCAATTAGCGCCACCACATCGTCAACACGATTGGCCGCGAGCGTCAGCAGCAGGGTGCTCTCGCGCCGAATGTCATCATCAAAAAGCGCAGCGCGCGCAGCGTCGCGATACACGGCGTTAAGCGACGGCTCAATCGGCGCCAAAGCAGCGCTCGCCGCGACCTGCTGCAACGGCGCTCGCGCGGCGAGACGCGCGCAAAACGCATCAAAGGTATCGATCAGCACAGCATCTGGCCGATCCATCAATTTCCAGCCTCGCGCGGCGTCACGTTGCAGCACGGCTTGCGCCAAAGCGCGACGAACCTGCTCCACCGGTCGTAGCGACGCGTCCGCTGGCAACTGCGCCGATCTGAGTGCGTTGTAGAGCCGCTCACGCATTTCGCCGGCGGCTTTGTTGGTAAACGTAATCGCGAGCACTTCGGACGGATGCTCGGCCTGCGCGAGCACCGCAAGCAATCGCTGAATCAAAAGCTCTGTTTTTCCTGAGCCTGCGGGGGCTTGAACGATGAACGACGTCGCAGGATCGAGCGCAGCGCTACGCGCAGATTGATCCGCTTGCATGGGATTGCGCGCGCTGCTATTCATTGCCCGCCCCTTCTGCCGCGCCGTCCAGTCCGTCGCCGTCGCCCTCGCCTATGTCCTCGCCTGCGAGCGACCACGGTTCGCGGCAAAACGCGGCGACGTCGCAGTTGCGGCAGGTGGTTTGCCCCTTGAGCGGCGCAACGTCGGCGACACCCGATTGGGCTTCGTCAACCAAAGCGCCCAACTGGGCATACCAACCATCGAGCAGCGTTTCCCACGGTGGATCGTGCTTCGCGACGGACGCCTTGTAGAGTGCCGCGTCTTCGCCGACGCCGACGTATTTCACATCGTCATCCGTGACCATGATGTAGCCAAGCGCGCGAACCGGTGGTGCCTCTGGGTCGTTTTGGGATAGCAGTACGGCGTAGAGCGGCAATTGCGGCGCAGCCAAACGGCCAGACGTGCGCTCAGCGAACCAATCGCCACGCGTGGCGGCGCCGGTTTTGTAGTCGAACACGACGCGAACGGCTTCGCTCGCCGCGCCTTCAGCAGATTCGTCTACTCGATCCAACCGCACCCGAAAATCTTGCCCGAAAGTTCGCGCGCGAAGTTCTGTTTCGACCTGAACGACCGCAAAACCGCCGCGTGTTTGTTCGAGCGCCATGACGTGTCGCACGAGCTTCAAGATACGGTCGCGTTCGATCGTCCACACGCTTTCGGGAATGCGTTTGCGAACATTTTTTTCCGCTTCGAGCGCTGCGTAGAGCGCGTCACTCGCGGCGGCCAGTAGGGTGTCGTCGTTTGGCGGGCCTTCGTCCGAAGCGAAAGCGTCCTTTCGCAATTGACCCATCGCCGCCAACACCACATGAACCAACGTACCGCGCACCCGCGCCGGTATTCCAATGGCGTGTTCGGGCCATGCCTTGAGGCCGAGTGTTGAGGCCGCAGCGCGTCGCGGACATTGCGCCTGCTCTTCAAGTGCTCGTGCGGTGAGTGGTTTGCCGTGCGTCGAAGTGCCGCGCGGCGGAAGCGATTCGTCGCGAACGAGGATCAATCGTGTGGAGTCATCCGCCGAATCCGTTCGTTGTGAACGCGGCGAAGGGTTTGATGCAGCGCTCACCGCGCACACCTTCAAATCGCGCGCCACCGGACTCACCGCGATCGCTCGCCCTTCGGCCTCCGTGGCCCACGAAATCGACAGCGATCCGCACAACGATTGCCAGTTGCGCCACAAGCGATTCGCCCGCGCGTCCACTTCATCTTGCGAGCCGAGGCCCACGTGGTTAGCAGCCTGCCACACGCGTGGCAACATCGGATTGGGTTTTGTCCGCTCGGGTAGAACCGTTTCGTCGAACCCCAAGATACGCGCAACATCCATCGGCACACCCGCCGATTCGAGTAGGCCCATGACCTGCAATCGCGCCGCCCCGGCCTTCGGCTGAAACGTCATTGCGCTGCCGATGCGCTGCAACTCTCCGAGCGCAGCGGCCCACGTCACTGGCCCCAAGATCGCGTCGAGACTCAACCAACGATCCTGCGCGTTTATCCACGCTTCGTCCAACTGAAACAAGTCAGTTCGCGGCAGCCACGCAGCCCCTGTGAGTGCCGCCACAAAGGCCTCGATTGCCTCGCGATGCGTTTGGCGCGAAGCACGCACGTTGTCGCTGCTTCGCTCGGTCGCGTTCAGCCACGCCAGCACCGCTTCCGGCAGAACATCCGCCCACTCGGACAAGCGCGTGCGATCCATGCCTCGATCGAGCAAACGTAGCTGTGTGCGCCCCACTTGATATTGCCACCGCGAATCCTGCGCCCAGCGCGGATGCATGAGCGCCTGCGCAATAAGCTCGGTGTCCAGCGCCTGAGTCGCTGCGCGCAGCAGCGTCAACGCGCTGTGCACATACGGAAAATCGGCCAACGCTTCACCGGCCGAAAGATTGAAATGCGCACGATCTGTCGCTGGGTCGCGCCACCACTCGTTCGGATTGAACCGTTCGCGCAACGCTCGCAACCACTCGCCGCGCTTCGCGGCAAGATTGGGCACGATCAGCGCCACATTCGCGTCAGGCCGGTCCGCGAGCTGCTGCGTCGCCCAATCAATCGCGTGGCGCATTTCGGTCGCGGTGTCGGGACACGCGGTGACCGACGTCGGCGCGGCGTCCGGATTGTTGAGCGCCACTTCACTAACCCGCACGCCGATGCCGCGCAAACTTTCCCACAATTTCTGCAACGCAGGGTCGGACGAAAAACTCGGCGTCAGGGTGATGCCAGCGGGTAGCAGCGGCGCGATGGCAGTAGCGTTCGCGGCGATAAGCGCCGGCAACTCCGCGCGCGTCACGCATTGGTTACGGCTCAGTATCTGCCGAACCCGCGCCGAAATCCGCACGTAGAGGGCAATGTTGTCGTCCGCTTCGGCGTATGCGCTCAGTTGCGCGCCGCTGAAAAAGTGTCTGTGCGAAAGCTGCCACGCATCCTCCGCCAACTGCGCAACGCGCGTGCTCTCCGGCGCAGCCAGATCCGTCACTTCCCGCGCAGCATGTTGGCAAAGCGCCGAAACGATCACAGGCTCCAGCGGCGTTCGCGCGTCTCCGAGCAACCCAAAAATCTGCGCACGAGACCACAGGTCCGCCATCCATGCCTCAACGTGCGTGCAAGCCGGAATGACAGCGCCAGCGCGTTGCTGCGCCAAACGAACTCGCCACGCCCGCGCCGCCCGGTCACTCGGGCACACGTAGAGTGTGTCGTTCGCGTCCTCGTTGTGTGGTTCGGCCAATTGCACGGAAGGGTTTAGGTCGCGAGTCATCGCTTGATTCTACGGAGCACGCAGCGTCGTGCCTTTGTGCAAATGGCGCCTTGAGTGGCGATCCGCCCAAGAATCGAACAGACTAGGCAGCCCATACAACACGGCTCGCTCAACGTGTAGGCGACGACTTGGCGTCGCTTCGTAAAACGGCTAAACGCGGCCCATTCCGGGCCGACAAATCGTAAGCGCGAATGCGCAACCGATGCGTCACCCGCGTACCCGATATGACGAACAGCTTTTTAGCACCAGCGACTAGCCAGCGGCGGTTTCAGCGCGATTTGTGCGTTTGTTGACTATGTACGAAAAAGCGTCGTAATGACTACTGGACGGCGGTCGGAGGCGTAAAGGCGTAAATGCCATGTTCGGTTGTTTTGCGGTTCGGATTCGTGACGGCGAACCGATCACGCACCGCGTTCGGGGGGACGTCAAGTGTTCTGCCCTACCGCTCTAGCCGCGTTCGCTGCCTATGCGCTCCGAAGTCCGGTGGAGGCGTGCGCCAAGGCTGACTTTCCCCGCAAACCCGAGCTTGTTTCGTGCGGAAACAGCAGGCGCGGTGTAGTTTCAATGTAATGTACAATTTACATATTGTTCGTCAAAGATTACTTCAATGGTGCGTGTTCTCTCAGTGTTACTTGGATTCTTGGCATTGGGGGCAGCCTTGGCTGGCGGATGGAACCCCTTGCCAATTCGGGCGGGCTATGTCGGCGGCGCGACGCTGGTGCTGGCTGCGCTTGCTGCGCGCTGGTATTGGCGCGAACGGCAGGTGAGCGGCGACGATCCCGGCGCGGCCGAGCGGCATGCATGGTTGTGCATGGTTGGCACCGCGCTCATCTGCGGGTTCGTCGGCGTGGTGCTTATGACGCCGGGCTCGGAGATTCACCGCAGCGTGGGAGATACCGGCGGCGTGGACTCATGGACCATGTTCGCCGGCGGCTTGATTGCATGGGGTGTGCTCTATGACCGCAACGCCGTGAGTGATGAGCGCGATCGCGCCATTGATGCGCACGCTCAAAAGATCGGTTACGCGGCGCTGGTGACGTTGCTTCTTGTACTTCTACTCGCGTTGGGTCTTGCCCCGAAGCACGCGATGGCGCGGTTCACGCACTGGTTAATTGCGAACACGCTTTTGATGCTGATCATGGTCGCCGCACTGATCCAATACGCCGCGCAGCTGCTCGGCTACGCACGAAGTGCTCTGCAACTCGATCGCGGAGCCGATGCGTGATTGCGGGCATACCGTCGACCGAGCCGATCGACAACCAAATTCGACGGCTTCGCTTCGAGCATGGCGAAATGACTCAAGAGGCGCTTGCCAAAGCGGTTGGCATCACTCGGCAGACGGTCATCGCGCTTGAGTCGTCGCGCTACGCGCCGTCGCTTGAATTGGCAATGAAGATTGCTGAGGTCTTTTCGGCGCGTGTCGACGAAGTCTTCTATCGACGCAAAAGCGACTAGCGCTGAGTAACACCGCGCGCGGCGCACTCAAATCAACGTGTTCATCCATTCTGCTTGGAGCCCTTCAATGAAATCCCTTCTGGTCGTTTGCGCCACCGCGTTAACCGCTTTTTCGTTAACCGGCGCGAGCTTCGGCAACGACAAGCCGTGGCCCGAGAATCATGGCCGTGTGGCAACGCGCTTGTTTCTCACTCCCGATGAGTCCCCGCTTCCGGCGGACGCTGCGAAGCGACCGCTGATTGTCGCCATGGGCGGCGCGGAAGGCGGTAACGCTTGGTCGGGCCCCCGTGCGCAAGCGATGCGAAACGCATTTCTGTCCGATGGATACGCGCTTCTCGCGCTAGGCTACTTCGGCGCGGCGGGCACACCAGAAAAGCTGGATCGCATCGCGCTTGAAGGCGTGCGCAACGCGATCGCCGAGGCTGCCAAGCATCCGAATGTTGACGCACGTTGCATCGCCTTGATCGGCGGATCAAAAGGCGCAGAGCTGGCGCTGCTGCTCGCGAGCCGTGATCAATCGATCAAAGCGGTCGCCGCGATCGTTCCAGGGAGTGCGGTCTTTGTCGGACACGCGGACACGTTCGATACGAGTTCGTTTAGCGAAAACAAAATCGAAGTTCCGTATGTGCCTATGACAGAGAAAGCCGTGCCAGCGCTAATCGCCGGGAACAAACGAAAGGCGTTCGACGTGATGATGGAGGATGCGGAGGCGATGAAGCGAGCCCGCATCCCCGTCGAAAAAATCAACGGCCCGATTTTCTTTCTATCGGCCACGCAAGACGAACTGTGGGCCTCGCGCGAAATGTCAGACCAGATGATGCAATCGTTGAAGCAGGCAAACTTTCGCCATAAGCTCGAACACGTCGCAATCGATGGCTCGCACGCCGCCCCGATGCGCCACCTAAACCTCGTCCGAAAGTTTTTGAACGAGCATTTTTTACCGCAGGCCACGCAGGGGTGTGCTCGTTAGGCGGGCGTTGGCGCTGACGCAACATCAACCGGTACGTGAATTCATGCTTAGCGCAAGTGCGGGAAAAGTTAAAAGGCGGGCGTTCATGGCGTCACCTATTTGTTGTTCCGCATACTTATCTAACTCGAGCAGCACCTGTTCAGCATTCTTGAAATCAGAAGAGTCATCGGCTCGTGTAATCGACACTCGAGCGGTTTGCCGCTTCGGCGTCGGTTGCGCATGGATGTCGCTGACAGAAACTCGAGGCGCATCAGCGGTGCCTTGGAGGGCTAGCGCTTGAAGCCAAATGTATGTCTCTCCTTTTTCTCCGACAACCGAACTGCTTGAGCCCCTGGCATCCTCGTACAGCTGCCTCGTAGCATCCAAAACGCCATTTTCCGACTTAACAATCAGTGCATCAGAGCTGACAAGCTCAGACTTGAGCAAAGCTGGTCGATCCACCAACGGCCAAAACCAGACGATGGCAGCTATGACGCTCGACGCGAGCACACCACAAATCGTCACATTTCTAACCACAAGTTACGCGAAGAAGGTGCTGGCTCAGACTCCATTTTCTGCAAGCGTTTTGCCCTGCTGGGCTACGCGCGGAGGCAGTCGTTATTGGGTCAACGGCACGCCGCAATTTTGAATCACGAAGTCGCGGATCGCTGGCCAGGTGGTTCGCGTTGCGCCGACCGGGAAGTTGATCCCCGCGATCACTGCCGCGCTGTTTACGCCGAGCGCGAGGCGCGTTCCGATGAGCGAGTCGGTAGTCGCGAGTACGCTGCCGTCGCCGTCGTAGTCGCCGCCGCACGCGTAGGGCCCGCCGTCTACGCGCGTAACCACGAGTCCGCCCGCCGTTGCCCCTAGCGCAAGTACGCGGCCATCGGGTTGTTGCAGGGTGGCGTAGACTGTTCCGCTGCCCACATGCAAGGGGAGGACGTGACTTCGTTCGATTCCCCAACCAGGGCTGAAACCTGGCGTGAATCGAGCGACGGAAGGCTGCCCATCCCCAGAGCCAAGTGCAAGTCGCGACGTCGCTCGCTCAATCACCCGGGTGACCTCAAAAAAAGGATAAGGCATCACTGAACGCGTTGATCCGCCATCGAACGCGGTTCGTCCTGTGAGTCTTGAGCTCAGGGCACCTAAAGCGTTGAGCAACGCGATTTCATAAGCCGGACTGCCTGGTGCTGAGTTGTAGATCGCAACTAGGAGATGCGGCGTCGTGGTTCCATCAGCGAATACTTCAATAACACCGCGCACCTGGCAATAAGAGGTGCATGAGGTGAGGTCGCGCACCCAGCGACCGTTCCCTGCGGGTGCCCCAGGCCCGTCAAATGTGGCGTCGAAACTGCCATTGCTGCCGACGAGCCGCATCATGCATAGCTCGACGTTGCACGATCCGCCGAGCACGATCGCACCGTCGGCTTGAATCGAAAGGGCGCCCAACAGTTCGTTAGTCGACGCGCTCGCGATAGTTTGCACGAATCGACCATTGCCCGTGCCGACGCCCGTACCTGCCGCATTGGGTCCGTCGAAACTTGCGTCGAAGCTACCGGTGCTGGCGTTCAGGCGCGCGACACAAAACTGGCCGACCGTTGCAAGACGACAGGTTCCCGCAACGACAATTTTGTCATCGGCTTGGATCGCCATGTCAACGAGGTTGTCGCCTAGCGGGCCGCTACCAAAACTAAGTTCAAGGTAGCCATTACCACCGCCGAACGTTACATCGAGCGAGCCATTCGCGTTCAAGCGGGCGAGACAGAACGCTCCGGTCACTCCGCTCGATCCGCACGTGCCAGCGAGCACGATTTTGCCGTCCGATTGCAAGCGAACAGCAGCGAGTCGTTCCATCGCGGAGCCGAGCGGCACGGTGAAGAAGCCCGCCGATGTGCCGCTTGGTCCGGTGAAACTGGCGTCCAGCGTGCCGTCGCGGTTCAATCGCAACGCGCAGAAATCGGTGTCGGCAACCGTTGCGCTCTTTTCGCAGTAACCCGCGACGACCAGTCGACCGTCGGGTTGCAGCGCCATAGCACGTGGATACGTGAGGCCTGTCGTGAACGAAAACGGACCGAAGCTTCCTGTTGCGTTGAAAGCCAAATCGAGATCGCCTGGTGCGGACGACGCCAACGTACTGAACAATGCCACGGCAGCGGTAGCCGTCGCTGCGAGGCCCTTTCGGTTTGTGACACTGAGCAGTTTTCCGATCATGTTTCAACCTCTTGCAATTTCGACGTGTCGTAGGCCTAACGACGCGTTCTCAACCCACAAACGAAAAACGAACGCCAATCGGAACCTGCGCCGTCGAGAACGACGTCTAGAGCGGCGAACGGCTCGGACTCAGCTGGCCCGAAAATCTGAGCTAACCCGGAAATCCCGGACATTTTTGACTGCGACATTCAATTCGACATCAACGGCGTCAGGTTCAGCCATCAACTCGCATTGCGCCCCTTTTAGTCTCCTCGGTCACGCTCTAGCCTTTTACTCCGCAATGATATGAAGGTAAGTGGTCAAGCTCGATACGTGCGCTGCTTCGCTTCCGTCGCTGTTAAGCACCGCAGGTTAAAGGGGTCAGGTTGATTATTCCACCTCATCGACAACCTCCGACGCGTTGCCAACATCTGCCGAACGCGGCACTTATCGCGGCCTGCCTCGTAAATTAAATGAACCTGCCCCCTTTAATTGCCCCCTTTAATTGCGACCCAAGCGGGCTGGGATTTCATCCCAGCCTAGCGGGCTTTCCCGTGCTTACGAGCCAATATCCAAATTGTCGCTAAAGTAAAAAATGACCAAACAATCCCAACGAACCATCGAAGCCTCGACGTTGCGTCGGTCGTCAGTGCGAGACTCGATCTAGCCGTATCAGTACTCCACATTGCCGTGGCGATATCAATAAACCAGCTTAGTTGAAAGAGCGTGTACATAAAGAACAAGAACGCTAGATAGTGAACGAGGCGCGCGATAAGACCTTTCGAAACCGTAAAGTACGCGATCTCCCCAGCGACGAAAATCACGACCGAAAGTAACAGGATTCCTTTCATCGTTGTTGGAACGCTGATAAGTTCATGTGACCTTTGCAGATCCAACGATCTAGCAACCCAGAACCCGAACAACAAAATCGGCGAAGCAACTGCAACGCGTGCGAAGCTTGCGTGGGCGTTCACCGGAAAATCGCTTTCCAAGCCCTGACCAACCAAGACTTCTCGTACGCCTGATCCACGTGACGTTGTACGGTACGAGCATCCCCGTAAAAATTCTGGAATTCGGGGCGACCGTACGCCGCAGCTTTCCGGAGAAAGTCACTGAACTGATCGGGTGTTAAAACCTGTGCCACCGTGTAGCCTGCATTTTCATAGATGTTCTTGAGGATCGGATCGAATTTATATGCTGCCGGTTTTTTCGATATGTCGACGTCTGGAGTTCTCCATTTGAGATTAAGGGGCTCAGGTTGATTATTGGCCTTCATAAAGTAAGGCAACTAAAGGGGTCAGGTTCATTAAAAATTCAATTCGAAATCAAGGGGTTTTACGGGCCGCGACCGATTCACGAATGACCGGCGCGACGTGGCCCGTGGTCGTGCCATTTTATTGCGCAGCAACCGTTGCAATCCACCCTTCCAGTGAATCCGCACCGGCTGGAATTCCGTACCGGTCGTCGCCAGCCTCAAATTGTCTACGCGCTATCGCCACCTGCACCGCACACAGCACCGCATCTAAGGTGTCGCCACTGCCGTCGTCGATGCACTGTTGACGCAGCGTTTCGGATACGTCCAACTTAAGATCATCGATTAAATTGGCGCGCTCGTTTGCGCTGCACAACCGCTCGAGGATTTGCGCACGCGCTTCGCGTCGCCGCGCGGTGGCGCCCTCTTTTCCATCTTTCTTGTAGCTCGCGCGCGTGATGCGCCGCGCCAGATAGCCCGGATACGTCTCTAGTGCAATCCGATCACTCGCGGTGGGCCTGCAAGGAATCACTGACAGCTGTGCGGCCAGAAGTCTGTGCGCACCTTCGTAAAACATGAGTCCAACGGGTGGGTTTATCAGTTTCATTGGACTGGACGAACCGGCAACGCTGTCGCCTAGTCGGTGAATGTAGCGCGCGCCAAACGGACGTGATTCTCTGATCGTGTTCAACGCGAG
>Ga0209097_10000958_pt1 | contig 25833 bp, 28 predicted proteins | sample AD_UKC052_MetaG_FD_184419 | JGI IMG/M metagenome (GOLD analysis project Ga0209097, IMG submission 184419) | Active sludge microbial communities of municipal wastewater-treating anaerobic digesters from USA - AD_UKC052_MetaG (SPAdes) (version 2) | ecosystem: Engineered > Bioreactor > Anaerobic >... | reverse complement strand
AGTTTGTCGCCTACATCGAGCATCAGCTCAATCATCGCCCTCGACTCTGCCTCAACTGGGAAACTCCCGCTGAACTACTATCCAGACTGCACCCCGCCGTTGTGCACTTTGTTTGAGAATCCGCCAAAAGCGCAGCTAGCCCCTATGGAGTAAACGTTTCACCAGAAAGCTGTTGACTAAAATTTCGCATTGGGCTTATCTCAATGTGTTCGGCGTTTGCCGCACGAATACGTGCGTTTCCGCTGCTCGCCGGAGTGGGAAACTTCGCACCCGGAGGCCACGCCCTCGTTCCGCAGCGAAGCCCGACCGGGGATGCGTGCAGCAGGCACGTCAGCTGCCATCGTGCTCGCTCAGGATCACGCTGAGGCGCGCCACTTCGTTGCCAACCGCCTTAAGCTTCTGGCCGTTTTTTAGCACAAGCATCTCACCAGGTTTGAGCGTCGCGGCGCGTCCGAAGCGATCTTCGCGCGCCATCTTGCCGTCGGTGAAGACGTGCAGCGTCGAGCCGTCCTCCAGGGCGTAGCTTTGCGTGGTCACGAGTGGCAGTGCGTCGCGCGCCATGGCGGGAACGGCCGTGGCGGCAAGCACGGACGACAGGAGCAGTGCGGTACGTAGTTTCATTGGGGATTCCTCCGTGGTTTGTGCTGCAGTTGCGTGACACGATGTCGCGTCACAGAGAACAATGTAGAGTTGTGTCTCCCACGCTGGGCTGACGCACAGATTACAAATTCGTAATGTGAGCTGCGGCCGCAAGTTCTTCGAATCGCGGAGTTACGGCATGCGAGCGCTGGTTGTGGAATACGAAGTCAAGCTCCCAGAGCACTTGCGCAAGGGCATCAACGGCAATCACCTAGCGATCAAAGGCGAGCACGATCTGATCGTGCTCGATTTGATACTTCCCGGCATCGATGGTTTCGCTGTGCTCGCGGAGGTTCGCAGCAAGAATCAGATGCCGCTAAGGATGCTCACTGCGCGCGACAAGGAGAGCCCGCCGCATACCCCATCACTTGCGGAGCGAAGGATACCCTTCCCCGGCCCGCAGTTCGGCGGGCAAGGTCCATATGTGACCATGCGCGGAAGATATCGCATGTCTTGCACGATAGATCTGAGAGTGCTCCGAGTTCGCTCTTCGGACGCATGCGTTTCCTCTGGTCAGCTCAGCGTAAAAGACAGTGAGGGCGAGCGATTACTTCGCCTTTGCTAGCCACTTATCGAACATGGCAATTTCTCTTTTCTGCGCGGAAATGATTTGTGTAGCCATCTTTTTCATCTCGGGTGACTTGCCGTCCATGCCCATCATCATCGACTGCTTCATTCCGTCTGAGCCACTTCTCTTATGTATGAACTCAGGGCATGACGTTCATCACTCTCGTAAGTATGCGGCTGCCCACTCCAACCGGATTACCACCACAAGCCCTAGCGTCTCTTGGCACCGATAGCAGTGATGATCAACTGATTCTGACCCTGCGTGAGGGTGATGACTTGGTCCGCGACAAGCGTCGCCAGCGTTCGATACAGCGCTTCATGCGTAAGTCCCAGCTGAGCGGCCCACGCCTTTCGTGTTTGCCGCAGTGCCAATCGACCGTTACGTCCCTCGGACTCGATGTAGTGCTGCACGCGCTCGCTGGCAGTTCGCAGCGCCAGCCGCTCGCATTGCGCACGGAGTGTGCGCACTTCCCGCGCAAGCCTTGCCATCCAAAATTGGCAAAAGACAACATCCTCTCGCAAAATCGCGCGAAACGCTTGAATCGGAAACGTAAGAACCTGACTGTTCTCGATGACGGCGACGTCACAATGGTAGGCCGATGACTCCAAACTCGCTTCTGCCACAAAGCCCGACGTGCATCGTTGCAGTACCACCTCGGTACCGTTGACCGAGATTCGCCGCAGGCGTAACTCGCCTTGGCAAACAAAGTACATGAACTTCGGACGACTTCCTACGTGTGCGAGGACGCTACCTGCAACCAACTTCATATCGGCAGCCAGGCGTCTAAGCGATTCGGGCAACGCCTTCACGTCAGAGTGCATGATTTCGATGGCCTGCCAGTCGATGGTCATAAACGTAACCATCCACGACGTGATGCGTAATGCGCGGCGATGCCAAATAACATGGCAATACCGACGTGTAGGATCGCGATTGCTGCCGTAGCCAGCACCACAAATCGATCCGCTTTATCGCTACCAGTATCTCGACTACCTAGCGCTAGTTGCAGCCCGGCGAGAAACAGGATTACGCCCAATGCACTTTGGGGAAACACATTCAGAATGGTCGAAACCCAAGGGGACAAGCACAGGCCGATGATGAGCAAGAGCACGCCCAAGATGATGGACGAGCCGCCGGTTCTTGCTCCAAATTGAACGTGTCCGGCCATTCCACCTGCGCCGTGGCACAACGGGATGCCACCGACGATACTGGAGCCGATATTCATGAGACCCGTCGAGATTGCAACGGTGCGGTGCGAAACGGGCCGATCAGGAAATAGTCGGTTGTTTTCCTCCGTGATGGATAGGTAGGCATTGCCGAAGGTCAGCGGCAACTGCGGTAGCGCCAGCAGAATTAGTCCGGTCCACAGGTCGTGAGCGGTCAGTCCGCTCCACGCAAAGGTAGGGAGCTTAAAACCGAACTGAACGACTGAGAGTTCTTAAGCTAGCGTGGGGCGCTCAAGGAGCGACACCACAATGCCGACGGCCAGAAGAAGCAACATCGCAGGAACGCCAGGGCGACTTAGCATCAGCAGCGTGAGCGCGAGAAGGCCACCAGCCATCCACGGGCTTGCGGTCATCATGCGCAAACCGTCCAGCATGAATGAGAAGCCCAATCCCAATACGATACCGAGCAGTGCGGATCGAGGAATCCATTTGCTAATACGGTCGGCGACCCCGGTTAGCCCCATCGCGAACCAGAGCACTCCAGTCACCAACGCACTGGCGACAACTGTTGATGCCGTCAAACCGGAGCTGACTGCGATTTGGCTGATGGCGACCGCACCGATTGCTTTCATCGGCTGGACGGGAAAAGGCGTTCGAAACAACGCCCCCACGACGACTAACGCCGCGCCCAGTGATACCAGCAAGCCATTGGCGTCCATCTTGAGGATGGAAACATAGGCCAATAAGAAAGGGATCAGCGTCCCCAGATCGCCGAAAGCACCGCCCCACTCATGGCGGTCGAAACGATTTTTAATGTTCGCAGTTGCAATGTCCATATGACTGCAATCATATGTCACGCAACCTGAAGACGATAACCTTTGAAATCAGTAGTCAAAATGCCAACCCTATGAAGACTAATTTTCGTCGTCCCCTCGTCGCTTTCTCCGCTCTCACCCTCGCATGCGCACTCGCGGCCTGCGCCCACGCACCGTCGTCCGGCGACCATAACGCGCACAACCACGGTCGCACGCCGGATACACGCCAATTTGTGAAATTTCCCGACGAGTTGCGGATGGACACACTCACCAACATGCGCGACCATCTACTGGCGCTGTCCGAGATTCAGGGTGCGCTTGCCGCTGAGCACTACACTGAGGCTGCGGACATCGCGGAAAACCGATTGGGCATGAGTTCGCTCAAGCTGCACGGTGCGCACGACGTGTCGAAATTTATGCCGCAGGGCATGCAAGATACCGGTACTGCCATGCATCGCGGAGCCAGCCGCTTCGCAATCGCCGCGCAAAATAGCGCCGCCACAGGCGACGTCAAACCCGCACTCGCAGCACTGACAGAGGTCACACGCGCATGCGTTGCGTGTCACGCGAGTTATCGGCTTCAATAGCAAGGTCACCTGCAACTACCTCACGCTTTTGACGTTCGCAGGGTCGCTAAATCAGCGTGACGCGACCACGATACCCGTCGAATTGCCTCCATTTCGCTTGGCAAGAGTACGGTGCTATCGCGCGTCACGTATTCAAGCGGGCACAAGGCACGCTTATTTTTCTTTCGCCAGCCACTGATCGAACATCGCTATTTCCTTCTTTTGCGCGGCAATGATTTGCTTTGCCATTTTCTTCATGGCGGGTGATTTCCCGTCCTTGAGTTCCATCGCTGCCATATCGAGCGCTTGCTGATGATGTATTTTCATCATCATGGCGAAGTCTCTATCGGTGTTGCCACTCATCTGCATCTTCTGCATGCTCTCCATGCCCATCATCATCGAGTGTTTCATGCCTTCGGAGCCCGTCATAGTCGTCGCCATGTCTGATTTCTGCATGGCGGGCATCGCCGAGGTCGGCGCTGGGCTGGTTGCGGTCTGCGCATGCGATGCGGCGGTCAGGGCGAAGACCGAGAGAATTGCGACGGCTGCGCCGCTCATGCGATTGAACATGTGTGAGTGCTGTTTCATCGTGTGTTTCCTGTAAGAGAGTGATTCAATGTTTAGCGTTATGCCATTGCGCTGCACGCATCAGCGCACTTGCTACAAGCCTCAGCGCAGCGTTTGCAGTGTTCCATGTCGTGCGTGCCGCACTCTGCCGCGCATGCTCGGCAAGCGGCCGCGCACAATGCGCAGATCGCCTTCATGTTGGGGCCACCGCGCGCAACCGAACTCGCCACAAGGCGGCATAGCTCTGCGCATTCGAGATCATGCGAAATGCATGTCGCCATGGCCTTCGGATCCTCTGACTTGAGGCATTCGCTCGCACATACGTTGCAAGCGGTTGCGCACTCGTTAGCCAGACGGATACAGTCAGCTTCGTTGCTCGTTAACATGGTTGTCTCCTGTGTGTATGTCGAAAATCGACAATCACAGTATCTGGCTGCGTCACAGTGCGAAATGTAGGACAGTGCAAGCAATCAATGTAGGATCATTGCAATGGTGAACCGATCCATTGGGGCATCGGTTCACGGGGTGACACTTGGAAATTGCAATTGAAAGGTCGTACCACTGTTCGTACCGCTGCTCACGGTAACGTCGCCGTCATGCATCTGCATGATGGAGCGCACAATGGCCAAGCCCAAACCGGCCCCTCCGGAATCGCGTCCGCGATCCGCCTCAGCGCGATAGAAGCGTTCAAAGATTTTCTTTAGATGAGCTTCGGGTATCGGACGTCCGCTATTGGAAACGTCTAGCGTTACGCCATTTGGCAGGTGGCGGATATCGACTGCGATGCGTGTCGCTGCCGTCGCGTAACGAATCGCATTCGACAGCAGATTGGTAATTGCACGCTGCACCAGAATACGATTGGCGTGAACTGTGGCGCTGCCGGTCACAGTAACAAGCAGTTGACGATCTGCGGCGACGTCGGCGAGGAACTCCGCGACAAGCGTAGCCTCTGCTTCCAGTTGCAGCGTCTCTCGGGTCAACGAGCTTTTATCCTGCTCCGATTGCGCGAGAAACAGCATGTCGGCAATCAGCCGTGTCATGCGTTCCAGTTCTTCAACATTACTTGCCAGCGTTTCCTTTAGTGACTCGGCGTCGCGTGGTAGCGACAGTGCAACTTGCGTTCGACCGAGCAAGATAGCGATCGGCGTGCGCATTTCGTGCGCAAGATCACCTGAAAATTGCGTCAGCCGCGTCACGCCCTCGTCAATCCTCGTAAGCATCGCATTGAATGACGCCGCCAACGTCCGCAGTTCGGTCGGCAAACCTTCGATCTCAATGCGCCCCGTCAACGACTGCGAACTGACAGAGCCCGCTACTGCCGCAAACCTTCGTAGCGGTAGAAGCCCCGACCGTGCCGTCAGCCACGCGCCGACCAAAGCGACCAGCAACGCCAGTGGCAGTACGATGGCCAGCGCCCGTGCATAGTTGGACAGGAGTGCGCGGTCTGTACGCTGATCCTGAAACAAGGCAAGATATGTCGTCTCGCCGCTAGCGAGTTTCGCAGGGCCGGTAGTTACCAGCAGGCGCTGCCCGGAGGGTGCCGTCCACTCGCGCATCGGGCTCTCCTCCGCCAAGCGCGACGCCGACAATTGTTCAAGCATCAACGGCGATGCATCCTTCGCCAACGGAGAAAATGTTGCCAGAACCTGTGTGCCAGCGGCGTTAAACAGCGCCAAGTGCAAGTCTCCGTGCCCAATCAGCAAATCATCCATGCGATGCCGCTCGGACGACAGAGCCGAAGTCGACGGTATCTCCGAGAGAATATGCCGCAGTAGCGCTCGCTTCGCGTCAAGGTCTTCGAACGCCCGAAGCTTGAGTTGATGCGCCAGTGCGAGATAGCCGAGCACACTCACCACGAGCATGACGCCCAGACCCAGCACGGCAGCCGAGATCGCAATCCTGCCGGCGAGCGTCCGTAGCAGCGCAATCGGGTTCATGTGACTTGTCGTCGTTCGAGGACGTAGCCGACGCCACGCACCGTGTGGATCAGATGCTCGGCGAACTCGTCATCAACCTTCGCACGCAGCCGACGAATTGCCACTTCAACGACATTGGTGTCCGAGTCAAAATTGATATCCCACACCAGAGATGCGATCTGGGTGCGGGACAGCACTTCGCCGCTGCGCTGCATCAGAAGCATCAGCAGCGCAAACTCTCTGGCGGTCAAGTCAATCCGCTTGCCTGAGCGAATCGCACGGTGCCGCACAGGATCCACCTCCAAATCGGCAATCTGCAATACCGGATCGCTTGTCTGAGCTTTGCCTCGTTTGAGTAACGCTCGAACCCGAGCCAACAATTCCGGGAATTGAAACGGCTTCACCAGGTAGTCGTCAGCGCCGAGATCGAATCCGCGCACTTTGTCGTCGGTTTGCCCCTTTGCCGTAAGCAGTAGCACCGGCGTGGCCTTGCTGGTTCGCAGCGCTGACAGCACGGCGAATCCGTCGATACCGGGCAGCATGATGTCAAGGATCACCAGATCATGATCCCCGTTGGCCGCCGCATGCAGGCCATCAATGCCATTGTGCGCAATGTCCACTGAATAGCCGTTTTCGCTGAGGCCCTGCTTCAGGTAGTCCGCGGCCCGTACTTCATCTTCAATGATCAGCAGTTTCATAAGTGCAATTGATTGTCATCACCCATTGTGACAACTCTGTGGGGACAAGTATGTCAGGCAGAGCGGGAATTCAACATTACGTATTTGTAATGTGAGCGCAAGCATCGTGTCGTGGCTCGAACTCTACATTTCATCTTGTGATGCAAGCGTTGTGTCACCCCCGGTAGAACTGATCTGCCGGAGAGTATCCACTCAATCATCATGGAGTTACATCATGTCAATACGTAAATCGATCATTCTCGCTTCTCTTGCTGGCGCCATCGCACTTCCGGCAATGGCAACAAGTGGCACCACTGTTGTCGGCGGCGAAGGTGGCGTACAGTTTCACGCCATGCCGAGCACGGTAACCCGCGCTCAGGTGCAAAAAGAGTTGGCCGAGTGGCGCAAGAATCCGGTGACTGCCGACGGCTACCGCGACGTCGGTGGCGAAGCCGGGTTCCGCATGGAGCAGCATCGTTATGACTTCCGTAACGGCAAGTTTGTCCACGCCGACAGTCTTCCGCACAACATGCCCAAGCCCAACCTCGCCATGACGGCAGAAGAGCGCGCGCAATGGGAAGCAACCAATCGTGCTGGCGGTTAAACGCGCGCAACAGTGACTGTAGTCAGGGCAGCCAAGCAAAGCGTGACGCTAACGGCGCGCCGCTTGCTGCCAGCGCTTAAAAGCCTGCGCACACCACATTAACAAAACACTTATCCTCGATAAAGAAAGTTTCATCATGACGACCTTGAAATCACGCGTAATCGCCACTACCCTCATCGCCACAGGCGTTTGGGCCACAAGTTCCATCGCGCAGACAAGCGTTGATCAGAGCAAGCCAACCGCAGCACAAACAACGACAAGCGCCGTAGCGAAAGAGATGTCGGACGGCGAGGTTCGCAAGATCGACAAAGACAGCAAAAAGATCACGCTCAAGCACGGTGCCATCAAGAATCTTGATATGCCCGGCATGACGATGGTTTTTCAGGTGAAAGACGCGTCCCTACTTGACAAGTTAGAGGTTGGCAACAGAGTCAAGTTCAACGCTGAGAATTTGGGTGGGTCGATTGTGGTGACAGCGTTGCAGCCCACGAAATAAAGTCGCATGATGAACTCACGCCAGATACAAGGTAGTGTGTGTTGGTTTGCGTCCGATGGGACACTTACGTGTGTTCGAGCGCTTCCAGAAAGTGGACTGCATAGTGGAGGCGGCAGGTGACCGCTGCAACGTCTACTTAGCGACAGGACTTCTTGAGCACGGTCTGTGCGTGGAAACGCGTCAGTCCCATTTCCGCCCCTTACAACCGCCGCGACTGCACTTGACGAGCAACCGTCACAATCGCTACGGATTGTGCAGCGATGCAATCAATGGGCAGGTGACCTTGCCGCGACTGGCCTTGCAGCGCTTTACCAAATCAGACAACGACGACTCGATATTGCGCAGGTCTGCCAGCCGAAGCCTCACATCGACCAACTTATGTTCCGCAATTTCGCGGGCTTCGGTGCAATGCGTCCCGTCATCAAGTCGTAGCAGTTGCGCGATTTCGTCCAACTTAAAACCGATCCGCTGCGCCGACTTGATGAAGCGGACTCGCGACACGTCTGTGCCGTCGTACCGTCGAATGCCTCCCAGTGGGCGGACTGGCTCAGTCAGCAAGCCTTTGCGCTGATAGAAACGAATCGTTTCTACATTGACCTCAACTGCCTTGGCCAATCCTGCAATGGTGAGTGATTCCATGTTGACTCCGTACATTGGTACGGAGCTTATGCTACGTCTATTGATCGCGTTGTTAGATAAATTATGGATACCAAACAGACGTTATGGGCGAGCGCTTTGACAGCGATTGGCGCATCGCTCTGCTGCGTAGCGCCACTCGTTCTGGTGACGATGGGCATCGGCGGCGCTTGGATGAGTAGCCTGACCAAGCTTGAACCCATGCGACCGGTGTTTGTCACCGTCACGATAGCCTTATTGGTGTGGGCATGGCATCGCCTTTACCGCGTACCGCAAAAGTGTGAGCCGGGCGAGCTTTGCGCTGTTCCACAAGTACGGCGTAGACAGCGCCTCATTTTCTGGATTGTCGCGAGCGCGTTGACACTGCTGCTCGCTTTCCCCTGGTACGCATTTCTGTTTTATTAAGGCTATGTATGATGAACAAAAAATCTTGGGCCGTCGCAATAATGATGCTTACAAGTCCTCTCGCCTTCGCTGCTCAGAAAACGGTGACGCTGGACGTTACGGGAATGAGTTGCGCCGCGTGTCCGATCACGGTTAAGAAGTCGCTAACCAAAGTCATCGGCGTCAGCCGCACCGAAGTTAACTATGACAAGCGGCAAGCGGTTGTCACCTTCGACGATGCACAAACGACAATCGACAAACTCACCCGCGCGACGTCGGACGCGGGGTTTCCGTCGACAGTGAGGGACGCCGCGCGATGAATCTCACTCACAGCGAAGTAGTGCTTGAGTCCACGTTGACCTGCCCTGATTGCGCGCATAAAAAGACAGAGACTATGCCTACGGACGCGTGCCAATGGTTCTACGAATGCGAAAACTGCCACACGGTACTCAAACCCCTGTCGGGCGACTGCTGCGTATATTGTTCCTACGGCACACTGCCATGCCCGCCAATTCAGGTGTCGGGGAAAAAGTTAGGGGGTTGCGGCTAGTCGTTGCGAGTTTGCGAGTCAGTGCGATGCAAGCAGTGCTGCTCATTCAATCCAACGTCATGGTTTGACAAGTCGCAGTAGATCGTTCTTTCGTGCAAGCGCGGCGGCTTCGCCCGACGCTATCAACCAATCGCGATCCTCAAATCCCAGTTGCCCGGATGCTTTTATCTCGGGGCGGATCACAATATCTGCGGCAGCTACTTCGGTATCCTTGATGCGGTTCCCGGCGATCATGAATGACTGAAACAGAACACCTGCCGTATTGGTCACATCCGCGTGGTCAGGCGGATACGTGGCGTCTACCGCAATGACGATTTCAGCCCCTAACGAGCGCGCCGCCAGAACGGGCAGCGGACTGCTGCCCTGGCCGTCGACATAGAGGCGTCCGCCAATTGTTGGCGGTGCGAATAGGCCAGGTACTGACGACGACGCCCGTACTGCGAGCCCTGCACTGCCGTGAGTGAACAGCATCGTCTTGCCCGATTGAAGGTCAGTTGCCGTCACGGCTAATCGACGCGGCAGCGATTCGATCGGGCGCAGTGTCACCAATTCGTCAACGAAGCGTTGAAGCCTTTCGCCGCGAATTAGACCCAATTCACTGGGTATCCACGGCACTCCAACATTGGGAAAGGCGAAATCCATAAAAAGCCATTTGCCAAAGCGCTGTGATGCAGCCTCAAGCTCGTCTGCCGTCATCCCCGCTGCATAACCCGCGCCTACGATACTGCCTGCGCTCGTCCCTACGATCAGATCCGGCTCGATACCCATTCGTTCGAGCGCGCGGATGACACCGATATGGGCAAAGCCGCGTGCAGAACCACCTGAAAGAACGAGAGCGACTACCGGACAATTGGTGTCGAATGCTCGAACCGAGCCACTGCGCGGCTCTGGTAAGGACGTGAAAGCGGACGACCGTGTTGAAGCACATCCGCCGAGTAGGATGATCGCCAACATCGAAAAAAATAGCAGTACGAGGCCATATGTAGTCGAACGAATGGCCCAGCGATTCCGTAGTGGCAGTCTCATAGCGATGCAACCGCTGTTGCGGGAGTTGCTGCGGTTCGTCGAAGCACCCGCGTCCGCCGCATCAACAAATAAACCGCAGGCACCACAAACATGGACAGCAGCGGTGCCGTGATCATGCCGCCTACCATCGGTGCAGCGATGCGCTGCATAACCTCTGAGCCAGTGCCCGTACCCCACATGATCGGGAACAGGCCTGCGAGAATGACGGCAACCGTCATTGCTTTCGGTCGCACGCGCAGCACCGCACCTTCACGAATCGCATCGAGCAAATCCTCATTGCCCGTCTTGCCTTGTGCGATGCGCTCATCCCACGCATGTTTCAGATACAGCAGCATGATCACGCCAAACTCAGCCGACACCCCCGCGAGGGCGATGAAGCCCACCGCACCGGCCACCGACAGGTTGTAGTCGAGCAGATAGAGCAACCAGATCCCACCGACCAGCGCGAACGGCAAGGTCGCCATGATCAGCACTGCCTCATCCATGCGCTTGAAGGTCAGGTACAAAAGCACCAGAATGATCAGCAAGGTAAACGGCACCACCACCTTGAGCTTGGCGGTGGCGCGTTCTAGAAACTCAAACTGCCCTGACCACGATACCGAGTAGCCCGCTGGCAGAATGACCTTTTCGGAAACGACTTTCTGCATGTCCTGGACGGCAGAGCGCAGGTCGCGGCCCCGAATGTCCACATACACCCAGCCCGACAGTCGCGCGTTTTCGCTGCGCAGCATCGGCGGACCATCGGTTACGCGAATGTCGGCGACATCAGACAGCACCAGCCGCGCGCCGCGTTCGCTGACAATCGGCAGCTTGCGAATCTTCTCCAGCGAATCGCGGATTTCGCGCGGATAGCGCACGCTGATCGGGAAGCGTTGTAGCCCCTCTACCGTCTCGCCAATGTTGTCACCACCGACCGCAGCGGTGATGACCGACTGCACGTCGGCGATATTCATGCCGAAGCGGGCTGCGTCATCACGGCGAATGTTCACGTCGACGTAACGACCGCCAGTGAGTCGTTCCGCCAGCGCGCTGCTGACACCGGGCACGTCTTTCAGCGCGCGCTCAATTTCTCCCGTGATGCGATCAATAACGGCCAAGTCAGTGCCGGCCACTTTGACGCCAACTGGGCTCTTGATGCCGGTGGCCAGCATGTCGATGCGGTTGCGGATCGGCGGCACCCAGATATTGGCGAGGCCCGGCACCTTGACGATGCGATCCAGCTCATCCACGAGCTTGTCCTGCGTCATGCCCGGACGCCATTGATCGCGCGGCTTGAACTGGATCGTCGTCTCAAACATTTCCATCGGCGCAGGATCAGTTGCGGTCTCGGCGCGTCCCGCTTTGCCGTAGACACTGAGCACCTCGGGCACGGTTTTGATCAGGCGATCCGTTTGCTGCAACAGTTCTGCCGCCTTGCCCGCTGAAAGGCCCGGCAGCGCAGAAGGCATGTACAGAATGTCACCCTCATCCAGACGCGGCATGAACTCGCCGCCGATGTGTTGCAAGGGCCACAAACTCAAGCCCAGAATCACCGCAGCGAAGGCCAGCGTGAGCTTGGGCCAGGCCAGCACGTAGTTGAGCAGCGGACGATACATCGCAATCAGCAGGCGATTGAGCGGATTGGTCTTCTCGTCAGGGATGCGACCGCGTATCAGGTAGCCCATGAGCACCGGAATCAGCGTGACCGAGAGCCCGGCAGCTGCCGCCATCGAATAGGTCTTGGTGAAGGCGAGCGGCGCAAACAGACGCCCCTCCTGCGCCTCCAGCGTGAACACGGGCACGAACGACAACGTGATGATCAACAGCGAGAAGAACAGCGCGGGGCCGACCTCCGCTGCTGAATCGCCAATCACCCGCCATCGCGCCTCGCCATCAAGCATTTCGCCCGGATGCGCATGGTTCCAGTGCTCCAGGTGCTTGTGGGCGTTCTCGATCATCACCACCGCCGCATCCACCATCGCACCGATGGCGATGGCGATGCCGCCGAGCGACATGATGTTGGCGTTAACGCCCTGGTAGTGCATCACGATAAACGCCGCCAGAATGCCCAACGGCAGCGACACAATGGCAACAAACGCCGAACGCAGGTGAAACAGGAAGATGAAGCACACCACGGCCACCACTAGAAATTCTTCCAGCAATTTGAAGCCGAGGTTTTCGACGGCGCGTTCGATCAGTCCCGAGCGGTCATACACAGGCACGATCTCAACACCCTTCGGCAGACCCGCCTGCAACTCGCGCAACTTCGCTTTGACGGCGGCGATGGTTTCCAGTGCGTTCTTGCCGGAGCGCATGACGATTACGCCGCCTGCAGCTTCGCCTTCCCCATTAAGCTCGCCAATGCCACGGCGCATTTCCGGGCCGACCTGCACGCGGGCCACATCGCCGAGACGGACGGAGACGCCTGCATCATTGGTGGTCAACGGCACTTTGCGAAAGTCATCAAGCGATTGCAGATAGCCCGAGGCGCGCACCATGTACTCGGCCTCGCCCAGTTCCAGCACCGAGCCACCGGCCTCCTGATTGGCGCGCTGGATCGCGCTGACCACCTTGGTGTGCGAAATACCGTAGGCGGCCAGTTTGTCGGGATCGAGCACGATTTGATATTGCCGAACCATGCCGCCGACTGCGGCGACCTCAGCAACGTTCGGCACCGTCTTCAATTCGTATTTGAGAAACCAGTCCTGCAAGGCGCGCAGTTGCGAGGCGTCCTGCGTTCCCGTGCGATCTACCAGGGAATACTGATAAATCCAGCCCACGCCCGTTGCGTCCGGTCCGAGTGTGGCCTTGGCTGAAGGCGGCAGGCGCGACTGCACTTGATTGAGATATTCCAGCACGCGGGATCGCGCCCAGTACAAGTCGGTGCCGTCCTCGAACAGCACGTAAACAAACGAGTCCCCGAAGAACGAATAGCCGCGCACCGTCTTGGCTCCCGGCACCGAAAGCATGGTCGTGGTCAGCGGATAGGTAATCTGGTTTTCCACTATGCGCGGTGCCTGACCGGGAAACGTGGTGCGGATGATCACCTGTACGTCAGACAGATCGGGTAATGCGTCAAGCGGTGTCTTCAGTACCGAATAGATGCCCCAGGCGCTGACCATCACCGTGGCCAGCAGCACCAGAAAGCGGTTGACGATGGACCAGCGAATGAGCCTGGCGATCATGGTTTTGTTCCGGCTTTGGCCGCTGGGGCGGTCGGGACGGACGGCGCGGCTTTTGCCTCTGGAGCCATCGGCGTGATGATTGTGATTTGCGGTATACCTTCTGCTGCTTCGTAGAATTCGAAGGTCACGCGATCCCCCGCCTGCACGTTGCGCGGCAAGCCTTTCTCCGGTGGTTTGAAATCCATGGTCATCGACGGCCACTTGATCGACGGGATCGGGTCGTGCGACAGCGTGATGGCATCGCGGGTAATGGCTTCAACTTTCGCTTCGCCCTGATGCCGTTTGGCGGTGTTGGCAGCGATGGGCTTCGGCGCATCGTTGAGACGCGCTTCAACGCCTTTGAGGCTTGCCTCGGAATCAATCAGGAATTGCGAGGACACGACGACGCGCTGACCGAGTTTCAGGCCACGCTTGATCTCAGTCTGGTTGTCGCTTTCGATGCCTGCTTCGACTTCCACAGGACTGAACTTACCGTTGTCTTCAGCCAGCATCACCACGGTGCGCTTGCCGGTTTGGATCACCGCTTCGGTCGGGATCAAGAGTGATTTTTCTGCGCGATTGTCGGTCAGTTGCATGGTGACGAACATGCCGGGCACCAGGCGCGCGCCGGGGTTGGCGAGTTCGAGTCGGGCCTTGATGGTGCGGGTGGCCGCGTTGACCTCGGGCAGGATCGCCTGCACCTTGCCCTCGAAGGTCGTGCCCGGCACGGCGGGACTTTTGGCCGACACTTTCGCACCGGGGCGCAACAATGCAGCTTGCGTCTCCGGCACTTCGGCATTCGCCCAAACGGTGCCCATACCGTTGATGCGAAACAGCGTCGCGCCGGACATCACGGTCATGCCTTCGCGTGCGAGCAGTTCGACGACGACGCCATGTTGTGGCGACGTCAAAGTGACACGCGGTTGCGTGATACCGGTCGTCTCCACGAGACGAACCTGCGCATCGCTCATGCCCACCTGTCGCATGCGCTGGCGCGCGCCATCCACGAGTGAGGCGAGATCGGTGCCCTGCATCCGACGCACCGAGAGAAACTCCTCCTGTGCCGCGATCCAATCGGGCACGTAGAGTTCGGCCAGCGCTTGCCCCTTGGCCACGCGATCCAGTGTCGCGCGCACATAAAGACGCTCGACGTAGCCGGTGGCTCGCGCCTGCACGATCACCTGATCGCGCTCGTTGTAGGCAATGCTGCCGACAGCGGACACCTGCGGCGAGAGCATGCCTTCCACGACCGGAGCCGTGCGCACGCCGAGATTCTGTTGAATGCGCGAGCTGACCGTAACTTTGCTCTGATCCGTGTCGCCCTCGGTGTAAACCGGCACTAGCATCATGTCCATGAAGGGGGACTTGGCGGGCTTGTCGAACTTGTTTCCCGGCACCATGGGGTCGTGGTAGTAGAGGATCTTCTTGCCGGTTTCGGGATCGATGTCACCAGCTTTGATGCCAGCCGTGATGTGGCGTTTGGTGGCGGCCTCGCCTTGGGCGATGCTTTGTTGACCGGAGTCAACGCCGCTGACAACAGTTGTCGCAGCGCCACTCGCCATGCCCATGCCGCGTTGCATGCCGAGCAGATACAGGCCGTAGCTGGCGACACCGGCGACGGCGATTGCCGCGATAATTGAGAGCGTTATTTTGAGTTTCATGGTGCGCTCCGTGCGGTGGCTGCAACGGGTGCATCGCTGTGTCCTTCCGGATTGAGGTAATTGAGCTGTGCCCACAGTCGCGCGGTATCCATCGCTAGGCGCAGGCGTTCCATGCGCGCATCAATCTCGCCACGTCGCGCTTCGAGCACCGTGGTCAAGCTGCCCGCGCCACCACGATAGGCGGCGAGAGCCGCACGAGCGCGTTCGTTGGCGAGGGGGATCAGTGCGCTGTCATGCCGCGTCAGCCGCTCGCGATTGCTTTGCCATTCGATGACCATGCCGCGAATGTCTGCGGCGTGTTCTCGCGTCATCTCTTCGGTTTGCGCGCGGGCCTGCTCGACCAGCGCAAGCTTGGCGGCGAGTTCTCGATCCTGCCGGTTTTTCTGATCCCATTGCAGCGGAACCGACAGGTTGATCGAAATCATGTTCGAGAACGCGGAGCCCCGTTGACTGAACATCAGCTCCGCGCTCCAGTCGGCGCGCTTGTTGGTTTGAGCGATGGCCACGTCGGCCTGCGCGACATCTGCCTGCCGTTTGAGTACGGCGATTTGCGGGTGATGCGCGACCACGGTGTCGAGTTGCGTCAATTCCACCCCGGGCTTGTCCATCGTGGGCAACCGATCCAGCGGCTGAGTGGCAGCCTCGCCAATCCAGCGGGCCAGTTTGGTGCTGGCAGCCAGTACCTGCCGATCCGCTTGCGCGATGCGGTCTTCGATTTGCGCGACGGCGGAGCGAGCGGCAAATACGTCCGCTTGAGCACCCTTTCCGGTGCGATAGGCAGTGTCGGCCGCTTCAATTTGTAGCCTGGCTTCGTCGCGTTGCTGGATCAGCACTTCGCGCATGCGTTCGCTGTAGTAGCGCTCAAGCCACGCCACGGCTGTTTCTCGTTGCAGGTTGGCGATGGTCACGTTTCGAGTCGCGTACGCGACCAGCGCTTCACTCTCAAAGCGCACTGATCGCGCTTCGCGTTTGTCGCTACGCGTGAACTCCTGCATCACACCGACCGAGCGCATGGTCATAAAGTCCCGCGAAAGACTGAACCGATCCGAGCTGGTCACCGGTAGATTATTGATGCCAAGTTTGAGCGTCGGGTCGGGCAACTGGCCTGCGGAGACGGCCATTTCGCGAGACGCCGTGGCGGCACTGTCTTGTGCGAGCAGGAGCGAGGAGCGTGTCTGCGCAAGCTTCAGCGCAGACTCAAGTGAGAGTGGGGCAGACGGCGTCGACTGGGCAAACGCAATGCCGGACGAAACGGTCAACGAAAGAAACAACACGCACGCGGCTACCTTGCCATGCGCAACACGAAAAGAGGGGAAAAACATAAAAATCCAGACGACAAGCGGTTAAGCGAGTGCGCTGCGCCGTGATACGTCAATGCGTGCAAAACGTGAAGACGTGTCACGGGCGAGCGCGACGAACACGCCGACACCACCCAATCAGGCGGTCAGCGCGAGGTCGTCGGGAATATCAGATGCGAAAGCAGCAGTGCAGGATCGCGTGCGGCGGAGGCAGCGCAGCGCGGAGAACGCTGGTTTCAGGTGTCTGGGTCAGGGTTTCGGCGACCGCAGGAGCGGCTAGCCAGTACAGCGCTGCAAACAATGCGGGTGGCAGCGCAGGTGCGTCGGCGTGATCAGCGCTTTGTTCGTGGTTGTGGCAATGCGCGGAACACAGATTGGGCGCGGCAGGGTCTAGCGTCCCCGCCATCTGGTCGCAATCAGCAGGCATCGATTCGGCGCTGACCATCGCTGCCACCGTGTTCCCATAACCCGTGGCCACGTTCGGGCACGCGTAGGCCGCAACCGCCACTTGGACGAACAAAATCGCACCGATCAGGAGTTGGCAGAGGGTACGGTGGAGCGAGCGTGTCATCAATAAGGCCGGTGAGCTTCCGGGGGAATGCTGCGTGGGCGGATTCTAACGATTCTGGAAATGAAACAGGAAGACAATCGGTTGGCCGATTGGTTCCGCTTCAGACAAATCATCAATCTCTATTGATGAGCGTCGCTCTCGTCGCAGTCAGACACTTCATGCCGTTTTCTCGACAAACCGCCTAGCGGAACGCTGCACCAACGCGTCCGCATACCGCCCCACGCCAAACGCAAACGTCCCCCGAAAATTGATGTGCCCAAACCCCACTGGCCCAGCACGGCGCAACCACGCTTCATCGACCGTCTGGCCCTGCTTGCGCCACCGATCCACCACACTTTGCATGCGAGACGTGTTCCATGCCATCACGATATTCGTAAGAAGTGCGTGACTGCCAGAAATCGCCTTCATTTCATCGGTGCGCCGACCACGATCATGGGCAATCTTGCCGTAGTAAATCGCACGCTGCAATTGGTGCACCGACTCACCCCGGTTGAGCAGCGTATGAATTTCGCGGCGAAACGCTTTGTTGCTGAAGTAGTCACACAAGAACAGGGTTCTCAGCAGTCGTCCCAGCTGATCCGCCGCCCTGTGTATCGGGTCACCCTGCGCGGCGCTTCCTAGTCGCTGTACCGCCATCGAAGGACTCAAGCGGCCGGTCCGAATCGAGGCGATCAGTCGCAATATTTCATCCCAATTCTTGGTGATGGCGTTGAGCGACACGCCCAAGACGGTTACCTGTTCAATACCGCCGGGAATTTTTATGCCACGAGGGAGGTGAAGTTTGCGTTCGACGAGATTGCGCAGCTGAGGGCATAGGTCGAAACCGAGTAACTTGGCGATGCTCATCGTCGCATTGGTGTAGCCGTGCGTGTCGACCGCCAACAAGGAAAGTCGAACGCGGTCCTCACCGCTGTGGTTGTGCCGCTCAACGCCCTCGACGGCCGCGCCACCCTGGCGTTCGTTGAGCACGATGGGTTGATCGTAAATGACGCCATAGCGATCGAGCACATGCGTATAGATGCCAGCGGCGAATGTGCGCCGTCGAGGATCAACACGAGCGTTGTAAAGATGTCTGGATGCGTCGAGCGCCATCATGTCGGCAGAGGCCTTGTCACCGCGCCCCCACAGTTCGGCAATTGGGATTTTTCGTTGAAACTCGACCACGCGGTCATTGGCGCGCCGCAGTCGACCATGCCCTTCCAGCGTACGCATGGCTGCCGTGACCTGGCTGGGTTGTAGTTGTGGAATCATCGCAGCAACCCCTTTGGCGTCGTTTTCTGTTCCATGGGCGATGAGGCCCCCGTAGAGGGCGATCAACTCGTCAACGCTGGTCGCTTTTCTGCCGAGCAGTGCCTCACTGAAATTGATGTCCGCATCCGCTTGTAGCAATAGATCCGGTAGCTGCACAGCTCCAATCGCAGTCGAAATCGCGTCGCGTGTGCGCCGCGCTTCGGGCTCATCTGGCAACGCTTCCAAGGCAGGTAGGTGAAGATCCCCATGTTCGTCGATGTCGAGTTTGCCCAGCTCCTTTGCTTCGGCCACACTTTGCAGCCCTGCCTCAATATTGGCCAGCAACGGCTTCAGATATTCGTCCGCACTCAGTGGCAACCCAAGTAAGCCCGCGAAATGCGCTCGACCTCGATTCCATTCCTCCGATGGAATCAGCATTTGTTCCCGATCTTTGAAACTGAAACTGTGATCGATCCACAAACGCCCAGAGCGGAGTCCTTTTCTGACCGACAGCATGGCGCAGGCCTCAAACGCGCGCATAGCTCGCGCGCGATCCGAGTCCGCAAGCAGCGGAAGCCATCGCCGGTCTACGCACGACGTGTCAAAGTCAGTCGGAAGTTCGAACGTCTTACTCTCATGCAATTGCCGCAGCGCTTGCAATTGGCGCAAGTGCCTATCTTGGTCGTGCCCGTTGATTTGAAGCCCCGAAAGAGCTTTGAGTAGCGGACGCACACCGACAGGCTCCTCTACGAGCACTTGACGGATCATTGAGGCTTGACTGGCCTCAGCCGCAGCGATGTCCTCCGAGACCATGGCGTCAATAGCGTCAAGCTTCTGCTGCGCGCTCAAATCGTTTCCGTGGATGATCGATTTGATGCTGATCAGTTGTTCGCGAAACTGGGCGGCAGATTTAAGGCGCAGGGTTTGGGTCTTGTTGGCGGCGCGTCGGACCAGATCACTAATTCGACGCGAAGCAACGTAGAGTGTGTTGTCGGTCAATTCCAGCAACGTCACTCTTAAAAAACTTATGATCTCTAGCGATTGGGTATCGTCTTTGCGTCGCTTCGAGGCAGAGGGTGCGCGAGTGGCCAGCGACTGCGCGTACGCCCGTTGTCGGGCGACGGTGATGCCGTCGAGCTGCCACTCATGTGCGCCCAGCGTTTTAAGGTAGGCTATTTTTTCTGTAGCTTCGATCAAAGTTGTTGGACCGTGCCGGCCCACTGGCGTCTTTAACCATTCGAGTACTGTCGTGTCCTCGCGCTGTTCAAACATCGCAGCACGGCACTGATTCATTTGCGCCGGCGGTACCGCAGTTTTGATGATCTTCAGTGCGGCGTTCTCGATACTTGCATACGCGCTGCGAGACCAATCCCGGAGAAGTCGATCTGCTGGTATGAGAAGTTTGCGATCGTAGAGCCAGTTCATGCCCTGTTGAACCAGCTCGTCTACCGACGCTGCATCTTTGGCAAATTCGGCCAGCGCTATCCGAAGCTTGGCGCTCTCGCCCTCATCCGGAAAATCAAGATCCGCGTGCGTCCGAGCCCACTTCTGATGCTCATACAGGGTCGCGCGCCGTGCGTACAGCGTGCGCAGTGACGCGATACTCGTGCTGCTCAGGTTGAGTTCAGCGGAGAGGTGACGTAGCAAATTCTTAGGCGCCGCAGCGAAACGATCCAACGGGCGTCCCGCCGCACGCAAGAACACTAACTGCAACGCCGGACCAAGTCGACTGTCGGTGCGAAATCGATCCCGGATGGCGATTATGTCCGCCGGCAGCAAACGGAAAAATTGCTCAACGTCGAATTCCGACAGATGCCGCGGTAGTTGTTCAACACCGACGAAGCGTCGCTGGTAGGTGGACATACTCGGTCTCCCATCACGTTCCCCGTAGGTGGGGCATCCACCGTACCGGATACCACCATGCTATCGCGCCAGAAAGCGTCACTTCCCCGTGAACGGTTAAATAGCTGATAAGTGCATTTTGTAGTCAACTTGCAGGGCTGCAGGCCTTGATTAAAGCCACTCTCCGCTTCAACCGCTACAAATAGCACGAAAAACGAGATCACCCCCAGTAACTTGATGTTGCAGTTCCTGTGCAACCATCGGATATCGACGGAGCTCATGTCTTCGGTAGTGAGCGCGCCGCCTTGTCCTCGACGCCCTGATCCTCTTCCTCCCATGCCCTACTCCCCGCGGATTTTGCCGAAATCATTTGGCAAATCGCCCTCTTCTGCTTGCCACACAATTAGCCACAATCTGGCCAATTCGGGCAGGCGTTGCAAGTCTGCCAATCGCGCTTGTTTCGCCTCGGGCGTGAGCGGAGCGCGGGCTATGTACCTCTGCGCTTGCTCGATTGCGTTTTGAGGACCGGCGCATTCTGGACTCGCGCCGACGACACCCCCACGGGTTGCTACTGCTATTCCCGCTATGGTTGCTATGGTCGGCGCTGAAATGGTGCCTTCTGTAGCAACCGTAGCAGCATTAGCAGTAGCAGACGTGCCATTCCACACGCGCTCAAGTTTGTCGGCGAGACTCACTGATTGCCTCCCAGCAAATCGGGATGGACGTCTATCTGGAGCGTTTTATTCACGTTGCGAAGTCGCACACGGCCGTGGGAGCTAAGTTGCGCCAAAACTTCGTCAAGTGCAGCGCGTTGCCTTAATGCACCTGGACCATATTGAAGCGCGTGGGTGCCCGAGATCGACACCTTTCCCGACTCGCGACATCGCCGCACAAGGAACTCGTCCAGCTCAATCGCGAGCCGTGTTGCCGGTTTTGGCATGGCGATCCGAAAGAATCGCTTTGCTTCTTGCAAATGCCAGGTCACGATCTTGCCTGCCCGCACCACGTCTTCTGGCTGAATCAGCCCCGATGGCCCTGAGCGTAAGACATGAAAAAGTGCCGCGAGACGCGCCACGTTGTCGGCCGCCTTCGATGCGACATCCCGCACGTCGATTAATTCGCCCGCGGGTGCCAATTCGGATTCGATCGCATCGTGAATGGCAATCCATTTGTCCTGTGCCGCGTCCGAGAACGACAGTACGTGCAGCGTAAGCGCGCCGTTGTCGATATTCACGGGAGTATCCAGCAACTGACGCAGGCGCACGGCCATTCGATTTAGCGCTGGCCAAGAATGCGGCGCATGGCTGAAAAATCGAGTGCCTTGCGTTGATTCCGGCCACGAGAACAGGAATCTCGCCAGGAAGCCGATTCCTCTTGCGAGCGCGCCATGCTTTTCAAAGAACGCGAGCAGCGTTTGCGGTTGCACTTGCAACCCGATGGTCAGCCGCACGCCGTTGGCAACAAACGATTCGGACGTACGTCGATCTACCCTCAGGGGATTGCCGTCCCACAGCGTGTTGAACTGCGCCATGTTTCGCATGATTGACTCGGCATTCATCGCGTGGCCACCGAGTACGGAGCCTGCCTCCGCTGAGAGAATGCCGCCTGACGGCCATTCCGTCGCGAGCCCGTAGGCAAGCGCTTCCGGCGTGACATCGCTGTACGCCAAGCGGGGTACGCGTGGTCGAACCGGCTTCTGTTCGTAGCACTCGGAAAGTTCGCGTTCGGCTGCGTCCGTCGGTTTGCCCTCTCTCGACAACTTGCGGATACGATCTTTGATGCCGGTCACTCTTGCGTCCCACGCCGCCTGCGCCTTCTCGTACTCGCGCAAAACCGGCTTGCCCGCCTCGTGCTGATCTCGCTCGTATTGGTCAATCGGCTTGCGGAAATAGCCGTCGCTTGAAGACTTGCGTTCACCCGATTCGGCGATAACCAAAGTGAAGAGACCGACCGGACCGATCAAACCTTCAGCGCGTCGCACGTCGACAAGCCCTTGGCAGACGAGCGAGAGAGAGGCTAGCGCGGATGACGCGACAAGCGCAACCGGGGCTTTCGTGAACTGCTGCACCTCCATTACCGCTAGGCGCAATTGATCAGGTAGCGCCTCATGCGGGTACGGATCAGACTTGGCAATGCTTTGCAGCGGGCGAAGTTCCGGCCATTCGTTGCTGGCCGGAGTTCCTGGTACTGGAACAACGCGAGTGTCGAGCGCGTTTTGTCCTCGCGCAAGTGAAACGGTGTTCATACGCCCACCGCCGAAGCAGCGTTGAAGAGTCGTTGAGTCGCGAGCACGAGGCGATTGGCATCCTCGTCGGTAAGGCCCGAGTTGTTGAGTTTTCCGGCGATAACCGCGATGACGGTCACCTCTAGGATCACTGCGCGCAAAACGTCAATCCCGCTCCAAGGTCGTTTTGGTCGGGTGGGGATTTTGCTGTGATCGAAGCGTTCGTGCTTCGGAAAGAGATCGCTAAGTTCTAGCCCGACGCTCGCGACAATTTCGCCCGCGCCGCAACCAGCCCAGCATTTGATAAGTACCGTGCCGTCGGTGGTTTCTTTGACCGACAAAGACGGCGACTTGTCGTCGTGGGCCGGACAACATGCCTGCCACACGCCGGGCCGAACTTCCCGTGTACCGCTGAGCAGTTGCAGGAAAGTGTGAATAGGCTCTTTGTCCATCACTCGACCTCCGCAAGTTGCGTCCCGGCCTTTGCCCTTGCGTCAAGCCAACGCGATACGTCACTTGCGAGCCATCGACTGCAACGGCTACCGCTGTCACGCAGCGGTGGCGGAAACTCGCCCTTGCCGATCAAGGCGTAAATCGTGGAACGGCTTCGCCCCGTCAGCGCAACGAGCGTGCGCATTTTGAGTTGAGCGTTGGGTACCGCTAGGACTTCGGGCGGTTGTTGGATCTCGGCGCGGACGTTGGCAACCATGCTTGGCTCCCTTTGGTTAGGAGCCAGAAATATCCTGCGGAAGTGGGGGCGGAAGTCAACCGGAAGTGACTTCCGCCCCGCAAAGCCGCGCTAGACGGTCATCTATGCGCATACGGGCGGAAGTGGTTCCGCTTTGTAACTCAACCTTCCGGGCCTTTTACTTTGAGTGGTTCTTTCACTCGCGGGGAACCACTAGCCACTTGTTCGCATCGATCGCGTCACCTTGCACCTTGCGCGCCCTCGCCAAGATATCTCGGAGGCCGCGGTCAGTAACGCCCAACTGCTTAGCTTGATCGGCCCGGCTCAGCTTTCTAGAGGCTGCCAGTATCGCGAGCAAGTTCGCATCACTACGCTGCACCTGGTTCGCCGCTGGGTTGGTTGCCGGATTTCGCGCCATCGGGGACATCCCGTCGTGGCGCGAGTCCAGCGCGGCCGCTAGCGAAGAATTGAGCATGAGCCCGGTCTCGCCGTGTCGGAACTCAGCGATGGCGCGAACGACCTCCAATCGGCACTTTGTGACAAGTTCCGAACCTCGAAAAGTACCGTCGTAGTCCCGCCCAGGCACGAACCGCGGTTGCTCCCAACGCAGTTTGCCTTGAGCACTCATCCAACACTGGTAACCCATAACAGCGAAAAACGCTTGATCACCGTTGGCCGTGGGTTCAGATCTCCAGTCGCCGGGAAAACCACTATTCCAAACCTTCAAATTCAACGCGCCCTCGTCCTTCGGCAACGGCTTCTTCAGAGCCTTCAAAGCTCCAGCAAACTTCAATCGAAACTGTTCAATTACATGCTGCGGCACATCGGCCTCATCGCACGCAACGTCCTGAGAAGCAAAAACTTCGTTGATCACATACTCAATACGATCGCGATTCCTCGCCACCGAATCCTTTGATCCATCTGGATAACAACAAACAAATTCGATCAAGTCGTCCCCAAAGGCTTGGTGATTCAGACGCGTAAACCAACCGTCATATCTCGACTCATCCAACCATCGTTCGTAACGAGTGCGCGGGCTCCCGTCGCGTCCCGACTGTTCGTTACTAAAGTTCGTCATTTTCTGTCCCTTATGAACGCCGAAATTGGTCTCAGGAGTCGCGTCACGGGTCATACTCGATCTTGCGCTGCCCCTGCCGCTGTCCGGCCGCCTGCGTTGTTGCACGAGTCGATCCAGCTCGTCGCCAAGAACGGCCAACAGTTCCCGTTTAGTCGCGATCTCGGACACCGAACTGGGCTTCGTGTCCTTCAGCTCGCCTAAGCGTGTCTCCGCCTCGGAAATCTGACACTCAAGTTTCCAACTGCGGTCTCGCTCAGCTTCGTTAGCCGGATCTGCGAAGTAGTCCAGTTGTATCGCTAAGTCGCGCCGCTGACTCGGCGCGAGGGCATCCCACGCATACGGATAGAACTCGTGTTCTGCACGAGAACGTAGCGGCTCGGGAATATCGTCGAGCGCATGCGCAAACCAATCGTCCAGAACATCCAGAAGCGGGGTAAAGCCTGAGGGAGGCATCGAGGGCTCCAATCGTCGTTTCCTCAACCCTCAAGGTCGAGTACCCGGAGAGAGCGTAAAGGATAACCATCTATCGTTTGACGGACGAGCGGCCAGCGTCCACAACGTCGGCTCAGAACAGCGGCCAAACAGCAAACGTCATGGAGCCGACAGCCACGTCTACCAGTAGTGGCAACGCTCAGAGAAGTCGCGCAAAATCCTCGGACAGCAGATATTCCGTCCAGCAACGGCCTCCAAGCCCTTGCGTTACGGCAACTGAACGGCAACCAGAACCGGTCTCGGGCCCCAAAAAGAACAAAGGGTTACAGCCTCGTGAGCTGTAACCCATTGATTTCATTGGTCGGTGTGATAGGATTCGAACCTACGACCCCTTGCACCCCATGCAAGTGCGCTACCAGGCTGCGCCACACACCGAAGACATAAATTGTAGCAGTGCGACGGGGTTTCACTCGGCCGCGTTTGTCGCGGAGTTCATGGTTCGACAAGCTCACCACGAACGGGGAATTTGGCTCACCACACGGGGAATTTGGCGCAGCGCGAACGCAGCCGTGGTTGCAAAATTTGGCGTCATACTCGCCGAAGGCGGGTATCCAGTTGTTGCATGTGAACGCGGCTTATCGATGTCTGTGACCGCAACCATTCTGGATCCCCGGCTTCGCCGAGGATGACGCCATAGGGCAGCAATCGCGCCGACAAATTGACTGCCTTCAGAGCTGTTACGCGCCCAGTTTCGGCGGATCGAGCAGATCGGCGATGGCTAGCAGTTCCGCTTTCAAATCGGCGTTGCGTGAGGCGACGGCGGCTTTGTCGGCGACGTCTGCGGCGGCTACAGCGGCGGCTTGTTGAGCAGTGCCTCGGCGCATCGTTCGGGGTTGTGCGCCGTTGGCCTCTTCGTCTAGGCGGCCGCGCGCGCCGATGATGGTGAAGCCTTCGCCGTAGAGCAGTTCGCGGATGCGGCGCACTAGGAGCACTTCGTGATGCTGGTAATAGCGGCGGTTTCCGCGACGCTTCACGGGACGCAGCTGGCCGAACTCCTGC
>Ga0209097_10000957_pt1 | contig 25842 bp, 12 predicted proteins | sample AD_UKC052_MetaG_FD_184419 | JGI IMG/M metagenome (GOLD analysis project Ga0209097, IMG submission 184419) | Active sludge microbial communities of municipal wastewater-treating anaerobic digesters from USA - AD_UKC052_MetaG (SPAdes) (version 2) | ecosystem: Engineered > Bioreactor > Anaerobic >... | reverse complement strand
CGCGTACCCCTTCTCCGACAACACCATCGTGATCGCGCTCGTCAACGTCGTCTTGCCATGATCTACGTGACCAATCGTACCAATGTTCACGTGCGGCTTTGTCCGCTGAAATTTCTCCTTGGCCATGACTCATCGATCTCCTATTGCATTCGCCTCTGGCGCCTTTTGCAGTGCTTCGTACAGTCGAACGTATGGAAAATGGAGCCCACGATCAGACTCGAACTGATGACCCCTTCCTTACCATGGAAGTGCTCTACCACCTGAGCTACGCGGGCCTACCATCAACGTAACCTGGAGCGGGAAACGGGATTCGAACCCGCGACCCTCAGCTTGGAAGGCTGACGCTCTAGCCAACTGAGCTATTCCCGCTCGTCTCTATTGCTCAGCGGGACCCTCTGGAGGTTCCCGCGGGCCTCACTGGTGGTGGGTGCTGGATTCGAACCAACGTAGGCAATGCCAACGGGTTTACAGCCCGTCTCCTTTAACCACTCGGACAACCCACCGCACCGGGCATCAACAGTCGCGCGCCTCGACGGCAGGCGCGCCTCGAAATGGGCAAACGCATGGAGCTGGCGAAGGGAGTCGAACCCCCGACCCACGGATTACAAATCCGTTGCTCTACCAACTGAGCTACGCCAGCGCGGAACTCAGAAAAATGAACCGCCGTCACGTAGACGGCGAGCCTTGAGGATAGCAAACGCCTCCTCGCGATGTCAAGCGCCCCATCGCTTCGCGCACACCATCCCGTGCGCAGGCCGTCCGTCGGTGTCAACGGGAGTCCTATTTCAATCCGTCGTAGGGCGCCGGATAGACGTCCGGCACAATCCGAATGGGCGTGGTCAACACGAACTTGACGTCCGAAACGCCCGGTACAGGGCCGTTGAACTTCACCTGCACGAAGTAGCCCGTCCAACCCAGTTGCGGATTGGGCACGGTTACCGTGTAGTTATTACCTGTCTTCACGACGGGACTGCTTTGCCAGATCTTGCCGACGTTTTGCCGGCGGAAATCGCGGTGTTCGTCGTTATGGGCCTGCCACAGCAACACGGAGGTCGGCGCGGCCGGGTAGTCCGTTGTGACGCTCAGGGTGTTTCCGTTGCTTCCGTAGGTCCAGTCGATCTGGGGCACGTCGTCGCCGTTCAACAGGCTGATGTAGTACGCCAGCATGCCGCCGAGCATCTCGAGGTCGAAGGTGCCCGACGCATCACTGAGGCCGTGGTCCGTGTTGGGCATGTAGGCGACGAGGTTCTCTCCGGGCATGTCGTCGTAGTAGAACTGCAAGCCGTCCGGCAGGAAGAACTGATCGCCCGACGAGTTGATGATGTACTTGGGGAGATCCAGCCGATCGCGGAACTCGTAGGGGTCGACGATGCTCAACAGTGTCTGACCCGCCTCCGAGTAGAAGTTGTCGAACACGCCGCGTTCGGCGTAGGGCCCCACCGAACTCGAGTAGCCCAGCGTCATGTGGTGCTCGCCGTCGTTCGGGTCATAGCTTCGGTAGGCCTTTCGATGGTGGTCGATTTGTTCGTCCATGTTCAGGATATCGATCACCATGGGAATGATGGCCTTGACGCGACGCTCGGCCATCGGCAGGCCGGCATCGTAGGCCCCGGTCAACCAGGTAGTCCAACCGCGCTTGGACGCGCCGTTGACCACGAAGTCGTAGACGTTGATACCACGCTGCGTCGAGAGGAAGTGCTGCGCCGTGTCCATGGCGCGCACGGCGCTTTTCACCATCGGCAGCAGCGCCGGCCACGTGGTGTCGGGCGCACCCGGATCGTAATCGTAACTCCAGGCGAACTCGCGATAGCTGTGCGCGATGATGTCGTCCTCCGATATGGGATAGGGGTCGTTCGGATCCGGCTGGCCGCTCTTGTAGAACTGGAGTGGCTCGCTGGGCACCTGTTCGAGCAAGACCACGGGCGACTTGCTCAGCATGGCGAACTGGGCCAGGATGGACTCGTAGTCCTCGTCCTGCGAGGCCCACGTGGCCGTGTTGCGCCCGCCGGTCACATGGAGGAACGCCGTGTTCTCGGTGCAGGTATTTGGTTCGACGACCGTCATCCAGTGTTTCCACTGGTTGGGCTGCACCTCCGCGGCGGTGCGCCAGTACTGCGAGGTCATCTCGATCACGTGCACCACGTATCCGTCGCCCGGATCGCTTAGGAGCCGCACCTGGTATTGGCTCGGGTCGAACGCGTCCGACTCCACGTAGTCCGCCAACGCGGCGCTGAGGTTCTGGCCCGTCACGGTGACGTGGATGTACCGGACTTTCTCCTTCACGCCCCGGCCGCCGCTCTCCGACGACACCGTCAACGTCACATCATACGTGCCGCCGAGCGCGTACGTATGCGAGGGGTTACGCTCCTCGGCGGTGGTCCCGTCGCCGAAGTCGTAGCGCCAATTGACGAGGGGCGAGTTGTCGAGTCCGCGCTGCGACAGGTCGGAGAAGCGCACCGCCTGCCCCGCGAGGACTTCGCGGTTGTTGGCCGTGAAATTCACCACCGGCGGCGGCGGAGTCACGGTGACATACGCCGGTTTGATTGAGACTTCGGAGTTGCCGTTCTCGGCGGTAATCGTGAGTGTCACGGTGTACACACCGGTGGCGGTGTACTGATGCGCCGGATTGGGTTCGCTGGCCGTGCCGCCGTCGCCGAAATCCCACGCATACGCCACGATGGGCGAGCCGTCCGCGCCGGGCAGACACGCGTTGGTGAACGTCACCACGTCGTTTACATAGGCCGTGGTCTTGTCGGCCGTAAAATCACAGACGAGCCTCGCTTCGCTCACCGTGAGGTAGGCGATGCGCGTGTAGGCGTCCGTGAGCGCCATAGCCGGCGGGATCGCCTCCGTGCAGTCCGCGGCAGTCACCTTCAACGTGATCGTGTAGGCCCCGGGGAACGGGAACTTGAAGCTGGGTTCCGACACGCGCGAGAAGACGAAGGCCGCCGATTCAGGCTGTCCGACGATCCGTGCGGTCCACTCCCAGGCCGTGATCGGACACGAGCCTTGGGTCGAGAGGTCGCTGAACTTGACGGCCTCGGTGGTCCAGGCCTCGGTCTTGTCGGCCACGAAGTAGGCCTTGGGCGGCACATCCTGGAACGGCGTGGTCGGATCGACGATCGCGACGTCCGTCGTGAAGACCTGCCCGTCCGCGTAGGTCAACTCGATGAAGTATGCGGTGAAATCGGTGAGATCCGGCGACACTTGGACGACATACTTGTTCGCCTGAACGGGCTGCAGTACGAACTTGTTCCACTCGATCTTCTCGTGGTCCTCGATATCGGCGTACCGGAAATCGCGGTCGCGGGTCGTCGCCCGCCACAAAGCGACCTCGATCGGCAACTCGGACAACGCGCTGACTACGCGCGTCTTGACCTCGAGGCGTTCGTCTCCATAGAAGGTCCAGGTGAAGTCCTTGGGCTCGCCATTTCTGTTGAGGAGATTGTCATACCACGGCAGCGCGTCGTGCAACGTATTGTGATAGCCGCCGTTCAGGCTATGGTCGGTGTTCGGATAGTACCGCAGCGCCTTCGGCTGATCGACGTAACCGAAGTACGCCCGGGAGGAATCGGGCATGAAGTACTGATCGCCGGCCGAATTCAGGATCAGCTTCGGCATCTTCAGCCGCGAGCCATACTCCCACCACCACTTCGTCATCTGCGTATCCGCGCGATTGTAGTACACCGGATCGACCAGGTAGAAGAACCAGGTCGCGGCGAAGTCGCGCATGATATCGTCCTCGAGCCCCTTGAGGGCCTTGATCAACCGGCCAAGATGCCCATAGGGATAGGCATCCTGGTACTGAATGTCGCCATGGACCAAGAAGTAGATGTAATCCCTTGGTTCGGTCGGCAAGTGGTTGATATCGTAGAGAATCGTGCCTTCGTAGCCGGTGTCGTTCTTTCCGATGAGCTGATACATCTCATACATGCCCGGGTAGCCGATCAATGCCGCAAAAACGTCGGTGACGTCGTACGCCGGCTCCTCGGGGTCGAGCAGCTCGTTCAGGTCGTCGATATGGGCCGTATCATCGCGGTTTGTGTACTGGAGGTCGCTGTCGATCTCCATATGAATCGCCTCGAGGAACTTGCGCGCCTTCTTGACGTCGTGATAGAAGTCGAAGTCGAGATCGAGGTAGGACTCGCCTACCCGCGAGGGGATGTCATAGCCGAGGGGTTCAGGCATTACGAAGGGGTCCCATGCTTCGAAGTACGCGCCGTTCAGGCCCTCGTACTGGTCGTCCAACTGCTGCGCCAACTGGAGGCCGTCCCACGCCATGGGGATGATGCCCTTGACGCGCTGATCGGCCACGCCGGCGAGCCATGTGGCCCAGCCGCAATTGCCGCCGCCGGCCACGACGAATCCATCCGCCTGGATGGCGGAATCGAAGCCGCCCGCGGCGGGATTCGACAGGAAGTCCTCGATGGTATCCATGGCCCGCACCGCACTCCGCACCATGGGATACAAAGCCGGCCACCGGAAGGCGCCCGGCCAGTTCGGTTCGTACCACTCGGACACTTCGGACGACTCCGAGGACGCGGTGTCGCTCTCCTCCGGCACGAGCGAGAAACTCAGGTCGTAACCGTCGTATCGCGTCACCTCGGGGACCTCGACCCAACTGGCGTAACAGTGGCCATCGCCCTGTTCCGTGCCGGCCCACCGGAACGCGCAACTCCCCTCATCCTCTCCTTGAATGGACAGCCAACCATTGGTCATTGTGATCGGCCCATCGAGCTTGACCCAGTACCGGTAGAGTGGCCATGAATCGTAGACAAGACCCGTGTTCGAGCGCGTGGGCTTGACGGACACGGTGTATGTGGGCGAGGCCGCCGGTTTGCCCCCGTTATCCGCGTAGAAACGGATCGTGTATCGGTCGTCCACCCGCTCGCAGGGAACCAGCGGGCGGGTCGAGGAATCCAGGTTGAACCCCCACCAGTAGATCTGCGAGATGCCCTGGCTGCCTGTGGCAAAGGAGTCAAAAACGAGGCTTTCGTTGAACGCGTCGCTGAACCGGCTCCGGTCCGGACTCCCCGGCAATGCGGGCGCGACCGTGTAGAAAGCCCCGTTCGGGCCGGGCTGCGTACCGGCCGCGATCACTAGGATATACTGACTCTTGATCTCGGTATCCGTTCCTGAGCGTGTTGTGACGGTGAGCCGAACCTCGTAGTTTCCGGCCCTCGTGTAGACATGCGTAGGATTCTCCGCTGTACTGGAAGAACCGTCACCGAAGAACCATCTGCGGTCGAGCACCGGGTCGCTCACGGTCGAGGTGTCCGTGAACTTGACGGTCAATGACGGCTCGCCGTAGCGCACATCTGCCGTGAAGTTGGCATTGGGCGGCTCCGGATAGTCAAAGAACTTGGCAAAGCTGTATGCGATGATGTCGTCACCGTGCAGCGGATCGTCCGGCTTATCCGCAAACACGAGGGGCTGATTCAGCGTGCCTTGCAACACGGCCACCATGGAACCGGACTCCATCGCGAAGTCACGGGCGAACACCAGACTGCCGTCTTCACCATCGTCGGTGGCCGAACCCATGAAGTCATCCTGTGTAGGAGCCGGGTCGGTGATCTCGCCATCGTCTAAGAACAAGAGCACGGTGTCGTTGGTCTTTACCGTGGGAACGATGAGCGTGAGCCAGTGCCGCCAGAGATTGGGATACACCTCATCCGCGGAACGCCACTGCTGCGACGTCATATCCAGAACGTAGGCCGTGAACCCGTCTCCCGAGATAGAGTCGGCCCGCTTTGTATACGTGTAGTGAGGATCCTCGCCCCAGTCTTCCCATTCACCAAGGCCCCGGCGATAGCCGTGCAGGAACCAGTCGAGAGGCGCCGGTTCGACCGATTCGAGCAGCATGTCTCGCGCGTAGCAGTCCCCCGACCACGTCCGGTTGTAGATGAGGAAGTCATCGTACTTGAACAAGGTGGGATCGCCGGGATCCTCCAGCGACGATGCCGTAACGCACACCGTCACTGAATGCAGCCCCGCCGTGTGGAACGGGTAATCGTAGTTGTCCTCCGGCATCAGCAATTGGGAATCCGCGGCCTTCGGGCCCCACTGCCAGTGAGCGTCGTTCACGATGAACTCGCCCTCCTGATCGATACCCCACCACCGGCGCCAGATGTATCCCACGCCGACTATGGAGGACAGATCCTGAAGCTCAACATCGTCAATGCCGGCAAGAACAACAAGCCGATCCTTGCCGTTGACCTCGGCCTGGAAATTGGCCTCGGGATAGACGTTCATCACGGCCAGTTCTTTCTCGGCAACACTGGTCCCGTACGGCGATGTCACCGTGAGTGAGGTCTTGTAGAGGCCCCAATACATGTACAGGAACGAGGTATTCCGGGCATTGGTCGAGAACTTGCCCAAGGGATCGGATATCGGCCCGCCCTTCCACTCGAGCTGCCCCGTCGACGTATTGATGTCTACCTCGTTAATGGGATACCAGTCGAAAACGCCACCGGAACTGGCCCACGCGTAGAACTTCCATGTCCACGCCGTAATGCCGCCGGTGCCCGGATTCGATTGGTCCACGAAGTCGACCGTCTCCCAGCGATAGGGCGTCACGTCGGATATCGAGAAGTCGGCCACGGGCGACTTGGTCACGACCTGGATGTAATCCGGCTTCGTGATCGTCGCCGAAGCGCCTTGATCGGTGCTCACTTTGAGCGTGACGGAATACGTTCCGACACTCACGTAGCTCTTGCGCGGATGCCGTTGGGTGCTGGTGGTACTGTCGCCGAAGTCCCATTCCCACTTGTTGAGCGCACCGAGGCCGCCGGTAGAGGTGTCGACAAACTGCGCGAACTCGCCCAAGCCTATCTGAACCTGCGTCGCGTCCTGGGCGAAACCGTCCACATAGAAGCCGGCCGTGGGCGGCTGCAGCGACGCCGTGATGTAATCTGTCCGCGTCGAGGTGCTCGTGCCATAGGGGGTTGTCACCGTCAGCGAGACGGAATACACGCCCTCGTTCTGATACACGTGGCCGGCCGGCGTACGCTGGGTGCTCGTCGAGCCATCGCCGAAATCCCACGCCCAGGTCGCCTGGGCATCGGTGGCGTCGCCCAAATCACTGGCATTGATAAACAACACTTCATCGGTCTGGATCCACGGCGTTGTGTTGCTCGCGGTGAAAGCGGCTGTCGGCGGCCTATAGACCGAGATGTATTCCGTCTTGGACTCCGTGTCGCTCGCGCCTTGGTCGGTCGTGACGGTCAAGGTGACTGTGTACTTGCCGGGTGAACCATAGGCGTGGCTGACGGTACTACCGGTCCCCATGGGTGTGCCGTCGCCGAAATCCCATTGCCACGAAACGATCGTGCCGCTGCCCGGCGTGGAGCGGTCAAGGAACTGGATCGACGAATTCACATTGGCGCCCACCGGACTCGCTTCGAACTCCGCTGTGGGGTACACGACCACGAGGATGTAGTCGGTCTTGGTCAACGCGTTCGTACCCTCCGGCGTGATCACCGTGAGCCGGACGGTGTACAGGCCGGAACGGGTGTAGACGTGGTTGGGGTTCTGCTCGATGCTCAGGCCGCCATCGCCGAAATCCCACGCCCACTCGACATCCTCGGCCGCGGCGTATCCAGTGGTCGACCGATTCACGAACTTGACCTCGGCGCCCTGCTTGGACACCACCTGCTCGACGGCGGGACTGACGCCGAACACCGTGAAATCCGCCTTGAGCGGATCAAACGCCTGAATGTAGTTTGTCTTCTCTTCGACATCGCTGCCCACGGTCGAGGTCACCGTCAACTTGACCGTGTATCTGCCGGCGAGCGCGTACGAATGCTGCGGATTCTGTTGAGTACTCGTGCCGCCATCGCCGAAATCCCACAGCCAGGACGTAATGGCCGCCGACCCCGGCTCGGAAGCATCGGTGAACTGCACGGCATCGCCGACCAGCGGCTGAAGAGAATCGGCGGAGAACTGGGCCGTGGGCAACGCGGCAACCGTGATGTAGTTTGGAATGGTGGCCACGTCCGTGACCGGCCCGGCCGTAACCGTTAAGGTCACTGAGAACTTGCCTGATATCGCGTATTCATGCTTGGGGTGCTGTAGCGTGCTGGTGCTGCCGTCACCAAAATCCCACAGCCAGCTCGTGATCGCGTCCGTTCCCGGCGTCGAATTATCGGAGAACGAGACCTCATTTCCCGCGAACACCGAGGTGGGTGATGCGGTGAACGCCGCGTTGGGCGGGATGACCGCGCGCACGTAGTTCCGGCGCGTGGCCGTGTCTGTGCCGTAGTCTGTCGTGACCGAGAGGCTCACGGTGTAGGTGCCCGGCTGCGTGTACACGTGGTTCACCGGCCCGGGATCATCGCTCGCGCCCCCGTCTCCGAAACTCCATTCCCAACGCGAGATCGCCCCCGTACCGGCCGACGACCGGTCGGTGAACCGGACCACCGTCGTGTTGACCAACGCCACCAGTGGGTCGGCGACGAAATCGGCGATGGGCGGGACAACCACCTCGATGAAATCCTCTCTGACCTCGGAATCCGCGCCCTCACTGGTCTTGATCGTCAGGGATACGCCATAGGATCCACCCACCGTATAGGTGTGAACCGGATTCTGTGCGGTGCCCTGATAGCCATCGCCGAAATCCCACACCCAGGACGTGATCGGCGCGGAACCCGCGTCCGAAAGATCCGTGAACTGCACGGCCTCGCCGATGGCCGGCGTCGGATTCGATACCGAGAAATCGGCCTCGGGCAACGCAAACACGGTGATGTAGGACTTTTTGGTCGTCTTGTCCTGGCCATCCGCCGTGGTGACGGTCAGGGAGACATCGAGCACGCCCCACGTGTTGTACAGGTGCGTGGGATTCCGTCGCTCGTCCGTGGCCCCGTCCCCGAAGTCCCACAACCATCGCGTGATGGGAGAGGTTCCCGGTTCCGAAAGGTCCGTGAACGTGACAATCTCACCCCGTTCGATCCGCGTCCTGTCGGCGCTGAAGTCAGCGTCCGGCGCCACGACAACCGAGATCAGACCCGACTTTGCCAAGGTATCGGTGCCGTCAGCCGTGGTCACGGTTAGGGAGACGGTGAACACGCCCGGCGCGGTATAGGTGTGCTGCGGATTTTGCTCGATCGAGGTTGTTCCGTCGCCGAAGCTCCACTGCCACGAATCGATCTTCGACGTCCCTTGCAGCGACTCATCGTTGAACGACACCGGCAACGGCGCACCACCGGAGGTGGGGTTGGCGCTGAATCGGGCCGTCGGCCCGGTCACCATCTGTGAGATGTTGACGCAGGCTGTCTTACGCTCCGTATCGCTTCCCACGGCAGTCGTAACGCGCAACGACACCGTGTATAGCCCCGGATAGAGGTACGTGTGAAGCGGATTCCGCTGGCTCCCCTGCATCCCATCGCCAAAGTCCCATTCCCACTTGCTGATGGGAGACGATCCCGGCTCGGACTGGTCGAAGAACTGAACCTCAAGAGGCGGTGTACCCGTGGTCGGCGTCGCACGAAACGCCGCGCTGGGCAGGACGATCTTCTCGCCCCCCGCCGGAGTGAACCACTCTGGACAACCGGTGAGACAGAGCCCTAGAAAGACCACCCCGGTGAGTAGTAGGCTGCCGGAAAAACGCGACATAGCGATTGCCTCTCCCTGCAAGTCAAACCTCTATTCACACACGAGACGGGACAGATCATCCCTATCCACTTATAGTGTGCGGCAAGGCCCGCAGAAATGTCAACAGATCCCTCTTTTTTTTTCGTTCCATGATTCAGGGCACCAAGGGCATTGGAGTGGGGACGTGAGCGCCGGGCATACTCATGTTGATTCAATGCGTGGGCCTCTGATAGAGTCCGCCCATGGACAGGCTCATTTTCTCACGTGGGCTGCACGGTGGCATCCCGGCCCTGGCAACGCCCTTCGGGAGATGCTGTGCCGGCGCTCGCGGCGCCGGCCGAACGTATCCTTGTGCCTGATTCCCGCCCCTGATTTCTCAACGTATCACGTGTTCCATAGGCCTCCGTTCTTCCGTACAACGGACAGGCCAAGGGGAGAAGAACCATGTTGTTTGAAGAGCTTTCGTGGCGCGGCTTTGTGAACCAAGTCACCCACGAGGAATTGGGCGGACTCCTGGACAAGGGATCGTGGACGTTCTACTGTGGTTTTGACCCCACCGCCGACAGTCTCCACGTGGGGAGTCTGCTGCCCATTTTTGGGCTCATGCACCTCCAGCGTGCCGGACACAAACCCATCGTCCTGGTCGGTGGGGGAACGGGACTCATTGGCGATCCCAGCGGGAAATCCGAGGAACGCACGCTCCAAACCAAAGGGCAGGTCGAACGCAACATCCAGGGTATCCGCGCTCAGTTGGAGCACTTCCTGGACTTCGATGGCCCAAACGCCGCCATCATGGTCAACAACGCCGATTGGCTCTGCGGACTCCCCCTCATTGATTTCCTCCGCGATATTGGTAAGTACTTCTCGGTCAACGTGATGCTGAATAAGGAATCCGTTCGCCAGCGCGTCCAAGACCGGGAACACGGCATGTCGTTCACCGAGTTTTCCTACAGTTTGCTCCAGGCCTACGACTTCCTACACCTCTTCGACACGTACAATTGCCGACTTCAGGTGGGAGGTAGCGACCAGTGGGGCAATATCGTGGCCGGCATGGACTTGACCCGCCGTCTGCGCGACGCCGAGACCTTTGGACTCACCTTCCCCCTGGTCACGAAAGCCGACGGCACCAAGTTCGGCAAGAGCGAGGCAGGCAACGTCTGGCTCGACTCGGCCCGTACATCACCGTACAAGTTTTACCAGTTCTGGATCAACGCGAGCGATGCGGACACGCCGCGTTTTCTCCGTTTTTTCACTTTTCTTAATCGTGATGAGATAGCGCGACTCGAGCACGCCATCCAGGACGCCCCCGAGAAGCGCCTCGCGCAGCGGCGACTCGCCGAGGAAGTCACCCGGATCGCTCATGGGGAGGAAGCCCTGGCGAATGCGGTCCGGGCGTCGGAGGCCATGTTTGGAGGCGACCTCGCCGGTCTGGACGACGCGACGCTCGAGGACGCCTTCAGCGAAGTGCCGTCCAGTGAACGCCCCCGGGCCGAATTGTGCGCGGGGCGTCTGCTGGTTGATGTGCTTGTCGAGTCCGGCGTGTTTGCGAGCAAGGGCGAAGGGCGACGCCTGATTCAGAGCGGCGGCCTCTATCTGAACAATGCGCGCATCGATAGCGCCGAGACCCAGATGAGCGAGTCGTCGCTCTGCTCGGAGCATATCGCCGTGGTCCGCAAGGGCAAGAAGAACTATCACCTGCTGAGGTTCGTGTAGGGTCGTCAGCCTTCGCCGGGCATGGTCTTCGGCCCGCCCAGGGTCTCGACGGCCAAGGCATTCAGGCGGACCTCGCGCTGCTCGCCTTCATGCAGGAGGAAGCGTTCTTCGTCAAACCCGAGATGGCCGTCGTTATCCTCGGCCTCACAGGTGAGCGATGCCGGGCCGGCCGGCACGGCATCGAAGTGAAACGTGCCGTCGGCGGCCATCTCGACGAACCGCCCCTCCTCGCCCGCTTCGGAATAGACCAGCAGCGACAGAGACGCCCGTTCGGGCATCTCGCCGTTGTAGGTGACACTTCCATACACGACGCTCGTGGCGACCGGGAACTCGAAGTCCACCAGGGCTGTCTGGCCATTTTCCAGAAAGCCATTCCACTGTTTGGTGCGCTGGCCTTCTTCCGAAGCGCCCGGCAAGATCACCGACACGGTAGCGTCGCACGAAGGGAGCTTGACGATTCGGAACCGGCCGCTGGCGTCGGTCTCGGCGGAAGCCTCGAAACCGAAGTCATCGAACTGTGGCTTCATCGTCACCTGCAGCCCGACCAGGGCATTCATGCCTTGCCACGCTCGACCCTCGACGGTGGCCCCGTCGCCCAGCAGCACCACACACTCGGTCGTCTCGTCGGGCACGGGCGTCACGCTTGAAACGGCCGGGGCAAAATTGGGATGCCAGACCACCAGCTTCATCGCGCCGCCCATCTTCGGTTCATAGAAGAACTCGCCGGCATCGTTTGATCGAGCCACGGCCTGACGCTCGCGCGACGATTCGGGTGGAAGCACCTCGCGGAAGACCAGCGCATCCGCCACGCATCCGCCTCGGGCGCTCTTGACCAGTCCGCGCACGAGCGTGACTGGCGTCATCTGTACCACGACATCCGTCACGACCTGGCCCGCCCCGATATCCGCCACGGGTGCGGAACCCACCTTGAAACCGATCGCGCGCACGATAACGAGGCCGCGGCCCGGCGGCACCTGATCAAGCCGGAACCGGCCTTCGGCGTCTTCGACTTCGAGGAATCCCTTGTCATCGGCGCCCAAGTGGCCGGAGCGCTGCTCGAACTTCACCTCGAACTTGGGCACGGCCTCGCCCGTGCCGGCTCGCACGACTTGGCCCTCGATCGCAGCATCGCCCTTAGCCGGTTCGGGCTGGGGTTCCTCGGCCGGGGTTGGCGTTGGCTCCGCTGGAGGCATCTGTTTGACGACGGGCTCGGGCTCTTCGACCGCTGGCGCCGCCACGGGCGCCGGCAGCGGCTCATACGCTACATCCCGAGTCCGGTTCCTGTCCTTGAAGTACGCAAAGAAGAAGAGCCCCACCAGCGCCGCCATAGCGACCGCCAATACGACAAAGCCCTTGTTCATGGTCGATTCACTCCTAGCATGCCGCGTAAGGATACACGTCCGGCGGCACTCCCTGCCACCAGGCGGCGCGGGCGCTCCGCTCGCACGACACCGCCAAGTCCGAATAGACTTGCTCGAGTTCCTCGCGCATGCTTTAATCATAAGACGCGCCGGCGTAATGGATCGTTGACGTCGACCGAGACCGCGAGGATAACCGAGAAAGGCCCGTTCCGTGTCCGCGACCAATGCAGAGACTCCCGCCAGCCCGCCCGAGAAACCACCCTTCTCTCTCGAGGCGCGATGGTGGCGGTGGCGCATCTTGATCTCGACCTACTTCGCCTACACCGGCTTCTACCTGTGTCGCAAGGTATTCTCGATCTGCAAGACCACCCTCTCCGACGAATTCGACGTCGGCCTCGACCAGATCGCCCATGTCTGGACGGCCTACCTGGTGGCGTACATGCTCGGCATGTTCATCAACAGTTTCGTCGGCCGCAAGTGGGGGCCTCGACTCCTCCTACTCGGGGGCCTCGGTATCTCGATCCTTTTCAACCTCATCTTCGGATTCGCCAACTCATATTGGACTTTCCTGGTCTTCATGTTCTTCAACGGGCTCGTCCAAGCGGCCGGATGGCCCGGCTGCGTCGGCGCCGTGGCCGAGTGGCTTCGGAGAGCCGAACGCGGCACCATCATGGGCATATGGTCTACGAACTACCTCGTCGGCAACATCATGGTGAAAAGCCTTGGCGGCTACCTGTTGGCCACCTACACGTGGCGTTATGCCTTCGTCGGTTGCACCGCGGCGGCCTTCGCCATCTGGTGGCTCGTCTTCTTCTGGCAACGGACACGGCCGGAAGATGTCGGGCTGCCTCGGATCATCGACAACGAGGATGACGAGGGCCGTGCCGTCGAAGCCTCCGACGAGGTACACATCACCTTCGCCGAGTACCGTAGAATCCTCCTAAATCCCGTCGTGCCGCTCATGGGCATCAGTTACTTCTGCCTCAAGTTCCTTCGATACGCCCTCGACTCGTGGCTACCAACCTTCCTCGACCTCCAAGGCATGGACGTTGGCCGCGCGGCGTACTACTCGCAGATCTTCGATTTTGCCGGATTCGCGGGCGTTCTCATTGCCGGCTGGGCGCTGGATCGCGTGTTTCGTGGGCGCTGGCCGCTCTTGTGCCTCACCCTGGGATTCGGCATGGTAGCGGGTTATGGCCTCGTCGTCGCCTTCGGCGCCAATCCGTACGCGCTGGCCGTCTGTTTCGGCCTCGTCGGATTCATGCTGTACGGCCCCGACACGCTGTTGTGCGGCGCGGCCTCCGTACAGGTAGCCGGCGAACGCAACGCGATCGCCGTCGCCGCACTCGTCAACGGCATCGGCAGTCTTGGACCCGTCATTCAGGAAGAGGTGATCGGATTCCTCATGCGCGGCGACGACCACGCCGTCGGCATGCGCAACGCCCACTACCTCGCCCTCTCCATGAGCATCGCCTTCGTCGTCATCATGGCGTTTGTCGCCTGGCGCGTACACGTTGCCCAGAAGCGACATCAGGCCAGAATTGGCGCGGCGGCGTAGCGGGCGAGGCTACGCAAACGAGCCGGTTCAGCAAGTTCCGGCCCGCGTGTCGGCTTGTTCCTCAGAAAGCAACTGCCTCAGCATGCGATCGATCTCGCGGAAGCACTTGTCGAAGGAATCCGACGTCCGGGCAGCCTCGAGGTTGAACTGCGCGGCCAACGCCGGTTGATCCGTCGTCTCCGAATAGCCATCCATCCTCTCGCTTAGCCACCCCTTGGCGCCGCGAATGGCCTCCGGATCAGCCGGCGCCTCGAGGTCGACCGGAAGTCCCCGTTTGCCCCGGAGCGATTCAGCCGCCGCCAGGAACCACGCCCCAAACTCCATCTTGGCGAGAATCACGGCCACGGGCATGTCGCCGCGCGCCGCTCTTGCGCGCTCGAGCAGCACAGGCCCGTCGCTGGCCGGACAACCGCCGGGCCAATCGCAGTCAAGAATCACAACAATGCCACCACCGCCGCGAAGCTTTCGGCCGGCCAACGTGACGGCCCGCTCCAGCTCTCCCTCCTTCATGAGTTTCGATGCCGGAACACGAAGATGAAACACTTTGGGGTCGAGACCCGGATGAATCGTCTGCGCAATCCTGCGAATGAGAATGGGCACCGCTTCGCATTCGCCGTGGCCCTCGACAATGGCGCCGATGTGGACTTCCGTCATGGCTTGTGCTCGGACGTGTACTCGGCAAAGAGGTCAAGCTGATTGTTGGGCGCATTGCTCATCGCCGACTGATCCGGCTCGAGCTGATTCAGGCGAAGCAACTCGCCTGCCGTATAGAGACGTTCCTTGATCGATTTTCGTCCGGCCTCGTCCGGCGGGCCGATCCGAGTTTCGCCATTCCGGTTGACCACAGCGAGAATGTTCTCGTCGGCGACGTCCTTATCATCGAGCAAGTCGGGACTGTGGCTCGTCACCGCCACTTGGCTCGATCGGGAGGCAATCCGGAGTCCGTCGCGCAGGACACCGGCCGCATAGGGATGAACGGCGACCTCGGGCTCCTCGATGCCGACGAACGGCACCCTTCGGCCCCCGCCATTGGCTGTCTGAAAGAGGGCCGTCAGCACGCCGAGCGCCCGCAAGGTGCCGTCGGACATGTTCTCGGCCATGAAACGCCATGGGGCCGAGTTCGTGCCGACTCTCTGGCGGAACTCGAGTGTTTCTTTCTTGCCGACATGCTTCACGTCGACGCCTTGGATACCGGGAACCACCTTCGACAAGTGCTCGATCACACGCGCGCGCGCCTCGCCGCTTTCTCTACTCATCATGGCAAGGACGCCTGCCAGGTTGCTTCCATCACGCTTAAGCACGTCGCCCGGATCCGGAGGCTGGAGCTCGCGGATCGCGTCCGGATTCAGGTTGTAGAAGCCCATGTGGCTCAAGGCATCGTAGAGCGGACGAAAGTCGGCTAGGCCGGAGGCGGTCACAAGGTACAAGCGATCGCTGGACGCCGGTGGCGGTACCGCTATGCTCGAAGCCGTGACGATACCGCTCTCCACATTGTAGTACTTCTCATCGAGTGGAGCGGCCCCAACCACCCAGCACTTCTCTTGCTGGACCTCAAAGCCGCCGTTCTTTCGCGCGCCCACCCGGAACGCGTAGTAGCCGCTTGTTTCATTAGGAAGGTTCCATTCAAGGCGAACGCCGAAATGGGTGGGATGGCCCGAGGATCTGCGCCGCACTTCGTTGATACCGCCCCTTTCGCGTAGGGCGTGCTCGATCGACGTATTCAAGGATTCGGCAACCAGACGCAACGCGTCGAGGAAATTGCTCTTGCCTGCTCCGTTAGGACCGACCAGAAACGTCAACCGGCCGAGTTCGACGGAGCATTCCTTAATGCTCTTGTAGTTGCTGAGAACCACACGGCTGAGGAAAACCGGCCTTGCCATTGTCGCCTCCACACGCGCACCTCGACGAAGGCACGCCTCGCTTGGGCTGCCAATACGGCCTCCACTATAGCATGTGCGACGGGCGCCTCACACACCGTTTGGCAACGGCCGCGCTATGCTCGGCACATGGCGCGAACGCTCTCGATGAGGTAATCGAGGGCCTCGCGCGTCTGGCGCGGATTGATGGGTAGCGTGACGATGCGTTCGCCGAGCGCGTCGGCGACCGGAAACATGCCTTTGGCGTAACCTCGGTTCTTGAAGGCCGTCGTCCAGTGGAGCGGAATGTAGTGGGTGCCGACTTTGACGCCGCGCTGATGCAGGATGTCGTACACAAAGTCGTCGCGCGTCATGCCGAACGCGTCGGGATCGATCATGACGGGATAGAGGTGGAACACATGCTTGTTGCCCTCGGCAACCTGCGGCAACTTCAGGCCGGGCACGTCCTCGAGTCCGGCGGAGAGGTAGGCGGCGTTCTCAATACGCCGGCGGTTCAGGTCGTCCAGTTTCGCGAGTTGCACAAGGCCGACGGCGGCCTGGATGTCCGTCATGCGGAAGTTGTAGCCGCAGTCGTCGAAATCCTGGAACCAGAACCGCTTGCCCATGGGGAACTTCGTCTCGTCCAAGGCGCAGTACTTCGTGCTCGTGCCGTAGACGCGCGTGCAGTGCGAGCGGTACAGCGCAACGCGCTCGAAGATATCGGCATCGTTCGTCACCACCATGCCGCCTTCGCCCAAGGTCGACATGTTCTTCTGCTCGTGGAAACTGAAACAGCCGGTCGTGCCCATGGAGCCGGCCTTGCGCCCGTTGTACTCGCCGCCGACGGTGTGACAGGCGTCTTCGACCACGGCCAGGCCGTGTTTGGCGGCGATGGCAAGGATGGCATCCATATCGCAGCATTGGCCGTACATGTGCACCGGCGCAATGGCCTTCGTCTGCGGCGTGATCTTCTCCTCGATGCGCGCCGGATCGAGGTTGTATGTGTCGGGATCGATATCGACGAAATCGATCGCGGCGCCGAGGACGACCGCCGACGCGGCGGTGGCGATCCACGTCAACGGCGTAGTGATCACCCGATCGCCCGGCTGAATACCGATGCCTACCATGGACATGAACAGGGCGGCGGTGCCGTTCGAGACACAGCGCGCGTACTTCGTGCCGCAATACGCCGCAAAGGCCTCCTCGAAGGCCACGCAAGCGTCGCCGCTCGTGGGCGCGCCCTTGGCCAGCACATCGAGCATGGCCGCACGTTCGGCCTGTCCGTACTCGCTCCCGAACTTGATAAACAGATCGTGTCTGATCTCAGGACTCACGTTCTTGCTCCTTCTTCGTGCGCAACACCAAGTCGAGGCCGCCGGCCAGCGTCTGCATCGGCGTTTCGAGTAGGCGCTTGGCCTTGGCGTTGTCCAACGAGGCATCGTTCGGGCGCGGGGCGCGGCCCGGCATCGCGTTCGAATCCGTCGCTACCACGAGGTCTCGCGAGAATCCAAGCTTCTCGGCGATCTGGCACGCCATCTCATAGCGATTCACGCAGGTCGATCCGGCAAGATGAATCGTTCCGGCGAATTCGCCGGCGGCGATTTCGAGAAACGCGCGTCCGAGCGTGATCACATCGAGGGGCGTACGGATCTCATTGGACGGGAACTTCACCGACTCGCCCTTGCGCAACGCATCGAGCGTCTTCGCAAGAAACGAGTTGCCGGCGCCAAGGACGGGAAGACCCATCACAAGCGATAGCCGCGTCACAACGCCCTGCTCGACGCTCTCGCGCACGAGGTTCTCCGCCTTCACTTTGGTTTCGGCGTAGAAATTCACGGGCCTTGCCTCGTCCACCTCGGTGTACATGCCTTGTGTGCCGTCGAACACCGTGTCTGTCGAGCAGAAGATCATCTTGGTCTCATGCTCGGCGCAGAGGTCGGCGAGGGCGCGCGTTACGCCGACATTCACACGCTCCGCCTCGGCCCGGTTGTTCTGACAGTAGTCAATATCCGCGAGGGCCGCCGCGTGAACCACCACATCCGGGCGGATAGCCCGAAACGCTTCGTCCAGCGCGGCCGTATCGCACAAGTCGAACCGGCGGCACTCGAACCGATCGTGTCGTTCCGGTTTCTCGACGAGGGAGAGCGCGCGAACGTCCCACTCGCGGCTTCTGAGCGCCTGCCACACCACGCTTCCGGCGACAAAGCCGCCGTATCCCGTCACCATCAACTTCTTTGCCATAAGCCTCGCGTCTTCCCATATGCCATCGACCTCGAAACGGAACACGAGATACTACCATGAAAAGGTCCTCCAAGAAACACCCGTTTGACCCCAATTGTTGCGCACTGGCGCGCCGGCTGGTAGAGTGAGGGCATGACAGACGAGCTGAAACGTTTCCACTGGAACTTCTGTCCAGAATGCGGCGTGCCCCTGGTTCATCACAAGGACGACGGCCAGGATCGGCCATACTGCGAGCCGTGCGGCAGACACTACTACTTCAACCCGACGCCGGCGGCTTGCTGTTTTGTCACCCGCGGCGACGCCCTGCTCCTTGGCAAGCGCGGTATTCAGCCTCAGTACGGCCAGTGGGCCTTGCCGGGCGGATACATCGAACTGGGCGAAACGGCTGAGGCCGCCGCGCGCCGCGAGTTGGCCGAGGAGACCGGACTCCGCGCCTTGAGCACACGCTTCATTGGGGCAAGTTCCCAACAGAGTGTCGCGACCGGCGCCGTCATTGTGTTGGGCTACGCCGTGGACGAATGGGACGGCGAACTCCAGGCCGGCTCCGATGTAATCGAACTCCAGTTCTTCCCCTTCGAGGAACTGCCGCGCCTACCCTTCCGCGCTCATCGCGATCTCTACGCGATCTTCCAGGCGCTGCGGACCGGCGCGACGCCCCCCGTCACCGACGAGACGCAGCCGAATCCCTTGGCATTCGGCCCGTCCCTGAGCGAATATCATGAAGCCGACTGATGGCGCGGATCTCTCGCGTCGAACCGCGTGGATCGCCCTCGCGGTGCTATCCCTTGTGGCGTTTGGCCTGCGCACTTGTCGCCTGGACGACATCGCGGCCAATCTCGACGAATTCAACGTGCTCGGCTATCTCGGCGCGCGCGGTTTCCGTTCCTTCCTAACATTGGTCCGGTATCCGAATCCGGAAAGCGTTCCGCTCTATTTCATTCTGCTGTACCTTGCGAAGCACCTGCTCGGCCTCTCGCTGCTCGGCCTGCGCGTCGTGTCTGTAGTGATCAGTCTCACCGCCATTCCGCTCCTGTATGCTTTCACCGCGCGCGTGTACAGTCGCCGCGCCGGCCTCATTGCGGCACTCTTCCTGGCCTTGTCACCGGCCCAGCTCTGGCACGCGCAGACAACGCGGTTCTACGTGCTTGTTGTGCCACTCACGCTGCTGTCGGCCTATGCACTCCTTCGCGCCTCGTCCGGCGATTCGCGGCGCTGGTGGTTGGCGCACGTGGCGGCCAATGCCGCGTTGATGTGGACGCACGTCTTCTCGGTGTTCTTCATTGCGGCCGAGCTCCTCTTCATCGCGCGACACACGTGGCGACGTTGGCGCATTCCGCTCCTCTGGTGCATCGTCCACGCCGCCGTCGTGGTCTCGCCGGTGCCGTGGCTCATCGTGGCATGGGATCGCATTCCGGCGCCGGAAGAGAATCTCGAGCATCAGGTGCCGAGCCTAACCGAGTTCGTGGCTGACTTGCTGGCCGATGACGCGGTGCTCGCCAACCGCGATTTTGACATGGACTACGCGCCCGAATGGCCGCGATTCCCGAAACTGCGAGAGAAGGTACGCGACATCCACGCACCTTTCGACTTCGCGCTCATGGCCTGTTTCTTGGCAAGCGTCGTGTGGGCCGCAGTGCGGCAGATCCTGTCGCGCGGCAGCGGCTCTAGAAAAGGCGAAGACCTATTACTAATCTACGGCCTTGTGCCGGTTACCGAGCTGTTCGTGTTTTCGATTCTTTGGCGGCCGTGCATCGAGCCGCGATTCACGCTCTACAGCTCACTCGGCCTCTACGCTGTGGCGGGCGGCATGATCGCCGCAATCCGCTGGAAGGCCGTGGGGCGGCCGCTCGTGGCGGTGGTGGTCGCATTGTTGGGCTATCAGCTTGCCGTGATGATTCCGACGAGCGCGACGCGCACCGATTGGGTCGCGGCCGCCCGCCATATTAGGGCCAACGCGAAACCCAACGATTACGTCCTCTCGCGCGACATGCCGAACGTCCGCGCGACGCTCGATTGGTTTCGCTACCACATGGGCAAGACCGAGCTACGACTCTACACCTGCCACAGCCTACAGGCGCTCTGTCAGAACGCCGATGCGCTACTCGCCGACTCGACGGCCCTTGGTGAAGCCGCACCGGCGCCGGACGCGGTGTGGGCGGCCATCAACATCGAGTGGTGCGATTCGCCGTACGAGGAGGGATTCGAGCCTGCGCTCGAATCGAGAGGCCTGGCCTTCGAGTCGTGGACTTTCCCCGGCCAGCGCGATGTCTTTGTGTATCGAATCCGGCGAGCGCCCGAACGGACGGGTTCCGCAACTGCACCGCTCGATGTGCCGTCACGCGTCGACTACAACGCGTTCCTCGATGAACTCGAGCTCGGCCCCTTCCTGCCAAGCGGCCGCGAGGACGATGCGAAACGGTGCCTACGGCGCATGGCCGAAGGTTCGTTTCCCTGGTACTCGTTCCTGTGTCCGCTGGCCCTCGATGACGGGTGTCCGGAACTCGCCGAGGCGTTGGCACGAAAGGCCGTCGACCTGTGTCCGCAGTGGTGGCTCGCCCATGCGTGGCTGGCCACCGCGCTGGATCAGCTCGGCCGGGCCGATGAGGCACGAGATACCATGGCCCGCAGCCTTGAGATGGGACACATGTGGCGCGACGAGCACAGGCCGCTCATGCCGATTTGGGGTCTCGTCTACGTCCAACGCGACGATGAGGCGGCGCGTGCAGCACTACTCGAGTTGGATCCGGAACTGCAGTTCGCACATCAGTTCCTGCGCGAACGCCTTGGTCTTACGCCACCGGTAGGTCGAATCGCGCACGAACGCGGAATCGACTGATTCGGGCCTACTAGCGCGCTTCCCACGTCACGCCGCAGCCTTCGACGCGCAACGCCTCAGGCGCGCAGGTGATCGTGGCCTCGCCGGCCGGCGTTGTGACGACGGCTTGTCGCGTCTCCGCGTCGAACCGAGCGCTCACGCCTTCGCCGATCTCGATCAACGTGACGAATTGCATCGTGGCCGACTTCTCTCGAGTCTCGGCCCACAGGTGCCACTCGTCACGCTTGGCCGTATACCACTCGGCCGGCGGCGGCTCGGTCACGTCCGTCTGCGTCATCGACAAGCCCCGAGGCTCGAGGAAACGCACCGAGATCGCGCGGTCATTGGTTTCGAGTGTAACGAAATCTTCGTTGATCGTGAACGGCGCTCGAGCGTGGAGACACCACGTGTACGACGATGGATCATTGGCCTCGAGCACATCGTGAATCACCACCGCGTGCGGTTTGAGAAACACGATGCGACGCGTCCAGCGCTCGAGCGTGTCGTACGAGCCGCCGGCCTCGCCCACCACCAGATCGACCTGCGCCGACGTCTCGAAGGCGGTGATGCGCCCCGTCGAGGCCGGACTGTGTTTGGTCTGTCCTTCGCCATTGACGAGGATGGCGTTATCCGAGCGGCTGTCCCACATCCACTTCACGTGGTGCGGACTGCCGTGCACATCGCGCTCGCCGGAGCGCACCAGCGCCTCACGGCCGCCGATGTTCAGGAGAAACGCGTTGTTGGCATTGTACCCGTGGCTCTGCCGGCCGAAGGGACTACTCTTGAAATGGATCTGCACGTTCTCCTTGCCGTTCAGGAGGTTGCTGTTCAAGAACGCCAAGCCCGTGCCGTAGAACGCCTTTGACGTGGGCAGCGCCTCGGGAGACGCCGCATCGAGTCCGGCGGCATGCGCCGCGCAGATGAAACCGAAGTAGCCGCCCGGCAAGCCGCCGCCGTTCTCGTCGACGTACCACTGCCAATACGGATTTTTCGCCCCGACCGCGAGTTGCGCCACAAGCGGCGCCGCCCGCTTCGCCGTCATGTGCGACGCCAGATCGCCGAAACCGCCGGTTTCCGACCCCGGCGGCATGGCATACATCGGATAGTCGCCCACGTGGTGGTAGAACGGGCGCACGAACATGTCGATACCGAACGCGGCGTGGATCACCTGGCCCCACCACATGACGCGCGACGTGTAGCTGCTCCAATACGACACGCCCTCGTGCCAACCGCCATCCGCATCGCCCCACGCCGGATAGCACGTGAAGAAGACGGTCATGGCGTAGTCGAGCCACTCGCGTGCCTCGGGAATCTCGCCGTAGAACGTGATGGCCAGCTCGCCGAGGTAGTGCCAGCAACGATTGTTGTGGCTACCAAAGGGCCGCCAGAGGTGATGCGAGCGACGCAGGCAATGAAACGCCTGGGCGCCCCGCGCGCGCATCATTTCCGCAACGGCCGCGCGATCGGCCTCGCTGAATGCAGGATAGGCCCACGTGTAGGCGCGCGATGTCATGTACAGCGCCGGCATGGCGGCCTCGTCATTGTAGTCGTACTTCGTCGATCCTTCCGGATCCCATTTCGTCATGGCCATGACGAGATCGCGCGCTGCCTGTGCGTACTTATCCTCGCCGGAAACGCGATACACGAAAGCCAGAAGCGCCGCCCCGTCGGCGACGGCTACGACGCGCTCCCGATTGCCCCACCAAATGCTCTTCCATTCCTTGCTGAGCCGCTGGACGCCTTCCGGATAGAGTGGAGGCTCCGAAACGTCCGGCGCCTTCTCGAGCAGGGCGTCCGCCTGGGCACGCAATCCATTCCACCGCTCGGCCAAGGCGCCGCCCGCCAGTTCTCGAAACCGAGCGACATCCTCAGGCCGGAAGAACAAGCGCGGATGCTCGGCCGGCATCCGCGCCAGGAGATCGTCCGTCGTCGGACACGGAAACGCCACCGCCTCAGACGTCACGTCGAACGCGCGCGTTCGGCTCCAGGCCGTCCGATGGCCCTCGGCGTCCTGCGCCGAATAGCGCCAGTAGAGTCGGCCCTCCGGCAACGTGGTCGGCGGACAATGCGCGTTCCAGCGGATGGATTCGTTGTTATACACCACATCCTTGAAATCCGTATCGCGCGCGACCTGCAACGTATAGGATGCGGCATCGTCGCACGCACGCCATGTGAAACCGGGCGGATTCTGATCCGGCTTTGCCCCGTCATCCGGCCGGTAGCCCCATTCGCCGGAGATCGCCGGGGCCTCGTCCAGCTCGATGGCAGCGGCGATCACACACACCGCCAGCATGATCACAAACACCGCAGCAGAGAATCTCTTCATCACGTTTCTCCCCAACCTTGGCCGAGCTCGCATTGTAAAACCTCGGGTGCCGGCGCGCAAAAGCCGGCAATCTCCCGGGAGCGCCCTCGATGGGACACGATTGCCTCCTGACATAGGAGGAGCGCGGGGCGTCGCAGTCTCTGCTAACGCGCCCGCGCTCGACAAACCGAAACCGCTTGTTCTCCGATCTCCACTACTTGGCGGCACTGATCGTAAATGCCGAACTCATCGTGCGGAGATTCTTGTCATCGTACGATTGGAGACGCAAGCGATAGCCCAAACCGGGCGTCAACTCGGCCGGCACGATCCAGTTCCACGAGCCGTCGTTCGCCGTGCGCCGGATCAGCCAATTCAGAAACGCCCCGCCTTTGTGGAGCCCGAGGCGGACGTGATCGCCCACGGCGGGATCGTTGCTCTGCCAGGTAATCTCGACATTCGTACCGATGGTCAAATCATCCTGGTATTCGGGCGACGTGACGACCAGGGGCGCTACGGACAGCGAGAACGGCGCGTCGCTGAGATCGCGGATGCCGCTGTCGGTGTACGACTGAACACGAATGAAATAGACGTCGCCCGGCGCCAAATCCGTCGGGATCTTCCACCAGTACTGCCCATCGTTGTCCGTGCGGCGCACGATCCAGTCGACGAAGGTCGCGCCGTAGTGGAGTCCGATGCGTACCTCAGCGCCCGCCAGGCCGACGTTGCTGGTCCACTCGATGGTGTACACACCGTCCATCGTCCATGCCTCGCCGCCGTTCGGCGTGGTGACCGCGATATCGGGCTCGCTGGCCTGATACTCGTACGCACCCATATCACAACCGGCACCCACCGGCCGGGGCTGGCCGTCGAAATCCTCCACGGCGCAGTACACAGCGCCCCCGGCGTCGATGCATAGCGAGCCGGCCTGCAGCGCGAAGTCGCCTTCGGTTGCGTTCACGAATTGTGGCGGTTCGTTGATGTTTCCCGTGCCGGCCCAGCCTCCCTCGACATCCGCGTATTCGACCGTGCCTCCCGTCGAGTCCACATAGATCTCCTCGGGACCGTTATCCCAAAGGATGCTGTTCGCGATCATGGGATCGCTTCCTGTGCCCACGTAGACCGCGCCGCCCGCGCCGAACTCGTTCACCTCCGCATCGGCCACGTTCTCGACAAACGTGCAGTGCAAGAAGGAAGGAGAACTGGTCAGGCAGCAGACAGCCCCTCCGTCGCCATCGGCCTCATTGCCGTAGAATACGGAATTCAGCGCATCGAGCGCTGTCTTTCCAGCCGCCGTCTGAAACGCAATTGCGCCACCAGAACCGGCGGCCGTGTTGCCTTGAAACCAGCAACGCGATACGGTGGGGTGCGAGTTGTAGTTCGCGATCGCACCGCCCAATGCCGGAACCGCGTCGACGGTCTGGGCCTCGTTTTCCAGAAACGTCACGTTGGTCAGCGTAGGATTCGAGTTGACATTGTTGAAGATCGCGCCGCCGCCGCGCAGCCCCTCCGCCGCGCCCAGCGCGATGTTGGCCTCGAAAAGCGTATCCGTGATCGTCGGCGAAGAACCGGACTCGTTGAATATGCCGCCACCGGCCACCCGCGCGGAGTTGCCGGTGAAGTAGCAGTTCGCGATGGTTGGTGAGGCATCCCAATTGAACATACCGCCGCCGCGACTGTCGTGATAGCCTTCCGTCCCAAGGGCGTGGCCGTTAGTTACCATGAAACCGTCTAGCACGGCGTTGCTGCTGTAGCCCGCGATGACGTGGACGGCCCCGCCGCCGTCAATCACGGTAGGATTGTCGACCCAGTTGCGCTCGGCGATGTCCGTCATGCCGCTCGTGAAGCCGCCATACAGATACGCCCCACTCTTCAATATCAGCGAACCGTACGTTTCGGGACCGCCAAACGCGCCCTCGGTGCGGACTTCATCGTACTCCGCCGTAGCCACCCAGATCTCGTCGGGGCCGTTTGTGTTGGCATCATTGACGGCGGCTTGGAGCGACGTATAGGCGTTCGGCCAACTTGTTCCGTCGTTGAGTCCGACTGCGTTCTTGTCAACATAGATTCGGGCCACCGCCCAAGGGGCCCAGGCCAGCGCCGCCACCAGCCCTGCTGTCAGGAGTCGTCCGTTTCGCATCACCGTGACCTCCTTCCCCGGTTCCGTTCACCAATCTCACCACGACACTCCGGCATCACCTTGCATCATGCCTACGGACCTTGTCCGGCCCCTATTCTACCACGTGCGGCGCCGGAAGATGGCCCGCATCGCACCAATACGCAGGGCAATCGCATTAAAACCTAGCTCCCCGCCCTTGGCGTGTCACGTCACCCCCCTCGCACTTTGAGGCCGTCTCGCTTCCGGACTGTGTTCGCCCCTCGCCCCCCTCAACTCGCTCCAGATTGCG
>Ga0209097_10000954_pt1 | contig 25913 bp, 17 predicted proteins | sample AD_UKC052_MetaG_FD_184419 | JGI IMG/M metagenome (GOLD analysis project Ga0209097, IMG submission 184419) | Active sludge microbial communities of municipal wastewater-treating anaerobic digesters from USA - AD_UKC052_MetaG (SPAdes) (version 2) | ecosystem: Engineered > Bioreactor > Anaerobic >... | reverse complement strand
CGTGTTAAAAACACTTCTGGACAAATTGTGATGCAGAAAGATTCGGTGATGGCTGAATACATTTTCAACGGTTTAGCTCCTCAATCCTACACGCTTGAGACTTCTTACGATCAGTCGGAATACGCATCTACCTTAATCGATGTGCAAGGGTTTGAAGCTTTCGCCGATATTCATTTCAACAGCAGTGCACAATCAGCATCTATTGATCAAGCGATCATCGAGTTCGAAGCTAGTACATCCGTTGCAGCCGAATACACATGGAATTTTGGCGATGGAACAATCCTCGTTGGTGGTGCGCAAGTAGCTCATGCTTACATGCAAACAGGAATCTACACCGTTACCTTAATCATCAATAACGGCGGATGTACTTCTCAATATAGCAGCGAAATCTCTATCACCGAAGACGTGACAGGCATCACCGAGTTGGGACAAAAAGAACAAATCATCGCCTTCCCGAATCCTGCGAATGAGCAAATCAACATCCTACGAAGCGGTTCTGCTAAAGCTACTCTTGAGCTTAGCGACGTTACCGGAAAAATTGTATTGAGCTCTCTGCTTGTCGATAAAGTGAACACCATTAACACCACTCAACTCGCAACTGGTACTTACATGGCAACAATTCGCCAGAACGGTTCAGTAAAAACAGTTAAGGTTGTAGTTACTCACTAATCTGTTCTAAATAATCTTGAAAAGGCTGTCCCCAAAAAGGACAGCCTTTTTTTTCCTGAAATCAGTCAATATCCTGAACAAAATCAGCGTTCAAATTGTCTACTAGTATCATTAACGAATCGAAAGGAGGTGTGCATGTCTAATTATAGAATTTCGGCGCACATCCTTTGCACCGGTCTGTAATGCAAAACCGGTCGACAGACCAACAAGGTTTTAATCCTGACGTCGGCGGGATTTTTTGTTTTCTACAAGTTAAAAATCAGGAACCACTAAGTAGATTCATCCGCAACAAGCTAAATCTGCTACTTTTGCCGCAATGAATCTACGCTGGTCCATTTTGTTTCTACTTTTTTCTGCTCTGCATGCATCTGCACAGTTCGGGACAAGTAATACGAGCACTGGTTCCATGAAATCGGGTTTCGATTCTTCAGGTGTTAGTCGAGATACTTCTCGGGTTGAACTAGCTGGTTTGGAACTGAGCGAAACAGGAGTTAGGAAATTACAACGCATCACCTATTCGCTCGATCGATTTCAATTTTACCTTCCTGTTTATCAATCACAATACATTAACAGCACGATAGGAAATAACGGAACAGCAATTCAGAACCTAAATTTTCGTCCGACTTTTAATAGTGGATTTAACTGGGGATTTAATTCCTTTTCGGCTTTTACTTTAGATCTAAAGGACCTACAATTTTACGACGCCCAATCGCCTTATACCGAAGCAGCATACACGCAAGGAGGAAAACAAGAGGCATTTTTCAAAATACGTCATATCCAAAACGTTGGTAAATCATTCAACTTTGGTTTAGAATTCCAACGCGTGAATTCGGAAGGAACCTATTTACGCCAAACCGCAGCACATTCAGCCTTGCGTTTCAACTTTTGGTACCGACCTGGAAAAGAACGGTATCAAATTTTAGCTGGAATCAACTACCATAAAGGCGCATCATTCGAAAATGGTGGAATAACTGCTGAAGGCGATTCTACCTTTCTAACAAATACACAGTCGAACCGACAACTTTATGCCGTTAATCTGGTAAAAGCACGGAATAAAATTTTCAAAAACGGATTCTTGGTTCGACAAACCTATGATCTAGTTCAGGTAAAAAAAGATTCTTCAGGAACTGTTCTCAATCCAGCTATTCTACGCTTACAAAACACCTTTCAGTATACGTTGTATCGACATTCATACGACGATGAAAACCCGAATAATTCATACTATTCGACCATCCTTGATACGAACAGAACTTTTGTTGATTATTACAATCCTCAGTGGGAGAATGAAATAGCATTGTTAAAATTGAGTGCTTTAGAAGACTCTGCTCAACAAATGCACTGGGAAGCTAAGGCTTTTTTAAAGCAACAAGGAGCTCATGTGTGGATGGAAATTCCAGTAAATGGGATCAATAGCCGAATTAAAATCTTCAATCAAAGTGTTGGAGGAAAAATCAATTATCATTTCCGTCCAGCTTTCTCCGTTCAAGGTTCAACCGAATTGTTTTTTGCAGGATATAATCAGGGAGATATTAGTTTGTCTGGTTCCATTCATTTAAAACCAAGTAATAATTGGGGTTTTATAGCTGGAGTGGAAAGTTTTAGTCAAGAACCGGTATATCAACTTCGGAAATTCGATTCCAATTTTGGCTCTTGGGATAACAATTCGTTTAAGAAAATTAATCTATTACGTGTTTTTGGAACAATATCACTTGATCGCATTCATACAGACTTAAGTGTTAGCAATCAATTAATTAGCAATTGGGTTTTCATGGGCTTGAATGCTAATCCCGAACAAGCTAATTCAGTATTAAATGTCCTTAGGGCTGAGGTTTCGAATAAAATTCGGGTGCAAAAATGGTATCTGTATAGTCGGATATTAATTCAGCAGACCAATGGAAATTCGGTCTTGAGTTTACCACTGGTTCAATATCAAGAGAGCATTTTCAGAGAAGGAAAAATCCGTAAGACAACACCTTGGCGTATTGGTATCGATTTGATTGGATGCACCTCCTTTCAAGCCAATGCTTATCAGCCTCAGAGTGGTTTATTTTACTTGCAAAATCAAAAGAAGAACTCGGGATTGTTTCAAGCTAATTTTTACATAAGTGCTAAAATTCGTCGTGCTCGGATTTTTGCTATGCTCGAACATGCCAATTTCGGTATTGCGAATAATCAATCCTATGTAATTCCCTATTATCCGCTACCCGACCGCTTGATTAAAGTTGGTTTCAATTGGGTATTTTTCGATTAGAAGCAGGAAGATTTTTCAGTATTAGCTTACATTTGTACAAACTCGACACATGAGATCAATTCTTACTACTTTGATTATTTGCCTGACTAGCCTACAAGCTTTTTCTCAGGTACAGCCTGGCGGTATTGCTTTTTTATCGATGCAATGCGACGCTCCCGATGGATTTGCTATTGTTACTTTGCAAGATATTCCAGCTGGAACAACCATTAGTTTCACTGATAATGGATGGAGCGGATCGGCACTTTTCACAAACGAAAACACAGTAATCTGGACTGCTCCGGCAACAGATGTTCCAATTGGAACGGTTATCATCTTTCGGGAAGATACCATTTCTGGTGCAGGACATAACACTGAACTCATTACTGGACCAGGAACGGCAACAGGTGAATTAGCTGGTTTATCGGTTGATGGTGATCAGATTCTAGCTTACACCGGAACTAGCGCCAATCCAACATTCGTTGCTGCAATAAGTACAAATATGTTCTTAAGTACTTGCAACATAACTGGAAGTGGTAATTCAAATTATACCTGCCTACCTGATCCACTCGAAGAAGGGGTTAATGCATTAGCCATAACTGGCGACTCAACAAATTATGATAATACCTATTTGTATACTCCTGATATGAGTGGTTCTGCAGCTGATATTTTAGCTGTCATTATGGATCCAGAAAATTGGGAAGTAGGCGATCTACCTATTGATGCTGGTTTCGAAATGTGGCCTGCTTGGACGTTCAACTTTACAGTTCCTGATCCATCCGAAATTAGCTTCCAATCAGGATTCTTCAGTTTATCAGAAGGTGGTTCAGCTCAAATAATAAACTTGAGTATTAGTCCGGCTAGCTTTGGAACTCAAACAGTCACAATCGCACTTAGCGGTGTTGCTGGAGCAAGCGATTTAACGGCAACTCCAGCCATTGCTTCCAATTCAATCACCATTACCATTCCCAATGGTTCAACATCTGCCAGTTTTAATTTAGCTGCTTTGGGTGATGGCATCACCGAAGGAACCGAAACAGGTACATTAACAATCAGTACAATTAGTCCAGGTTTGTTTATTGGCGCAGGTAATACCTTGAATTACGAAATCACCGAACCAGAAGGTATTTCATTCGTGAGCTTTAGTTCAACTAGTCAAACAATCACCGAAGGTCAATCGGATATCACCATTCAATTAGATGTTCAACCAGCACCAAGTTCACAGCAAACGTTTAGTATTCAACTTACCGAACAAAGTAGCTTGAATTCTGCCGATTACACCACAAACCCAGCTGCTGCTTCCGGATTAATTTCTGTAACTGTTGATGCAGGAGTTTCAACTTACAGTTTCACTTTCCATGCAAATGATGATTCGGAAATTGAATCGCCTGAAACGCTTAGCCTTAGTCTTACTGGCTTTAGTAGCAACGTACAAGCTGGATTGAATGCGACTGCCGATATCACCATATTAGATAATGATGCAACTCCAGTTGTAAGTGATCTTTATATTAACGAAGTGATGGCTTCTAATACTGGAACAATCACAGACGAGAATGGTGAATTTGATGATTGGATTGAAATCTATAATGATGCTGCTACTCCAGCCGATTTAGCTGGTTTGTCTATCACCGACGATATTACTCAACCTACCAAATATGTCTTCCCTACCGGTTCTGCTTCAACAGTGATTGAAGCGGGTGGGTTTAAATTGATTTGGGCTGATAATACTACTGCACAAGGTCCTTTACATACTAATTTCACTTTAACTCCTGCTGGTGAATATGTTGGATTGTACGCTGCAACAGGTGAAGTAATTGACTCTTTATCATACGAACAACTTGGACCAGACGAATCATACGGTTACACAAGCGAAGTAGATGGTGAATTAGATATTTTCACCGATGGATTTACGACTCCCAATGCATCAAATACACTTGCTTCGGTTCCAACCGTTCAAGCTATTTCTTTAAATATTTTCCCCAATCCAGCTATCGAATTGGTACAGTTGAACTTCAATGCTTTTTCAACCAAAGCCGAACTTCATGTGTTTGATATTCGTGGAAATTTGGTCATTCACCAACTTGTGAATGAAGGTACATCTCAACTTTCTCTTTCAACTAATACACTTTCCTCAGGAACGTATTTAGTTCGTTTGGGAGCAGGAAAAAATCGTAGCTACCAAAAACTAATTGTGAAACACTAAGCAATCGTTTTGTAAGAAAGAGGCTGTTCTTAGGAGCAGCCTTTTTTTTTGGAAGTATCTCAAATAAGCATTTTCGGAACCCTCTTGCCATTTTGCCGTACATTTGGTATTTGAAACTGATCGAATACGCATGAGAAATCGTTTAAAGGCTTTCTGCATCTTCTTTAGTCTGATTTTAAGCAGCTTAGTTCACGCTCAGGTATTATCGCCAGGAGGAATCGCATTCATTGGATTTCAAGGTGATGCTCAAATGGCTTTTGCTTTGGTCAATACCGAAATCATTCCTCCTTTTACCCAAATTAGCTTTACTGACAATAAATGGACAGGTGCTCATTTGTTGAATAACGAGCAAACCGTTGTTTGGACTAGCCCCGATACAGCCTTACCTGTTGGAACCATTTTTCGATTACAGGATAATGGTTCTGGAATGACTGTTACAGGTCCAGGAACAGCTACTGGTCGAATTTGGTATTCCTTAGGACAAGGCGAACAAATTCTAGCCTATACTGGAACCGAAGCTCAACCTTCATTTATTGCAGGAATTAGCAACAATACATGGCGCCCAACATGCGATTCAATCCCCTATTTTGAATTTCGTACCTGTTTGCCTGCTCCTTTGGTAAACGGAGAAACTGCTCTAGCATTCATGGATGTAACTACTATCAATATTGATAATGGCTACTTATCCATCACTCCGTTAAATGTGACAGGTCCAGATATGTTGTCGATAATCTACAACATCAATTATTGGTTTCTCGACAATGCCGATATGGCACATGTAGGAGCTTGGCCGAATTGGAACTCAGGAAGTACTCAACCTTTTGCCTCTACCATAGAGTTTAGTGCGCCAAGTACAAGTATTACGGAAGGTGGTTCCTTAGCAACCATAACTTTGAATTTAAGTGCGCCTCAAATTTCACCTCAAACAGCGGTTATCAATATTCTAGAATTCCCTGGAATAACATCTGATGACTACAATACAAACCCAGCTGCCGTAAATGGTTCTATTACACTTGAAATTCCAGCAAATGCTAATTCTATTAGCTTTACTATGCAAGGATTAACCGATGGTATTGCCGAAACCAACGAAACGGTAACATTCACTATTGGAGCACTTTCTGGTGGATTAACTGTTGGTAATGAAGATGCTTTTGCAGTTACAATCATCAGTTCAGACCAAAACTTCTCCCGAATTAATTTCACTTCCGATACTTTACATATTACCGAAGGACAATCAGGTATTCCGGTATCGATGAATATTAGTCCAACAGCTTCTGCTTCCTATTTTGTTTTTGTAGGATCAACAAACGGAGCTGGCGTTTTCAACGATTACTTCACAACTCCGGCTAACAGTAACAACCAAATTTTGCTTCAAACCGAAGCTGGAAATCCTATGTTGGACTTTCTCGTTACGCCTTATAATGATAACCAAATTGAACCCGACGAATATGTTTCATTCACCATTATCCAAGTGTCAAACGGCTTGCAGATTGGTGATACCAGTTCAGTTACATTAGTCATTCACGATAACGATAACATTCCAACCTATACAGCTCCATTGTTGTATTTGAATGAGTTAAATGCTTTCAACACCGATTATCCCGATCAAAACGGACAATTAGATGATTGGATAGAGTTATATAATGCCGATACACAAACGGTAAGTATTGCTGGTTACTACATTACTGATTTGATAAGCAATCCTACGAAATTTCAGTTTCCACAAATAACAGCTCAAACTACCATGGAACCGGGAAGTTTCAAAGTGTTATGGGCTGATCAAAACACGATTCAAGGTCCTTTACACCTCAACTTTACTTTATCAGCAACAGGTGGTTTTGTAGGTTTATTTGCACCCGATGGTGAAACGCTAATTGATGGTGCTCAATATCCAGCAATGAGTGAAGGCAATTCCTATGGTCGTTATTTGGATGGCGCTGATAATTGGAAATTGTTGTTTTATGCTACACCCGGAGCGCCTAACTCGGATAGCATTCCTCCAGTTGGAATTTTATCAGGAATTGACTTCGAAAGTGGTATTTCATTATTCCCAAATCCTGCAAATCAGCAAGTAAATGTGGTTAAAACAGGAGAAGCCTTAACGGGTTCGATTAACCTGTATGTTATGGATTTGCAAGGAAGAAAAATCACGGCTCCAGTAAATAACTTGATTTTTGGTAAACGTTGGACGATAGATACATCAACATTACCAAGCGGTTCGTATATTTTGGTGATGCAAAGTAGAGATGGAATCCGAAATGCTCGATTCTCGAAAACCAATTAATTCGGAACATACAGTTGAAATCGGATTAACAATAAAATAAGACAAGGTTTTCGTATTTACATTACCTTTGTATTGTTCCGTTTTAACGCACATGAGGAATCAACCTCTGAGAATTTTCTGTTTGTGGATTTTGGTGTTTTTGAGCAGCTTAGCGCAAGCTCAAACAACTACTTCATGTTTTCGCATTGAGTCCATCTTAGTTGACGCCTGCGGTAGCGATGAAGGACAAAACGAAATGGTCCGTTTTCTTGTCGGTCCTAATGCCCTTAATACAGCCGATCTCAATGTAGCTTGGGCTACTTCTGGAAATAGCTGGGATGGTGTTTGTCAGAATGCTTCAACAAGCGCTAAAGTAGCTTCCATGAATGCTACTATCGAGCATTGTGGATTATTGAAAGAACCTACCGGTGGAGTATTGCCTGCTAACTCGAAAGTGATCCTGATCTCAGGAATCAACTTCAATCCTGCTTTAAATTCTTTTGCTGGTTTAGCGGATACGCTTTATGTGATTTTCCATTGTTCATCTGAGATTATTGGAAATTTTGCGAACGTTGGTTCAGGGATTCGGAATTTATCCATGACTTTTACTAGTCCATCTTCTTGTACTCAAACTGTTTCGTACGACCGATCTTTATTACTTGGTGGCGATGGAGCTTTAGCAGAATATACGCAAACGGGAGTTTGTTCGTACGGTAATAATGGTTGCACAGCTCCTTACATAGTACCTGATCCAAGTTGGACTCCACCCGCGCCCATGTGTTCGGGTGCTGCAACAATCGATTTAAATACTTTGGTAACTGGAACTCCGGGAGGATATTGGTCTGGTCCCGGTGTTACTGGACACAACTTTTCACCAGCAGGTTTGAGTGGTGATGTTGATATAACTTATACATTTTCACCTAATTGTGCTGATGCCGTTTCGGAAACGGAAACGATTTCAATTGTAAGTGGAGGCTCTGCAGCATGGACTCCTCAAACAGTTTGTAGCGGCGCTGGAACTGTCAATCTTAATACACTTCTAACTGGAACTTCAGGTGGCACCTGGTCTGGAACAGCTGTAACTGGAAATACATTCGACCCAGCTGGATTAAGTGGAAATATCTCGATCACTTATACGGTTGGAACAGGTACTTGTCAAGCTACCAGCACACAAAATATCAATGTAGTTGCAAGTGCTAATCCGGCTTGGGCATTTGCTCAATCGTCTGTTTGTGCTTCCGATCCAGCTATTAATCTCAATGCGTTAATCACAGGTACAACGGGTGGAACCTGGACAGGAAATGGAGTAACTGGATCTTCATTCTCACCAACAGGATTATCGGGAAATCAAACAATAACATACACAGTAGGTACTGGAGCGTGTGTTCAAACCAGCAATCAAACCATTAATGTAATTGCTAATTCGGATGCCTCTTGGACAGCTACTTCGATTTGCACTTCTACCTCAAGCCTCGATTTAAATACGCTAGTTACAGGTACGGCAGGTGGAACATGGTCTGGAACAGGAGTAACAGGAAATCTGTTTAATCCAGCTGGTTTAACAGGTCCACAAGCAATAACTTATACAGTTGGGGCAGTTGCTTGTTTATCAACGGCTACACATGATATCACAGTAATTACTCAACCTGTAGCTCCACTAATTAACGGTACAAATACTTTCTGTAGTGGAACTGCAATTACACCATTAACGGCAACACCTGCCGCTGGTTCAACAATAACTTGGTATAGCGATGCTGCTCTAACGACATCGGTTGGTACAGGAAATTCTTATACGCCTCCGGCAGCAACAGCTACATATTATGCAACTCAGGGAGTTACTGGTTGTCAATCTCCTGCTTCGAGTTTTTCTATTACCCTCAATCAATCGCCTCAACCACCCGTTTTACCTGCTCAAGTTCAATGGTGTGCAGGAACTCCTTTACCAATATTGACAGCCGTATCGACTGCACCAATTATAACTTGGTATTCCGATGCTGCACAAACAACACAAATAGGAACAGGCTTGACTTATCCTATCACATCAAGTTCAAATGCGTCCTATTTTGTAACAGCAGAGAACTTAGGTTGCGTGAGTGCTCCTGCATCAACCAACTTTATTGCTGAACCACTTATTACTGCTCAAATTTTAGGGAATTCACTTGTAAAAGCATGCTTACCTAAAGTCATCACCTTTCAATCCAACTCCCCAACTGGAAATAGTTGGTCAAATGGATCGAATCAATCCTCTATTTCAGTTGTTCAAGCAGGAGTTTACGTTTTAACACAACAGGGTTTCTGCAATACCTCAACCGACACGGTAACTTTAGTGGATATGTCGGTTAATGCGGCGTTTAATGTGGAGATAAATGAAACTGGTTTATTACCAATTGATGTGGTAGTAGTGCCTTTAGGAAATGAAGCGGATCATTGCACTTGGTTTTTGAATGGATTGGACTACGAATTAGCTGATAATAATACGTTTACGTTTACAGAAGAAGCTCAACAAACGATTACGCACATCTGTAATAATCAATTTGGATGTGCCGACACAGCAACACAAGTTGTGGTAATAGAACTAGAACCTGAATTATACGTTCCCAATAGTTTTACGCCTAATGGGGATAATATCAACGATGTTTTTAAGATTTCGGGTTATGAAATCACACAACTCAACATGCGTATTTATGATCGTTGGGGAGAAGAAATTTATGTGATAACAACACCCGATGGAAGTTGGGATGGCACAATGAGTTCAGGTAAACTTGTACCTGATGGCGTATATGTGTATCACCTCAACGCCCGAGATAAACACAGTAAACCGTATCATTTTCACGGTTCTGTTTTGTTGATTCGCTATAAATAATCCGAAAATAGATTCGCTTTTAGTTTGATGGCCAACAGCCGTCCTGAATCTTATTTACCTATAATTCAAGCTTTTAAATCAAATTCACTACCATAAACTTGCTAGGAAATTAAATGTTTGTACATTTGCTGTACATACATACATTTTCTAAATGAAGCGTATCGATTTCCTCAAGAAAGGCCTTTTGGGAGCAAGTGCCCTAGGGATTGCAGGTTTGATTCAGAGCGAGGAAAAAGTCGGTTCATTAGCAATTGAACAAGTTGGATTCAACCATCTACCGCTTGAAAAAAATAGGATTATGAATAATACGATTATACACCGAGCCACTACACGTGGTCATGCCGATCACGGATGGCTCAATACGCATCATACGTTTAGCTTCGCACAATACTACAATCCTGAGCGAATGAACTTTGGTGTGCTAAGGGTTTTGAATGATGATATTGTAGCTGAAGGAAAAGGTTTCGGAACGCATCCTCACGATAACATGGAAATTATTTCCATCCCGCTAGCGGGCGATTTGGAGCATAAAGATAGCATGGGAAATGTGCAGGTTATTCGCGAAAACGATGTCCAGGTGATGAGTGCAGGTAGCGGAATTACCCATTCGGAATACAATCGTAATTCCGATAAACAAGTTAATTTCCTTCAAATTTGGGTATTTCCTAATAAGCGAAATGTGAAGCCACGTTATGATCAGTTGAGCTTTCCAAAAGCTGATCGTCACAATCAATTACAACAAATTTTATCGCCCAATGCGGATGATGAGGGCGTTTGGATACATCAGGATGCTTGGTTTTACCTGGGCAGCTTTGATTCTACTTTTTCATCATCCTACGCATTAAAAAAACCAGGAAATGGAATCTATCTCTTTGTTTTAGAAGGAAGTATACAAATGGGTGATACTGTTCTAAATCGACGAGACGGAATGGGTGTTTGGGATACTCCATCTATCCAATTTCAATCCTTAGAAAAAACCGAAATTCTTGTCATGGAAGTTCCCATGCAACTTGCTTAATACTAACAAAAATCAAATTCGAAATGAGTACAACAAAATGGGTTTTAGATCCTACACATAGTGAATTGCAATTCAAAGTAAAACACTTAATGATTACAACGGTAACCGGACATTTCGGTGTATTGGAATCAGAAGTTACTACTGAGGACAATGATTTTTCAACTGCTAAAATTTCTTTCAAAGCAGCTGTTGATTCAATCAATACAGGAAATGAGCAACGAGATGGACATTTGAAATCGGATGATTTCTTTAGTACAGAAAAATATTCTCATTTGGTATTTGAATCTACCCAAATTGAGAAGAAGAACGAAGAGGAATTTACTATTCATGGTAACTTAACTATTCGTGAAGTGACTTTACCAATAAGCTTAAAAGCCGAATTGGGTGGAATTGCAAAAGATCCTTGGGGAAATCTAAAAGCTGGATTCACAGTAAGTGGTGTAATTAACCGTAAAGATTTTGGTCTTACTTGGAATGCAGTTACCGAAAGTGGAGGATTATTGGTTAGTGAAGACGTGCGTTTAGCTGCCGAAATCCAATACGTAAAAAGTTAATATCCAACCCAATAATGGCGCAATGTAGCAATACGTTGCGCTTTTTTATTGCTTATTTCTAAGCTGTATATTGCCGATATGAAAGTTACATTAGGAGCTCAGGATTGGTTCATAGTTGTACAAGATTCATTTTCAGCAATAGCTAATCCTAGTAAAGCCGTAGCTATGTCGGCTTATATGAAATATCAATTCAAGTATCTAGGCATTCAAAAACCATTGAGAGCAGAAGCTACTCGAAACCTTTTTAGCTTGTATGAAAAGCCTAGTTTAGAAGTGTTAGACGAATTAGTTCCTTTACTCTGGGAAAGTCAGTTTCGAGAATACCACTATTTCGCCATGGAATGCTTGTTTCATCAACGCAAACACTTTCGGTTAACTGATATCGATTTTTTAGAATCACTTATGCGTAAAAATTCTTGGTGGGATTCGATCGATTACTTAAGCCCCGTTTTAGCAGCCGCATATTTTAAGAAATATCCTTCCTACTTAATTCCAATCAGTAAAAGGTGGAATAAGGATAAAAACTTCTGGATTCAAAGAGCTAGTTTATTGGTTCAATTGAAATATAAAAAAGAGTCAAATTGGGAGCTTCAATTCGACTTGATTCAAAATTTAATGCATGAAAAAGAGTTTTTTATACGCAAAGCGATTGGTTGGTCGCTTCGAGAATTAGCAAAAACCGATGCAGAAGCCGTTCGTGACTTTGTGCTAAGTAACCCATTATCAGCACTTAGCAAAAAAGAGGCTTTAAAGCACATCTATTAAATTAATTGATTATCTGTATGTTAGAAACTCCCTTGCAGTAATTGTTTGAATTTCGCTGAGTTTGGATAGTTTTGTAACCGCCCAGAAAAAAGCATGCGTAGAATTTTCCTCCTATTTATATTATTTATCCCGGCATTGGCTCAGGCTCAGGTTCCCTCCAAACCTCAACCTGCATTTCGTGATACAATCAAGCCAAGAAAGGACACCATGCGAGTGGATACAACCGAATTCTGGCGTGATTCCTTATTCAAAGATCCCAAACAAAGGGTGTTAAAAGATGGTGCCGTTCTTCGTCCACCTCGTCCACCTCGAAAAATTAGAAAATTCAAGATTCGCTATTCCGATCGAATTCAGTATAATGTTTTATTGGATTGGCCAGTAACTGCATCTGCTGGTGTTCCTTCTGTTTTAACATTACAAAAACAACTTACCTCTTGGGAAGATTCATTACTTCCTATTCGTTGGAAAGGTGATACAACAGCCTCTCAACGTGCTTGGTCGGTAGTATATCGTTTTGGAAAAATATTCCTACTCGATGCTCCAATTGAATCGTTACTCCTTTCTGCTGAAGAAGATTTCTTTGGCTCGATGGGACGAAGTCGAGAATTTCAACTAAAAGGCATCAACTATACATTCGCGCCTCCTTATCCACTCGCATTGTGGAAACCTTCCGGTGGAATAAAATACGATCAAACAACGCTCGAAAATGAAGCCTCACGCATGCAACTGGCTCAACTATCGGGTGCTGCTCTCGATGCAGGATCAATGGCAAGTGATCAACTTTCACTTCGCTGGATGCAACGCAAATCAGTAAATTACCGAGAATCACTTCATTTGCTTAGAGCAAACCTTGCAGGATTAGGTTCGGTTATGTCGCTAAGTGATAACCCAGAATTTGGAAATACTGCTGCTGCAAATTGGTTGTATTACACCAATCGTCAATATGGTTTCTATTCGGAATATCGCTACAAAGCAGCTGATTTGAAACGTGATTATTTACTAGCAACTTTCACAAACCCGAATGTTTATACTGCATTATACAGTGTATTCTATAAGTATATGATTACGGGAGAAGATTCTATGGCAACTCCTGCCATAAAATTAGGTTATGGAAAGTATGTGCTTCCATGGGCACGTTTGGGCTTCACTCCATTTGGTCCAGAATGGATTCCTTCACTTACGCTAACCAATCACCGACAAATGCTTCAAGCATATGCTCGAATTGGAACAGGGAATTTCGCAGAATCGTATGGTGGTGGAATTAAATTATTCAACATCAAACGGAGCCAAAACTTCACCCTGAATGCGCATGTGAGTATTTGGAAACAACGTTATTTCTTCCAAGATTGGTTAACACAACAAGTTCAACCTATTAATTGGGGCGGAGCTGCTATTGTAAGTGGTAACTTATTGCTTACCAAATCGTGGAATCACCCAATGTCACTCGCTTTCCAAGCAGGCTATAAAACACGTGGTTATTTAGAAGGTGAAGTTTGGGAGGCATCTCCGGTAATTCGTGTTGGATTAAGCTTCGCCTTAGACCGTGACTATAGTCAGGATGATACCGTTCCGGAATATTTCACTCCGGTTAAAAAGAAAAAACTGACCAAATCACAAAAACGCAAAGCTGCAATTGCGAAAAAAAAGGTACAACGTAAATGAGCAAGCAGTATAACATATTTGGGCATTTGACTAGTAGGCTTTCTGGTATTGCAACTGCATTCCTCCTATTAGTATTGTTGAACTCTTGCAGAAAAGAAGAATTAGATCCAATTACGTATCCTTCTAAATCGGTCGACATTGCTGAGTTAGAAATCCGGACTTCAGATATGGGTAAAGCCTTTACCTTTTGGTCTGAGACATTAGGAATGCCAATCATTGATACGAATACTGTTAGTTTTACAGTTAAAATAGGCTCATCACGATTAACGTATCGCTTATCTAATACGACTCTTCCTCCAGTTAATCACTTTGCAATTTCTATCCCAGGAAATCAAATTGAAAAAGCTCTTGATTGGTTAAAAAACACCGATGGTAAATATGCTAATGGCCCTAAAAATCCAGTTGAAATTATTACCGATGAAATTACGGGAGCTGAAATAAGTTCGAATCCAATTTACAATTCTCATTCAATCTATATTAACGATGGAACGGGCAACATCATCGAATTGATAGCTCGTCATGATTTTGGCACCAATGTAACAGGTGATTTTAATCAAGATCAATTGTTGAAAATATCAGAAGTAGCAGTCGTTACAAAGAATATCACTAAATGTTTGGGTATCGTATCCGAAGAATTTGGCGTAGATGTTTTCCCAAATTCTACTTCGAGTTATAAACCCGTTGGTGGTGCAGATGGAATTATTCTTCTAATCATGCCCAATAAACCATGGAAACCAACAGAATCGATTCTATCTGAACCATTTGAAACGATAGTTACACTTCGTTATCCGGAAGATAAAACCATTTTGCTTCCTAATATGGTAACCTATTCAACGTTTACCATTAAAACCGAACCTTGATTATCTAGGAAGTAGGAATTTCAAAACAGCAGGGAAGCGCTTCTGCCAGTATAGCTCAGAATGAGCTGCGCCAGAATATACCTTTGTCACCCAATTCTTCTTAGAATATCCTTTCTCTTTCATTAGGGCATCTATTTCCTTTTGATAAGGTGCATATTGCTTATCTAAGGTTTCTGTTCCATGATCGAAGTAAACGCGATGTTCAGTAGAAGGTGGCAACTTCTTATTTAGATATGCTTTAATAGCTTTCGGTATTCGAGCATCATTCATTTTCAGACTTACCGGCCAATGAGTCGAAATACAAGCTGCCGAGCCAAAAACTTTCGGATACTCGCACATCGCATAAAGTGAAATCAATCCTCCCATACTCGATCCAGCAATACAAGTATTTTCACGTACACGAGAAGTGTAAAACGTATTGTCGATAAAAGGCTTCAACTCCTTGACAATGAATAATAAGTATGCATCTGAAATAGGTTCGCCTTGATATTCAGCCACAAGTTTTTGTTGAAGTGTAGCTGGAAGTGTTTTGAAAATCGATTGGGGATTGTATTCCAAAAAACGCTTATCGTTAGAGTGAATTCCAACAATGATGCATTGTGCTATTTTCTTGTCACGAAGCAAGGCTGATGCGGCTTCTCCAGCCTTCCAAGGTATGTTTCCATAGGCTGTTGTAGAATCGAAAAGATTCTGTCCGTCGTGCATATAAATAACCGAATACGGTCCCTTTTGCGGATAATCTTCAGGTACCCAAACATCAATATTTCGTGGTTCAACCTGATTAGATGGAAAATGAGGAAACCGCTGTATACGGCCATTTCCGGGGACTTTCTTTTGCGCCGAAAGTGTCATAGTACACAAACAAAAAACAATAGCTAAACGAATCATAAGGGATGAAATTCTCGCACAAATGAAGGGAAAATGAGCTTCAGAATTCAATAATTTTAGCTGAAACGGGAGATAATATCAACTCGTCACCAACCGTCATTTCTTGATCTTTCAAAACATCCCAGGCAATTTTTCGATCTCGAATAATAGAAGAAAATCGCTTGAGATTAATGGTTATTGGAGTATTCTCTTTGTTTAGCAATACCAAAACGGAATTGTTTCCTTTTTCGCGGGCATACACATATACCCCATTTTTGGGAGCAAAATGTACCATCGAGCCCGAATGAATCACTTCTGAAGCTTTACGCCATGATGTTAGACGAATGATAAATTGTTGTGCTTGAATTTGTTCTGTCGATAGTCCTTGATTAGTAAAAACATTCACCGAATCGCCTCGCCATCCGCCAGGGAAATCACTTCGAATTTCTCCATGATTGTTATGTTTTTCATTTTGCATGAGAATTTCGGTACCGTACATGATTTGAGGAATTCGCAGAGTAGTGAGTAAATACACCATTCCCAAACGAAATAATGCTGGATTCGCTCCAAGTTGAGAATAAAAACGATCCATATCATGGTTATCTCCAAATAGGACCAGCTTCTCAGGATGTGGATACAAGAAATCGTTGGCTAATGCCTCATACAGTAAAATCCAGCCTGAATTCCAGTTTTCGGGTTGTGTGAGTGCTTTGACCAATGCAGCTTGTAGCGGAAAATCCATCAACGAAGGCAATGCCGATTTACCCGGTTCGATTAGGTCTTTTGCTTGCCATTGAGCTACAATAGCAGGATTCTCCGACCACTCCTCTCCTACTATTGAAAAGTTAGGATATTCATCCATCAAGCGTTTCGACCACAAATTCATAAATGCCTTATCAGAGTAGGAATACGTATCCATTCGAATTCCGCCTAATCCGGCTGTTTCTACCCACCAAATACTGTTTTGTATGAGGTAGTTAGCTACATAAGAATTTCGTTGATTTAAATCGGGCATGGTAGGTACAAACCATCCGTCGGAAAATAAAGTACGATCGGCAGCTACAGCATGTGGATCTTGCAAAGTGCTTCGCATGTGATTGGTAAACTGAGCCGAATCGGGATAATTAATCCAATCCTTAAATGGTAAAGCTTTCATCCACCAATGTGAAGAACCACAATGATTCGCAACTTGATCGGCAATGATAGTCATACCGCGTAATTTAGCTTCCTGAACAAGTTTCAAGTAAAGCGTCAAATCACCATACCGTGAATCAATTTTGTAGTAATCTGTAATCGCATACCCATGATAGGAATGTTGAGGCATGTTATTCTCTACCAGCGGATTAATCCATAAAGATGTAATACCTAACTGTTGCAAATAACTGAGCGATTGAATGATACCTTGTATGTCGCCACCATGTCGCCCCGATGGATCATTCCGATTGAGTTTATCGGCCATATCAGGTTTCGAATCGTTGCTTGGATCGCCATTCACAAAACGATCGGGACAAATGAGGTAAATCACATCTTTCCCTGAAAATCCTTTTCGATTAGCTGAGCCTTCTTCCCTTTTTAGAAAACGATAGGTGTATTGATATTGTTTTTTCCCTTTGATTTGAGGATTGTAAAAGTTCAACTCACAATCGCCTGCTTGCATTTGATCCGAAACTTCGAAATCGAGAAACAAATAATCAGGATGATCTCCAGGATGAATTTCAAGCAAACGCAAACCTGGATAGTTGAATTGCACATCCATTTGAGCGACACGTGACGCTTTCACCAAAACCTGCAAAAACTGACTTTTCATTCCAATCCACCAATTTGCTGGCTCAACTCGTTCTGGAGTGTTAACTGCCAAAGATGAATGAACAATCAACAACAATATTGGAATGAGGACTCGACGCAGAAACATAGTTGGGATTTGAAGCTAATGTACTGATTCGAATTCAGGAGAAATAAAAAAGGGCTGAATGTATCAACCCTAGATTTGCATTGAAAATCTCTATTCGATTTATTGACGGATGAATCGAGAAGTCGAAATTCCTTGCTTTGTTTGGACTTGAACCCAATAAACACCCGGAGCAAAATCTATCAGGTTTATTGTTTGTCGGGAATTACCATTTGTTGTTTGTTGCTGGATAAGCTTCCCACTGAAATCAAAAAATCGGATGTGAGCTGATGATGCAGGAAGTTCTAGTGTAAGTTCTGTTTGTGCTGGATTGGGATACAAAATGAAGTCGGAAGATTGAACTGTATTGAATCCGGATGAGTTTAATTCAAAAGCTAATTCATCCACATATAAATAGCTGTTAGCTACTGGGTTTTCACCACTTGAAGCAAGTGCAATCAAACAACTATCGGGTGTTTCGTTGCTTAGGTATACAATTGGCAAACTAAACGAAGCCCAACTCATTTCCATACCTGTAAGAGGATGAAAAATCCCGCCCACAGTATCGCGTTGAGTAGTTAAACTATTCCATTTCGTGAGGTATACTGCAACAATTCCCATATCAGCACCAAAACCCATATACTGCCATTTTCCCGTCAAACTGATGGGACGTTCGGAATAGGGAAATCCTGCATCAGTCGACATGTCGGTCGTATTTAAATTACCACTAACGGCAATTCCATTTATCACACCAACACCAGGAATATTTTTGGTGGTCAGTTTCAGAAATGCTGCACCAGCAGAGCCTGGAGAGCCTTTCGTACAGGTGTAAACACTGAATTCGGAAGTTAAAACGTTGAGATTGCCCCAAGAATCTGGAACATTATAAGCATTTGGAGCGCTCCAATTTTCGAAACCACCATTTGGAATAGATTGGGCTGAAAGGAAAATGGGGCTAAAAAGGATACTTAGAAATAAAAAGTAAGTTGTTTTCATAAAGCAACGTTTGATGAAAAAATATGAATCAATCAATTGCAAAACCTCTTTAATTTTGAATGCTAATTGATCATCTTGAGAAAACTAAATTACTCAGAATTATAATTCTGTTGTTTTCCTATTTATTTCATATTGATCACAAATGCATTAAATGAAATGATAAAAAAAAACTAAATTTCCCTATCATTTCCTACCCATGAAAAAGCTCCTCTTTCTCCTAGCCATACTCGCTTCGACTTTTTCTTCCAAAAGCGAAACCGTTATCCAATGTATGAATCGTGTGAATCACGAAGTGTTGAAGCAACTGGATTTACCAGCTTCTTGGTCGGTTGAAACTGTTCAAACAGCCAACTTTAACGAAGCAATTCAGTTGCATCTTTCGCATGTAATTCAGGTATTAAGTGCTCGAAATATCTCAACACTTACTACTACGCAAAAAGCAAATCGTAAGCATTTATTAAATGTTTTAGCGATATATGGTCAAGCAGGTAAATTTCCAATCAACGAACATGCTCCCTATCAAACACCTGTGTTTATTGATCATTACAATACACATTGTGCTGTAGGTTATCTCATGGAACAAAGCGGAGCCGAAACTCTCGCTCAAGAAATATGTCGCAAACAAAATCTCGCTTATGTGCGCGAAATTCAAGTTAAAGGCGTGGCCGAATGGGCTTCTCTTAACGGATTTACAGTTGATGAATTAGCTTGGATTCAACCTGGTTATCCTCCAACTACAACCGTTACTCCTTTGATGGGAGGAACGAATAATGATGTTTTTGATATCATCAATTTGAACGGTGAACTTATTGCTGCAGGAGCATTTACACAAGCCGATAATCAACCTGCAGCTCATATCGCCTCCTACATTTCGGGGTTTGCAGGTTGGTTTTGGATGGAAACATCTGGCGGAACAAACGGCCCAGTTTACGCCCTCGACACAATTAATCATCAACTAATTGCAGCTGGGAACTTTACTCAAGCTGGTAGTCAAACGGTTGCTAACGTGACACAAATGGTAGATGGCTTCTGGATGCCAATGGGATCTGCCATCAACGGTACTGTCTACGATCTTGAATGGCATGAAGGAACTTTATATGCAGCAGGTGAATTTACTTTGCCTGGCGGAAGTAATCTGGCTATATGGAATGGTAGCGAATGGGAAGCATTAAGTTTTAGTCCGAATGGTCCTGTTCGTTGCCTTAAAACAACCGCTGATGGATTGATTTACGGTGGAGATTTTACGCAATCAGGCTCTGTTACTACCAATCACATCGGGAAAATATTTAGCGGAATGCCTGAAGCTATTGGAAATGGTATTGCTACTATCGTTTACGATGTAGAAAATTGGAATAATAAACCTATTGCTGCCGGAGCTTTTAAAGAAAACGGACAAGTATATGGTATGATGCAATTCAACTCCGGTAATTGGCAGTCATTAACTGGCATGAACGAAATTGCCCAACTCGATACTACTGGCGTGATCTATTCCCTTAAACTCATGTCGAATGTATTATACGTTGGTGGCGAATTTGATCAATATGATTTAATGACTTTTGGCAGAAGCCTAATGAAATGGAGTAGTCCAGATGAATTTCCAACTCCAATTGCCGTGTTTGATGGTACCGTTTATTGCCTTTATGCAAATCAAGATATTCTATACGTAGGTGGCTCATTCACCCATCATTTAGGAACCGAAATCAATCATATCGCACAATTAGTAGATTTAGTTGGAATTGAACCTATTACTGGAAAATCAGGTCAAATTTCAGCTTACCCTGTCCCTTCAGGTGAAGATGTGAATCTGCAAAATGCCGGTTCTGATATGCACATGAAACTCTACTCCATTCAAGGTAAACTCATTCAAGAATTTCAACTTAAAAAAACTGAAACCATACATTTACCTGCAGCTGGCGTGTATATTTTACAAGCCGATAATGGTGAACTGTTACGTCTAGTTAGACAATAAATGAAGTCTGCCTCTTGATTGAATTAAGATTGCTTGAAATTGTACGAATTGAACTAGAAACTCCATCTACTAAGAGTATCTATCTCAAACCAATTGATGGTAAACCGTTGCATTTTATAGCCGGACAATTCCTCAGTCTTGTTTTCGAATCAGGCGAGCATGCTTTCCGTCGTTCCTATTCAATTTCTTCTCTGCCAGGTGATGAATGGATTCGAATTACTGTAAAGCGCATAAGCAACGGAAATGCTTCCCGACAAATTTTCGATCACTGGCAGATTGGTCAACATGTGCAAACACTTGAACCATACGGACGTTTCGTTTTACCCGAAATAACGCAAGCTCAGGATTTCTTTTTTATTGCTGCCGGAAGCGGAATTACTCCCATTATTAGCTTAATAAGAGAAGCACTTTTGAGATTTCCACACGTGAAGATTCACCTGTTGTATAGCAATCGCTCTCGATCGGAATGTATCTTTTTGAATGAACTACAAAAACTTCAAGAATATCAACCTCAACGATTACAAATTCACTGGTTCTTCAGCGATGCGCAAGCAATTTCTCAAGCACGTTTGCAAAGCGATTGGTTGAATAATTACTTGAAAAAAACGAGTCAATCTGAGAGTCATGTTTTTACCTGTGGCCCCGAGAGTTTTATGTATCTCGCCGAAGTGGTCTCCTTAAGCGAAGGAATACCGATACAACATTTTCATCAAGAGCTATTTTATCAAGAGGAAGAACCAGAAATTCGAAACTGGGGAACAAGCCAATATGGAGTATCTCTTACTTATAAAAACAAACGCTACGACTGGCAAATTCCTGCCAATCAAACCATACTATCGTTTGCCAAAGAACAGCAAGTGGAATTACCTTGGTCGTGTGAAGCAGGACGATGTAGCACCTGCATGGCTACTTGTATTTCGGGAACAGTAGAAATGACTCGAAATGAAGTCCTAACTGATAGCGATTTAGCAGCAGGAAAAGTATTGCTATGCACGGCACATCCGCAAAGCGACCACATTGTGCTGAAAGTTCCGAGTTACACGAATTAATCTGGAAGAAATACTCCAAGATTTCGTTAATACGACACTTCCAATTTTCTCATAAAGCCTTAACCTAGACTTGACTTTAGAGTTAATTCCCAAGCTCATCTTTGCTATGTAGATGGGATTTCGGATCGGAGACATTCCAATTTAACCGAAAGGATTTGTTTCCGATACGAAGCCTGAATTAAAGTAGTTTATCATTCATGTTAAGTTTCGTTTAGTTTGTGAATCAAGCAGTCTTATAAGGCTGCTTTTTTTATGGACTTAACTGAATATCTTGCAGCATGAAGATTACAACCTGGAGTTTGTTTGTTTTATTTCTTTTTGGGTTCGAAGGAATATCGCATGCTCAAAAAACTCCCTCGCTCCTCAAGCAAGCCGATTCTCTTATTCAACTTGGAAACTATGCACAAGCTATTCCGCTTTTTACTCAATTGATTCAACTTGAACCTAAGAATGAAAAAGCCTTTAGTGGTAGAGGTTTAGCGAATATCAAATTGGGGAATTTAGCTGCTGGAAAATCAGATTTCCAACAAGCAATTGTCCTCAATCCTGCTTGTAGTAATTGCTATTTAACCTTAGCACAACTTGCTGCCCAATCGAGTAATCTGAAAGAAACCGAAACGCTTATCAACAAAGCTATTCAGATAGATCCCAAAAATGAAAATGCTTTTTTAATGCGAGCTGAATTAAGGGAAGCACAAAAAGATTATGCAGGTTCTTTACGCGATTTCGATCAGGCAATTGTACTCAAACCGAATATTCCTGAATCATATATCGAACGTGCCGGATTGAACGAACGCTCGGGTTACGAAGCACTTGCTAAAGCCGATTATGCACTTGCAATTGAAAAAGCTCCTAAACAAGCTAGTGTGTATTTCTCTCGAGCTAACTTTTTCATCAAACAAACGCAATGGAAACGTGCCTTGGATGATTTGGATATGGCTATTTCACTCGATAGTACACAAGCCGAATATCATTCATACCGCGGTAGTGTGTTGTATTATTTGGATGAATTCAATCCTTCCATAATAGCTTATTCTCGTTCAATTCAGTTGGATCCTACTAATTATCGAACATTCATTTATAGGGGAATGAGTTGGCATAAACTCGAAAACATGGATTCGTGTTGCTTTGATTCACAGCAAGCGATGAAATTAATTCCCTCCACCGATACAGCCGAAATCCTCAAGCTTCAAACACAAATAAACGATCTATGTAATCAAAACCAGAGTAGCTTTTTCTATCAACGTGGAATAGCCACTTATAATCTTGGGAAGTTTGAAGATGCAATCCAGTTTTACAATCGAGGTCTAGAGAAATTTCCAACAAGTGGTAAACTTATCTCCTTCCGCGGAAACGCCTATAAAGCCCAAGGAAATAATGAACTAGCATTAAAAGATTACCTACATGTTTGTACCCTGAAAAAAGAATTCCAAAACGAAATCAAGGAAGATCCGATGTATGTGAATAATCCTTCCTTTAGTCAAATCTACTACATCGGTTCGATTGCTACTTTGTATGAATCGATTGCTGAATGTTATTCTGAAATGGGACAATACGACCAAGCTCTTACCTATGCCGATAGTGCTGTTAATACTGTAGTTTCATGGAGTAAGAATGAAAATCTAAAATCGGTTTATGTTACCTGTTTAACTATACGAGGTGCATTGTACAACGAAAAAGAAGAACTCGTAAAAGCAAAATCCGATTTAGTTATGGCTTGCACAATAAGTAGCAACAACCCACTACCGCATATTAATCTGGCTATTACCTATATCAAAGAGGCTTTTCAGAAAAATAATAAGGTAAAAACAATTCAAATTAATTTGGGGAATTTACGAGGTGCCGGACAATTGAATCTACCTGCTCAAACCAATAAAAACGCACAACTCGACATCCTTCAAAAAGCATTACAAGAAAGTAATCTGGCAATCAATCTGAATCCTCAATTAGCATTTGCCTACCTCGTTCGTGCTCACATTAAAAACATTTTACAAGAATCGGATGTGTGTTTGGATGCACTTATGGCTGAACAATACGGTATTCCTGATGTTCCAGCTCAATTAGGAATTTCGTGTCCGAATAATACTCCCATTAAACATTAGACTATTTATTTAGTCTCTAGCACCATGAAAAAACTCCTGCCTTTACTCCTATTTTGGCTTCTTGCTAATAATTTAGAAGCTCAAAACATGTATTTCCCTCCATTAACAGGAACTACGTGGCAAACAATTACCCCAGCCGAATTAGGTTGGTGTGAAGATTCGATTCCAGCCTTAATCGACTATGTAGGTGAAAATAACTCCAAAGCATTCTTACTGTTGAAAGATGGTAAAATGGTTATCGAAAACTACTATGGAACTTTTACACGAGATAGCCTGTGGTATTGGGCTTCTGCTGGAAAATCGCTCACAGGATTTATGGTTGGGATGGCTCAGGAACAAGGATTACTCAACATCAATAATCCTAGTAGCAATTACCTCGGCACCGGCTGGACGAACGAAACTCCCCAGCAAGAATCACAAATTACCGTTCGCAACCAATTAACCATGACAAGTGGTTTAGATGATGGCGTTAATAGTCCCGATTGTACGATTGATACATGCCTTATTTATAAAGCTGATGCGGGCACTCGTTGGGCTTATCATAATGCACCTTATACCTTGCTAGATGGAGTAATGGAAGGTGCCACGGGCAATACCGTAAATCAATTTTACAGCAATAATGTTCGCAATCGATTAGGAATGGGTTTTAGCGCCTACATACAAACGGGCGAAAATAACGTGATGTACAGCACTGCTCGGGCTTTTGCGCGTTTTGGCTTGATGATTTTAAATCGCGGTGTGTGGAATCAAGATACGTTGATGCACGACATGTCCTATTTCGACGCCATGACGAATACTTCGCAAAACCTCAACTTATCGTATGGGTATTTGTGGTGGTTGAATGGTAAAGCTTCCTTCATGCTGCCGGGTTCGCAATTAGTCATTCCAGGTTCGCTCATGCCGAATGCGCCAGATGATATGTTTTCAGCATTGGGGAAAAATTGTCAGTATTTGAATGTGGTACCATCAAAAGGAATTGTTTTAGTTCGGATGGGAAATGACCCAAATGGTTTGGGAGGTTTAGTACCAACAGTTCTTGACAATGAAATTTGGCGTCGCTTGAATTTAATTATGTGTGATATTCCAACTTCCATTAATCCATCGGAGAAAGAACTGAGTTTTAAAGTTTTTCCCAATCCAACGAGCGATCGAATTCAAGTACAAACATCCGATTTGTCGAATGTCGAACTGCTCGAATTAGTCGATTTACAAGGTCGCATCTTAACAAAATCCAACACAAACGAACTTTCCGTTTTGGATGTTAGTACGGGAAGTTATTTCTTACGAATTACAGGACATAAGGGCATTTCGGTAATGAAAATACAAGTGAATAGATGAGTTCATATCGATTTTCCATTGAAACAGATCGCTTGCTTCTTCGCGAAATGAGAGAAGAAGATGCCTTAGCTTTTTATCAGTTGAATGCTGATCCAGAAGTGCTCAAATACACGGGCGATGATTCTTTTGAAGATGTTGAACAAGCACGAGAATTCCTACAAAACTATCCTCAAATCTCCTATTTGAAAGATGGATATGGTAGATGGACTTGTGTGTTAAAATCGAGTAACGAAATTATTGGATGGTGCGGATTACGCAAGCAAGACACAGGTGAAACTGATTTAGGTTATCGATTTCATCAGCGTTTTTGGGGACAAGGATTTGCCACCGAATCATCCATCAAAAGTTTGCAGATTGGGTTTAATGAATTAGGATTAGATCGCATTATTGCTCGTGCAGCAGATGAGAACTTAGCTTCGATTCGGGTAATCCAGAAAATGGGTATGCGCTTTTTAAAGAATGAAGAGCTACACGGACAAGCCAGCAGTATTTACGAATTGTTCAAGTATGATTGGAAATTGAAATACAGAGGTTGATTTTGATTCGTATTGAAAAAATATATCTTTGAAAAAAACCCATACCCATGATACACATCAACTTTCCTGTACTCCTTATTGCTG
>Ga0209097_10000946_pt1 | contig 26045 bp, 21 predicted proteins | sample AD_UKC052_MetaG_FD_184419 | JGI IMG/M metagenome (GOLD analysis project Ga0209097, IMG submission 184419) | Active sludge microbial communities of municipal wastewater-treating anaerobic digesters from USA - AD_UKC052_MetaG (SPAdes) (version 2) | ecosystem: Engineered > Bioreactor > Anaerobic >... | reverse complement strand
ACCATTCGAATTGCAACAGGGCGGCGTAACGCTCACCTTGACCAGCACCGGCAATGGCAACTGCCTGGCCGTGAATGATCAGGTGACGATCAACGTGACACCTGCACCTGTTGTGAACGCTGGAGCCGACATCACCGCTTGCTCCAACGAATTGGACGTGCCGCTGAACGGAACCGTGAGCGCTGGTGAGACAACGGGCGAATGGAGCACTTCGGGTACGGGCACCTTCTTCCCGAACGCGAACATCCTGAACGCGACCTACATCGCCAGCACCCTCGATTCGCTGAACGGCAGTGTCAACCTCACATTGACCTCCACCAACAACGGTCTGTGCACGGGTGTAAGTGATGTGCTGACGCTGACCATCCTGCCGAACGCGATCGCGAATGCAGGTGTGGACCAAGTGGTGTGTGCTTCGGAAACGAGCATTGCGCTCAATGGCACCATCACCGGTAACGCCACGCAAGGCACCTGGACCACCAACGGTGCAGGCAGCTTCGCACCGAATGCCGATGCCGCCAATGCGGTATACACCATCGCGCCGAGCGATGCGCTGAATGGCACGGTCACTTTCACCTGGAGCGTGAATAGTTGTGACAACGCGATGGATCAGATGACATTGACCATCGTACCGGAGTCGCAAGCCAATGCAGGCAACGACCTGGTTGTGTGTGTGGATGACCTGGATGTGCTGATCAACGGTAGCGTGAGCGGTGCGTCCACCACGGGTTTTTGGAGCACGTTGGGAACCGGAACGTTCCAGAATGCTACGAGCGCTTTGGCGAACATCTACAACGCCAGCGTGCAGGATTCCTTGGCCACCGGCGTGGACCTGATCCTCACCGCCACTGGCACAAGTGTTTGCCCAGCAGCAGTGGACACGCTCCACATCGACATCCTACCCTTCGGTACGGTGAACGCTGGTGCCGACCTGAGCTACTGCTCGAACAATGCAGTAGTGCAGCTGAACGGTTCACTGGTTGGTGATGCCACGGATATCCAGTGGAGCACCTCTGGCACGGGCCAGTTCTTCCCGAACAATGCGGTGCTCACCCCGACATATATCCCGAGTGCTACGGACGCCATCCTCGGCAACATCACACTCACTCTGAGCGCACTGAACAGCTGCAACGCCGCCACCGACGCACTGGTGCTGGAACTCACGCCAGCACCTTTAGTGAACGCTGGTGCTGATCAGACCTACTGCAACCAAGCGAGCAGCTTCGACCTGAACGGGACGATCAGCGGCATCACCAGCACGGGTATTTGGAGCACCACTAGTACGGGCACCATCGCCAACGCTGGTGCGCTCAACACCACCTACACTGCAAGTGCTGCTGACATCGCTGCCGGTGAGATCACCTTCACGCTGACCTCGCTGAACAACGCGAACTGCAATGCGGTGACCGATCAGATGACGATCTACCTCACCGACGGTCTCGCCGCGAACGCTGGTCCTGACCAGAGCGTGTGTGTGCTCGGCACCTTCGCACAACTGCAAGGGCAGATCATCAACGGTGCGCCTTCGGGTCTGTGGTCCGCTACGGGTACGGGTTCCTTCGTACCGGGTCCGGATGTGCTGAACGCGCAGTACCACTTCTCTGCGGCCGACGTGGCCAACGGTAGCGTAGTGCTCACCCTGCTCAGCACCAACACGGGTACATGCCCCCCGGTGCAGGATCAACTGGTGCTCACCTTCGGCAATACCAGCTTCGCTTCCGCTGGCGATGACCAAGTGGTGTGCGCGAACTCTCCGCTTGTGCAGCTCAACGCAAACTTCAGCGGCGGCGCCCAAGGTGTGCAGTGGAGCAGCAACGGCAGCGGATTCTTCAGCAACACCACGGCTGCGAACGCGAGCTACACCTTGAGCGCTGCGGACGTTGCGAACGGCGGTGTGCAGCTGACGGTGACCACCATCACCAACGGCTCTTGTGCTGCGGTGAGCGATGTGATGACCGTGGGTGTACAAGCCATTCCGCAGATCAATGCGGGTGCCGACATCGTGGCCTGCACGGCCGAAGCGGTACAATTGATCGCCAACGCGGTGAACGCACCTTCAGGCACCTGGACCACCTCTGGTACCGGTTCCTTCCTGAATGCTGATGCGCTGACCACACTGTACACACCGAGCGCAGCGGATAGCACGGCGGGTAGCATCACCCTTACCGTGACCACCACGGGCGTGGATCCCTGCAGCGCAGTAAGCGATCAACTGGTGATCACCTTCGGCGGCGGTCTTGCGGCTGAAGCTGGAGCGGATATGATCGCCTGCAGCACCGATCCGAACGTTGCGCTGAGCGGTGCGGTGGCTGGTACCACCACAGGCATCTGGAGCACCACAGGTACCGGTTCCTTCATGCCCGCTGCAACAGCGCTGAACGCCACCTACATCCCGGGTCCTGCGGACTTCGTGATCGGCGACGTGTCACTGATCCTCTCCACCACGGACAACCAAGGCTGTGCAGCCGGTCGTGATACAGTTGTGGTGAGCTACCATGTGCCACCGACCATTGATGCGGGTGCAAGTGTGCTCCTCTGCGATGGTCTGGAAGACGTACAACTCAATGGCGCTGCGCAGAATGCAGGCGGCGTGCAGTGGTTCACCACGGGCACGGGAAGCTTCAGTCCAGCGGCCGATGTAGCCAATGCGGTGTACACGCCAACGGCCAACGATAGCATCGTAGGCGGTGTTTACCTGATCCTCACCGGCTTCGGCACCGGCACCTGCGGCAACACCAGTGATTCGCTCTTTGTGGACATCGGCCCAACGCGCATCGCGAATGCGGGCAATGACCAGACGATCTGCGCCGATGGTGATCCGATCCAGCTGAACGGAGCCATCACGGGTGTGACCGGTGGAGTGTGGAGCACCACGGGTACGGGTACCTTCCTGCCGGACAACAGCACCTTGGGCGCGGCCTATGTGCCCAGTGCGACTGATCTGGTCTTCGGTGAACTCGAGTTCATCCTGACCACCACAGGTAACCTCGGCTGCCCTGCTGACACGGATACGGTGACGGTCGCCCTGCAACAAGAGCCAACGGCGAATGCTGGTCAGGACATCAACGTTTGCGATGCATCGGAAGCAGTTCAACTCGGCGGTTCTTCAACCGGTACAGCAGGTGTGTTGTGGTCCTCCAACGGATCGGGTGTCTTCCTGCCTAGCAACATGGACCTCGATGCGAGCTACCAACCGGGAGCTACGGACGAGCAACTCGGAACCGTTCGCATGATCCTCACCACCACGGGCAACGGTGTGTGTGCTGCGGCGAGCGACACGTTGTTCCTCAGCTTCACCAATCCTTTGCAGCCAGCTTTCGGTGTAACCAATGCTTGCGCTGGTTCCCAGACCGTGTTCATGGATGCGAGCACAACGAGCGGTTCGCCGATCATCGGGTGGAACTGGAGTTTCGAGAATGGAGGCAGTGGCACCGGTCCAGAGGTCAGCACCACGTTCGATGCTCCTGGACAATACACAGCCACGCTCACTGTCTTCGCCCAGAACGGATGTAGCGCCACAAGCACCCGTGTGATCGAGGTGTTGGGCTCACCCGTAGCAGGCTTCACGCTGGCGGGTGAACTCTTGACCGACTCTCCGATCGCCATTGCGGACACCTCCACTGGAGCCACGAACTGGCAGTACGACTTCGGTGATGGTCAAGGCGCGATCGTAGCGGAACCGACCCACCAATACACGGAGCCGGGTCAATACATCATCGTTCAAACAGTGACCAATGCCAATGGCTGCTTGGATCGCGACTCGCTGCTGATCACGATCGAGGTGAAGGACATCCTGCCACCGAAACTGCCGAACGCGTTCAGTCCGAACGGCGACGGTGTGAATGATCAGTTCTTCGTGCGCGGTGGTCCGTTCGAGACCATGGAGCTGCGCATCTACAACGGATGGGGTGAGCTTGTCTTCGAGACCACCGATCCTACAGCCGGATGGGATGGCACGCACAAGGGCAAGCCGGAGATCAATGGAGTCTACGTGTACTCGGTGGTGGCCACGACCACGGAGGGCGAAACGCACGATCGCAGTGGTAAAGTGACCTTGACCCGATAATCCACAGGAACATGACCAACAAGATGAATAGGATCGCGCTGGCCTTCGCACTGTGCGCTGCGGGTGCGGTCCAGGCCCAAGACGGTCACCTCTCGCACTACGATGCAGCACCAGCGCTGCTGAATCCTGCGCTCACCGGCATGTACAGTAACGCCGACTTCCGGATGACCAGCAACGTGCGCAGTCAGTGGAACAGTCTGTCGAGCAGTTTCACCACCACCGGCTTCGGCTATGATGTGGCCATGCAGGACCGCTACGGCTTCGGCATGTACCTGAACAACTACAACATGGCCGGGATCATGAATACGTTCCAGAGCGGCTTATCTGCAGCGTACAACGTGGCAGGGCGAGATTCACGATACATCCTTTCTGGAGGCTTCAACCTGGGTATTCTGTACAAGAAGTTGAACGACCAGCAGCTCGTATGGGATGCCCAATACGACAATGGGTATTTCAACACCGATCTGCCCTCGGGGGAGACCATCATGCGCGGTGCTCGGTTAATGCTCGACATCGCCGGTGGCATTTCGTACAAGGCCACGAATGCGCGTAAGCGTGTCAATCCCTTCGCGAACGCGGCCTTGTTCCACGTGAACACCCCGAATGAGGCCATCTTCGGAACGCAGAGCGATCTGCCGATCCGGTACTCAGTGAACGCCGGTGCGCGGATCGAACTGATGGACAACACCTACCTGATCCCAATGGGCCTATACATGCGCCAGGGAGCCGACCAGCAGATCAATGTGGGCATGAACGCCGAAGTCGGACTCGGAGGATCGGTGTACAGTGTCCTCGGTGGTGCGGCCTACCGGATGAACGATGCCATCATCGCGCACGTTGGACTGAAACACAAGAACGTGGTGTACAGGTTCAGCTACGATGCGAACATGTCCGGCTTGCAGAACTACACCCGTAAGAACGGAGCCTTCGAGTTCTCGTTGACGTACTTCGGAATGCACTCCGGAAGGGATCGCCGATCAACGAGCAGCGCTTTCTAGCGCGATCGACCACGCTGAAGTAGGAAGCCCCGGGTCACGTTGACCCGGGGCTTCCTCGTTGATAAGTGGTGGACCATCCGATCGGTTGTTCGGGTGATCCCGCGCATATAGCGGCATCGCGTTCAGGTGAAAGGGTGGTTCGGTGGTCCCCTTGAGCGCCTGCTGGGACGATAGCACCTTCATGGGTTATGAGCTATCGCGCTACCGTCGCTGAAGGGTGTCGATGGAGCGGAAGAACAATGTGTCTCGGAGGGATCAACGCCGATGGATCATATCGATCCGCTAGTGGATCCAGGCCCCGATGGATGTTTGGGACCATGCCGACGCACTTAGCCTACCGGCGCCGTCTCCGTGCGGATGTCACGACGATCAGGTCGGGATGGTAGATCAGTCGACCCAGGAATAGGCTCTGCGCCAGACCGAAGATGACAGCGCTTCGTCCCGTTATTGTGCGAGGATGATGCGCTGTTGAGTGGCGCCACCTTCGGTCTCTAGGTGTACCAAGTAGGAGCCAGGGCGCAGAGCATGTAGGTCCAAGGTCGTGCGGTACGTGGTCGCTGTGGAATGGACCAGAACGATGCGCCCTTGCATGTCGAGAATTCGCACGTTGAGAAGAGGTTCGTCACTTGTGGTGATGTTAAGCAGGTCCGTCGCCGGGTTCGGCCAAAGCATGATGTCGGACGATGCATCCGGTGACAGGCTCACCACAGCGCTGTGGTGCACCGCGCCATCCAGGTCCACTTGTTCCAGGCGGTAGTAGGTCACGGAAGTACGCGGCAACGGATCGAATGCCTGATATTCCAGAACTGAGTTGCTTGTGCCCGCGGCCGGCACTCTCGCCACTAAGCTCCAGTCCACCAGGTCGGATGACCGCTGGACGAGGAATTCCGCGCTGTTCTGCTCTGATGCGGTACTCCAGCGGAGTCGAGCACCGGGCTCCTCGGGCACCGCATCGAAGTACAACAGTTCCACCGGCAATGGGGTACGTGTGCTGTTGGTGGTCCCGATCGTGAAGCGTCGTCCGTTGGCGATCGCGCTCACATTGCTGAAACGGTACAAGCCGCCGCCAAGATCGGTAGCTCCTGAAATGGGGGTGTCGTTGCCCATCACGCCATCTTCGTTGATGTCCACCACCAAACGCAGGTCGGCAGCGGTAACGGGCCCCAGGCCGTTCAGGTCGAACGTGATGTCCACGTTGCCTACGTTCGCGGCAGTACCGCTGGCGTTGACTTCACTTACACGCCAAAGCCGATCAAGACGTCCTTGTAAACTTGAGTGCATATCCGTTACACCCCAAGCCCCCAGTGTTCCATTGTCGTGGCCCCAAAGGAGGAACGTGTTGTCGGTAATGCTACCACTGGTTCGCGACATGGCCACGATCCCGGAACCACGGGAGCCATTGACCACGTTGCTTCCGCTCCGGCCGATACCGGTCACCTCATGGTCAAAGTCCCCGTTGACACCGCTGTCCATGGTGTACAGGTCGCCGGTGGCTAAACTGGTCCCGTACTTGGCGGCCAGGTAATTGTTCACGATGGTGAGCTGCACCGTGTTCAGCGTTTGGTTGAAGAGGATGATCTCGCTCATGTACCCGTTGAAGCGGGAGACATTGGCCCCTGTGCCGGTGTGGCCGCGAAGAATGCCGATGTAGAGGTCCGATGTGTAGTTGGCGATGCTCGTGGCCGTTTCCGTTCCGTTGCCCGCCGCTGTGTTCCCGTCATAGAGCACTTGGTCATTGGCGTTGCTTGGTGTGGCACCGTGGTAGGTGAACGCGTTCACATAGGTGGTGCCGGTGGTATGCGTGGAAGTGCTCGAGATGCGGTTGTTCGTGTTCTCGATGTCCAATTGCTGACGCATCGCTCCGCCGCCACTTCCTCCCCAGAGGAACCAGTCATAGGCTTCGCGTAGGTCTACACCGTCGCGTTTCCCGAAGAAACAACGCGGAGCGGAGGTGGCCGTACCAGGAAGGAGGTGATAGACCACGAAGCCGGTCAACCCGTTCATGCCTTCCAGGGTGCTGTTGTCAGGCACGGAGAGGAAATCGTAGTTCGTCAGGTCATTGTCGAAGAGGATGCTGGGATAGCCATTCATCACAGAGCCAACCAGCGTAGGGCGTTGGGCAGGCGTGCCTTGGCTGGCGTGGTTGGCGTTCCCGGAACGGTCGCTCCAAGTGACCACCGCGCTGGACGAGGTTGTCACATGGTGGTTCGCGTCCAGCCAAAGGATGTTCGTAGCGGAATTCCCGATACCACCAGGCCCGGTCTGTGCCAGGAGGAGATGTGAGGACAGAAGAAGTAGGACAGCGGTGGGTGAGCGCATCAGGTCATAATGGAGCAGGCTTTCTACGGAGAACACTGCTTGGAGTTGTGTTCTGTGGCACACTTGGATGAATGATCGCATTTCGGATCTCCGAACCGGAATGTCATCGCCTCCCCAGGCTTCCTTGTACTATGCAGCTGTTACGCACGTTCCCTGTACATGAAGGCTGAAGTGGTCGCGATTTGTTCCAGCGCCGGTCACACGATGAGCAAATCCACGCGTGCGAGCATTACCCTTGTTCGAGGCTTGGGGGTTGAAGGCGATGCACATGCCGGCGCCACGGTGAAGCACCGGTCCAGGGTGCGCCAAGACCCCACTCAACCGAACCTCAGGCAGGTACACCTCATGCGGATGGAGCTGATCGAAGACTTGAATGCCAAAGGTTTCGAGCTCACACCCGGCCTCATGGGCGAGAACATCACCACACGCGGTATCGACCTATTGGCTCTACCGCGCGGTACACGACTGATCATCGGAAGAGCGGTGATCGAGGTCACCGGGCTGCGTAACCCTTGTGCTCAGTTGGACGGTCTGCGTCCCGGCTTGATGGCCGCCGTACTCTCTTGCGCCTCAGATGGCGCGTTGATCCGCAAGGCGGGGATCATGGGCATCGTGCTTCAAGGGGGCACGGTTGAACCGGGGGATCCGATCGACGTGGATCAGCCCGAGTCGCCTTTCGAAGTGTTGGAGAAGGTCTAGCCCTTCAACGCCTCCGCGCCACCCGACGGGAGTTAACCTTTCAATGCTTCAGCCCCGCCGACGATCTCCAGGATCTCGTTGGTGATGCTTGCCTGACGCGCCTTGTTGTAGGTCAGCTTGAGACCCTTCAGGAGGCTGTCGGCGTTGTCCGTGGCCTTGTGCATGGCGGTCATGCGGGCACCGTGCTCGGCGGCATTGCTGTCCAGCAGCGCCTTGTAGAGCTGGATCTTGAGGCTTTTCGGGATGATGTTCTCCACGATCTCCTCACGGCTCGGCTCCATAATGTAGTCCACCTTGGACGTGGCCTTCGCGGAAACGTCATCTGCCTTCGGCGGAGCGATGGGCAGGTACTGCTCCTCCATGAGAATCTGTACCGCAGCGTTCTTGAACTTATTGTAGACCAGCACGATCTGGTCGTACGTGCCGTTGGCGAAGAGCTCCATGAGCAATTCGGCCTTCGGGGCCACCTTGTCGAAGTTCAACCCATCGTAGAGGCTGGCACCATCGGTGGGTAGCTCCGGATTGAAGTACTTGGTGCGGCGATAGGCATCCATCGCCTTCTTGCCCAAGGGCAGCACGTGTACCGTCTTGCCTTCGCTCTCCAGTTGTGCGGCCGTGCGTCGGATCTGCCGGAACACCTGCGTGTTGAAGGCACCGGCCAGGCCGCGGTTGCTCACGATGGCCACCATCAACACCTTCTTCACCTCGCGCTGCTGGCTGTACTTGCCCTCGCTGCTATCCAACGAAGCGCTCACGTTGCTCAAGATCTGCTGCAGCTTCTCCGCGTAGGGCCGCATGCGTGTGATCGCATCCTGGGCACGACGCAACTTGGCCGCGCTCACCATCTTCATGGCCGCGGTGATCTGCTTGGTGCTGTTGACCGAGACGATCCTGCTGCGTACCTCCTTCAGGCTTGGCATAGCTGCTTACGTTCGCTGTATGACTTGGTGAGTTCCTCCCCTCTCCTTGGGAGAGGGGCCGGGGGTGAGGTTCAGTTGTCGAGGCTCTTCACCAGGTCAGCGGCCACTTTTTCCAGCGTGCCTGTGATCTGGTCGTTGTAGTCACCCTTCTTCAAGGCTTCGAGCACATCGTTATGCTTGTTGCGCAGCATGGTGATGAACTCGGACTCGAACTGCTTGATGTTCTTCACCGGCACCTTGCTCAACAGGCCCTTGGTACCGCAGTAGATGATGGCGATCTGCTCTTCCACGCGCACGGGGCTGTTCTGTCCTTGCTTCAGGATCTCCACGTTGCGGGCGCCTTTGTCCAACACCGCCTTGGTCGCGGCATCGAGGTCGGAGCCGAACTTCGAGAAAGCTTCCAGTTCGCGGTAGGCGGCCTGGTCAAGCTTCAGCGTACCGGCCACCTTCTTCATCGACTTGATCTGCGCGTTACCACCCACGCGACTCACGCTGATACCCACGTTGATGGCGGGGCGCACGCCGCTGAGGAACAGGTTGCTCTCCAAGAAGATCTGTCCATCGGTGATGGAGATCACGTTCGTGGGGATGTAGGCGGATACGTCACCAGCCTGGGTCTCGATGATCGGCAGTGCGGTCAACGAGCCACCACCCTTCACCTTGCCTTTCAGCGAGGTGGGCAGGTCGTTCATCTGCTCGGCCACGCTCTGGTCAGCGGTGATCTTCGCGGCGCGCTCCAACAGACGGCTGTGCAGGTAGAACACGTCACCCGGGTAAGCTTCACGTCCCGGTGGGCGGCGCAGAAGCAGCGAAACCTCACGGTACGCCACGGCTTGCTTAGAGAGATCATCGTACACGATCAGTGCAGGACGGCCGGTATCGCGGAAATACTCGCCAATGGCAGCACCGGTGAACGGTGCGTAGAACTGCATCGGAGCTGGGTCGCTGGCGTTGGCGGCCACCACCGTGGTGTAGGCCATGGCACCGGCCTCCTCCAACACCTTCACCGTTCCTGCCACCGTGGAGCCTTTCTGGCCCACGGCCACATAGATGCAATACACCGGCTTCCCGGCGTCGAAGAACTCCTTCTGGTTGATGATGGTGTCGATGGCCACCGTGCTCTTTCCGGTCTGGCGGTCGCCGATGATCAATTCGCGCTGGCCACGACCCACGGGGATCATGGCGTCGATGGCCTTGATGCCCGTTTGCAGGGGCTCCTTCACCGGCTCGCGGTAGATCACACCAGGGGCCTTACGCTCGATCGGCATCTCGAACAGCTCGCCGCTGATCGGGCCTTTGCCGTCGATGGGTTCGCCGAGGGTGTTCACCACGCGGCCCACCATGCCTTCGCCGGTCTTAATGCTGGCGATGCGCTTGGTGCGCTTCACGGTGTCACCTTCCTTCACACCTACACCGGAGCCCAGCAATACGGCGCCCACGTTGTCCTCTTCGAGGTTCAACACGATGCCGCGCAGGCCGCTGTTGAACTCGATGAGCTCACCGCTCTGCACGCCTTTCAGGCCGTAGATGCGGGCGATACCATCACCCACTTGCAGCACGGTACCGACCTCTTCGAGCTCGGCCTCGCTGCGGAAACCGGCGAGTTCTTGTTTGAGGATCGCCGACACTTCGGCGGGTTGTACGTGGGCCATTTCTGGAAAGGCTTTAGATCTCGGGGATGTACGGGTTCTTGGAGAATTCGCGGCGCAGATCGCTCAAACGGCGGCTCACGCTGCCATCGTATTGCTCGTCGCCGATACGGATCGTCACACCGCCGATCAACGACGGGTCCACCTTTTCCAAGAGTTCGATGGATTTGCCGGGGTGCTTGGCGTTGGCCAGCTCAAGAACGCGCTTACGGGCGGCGTCATCGAGCGGCACAGCACTGGTCACCTCGGCGGTGACGATGCCTTTGTGTTGCTTGTAGAGTTCATTGAAAGCCACGGCCACTTGGGGGATCAGCGCTTCGCGCCCCTTCCGCACCAGAATACCGATGAACGTATTGGTCAAGGTACCCACCTTCCCGGCGAAGACCTTTTCCAACACCTTCTCTTTCTTGTCGGCCTTCACCACCGGGCTGTTCAGCAGCACCACGAGGTCGTGGCTGGCCGTACAGGTGTTCGCGATCATGGCCATGTCCTCGTGCGCTGCGGCGAGCTCACCCCGTTCATGGGCGAGTTCCATCAGCGAGCGGGCGTAGCGGTATGCGACCGGGGCTACGTTCATGACTTGCGCATGTCGGCTTCGGCCATCACTTTATCCACCAGGGCCTTCTGTGCGGCTGGGTCTCCCAGCTTATCCTTCAGGATGCGCTCGGCTACCAGGATGCTCAGTTCGGCCACCTGGTTCTTCATCTCGGTGATGGCGGCGTTCTTTTCGTTGCGGATCTCTTCGCGGGCGCGGCTGATCATGGCATCACCCTCGGCCTTGGCCTTCACCTTCGCTTCGCTGATCTCGCGGTCGCGGATGTCGCGGGCCTCCTTCAGCAGCACCTCACGCTCTTCGCGGGCGGCGCGCATCAGCTCCTCGTTCTGGGCGGTCATGGCCGCGAACTCGGCGCGTGCTTTTTTCGCTTCGTTGAGGGCGTCCTCGATAGTACGCTCGCGCTCACCCAGCACGCCGAGGATCGGCTTCCAGGCGAACTTCCCGAGGATGTAGAGCACCACCAGGAACGAGACCGTCATCCAGAAGATGAGGCCGAAGGAGAATTCGATGAGCATGGCTCAGTCTTGAAAGGGTTGATGGACCGTGACCGCTGTTCGCCGGTGCTTAGAGCACCATGGCGAGCAGGCCCACGACGATACCGAACATGGCTGCACCTTCCACCAGAGCGGCGGCCAGGATCATGTTGGCACGGATGTCGTTGGTGGCCTCGGGCTGGCGGGCGATCGCCTGCATGGCGTCACCACCGATACGGCCGATGCCGATACCAGCGGCCAGGGCGGCGATGCCGGCACCGATGGCGGCGAGACCGAAGTGCAACGGAGCTTCAGCGGCGGCTTGCAGGAGGAAAGTGAGGAACATACGAGTTGTAGTTTAGCGTTGTTTGGGTCTGGTTCTCAGTGATGGTCGGCGTGCGCCCCTTCAATGGCCGAACCGAAGTACATGGCCGAGAGGAAGGTGAACACGAATGCTTGGATGAAGGCCACGAGCAGTTCCATCATGCTCATGAACACGGTGAAGACGAGGGAGAAGATCGAGACGCCCCAGCCCAGTCCGGCGTTGATCTCACCGAAGATGAAGATCAGTGCGAAGAAGCTCAGTACGATGATGTGGCCCGCGGTGATGTTCGCGAACAGTCGGATCATGAGGATCGCGGGCCGCAGGAACACGCCAAGGATCTCCACCGGCGTCAGGATCAGGAGCACGGGCTTGGGCACACCGGGCATGGCCAGGATGTGGCCCCAGTAGTGGCGGTTACCGTTGATCAAGGTGATGATGAAGGTGATGGCCGCCAGGGCGAAGGTCACCGAGATGCTGCCGCTCACGTTGGCGCCGAAGGGGAAGATCGGGATCAGCCCCATCAGGTTGTTGATGAGGATGAAGAAGAAGACCGTGAGGAGGTAGGGCATGAAGCGGGCATAACCCGGACCGATGTTCGCCTTGGCCACATCGTCACGCACGAAGAGGATGATGGGCTCCACGAAGCGAGCGATGCCCTTTGGGGCACCCAGTCCGTGTACGCGGTAGTGCTTCGCCACGCTCAGGAAGACGATCAGCATGATGGCCACGCTCACCAGCATGGCCAGTACGTTCTTGGTGATGCTCAGGTCCCACGTGGCCTTGGTCAACGCCTCATCCACGCTGGCGTGGTGGGCATCGGTACCATCGGGTGTGGTGGTGGCCACGAGTTTACCCTCGTGCAGCATGTAACCACCGAAGGTCTTGTGCCCATGATCGAAACGGCCGCTGCTGAAGGTGGCCAGACCCCGCTGAGTGTTGTAGACGATGATCGGGAGCGGGAGGGTGGTGTGGCCCCAGAGGTGCCAGCCGTGCTCATCGCCCACGTGGCCCATGATCATCTCCCCGGGATTGAACTTGGCGTGCCCGTGGCCATCGGTCGCCTCCTGATGGGTCGCGTGTACCTCGGCCACATCCTCCACCTCGAGCTGGGCGTCGGTGGTCACCACGGCGTGGGAGCTGTCGTGGTTGGCGTGGTCGCCATGCTGCGCCGCAGAAGCCCCGGCAATGACGGTGCTGAGGGCGAGGAATGCAGCGCGGATCAAGGCTTTCATCACGTTCAGGGGACGATACCCCCTTGATTTCGGCCGCAAATGTAGCCGTTACGGTCTTACGATGGGAATCTTCCTTGCGCAAAGGCCGATCCTTCGTGCCCTTCGTCCGTCGATCTAAGGCTTGCGAGTGGCACGGAACAGGTAGAGCATGGCCCCTGCCACGCCCATCAAGGCCCCGACCAAGGTGAATACGGGCACCTTCCAGAGCACCAGACCATCCAGCCAGCGCCCCAAGAACGTGAATACGGCCACACTGGCGGCCATGGTGAGGCCGATGCCCGAGTAACGCATGTAGTCCTTGGTTCCGGAGGGGAGCAAGGAGCGCCGCGGCCGGTTGGTGCTCATGCCCGTTGGATGCTCTTGAACTGATACGCGGTGTCGAACACCAAGAAGATCACGTAGAGCCCGCCGAAGGTGAGCGCCATTTCCAACACCCGTTCACGCGGCGTGGCGAAGACCACCACCACGAGCACGATCAATGAGGCCAGCATCTTTAACGCCATGGCGGACATGGACGAGCGCACGGCTTGTTTCGGGTCCCTTGCGGTGGCATGCAGGACGCGACCTCCGATGCTGAGCAAGGTGAAGAACGCGATCAACAGGAAGGGGGTCGGGCCCGTGGGCATGGCCCGCAAATGGAAGATACCCACCACCGCCGCTGCGCAAAGCAGCGCAAGGACCACAGGTCCTTGGATGGTTCGAAGCGACATGGTGTTGATCGCGCCTTAGCGAGCCGCCTGTTGCTCGGGGCGGGTCACTGGATTGTTCTCCGTACGCAAGCGAACGGGGTCCATTTCCTTCACCACACCACCGCCCATGCTGCAATTGCCGGTGAACACGGCACCCGGCTCGATCGCCAGCTTCTTCGTGTTGATATCGCCCTGCAATTTGGCGGTGGCCTTCAGGCTCAGCAGGTCCTGGCAGTTGATCTTGCCGATCACCGTGCCTTCGATATCGCTGCTCTGGCACACGATCTCACCTTCGATATGTCCGGTCTGGCCCACGATCACCCGTCCACGCGCGTTGATCGTCCCCTTCACCCGTCCGTCGATGCGGATGTTGCTATCGCTCTTGATCTCACCCTCGATGGAGGTGCCCTCCATGATGCTGTTGATCTTTCCGGGGCTGACGGTTTCTGCGGTCTTGTTGGTCATGGGTGCAGGGTTCGCAGGTTTTTCGGAGCGGAACATGGTCCTACTGGTACTAGGGGGAACAGAACGTGGGTCGACAAAGATAACGGCAGCGACGAGTTATCCTACTGACCGTCAAGGTAATTCTGATCGAAGAAAGCCTGGTAGCCGGTCAGGTCCTTGCTTTTATACAGCTGCGCGTAGTTAGCCGAGGTGATTGGGAAGGCCGGGAACCCTTGGTCGTTGATCCCCACGAGCTGTTCGTTACCGCTTGAGAAGAGCTCATGGTACTGCATGGCCATTTCTTTGGTGGTGAAGCCACTAAGCAGCACGACCTGGTTATCGGTGTCCAGAAAGCTGTTGGTGATCTCCACCGGCGGGTTGGGGTAGTACTGCCGGTTGAAGGTGGAGATACGCGCCTTGATCGAGTTCAGGTCGGAGCCTTCGTTGGGCACGATCACGGCGAAGAAGTGCGCTCCGGGGTCGGTCGTATACACGGCCGTGGCTCCCTGTTTGTTCTGTGGCGGAGGGGTGTTGCCGGAGGTCCGGTCCAACGCGGCCAGCATTTCAGTGGCGGCCCGCTCCTCATCGGTGCCAGCGAACTTCTCCTTCACGGACATCAGCGCTGCGCGGAACCCAGAATGGTCGCGAAGACCACCCAAGGCCAACGCCCGTAGCATGTGGTATTTGGCCAGGAAGTGGTTGCGTGGTTCGCTCTCGATCACGCCTTCGCAGGTGACGATGACAGAGGAATAGAGGTATTGGCGATAGCGGTCGTAGACCTCCTTGTATTTGGCTTCTTCCTCCTTCTTGCGAGCCTCGTCGGCTTGCAGGATGTTCGGATCCCGCACCAACCGCGCGAACTCCGAATCGGGCCAGCGTTCCATGATGATGCCGGCATAGTACTGCGACCCCAGACCGTCCGGTGCGAAGTAGTTCGTGGTCTGTTCCTTTTCCAGGTAGATGCGGTAGAGCTGGTAGAAACTCTCCGGTGTGTAGCGGCACTCCTCGAACCGGCCATTGAGCACCTCGAAGCTCTCGATTGCGTTGTCCACGTCCTTCAGTTGCTCCTTGTAGATGATACCGCTGGTGTACAGTGCGGAGCAGATGCGTGAATTGGAGGCCTCCAATGCCGCGTCGTTCTTGGGGATATCCTTGGTATAGAAGGAAGGGTCCTTCCATTCCGCGTCTTTCTTTTCGGCGGTTTCTTCGGCCTCGGGGTCCTCCTCCTCCTCTTCGGCGAACTCGCCCAAAGCACTTCCGCTCTTGTCCTTCCTCCGCCAGTCATCCTCCAGCTTCCGGGTACCCCATTTCTTCCGGAAGTTGGATAGCCCACGACCGATCTGCTGTGGGTCGTAGAAGTACCACGCTCCACGGCCTCCCCCTGCGCCAGGTGGCGTCGGAGGCTCCTTCCCCAGGTCGGGGTTCGCTTCGGCAGCAGCACGGGCCTCTTCTTCCAGGCGCAGGCGCTCTTCTTCGGCCTGTTCCCTGTCGCGGATGATGCCGCGGATCTTCTTATCGAGATCCTTTTCGTCCAGTTGGGCCAAGGCTTGCAGGCTGTCTTCCAATGCGATGATGCGCAGCTGTTCCACGAGCTCGCCGAGTACACGTGCACGCGTGCTCACCTCCTCACGACGCACATGCTCCTCCGCCAGGAGCGTCTGGGTGCTGTCGTAGTACTTCTGGGCATCGGCATAGGCACGGTCATCGAAGTACAGGTCGGCCAGCTTCAAGAAGGTCTTGGCTTTCTGCTTGATGTCAGTGGTGCTCACGCGGGCGCTGGTCATCAGGTGTTCGATGGCCATGGAATCCTTGCGCTCCTTTAAGTCCAGGTCGGCTAGCGCATAGTGCAGCATATCGAAGTGGTCGATGTGCTTGTCATCGCGCAACATGCGGTTCAGCTTCTTGCGGATCTCCTTGCTTTCGCCCTTGTTGAATGCGAGCGCTTGGAAGACCTGGGCATGAAAGGCCATCTCATACGGCGGATTCATGCGGCTCACGATCGCGAACTGCTTGATGGACTTCTCCTCCAGGCCTTTGAGTTGATAGAGTTGCGCCAAAGCGAAGGCCCAGCGCACGCGCTCGCGTTTGCTCTGTGCGTTCGGTATGGCCGCCTCCAGGTGAACGATGGCGTCGTCCACTTTGCCACGTTTCAGGGCCAGTTCGGCTCTCACGGCGTCCAACTCGCCATGATCGAAGTCCTTGGGTAGCTTCTTCTGGTTGGTGATCTCGTCGAGCGCGCTCTGGGCCTTGCCGTATTGCTCCAGGAGAATGGCGGTGCGGGCCAGCCAGATCAAGCTTTCCAGCTGTCGGTTCTGCCCCTTGAACCGGCGGCTCACGTAGGTGAATCCCCGCTCGGCTTCGTAGAAGTTCTTCTTGTAGAAATGGCTCTTGGCGATCACGAACCACGAGTCGTCGATCCAGGTGTTCTTCTCCTTCCCTTCGATGTTCATCGAGTGGCGCTCGATCACCAGAGAGCACTTGTCGATGCATTTCTCCAGCTCGGGTATCGCACCCTTGGCTTGTTCGTCACTGCCGTACACGAACAAAGGCAGCACTTCGTCGTAATTGTCCACGTGGGCATCTTCGATGCCGGCCACCACTTCCTTCAGCTTCTCATTGGCGTTGAACCAGCCATTGTCCCTGGTGGTGAGCCGGTGGAACGTGCGGTTGAGGAAGGCGTCTTTCTCCTGCGAGCAGCCCGTAGCGATCAACACCACCAGAAGGAGGGCACCGAAGAGCCGGAACGGCAGAAGGGGTCGCATGGTAAGCCGCAAGGGATAACTACGAACGGGCGAAGTTATTTCATCGGGACCTGATGAGCACTTGTTCTGGCCCGCTGCCACAAATGGATGCGCTCAGTGGCTAGGGGAAGGCGTTCGTAACCAGCCGGTCCCGGCGAGCCCTCCACGGTTACCGCGAAAGGCTGGTCGGGCTTTCCGGTAAGGGAGATGAAGTGGTAGCGCATCAAGTAGCTCTGGAAGTTCCATTGGTCCAACACGGGCTGCTCTGCCGACACCAAGGCATGGGGGGGAACCACCCCGCCGATCAGCGCAGTGTCGTTCAGCAGTTCGGCATCACGCGAGGGTTTACCGAAGAACAGCACGGCGGCCAGCAGCACGGCGGCTAGGCTCAACAAGGCCACGGTGTTCATGGCTTTCCTTCCGGGAGCAGTGCGCTCGTGTTCCGTCCAGCGCACGACCTGGGGTGCGGCCCACACCGCAAGGCCTACCGCGATCATGGGCAGGGCGGCCACCATGTAGAACGACTTCTGCACCATGGTGAGCATCAAGGGGAGCGCGCCGCTGAGTCCGATGGCTATCAAGGCCGTAGCTTTTTTCCCAGCTACCATCGGGCCTTGTTGGCCGCTCCGGCGAGCAGATAGCACCGCGATCAAGGTCAACAGCAGCGGACCGAGCATGGCCAGGAAGAGGTGCTGCACGGTACGCCAGCGGTAATCCACGGTCGGGTCTTGGTCTATCCGATGCAGCAAGCGACCTTCGGCATACTGCATCAAACTGGACCTCGCCTCGGGCCAGCTGAACAAAAACACGAAGCACAGGACCAGACAGGCTGAGGCTACCACCGTGCCCAACATACCCTTGCGCAGGTCTGGGCGACTGGCGAACAGGCCCCAAAGCAAAGGCGCACCGATCGGGAAGAGCCCGGGAGGGCCTTTCACCAGAGCCGCTGCACAGGATAGCAGGCCCACGGCCGCGAAGTGGCCCCATGCATGGCCAACCGCGCGCATCCCGCGCACGGTGCAGAGGACAGCCGCCACGGTGAAGACGGCCATGGTATTCTCCTGCATGTGGTTCTGAACGCTCCAATGGACGGCCGGAGTGATGATCCAGAAGAGCACCGGCAGCCACCAGAGATCCCTTTCCGGCTTTTCCGGCCCCCAGACCATGCGCCAGAGCAGGATCAGCAGCCAGCCGGTAAGCACGGCCATGGCCAAGGCATACGCGCCTTCCACCCAGAAACCATCGCCGAAAATCCGGAACCAGAGGGCTTCCATCCCGAAGGCCAGCGGGGGATGCTCGTGGAAGGTGGGTTGCTGAAGGAGTCCTTCCTGGCTGAAACGCGGCTGCCAGAAGCTACCGAAGCCATGCGCTAGGTTGTGGGCCACCGTGAGGTAAAGCAGACCGTCCATGAACATGCCGGGCCGCACGAGCGGGATCAAGGTCAGGCCCAGGAATACGGCCAAAGTGGCCACACGGAAGGGTGCTTGCGCGCTGCCCATTGAGACAAAGGTGCGCACCACGCCTCACCTTGCCGATCGTTCGCGCAAGGCCATGTGGTTGCGGCGTATCCGGAGGAACTGCCAGAAGGTCGGTGTGGTCCACTTCGCCCCTGGACCTTGCGAACGTGCTTGGGCGAGGTGCGCGGGCAGGTCGGCCAATACCGTGCAAAGCCCCAGGGCGCTGGTATCGAGCACGGTTTTCATGGTGTGGGTGACGGTGGCGCCCAGGCTCTCCTGGAACTGGATCGGAACCTTTCCTTGATGAATGATGGCTCCTGTATCAATGCCCTTATCGATCCGGTGGATGGTGTAGCCCGTTTCCGTGGAGTCGTTGTAGAGCTGCCAGATCACCCCTTGGGCGTTCTGGTAGGCCGGCAGGATCTCGTGGTGGATGTTGATCATCCCCGACCGAGGAACACCGAACACCTTGCTGCCGATGTAACCATTCCCGAGACTGACCGCGATATCGGCTGTGCTAGCGCGCAGCGCTTCCACCGTCTCCGGATGGTTCACCGCCGGTGTGGTCACGAGATCGATGCCGAGTCGTTCGCACACCACGGCGATGTCCTCGATGGCGGCGAGGGCCTTCAGATCTGCGCCATACCATCGCCGCATCCGATAGCCGATCAAGGCCCCGAGCGGACCGATGCGCAGGACCTTGCGCAGCTTCTTTTTCCAATGACCTTTCGGCTTTGTGTGGCCTTCGGCGAGGATCACCCGCACGACCGTGAACCCCTCATCACCTACCAGGAAAGGCAGGTGATGACTGGCCGTGCCCTGACGCGCGCTGGTGAGGATCACCACCCTCATGCCGATCGCAGGTATGGATTGCCGCTGGCATCACCCCGCAGGGCGTTGGTGGCCAGGAAGTATCGCACATGCGCCAAGGGCCAGTCAAGGATGATGTGGTCGCGCCGGATGAGCAAATGTTCCGCAGCCACAGGCGCTTTGTTCGCATGACAGCCGCGTTCGGCGGTGGCGCAGCTGGTGTGCCCAGCCTCCAGCACGGCCTGGTACCCAGCGGCCGTGAAGTCAGTCAAGCGGCCATATGGGAAAGCGAAGTGGTCCGCCCGCCCCACCCACTCGATCAAGGTGTGTCGGGTCTTGGCGATATCCTCCACAAGCACCTCGTGTGGTATGCGCGCCATGTTCTGGTGCTCCCACGTGTGCGATCCGATCTCGTGGCCCATAGCTGCCAGTTCGTCCAGCTCCGCACGATCAAGGAAACGCACCGGTGGCAGGTGGAAGCGTTCGGCGCAGATCCGGCGGATCACAGGCTCATCGCGCAGTCCGATCAAGCCGGGGTTGATGAAGAAACATGCACTGATGCCCAGGTCGCGCAGGACGCTTGCACCATCGAGATTGTTGCGGAATCCATCATCGGAGCTCACGCAGAGGTAAGGCTTGTCGATGCGTCCGCTCAGCACGCGCTCCACCGCTTCGCTGTAACTGATGAAGGTGTGCGTTCGCGCGAGGTCGTTCACCATGCGCTCCAGCGCCCGAAGCTCGTCTGTGAAGGTGTGGTGGATGTAGAGGAACTGCACCCGCGGGCTCCGAAGCGCCTGTTCGGTGGCACCGCGCAACCGTTGCGCTGCGGAAAGAGCGTGTAGCGCGGCGTGGCGTACCGATCCGCGCAGCGTAACGCCCTCGGAGGCCTTGATATCGGCGTAGCGTTCAACGAAAGGCACGGGCCGAAAGTAGGCAGGCTCGTTCTTCATCGCCAGCCGCATCGACCGGCTTCCGTTGGCGGCGACCGATATTTGTCCGATGCCCGTCGCACCAGCTAGCCCGGAGAAGGACCGCAAGACCGCGAAGCGCAAGCTCTTGCGCAAGCTGCGCGACCGGTATCGGCTGATGCTGATCAACGACAGCACGTTCGAGGAGCGCTTCACCATGCGGTTGAACCGACTCAACGTGTTGTTGCTGGGCACGGCCGCCTTCCTGCTCTACGGCGCCTTCGTCACGGCGGTCATCGTCTTCACCCCGCTGAAGCGCTACATCCCGGGTTACGCGGATCAGGAAACGAAACGGAACGCCTACCGCAGCTTGGTGTTGGCGGATTCATTGGGGCAGCGCTTGCACGAGCGCGACCTCTACATCGCCAACCTGCGGGCCGTGTTGAAGGGGGAAGCCCCGGCCGATAGCGCGAATCTCTTCGCTCCGTTGGCGGAAGCCCCTTCACCCCAGGATCTGGAGCCCGGTGAAGCCGACAGCTTGTTGCGGCAACGGGTGGCGCGCGAGGAGGCCTTCAGCGTGAAGGAGGGCGGTGCCACCGCTGAACGCAAGGAGCTGGCCGGCGTGTTCTTCTTCCCTCCGCTGCGCGGGATCGTCACCAGCAAGTACGAACGCAAGAAGAGCCACTTCGGCATCGACATCGTGGCCAAGGCCGATGCCGCTGTGAAAGCCTGCCTGTCGGGTACGGTCACCCTGGCCAGTTGGACGACGGACGCGGGCCATGTGCTGCAGATCCAACATGCCAACGACTTGGTGAGCGTGTACAAGCACAACAGTGTATTGTTGAAGGAGGTGGGTGATAAGGTGAAAGCCGGCGAAGCGATCGCCATCGTGGGCAATAGCGGTGAGCTCACCACAGGGCCGCACCTGCACTTCGAGCTTTGGCTCAACGGCGAGCCGGTGGATCCACAGGCGTACATGGTTTTCGAATGATGGCGAACACGAGGAGCGGAAGCAAGGGCCGGAACCAAGGCGTTCCGTGCTCCTTTGCCTGCACCTGTTCTTGAAGCGCGCAGCATGAGCCTCAAGACCACCATCGCCAAGCCGTACGCGCGTTACGTGACAGAAGCGGTCATGCGGCGTGCCCTGGATCCAGTGGCCACCCAGGCCACGGTGCTGAAGGAGCTCATCCGTTTCGGCGGTGACACCTCTTTCGGTCGGGAACATCGGATCCACGCAGTGGAGGACCATGCCGGCTTGGTACAAGCGGTGCCCTTGTGCGATTACGAGGGCTTCAAGCCCTACATCGATCGCATCAAGTTCGGCGAGGAGGATGTGCTCTGGCCGGGCAAGCCGCTCTACCTCTGCAAGACCAGCGGCACCACCAGCGGCGCCAAATACATCCCCATCACCAAGGAGAGCCTGCCCAACCACATCGGCAGCGCACGCCGGGCCCTGCTGGCCTACATCCACCACAGCGGCAATGCCGACTTCGTGGGAGGCAAGATGATCTTCCTCCAGGGCAGCCCTGTTCTGGATCACAACTTCCCCATCCCCAGCGGGCGCCTCAGCGGCATCGTGGCCAACCATGTGCCGCGCTACCTGCTCAAGAACCGCATGCCCAGCTTCGCCACCAACAGCATCGCGGATTGGGAGACGAAGGTGGAAGCCATCGTGACCGAGACCATGCGCGCCGACATGCGCTTGATCAGCGGCATACCGGCTTGGGTGCAGATGTACTTCGAGCGGCTCTTGTCACGCACCGGCAAGGCCGATGTGAAGAGCGTGTTCCCGAACTTCTCGCTGTTCGTCTACGGTGGTGTGAACTACGCGCCGTACCGCAGCCGCATGGAAAAGCTGATCGGCGGAGAGGTGCCCAGCGTGGAGCTCTTTCCGGCCAGTGAAGGCTTCATCGCCTACCAGGATCGGAGTGGGGAAGAGGGCTTGTTGTTGGTGCTGGACAACGGCATCTATTACGGCTTCGTGCCCATGCACGGCAACGATCGCAGACCGCGCTCCATCGCCGAGGTGGAGCTGAACACCCAGTACGCACTGGTGCTGTACACCAACGCAGGGTTGTGGGGATATGAGATCGGCGATACGGTGAAGTTCGTGTCGCTTTCTCCACCGCGTATCGTGGTCACCGGGCGCACCAAGCATTTCACCAGTGCCTTTGGCGAACACGTGATCGCCGAAGAGGTGGAAGGGGCGCTGAAGGATGCGATGACGGCGATGCCGTGCGAGGTGGCTGAGTTCACCGTGGCACCGCAGCTTGCGCCACAAGCAGGACTGCCCTACCACGAATGGCACATCGAATTCGCTGCGCCTCCTGCTGACATGGAGCAATTCGCACAACGGATCGATGCCGCGTTGCAGCAACGCAACGTGTACTACCGCGACCTCATCACCGGCAAGGTGCTGCGTCCGTTGGTGATCCGTCCATTAGCGCGGGGTGCCTTCGCCAGCTGGATGAAGGCGCGCGGCATGAACGATGCCCAGAGCAAAGTGCCGCGGTTGGCCAACGATCGGCGGTACGTGGAGGGCTTGGGGTGACTTAGCCGATCACCACGGCCTGCGGGTAGCGCTTCTTCCAGAACTCCAAGGCCTTCAAGCTGGCCAGTGTGATCACCGTGCGGTGGTCGAGTTGCACTTTGATGGCCTTGAGTCCTTCCTTGATGGGCTGGGTCAGCACCAGTTTCTTTTTTGCGCGTGGCATGATAGTCCGTTGTTGGTTCAGGTACACCTACGCGGAAATCGTGCCGAACGGATGCGTGGCAGGTTAAGAAGTGTGAAAACGGCGAAGAAAGCCTACAGCCAGCCCCTCAATGGGGCGCTATCTCCACACCCGGCGCTACGTGGATGCGGTAGAGGTCGCTTTCCAGCAACACCGGCCACGGTAGTTCCACCACCGTATCGAACGTGCGCTTGAACACTACGATGCGCGTGCACCCTTCCTGCTGTAGTGTTTCCAGCGTAGCTGGATCCGCGAGCGCTGCATTCGTCATGGTCCAACCACGACGATGTGCGAAATACATGGCCGTGGGCACTTGTCCGGTATTCATCGCGATCAGTCCTTTGTCTTGGCCGAGGTCCTCTTCAAGCTGCAACAGGGGCACCAGCGGCGGGCTCAGGCGGAAGTCGTTGGCTTGTGCGGCGAGGCCTTCCACCGCCACGACCACGAGCAGGATCTGGACCCAGCGAGCATCGTGTAGTTGGGCAAGCCCATAACCACCAAGAAGAGCCATGGCGGGGATGAAGGGGAGCACATAATAGGCGTGCACCCAGAACGTGTCACCAGCCTTCAGCATCACCACGAGGAATGATCCAGAGAGCAGTGCGAAAGCCAAGAGCAGCGTATGCTGACGGCGCCTCACAGCGAAGTACAGGCCCAGAAGGAACACTGCGAAACCGCTGAACCGGAGGGCATCGAAGTAGAAGTTGTCCAGTGTGCGTGGCCAGTTGCGCATCAGTTGACCGGCGCCCTCCACCATCGATCCACCCATGAAGAAATGCCAGAAGCCATAGGTCTCTACGAGGTGCGGCACCCAGCGGAAGTACCACCACAACGCTGGTACTGTCGCCACGGCGATCAGCCCAGTCGCTAGCTGATTGATGCGGGAATTCCGGTGCGGCCACGCAAGCACCGGCCAAACGGCCAACAAGCAGCCCGCGGTGATCTTGCTGAGCAGACCGGCTCCGATCAGCAGCGAGCCCAGCACCAACGCGGCCCACGGGTTGCGTATCCCGCGTGCTGCGTCCAAGCGTTCTAGACCAACGAGCACCAGCGATAAGGCGAACACATCGGGCATCACCTTGCGGGCGTACATGAACCACAGTGAGAACAGCAACAAGAGCGCTGCGTACAACGCCACACGTGCACCGAGGTACCGGCCCACCAGCTTGTGGAAGCGCAGTACACCCACGCTACCAGCGATTAGCACGATCAATCGGCCAGGCCAATATGCATCGCCGAAGAGCAGCATGCCCCAGGCGATGAGCATGTTGAGCAGTGGGAATTCCATGCCGGTGATGCCCGTGAGCGTACCGGCCGTATCCATGCGTGGATGCAACAGGTCCACACCCTGTTCCGCGTAGTTGCGGGCCACCATCAACACCGAGGTCTGACGCCAGTGGTGCGAAGTCTCCAACGGCGGGTTGCCGATACCGATCAGCCGCAGTGCGAAGGCCAGCGCCACCCAGAAGCGGATGTCGCCCATCCAAGACCTGATCGTGTGGGGCAGAATGGAAGCCATCGGGAGCGGATCGCCAAGATGCGGACCTTTGCGCCATGTCCGCCTCCATTGGTACCGATGTGGCCCATGCCGCTGCCTTGCTGCAGCGCGGTTCGGTGGTGGCCATTCCCACGGAAACAGTGTACGGTCTCGCGGCGAACGCCTTCGATCCCGAAGCGGTGTTGCGCATCTTCACCACCAAACAGCGCCCCAGCTTCGATCCATTGATCGTGCACATCGGCCGACCAGCGGATGTGCATTCGGTGGTGCGTGAGCTGCCCCCGGGAGCCGAGCAGCTCATGGGCGCTTTCTGGCCTGGTCCGCTCACGCTTGTGCTACCGAAACGCCCTGAAGTGCCAGACATCGTTACGAGTGGCTTGGACACGGTCGGGGTCCGCATGCCCGCGCATCCGTTGGCCTTGGACTTGTTGAAGCGGCTGGACTTCCCGTTGGCAGCGCCCAGTGCGAACCCCTTCGGCTATGTGAGCCCGACCACCGCGCAGCATGTGGCCGATCAACTGGGCGAAGCCATCCCGTACATCCTGGACGGCGGTGCGTGCGCGGTAGGTGTCGAGAGCACCATCATCGGGTGGGACGGAACGTGTTGGGTGTTATACAGGCCAGGCGGTGTGCCGGTGGAAGCCATCGAAGCGGTGATCGGTCGCGTGCAAGCGGCGGTGAAGCAAGTGGTACCGGCTGCGCCCGGGATGCTCGAGAGCCACTATGCGCCGCTGAAGGCGGTGCTTGTGGGCGATGTGGCCGAGCTGTTGCCGATGTTCGAGGATAAGCGCGTCGGTGTCATCGGTTTCCAGCGCGCGTACGCGGTACACCGCAATGAAGTGTTGGCACCAAGTGGGAATATCGAAGAAGCGACGCGCAACCTCTTCGCGGCGCTGCGCGCGCTGGATGCGAGCGACGTTGACGTGATCCTGGCCGAGCGCTTTCCGGATGAAGGACTGGGGCGCGCCATCAACGACCGATTGCGGCGGGCGGCGGCGAAGCGGTGAGGTGGTGCCGCGCATCCCCCGCCAAATGCGATCTTTGCACCCTTCCCTTGGCGAACAGGAGCTCATGACCCCATGAGCGCAGGAACGCCTGAGCACATGCAAAAACGCATCGCCATCCTCGGCTCCACGGGCTCCATCGGCACCCAAGCGTTGGACGTGGTGCGCGAGCAGCCAGAACACTTCGAGGTGGAGCTGCTCAGCTGCGGCAACAACGTGGACCTGCTCATCCAGCAGGCCTTGGAGTTCAAGCCCAACGCCGTGGTGATCGGCGATGCGGCCAAGCTCGATGCCACCAAGGATGCCCTCTTTCCTGCGGGTATCAAAGTGTATGCTGGTGCGGAAGCCTTGGAGCAATGTGTGCGCATGGAAGGCATCGAACTGGTGCTCACCGCACTGGTAGGGTATGCCGGTCTGCGGCCCACCTTGGCGGCGATCGATGCGGGCAAACACATCGCCTTGGCCAACAAGGAGACCTTGGTGGTGGCCGGTGAACTGGTGGCGAAGGCGGCGCGCGACAAGGGT
>Ga0209097_10000943_pt1 | contig 26062 bp, 27 predicted proteins | sample AD_UKC052_MetaG_FD_184419 | JGI IMG/M metagenome (GOLD analysis project Ga0209097, IMG submission 184419) | Active sludge microbial communities of municipal wastewater-treating anaerobic digesters from USA - AD_UKC052_MetaG (SPAdes) (version 2) | ecosystem: Engineered > Bioreactor > Anaerobic >... | reverse complement strand
CAATGCAATCAAATCTGATTTTTCCAATTTAACTTTAAGTGCACCCCGAAAGCCATTTGCTGCACCATCATCTTCACGCGTTGATAAGCCTAGATTCTTCAGCACATCATTTTGAAAAGATTTATTTTTAATACGGTCAACCACCTGCAAAGATGGCTCAATAGCACTCCCTGTACTCCCTGTACTCCCTGTACTCCCTGTACTCCCTGTACTCCCTGTACTCCCTAATTGCCCGACACGAAGTAAGGCCGTTGCTTCCCATTGTGGCGCGATGGAAAAGGCAATGATTAAGCCTAAAATACCCCCCAATATGGCACCAGAAATTAAAGTGAATCCATTACGTTTAACAAAAGCAACCAAGTCAATCAAGCTAACTTCATCATATCGACCTTCATTGCCCATAGGGATAACACCTTGTGATTTATTCATATTATTTTTTTACCCTAAATTAAATTACACACTCAGAATTACTTACATTTAACAATCTAAGCATCCTGATTAATATCTATGCAACTAGGAATACATATTTTCACATTTTACTTTAATGCTGAACACCATCACTACGTAATACTCTAAAAAAAGTTAAAAATATTATTTTTAAATCTATCCAAAAAGATTGACTATTCAAATAATCTACATCCAACTTAACCTTTTCAGGTATTGGCAACTCATCTCGGCCATTTATCTGCGCCCATCCGGTTAATCCGGGCAATAACTTATCTACCCCTGATTGGCTACGTAATGCAATCAAATCCTCTTGATTAAACAAAGCAGGACGCGGACCCACAAAGCTCATATCCCCTTTTAGAATACTCCATAACTGTGGCAATTCATCCAAGCTGGATTTACGCAAGAAAGAACCAATAGGGGTTAAAAATTGTTTAGGGTCTGGTAATAGATGGGTTGCCATTGCCGGCGTTTCTACTCGCATTGTGCGAAACTTCGGCATTTTAAAAATAACGTTATGACGCCCCACGCGATCAGACCAGTATAGAATTTGACCAGCTGAAGTTGCCTTAACCAATACCGCCACCACTAAAAAAGGTATGAGTAAAAATACCATAGATAATAGTGCCAAACATAAATCAAACAAACGTTTCATTATCAATCAATCATAAAATCAGTCGGCACTTTCTAGCTAGCTACCAACGGTTATAAACACATCATTCCCAGCAACTTGGCCGCTTTGCTTAAACGCGTGTCATAACAAGCAAAAAATACAGGAATTTGTGAAATTCTACCTGCCTCAAACGCTGAAGCTAGCTGGATGCTGTCATAACCGCGCAGAGCAAAAGTATCAGCATAGTCTCCAGCTCGCTCAACTAAGGCCTGGTCAATTTCAAGTACCACAAAATGCGGCCAATCTGCGGCTAACGCAAGTTTTGCTAGCTCAATCGTATCAGCATCTTCCGCCACTTCACGCGCCCTTCTAGACAAAGCCGCATAAGCATCTGCCCAAGCTATACGACTCACAGCAACCGCTTCAGCTTCTTGAACCAGTGTTTTTAATGCATCACTACCCTGCTCAACAATATATAACTTGAGTAAAGCTGATGTATCGCAGAACAAAATCATCTACGATCTTCCAACACCATGGCAGAAACCAGTTTACCTTGTTTTTGTAGACTAAGCGATGCACCAGCGGGCTTCCCACCTTGCCAAGTAGCCACTCCAGCGGATAATAGATTCGTCAGCCCCACACTTTCAACCAAGGGCACCCCAACTATCCGCGCCACCACTTTACGATGCGAAGTAAGCTCAATCAAATTTCCAGATTGCGCCTCACCAACGTAGCGAGACAAATGAGACTTGAATTCTTGTATAGAAACTTGCATATAAGACCTTTTTTTTGCGAAAAACAAGCCAATTATGTACTTTTTACACAACTAAAGTCAAGAGTAACTATTGTTTCCTCTTTTTATCAATCTGGCATAGCAAGCGCAGTTATTTTTAAGCCTACCTCGACCGTAATAGGGGGCGCCCAGCCCAACAATGTACGCGTCTTAGTGATGTCTACTTGTAAATTTCCACACAAACGCTGTGCCACATCACGCTTACCTAACAAGGTCGCGGCAACTTCAATTATTTTTTTCGGCACCGGTAGCAACCATGTGTTCACATTTAATGCCACCGCACAACCACGTAACAATTCTGTAGTAGAAAGATCTTGACCATCTGAAACTAAAAATGTCTGATTTGCAGCATTGGCGTGATTGATACAGCACACAATAAGACTTACCAAATTTTCAACATAGACAAAGCTACGTTTATTATTTATAGAACCGAGCGGCAATGGCATTTTGCGCCTTATCGCTTTCATCATGCTAGCAAAATTAGCCTTAACGCCAGGTCCATACACTAGCGGAGGCCTAATGATTACAACCTCCATGCCTGTTTGTTGTGCAATTTTTAACAACCCTTGCTCGGCTTCTAGTTTTGAAATTCCATATGCATCTTGTGGGTTTGGCGCATCATTCTCTGTAAATGGTCTACCCTTTTCTGTATGCTCCCCATTCACCTTGATTGAACTAATGAAAATAAAACGTTTTACGCCTGCCATAGCTGCCTGTTGGGCAAGGTTTAGTGTTCCATCCACGTTTACCTTTCTAAACTCAGCTAAGGGGTCAGCAACCTTGTCTTTCATTACATGAACTCTCGCTGCAAGATGCATCACCACGCCAACGCCCTCTAGCACGTTATGCCAGTCGGTATTGTCTGAAAGGTCATGTCCATCAACAACATCAACCGTGTCTGATAAAGGGAAATGACCCTTTCGCACACAAGCACGTACTTCTAGACTGTCATTTACGAGTCTTGAAATAAGTGAGCGACCTACAAATCCAGATGCTCCCGTCACCAATATCATGAAAACTCCCTAAGTGAGGTTTTCACAGATGGATAGGTCAAGTTAGTCATCCAAAACTCCAACTGGGTTATCAACGTGTTACGGTCAAACTCGCGCAATGTGACATATAGTCCATTCCTGCCCATGACATCACGTTCATCAGATGACATATTTACCAATTTCAATACCGCATCTGACAAAGCTGAGGCATCACCAGCAGCACAGCTAAAGCCTGCATTAGCATTTTTCACGACTGCGGCACCCTCGCCATTTAACATTGCTAACACTGGAATACCAGCAGCCAAATACGATTGCAATTTGCCTGGTATCGTCATAGAAAAAATCGGTTCATCTTTAAGGCTCACCAACAAAGCATCTGCATGCATATAAAATGAAGGCATTCGTTCAACCGGATGGCGACCCAACATAACCACACAGCCCTGTAAATCACGACGTTTTATTTCGTCGGCGACCCATTGCGCCATGCGGCCGTCACCGACTATCAACCATTTAACTTGTGAGTGTGCTTTCAAATTTTCTGCCGCAGATAATATTGAAGGAAAATCCTGTGCATCACCAATATTTCCAGCAAACATAATAATGAAGTCATCAGCCAGACTGGTAATTTCAGTTGCAGGCTCAATAACTTGACTGGTAAAGACCGATTCAGCCCAATTTGGGAAATACACGATTTTGCTATCATTACCTGCATATGTTTGAATTTGCGAGATAAAACTTTTTGATTGCGCCAAAATCAAATCACAACGTCGATAAATAAAACTAACCAATTGACCGACTGCACGTAATATGAAATTGGATTTCACCACACCAATCGCCTGCAACGTTTCTGGCCATAAATCAAGCACCCAGAAAACGAGTGGTGCCTTCTTAATCTTACGCATCAAAACTGCTGGTAAACCAACGGTAATCGGTGAGGGTTCATAAGCCAAAATCACATCAAATTTGAGTTTGCGTAGTTTCCAAGGCCCAAGCAATGAGGCGCTAATAGCAAAGCTCAAATAGTTTAGCACTAGGCGAAGCCCGCCTTTCCCTCTTGGCATCATAGGTACGCGAAAAATTTCTGCACCCTGAAAGTTTGAGAATTGAGCGCAATCATTGCTATACTCTGAGAAAATTTCACCGTCTGGATAATTAGGCAAACCCGTGAGAACGGTAACTTGATGTCCACGTTGAACCATCTCAGCCACAAAATCATTGATTCTAAAATTTTCTGGCCAAAAATATTGAGTTACAACCAACAAATGCACGGTTTAGTATTTCTTCCATACAACACGATTTACGTAATCAGTATAACTAATAATGATACGAACTACTTTATCTGAAACATTTGGCATCGAATAGTCTTCTACTATCCTTAAATCACGCTCACTGCCTCGACGCTGTGACTCAAGCACCTTGAGTCCTTGCATGACTCGATCAACTTCAAGTCCAGTCATCATCACAACGGCCTCCTCAAATCCCTCAGGTCTCTCTTGCGCCTCACGAATATTCAACGCTGGAAAATTTAAAATTGAAGACTCTTCGCTAATTGTTCCGCTATCTGATAGCACAGCCCTAGCACACATCTGAAGCTTTACATAGTCCTTGAAACCCATTGGCTTTAGCAGCCTAATTTGTGGATGAAACTTGAGTCCGGCAACATCGATGCGCTTCTGCGTCCTTGGATGTGTGGATACAATAATGGGTTCATTGTAGCGCTCTGCGACTCGGTTCAAAATATTGGCGAGCTTTTCAAGATTTTGTGGTGAATCTACATTTTCTTCACGATGAGCACTCACCACAAAAAAGTTTCCTTCTATTAACTTTAATCGCTGCAGAACATCAGAGCTTTCAATTCCAGCCATGTAATGATGAAGCACCTCAAACATTGGACTGCCAGTTTTAATCACACGATCAGGTGGCAACCCTTCACTGAGTAAATAATCACGAGCAATCGAACTGTAAGTCAAATTAATATCAGCCGTGTGATCCACAATTCTTCGGTTAATTTCTTCAGGTACTCTAAAATCAAAACAACGATTACCCGCTTCCATGTGGAAAATAGGAATTTTTCGCCGCTTAGCAGGAATTGAAGCTAAACAGCTATTTGTGTCGCCTAGCACCAATAAACATTCTGGTTGAATTTCAGCCAGGACTTTGTCAACCTCAATAATAATCTTGCCAATTGTTTCAGCAGCGTTGCCACCAGCCGCATTAAGAAAGTAATCAGGCTTTCGAATACCAAGGTCTAAGAAAAACACTTCATTTAATTCGTAATCGTAATTTTGGCCTGTATGAATAATGATATGTTCACAGAACTCATCCAACTTAGCCATCACACGCGATAGGCGAATAATTTCAGGGCGAGTACCAACGACAGTAACAACTTTAAGTTTTTTTATTTCGGCTTTCATACTTTTTCCGCAATTGTGTCTGGATAATCTCGGTCAAAAATCTCATTTGCCCAGAGCATTACAATCATTTCATCTTCACCAATGTTTGTAATGTCGTGCGTCCACCCAGGTACAGTTTCAACAATTTCTGGTTTAGTACCCTCTGAAAGAATCTCGTGTTTTTCACCAGAAAGTACATTTCTGAATCCAAAACGCGCTTTACCTCTAATCACTAAAAATTTTTCTGTTTTTGAGTGATGATAATGCCCGCCGCGTGTAATGCCTGGATGCGCAGTAAAAAAAGAAAATTGCCCACAATCCGGGGTTTTTAGCATTTCAACAAACTCACCACGCGGGTCAGAGTATTTGGGTATTTCGTATGAAAATTTTTCCAAAGGTAAATAGCTTACATAAGTTGAATATAAAGCTCTTAAAAAACCATCCCCAACACGTTCAGTTATCAACGTACCCCTACTGTTTTTAAAAGTTTCAATTTGTGTCGCAACAAAACCTACGCTGGTGTTGTAGATTGGGGAGATTTCCTGCAAGCCGTCTTGTAAGTTAGTTGACTGAATTAAACTGATAAACGCGCTTATTACATCATCCACATATACCAGTTGCAACTCAGATGTTGGGTCATTTATTTTAATAGGCAATTCGCGCGCAATGTTATGACAAAAAGTAGCCACTGCGGAATTGTAATTTGGTTTACACCACTTACCAAAAACATTAGGTAACCTAAAAATATATACTTTAGCATTACATTTTTTAGCATACGCTGTTAATGCGTCTTCAGCTAATTGCTTGCTCTTGCCATAAGGATTATCCAACCCGACTTGCACTGAGGATGCATATGCAATAGGGATATTTCTTGCAATATTTATGAGTGAATCGCAAATCGATTGTGTGAAATCTGCATTACCCGTTTGAAATTCTGAAATATTCTGTGGGCGATTTACACCAGCCAAATGAAAAATAAAGTCTGCTTGGCTTAGTGCGGACTGCAACGCTGAATCCGTGCTTTCACGTGTAATTGGCAACACCTCTACTGTATTGAGCTCATTAAGTCGTAAGCACAGATTTTTTCCAACAAAACCGTTTGCACCAGTAACAAGTACACGCATCCTGTTATTCCTCAGCGCTGGCATATTCGCCGTTAGTGATTTTTCTAATAAACTCCAACTTTAATAACAGCTTTTTCATACCGTCTACATCTAACCGTTGCGTATTATGTGAATTGTAATCTTCAGCATGAGAAATCTTGGTCTCGCCTTGTTCTACAAACTTACTATAGTTTAAATCACGGCCATCAGCAGGCACACGGTAATACCCTCCAAGGTCTTCAGCACAAACAAGTTCTTCACGGCTTAAAAGTGCTTCATAAAGCTTTTCTCCATGTCGGGTACCAATCTCCCGTACCTCATAATTTGATTTACCCATTAATTCTAGCAAAGCCTGTGTAAGCACTTCAACCGTTGCAGCAGGGGCTTTCTGCACAAAAATATCGCCATTCTTGCCATGTTCAAAAGCATAAAGCACCAACTCAACAGCATCTTCCAACGTCATCATAAAGCGCGTCATGGAAGGGTCGGTAATGGTGATTGGCTTACCATCTAAAACTTGCTGTACAAATAACGGAATCACAGACCCGCGAGATGCCATTACGTTACCATAACGTGTACCGCAAATTGTAGTAGCGCCACCCTCAAGACCTCGAGATTCCGCCACCATGACTTTTTCCATCATCGCTTTAGAGATGCCCATAGCATTGATAGGGTAAACTGCTTTATCAGTACTTAAACAAACCACCCGTTTTACACCATTAGCAATTGCAGCTTCAAGTACGTTCTCCGTACCTAATACATTGGTTCGCACCGCCTCCATAGGGTGAAACTCACAAGATGGTACCTGTTTAAGTGCTGCGGCATGAAAGCAAAAATCAACGCCTCGGAAAGCACGAGAAAGACTGCGTGAATCCCTTACATCGCCAATATAAAACTTAAGCTTAGGGCTATTGTACTTTTTACGCATATCGTCCTGTTTTTTCTCATCACGGCTGAATATGCGGATTTCAGCAATATCAGAATCAAGAAAACGCCTAAGAACGGCATTGCCAAAAGAGCCTGTGCCACCAGTGATTAAAAGTACTTGATTTTTAAACATGTATTAACGCATCCTTTTGTTGCGAATTTGGATAATTAATCAAAACGGCTTTATAAACGCCTTTAAATACGAACAAACTGCCGGCGGCAGCACCAACTACACCACATTTTGCAAAAAGTGCTTGCATGTCATCTAATGACCCTGCACCACCGAGTATTGTGATTGGAATATTAACCACTTCACGCAAACGTGTAGCCAAGGTAATGTCATACCCCTTCATCTTGCCGTCATGCTCAATAGCGTTAACCACTATCTCACCTGCACCAAGCTTGGCAGCTTGTACTGCAAACTCCAAGGCATTAAGTTTAGTATTTTGCTTCCCATTATTTATCCAAACATCATACTCTTTGCTTAACATTCTTTTTTTTACGTCTATCACAATCACAACGCTTTGCCGACCAATCTCTTCAGCAATGCGACTAATTAAACTTGAATCAAGCACGGCTGCCGAACTTATAGCCACTTTTTCAACCCCTAACCCTACAATGCGTTTAGCTTGCTCAGGGGTTCGCACACCTCCACCATAACAAAGGGGCATACGAGATTCAGCAGCCAAATTTGCAATCATTTTATAATCTGGCTCAACGTTATTTGCTGTTGCATCAATATCTAAAACAATCAACTCGTCTGCTTCTTTTTCATTAAAAATTTTCACTGCATTGATGGGGTCACCCACATACTTGGGTTCCTTAAAACCTACCGTTTTTACAAGCCCGCCAAGGTGCACTAATAAGCAAGGGATAATTCTTGGTCTCAACATTTCAAAGCTCCGCAAAGTTCTTTAACAATTGAGCACCATAATGATGGCTTTTTTCTGGGTGGAATTGAACGCCATATACATTTTTAGCAGAAACTGCACAGCTAAAGTCCAGACCATAGGCTGCTGTTGCAATACTGTTTTGTGAATTTTTACATTCAAAAAAGAATGAATGTAAAAAATAAAATCTCGCGTCAGTTTCCAAGCCAGCAAACAACTTAGAACCTGCCATAGGTTGAACATCATTCCAGCCCATATGCGGCAAAGCCAAATTAGCACAACGAACATCAGATTTGAAAGCACGTACGCTACCAGGAATCCAGCCTAATCCATGCAATTTTCCCTCATCGCTACCATTGGCTAAAATTTGCATCCCAACACAAATACCCAACACAGGGGTATGCTGATTGAGCACAAGGTCATCTAACGCAGGGCGCATGCCAGAGGCCTCAAGAAGACTCATTGCATGATCAAAAGCACCTACCCCGGGTAAAACCAGTTTAGTAGCACCATTCAGTTCTGCAGCGTTTGTAGCTCTACAAACATCAAAGCCAAGCCGCTTATACATATTTACAAAAGCCTGAATATTTCCTAGGCCATAATCAACAATATGGATCATCTAAACAATCTTTTCTCAAGCCCTAGCAACCGTAAAACATTTGAGCCTAGACCTATCACCCAACGTTTATTTTTGTAATCACGATAGGTTTTGTTTTCACCCTCAAAAATTGACTGAAGTTCATCAACAGTTAAATCAAGTTTATTTGCGACGTACTCAAATTCCTGTTTAAGAAAATGCTCATCCATCTCTGGTTGAGAAATACGCGCTAAAGCCTCATCGCGCGTCATTTGACCTGTCATAATTAAACTTGAGAAATGGGCACGCCGTTTATGAAAACCAAACTTTTTCGGCATCCAATAATCTTCATAAAACCGTGTAAAGCGTGACTCATGATGCTTATGCTGAAATTTCTGCCAACCAAAAAGTCGCTCTAATGTTTCTTCTGCTTCTTTCTTAATATACGGCACCATATTTAACGGTTTAACAATTTCCATACCCAAAACGTATTGATAAAGCACCTTATAAACCAAAATATCAACAATTGGGAAAGATTCAAGTTTTCGATTACCAAATTTTTTATGAATATCCAAAAATAAAGTTTTATCAATACCAGGATAACCGCCCCACTCTTCTGGTTCACGACAACACTCTGTTGAAAAATTTGATCCCGTTAGCACATACTTGATTTTGTGCTTACGGGCAAATTTATAAAGCGCTGAGAAAAACGCCCCATCCTGAGGCAAATCTTGATCAGGAATTTGCGACTTTAAAAATGCCAATTGCAAATCTTTCATTTCCTGCCAGTTGATTACTTCCGTATATAAATCCAAGCCCAAGCCATCAACCAGCTTTTCTATATTCCCTACAGCTTGATCTGTGTTCCAACCAGCATCCACATGGAGCAATAATGGACGCAAGCCCATCTTCTCTTTTGCAATATAGGTAGCATACGAACTATCAAGACCGCCACTTAATCCAATGATACAGTCAAAATCTTTACCGTTACCTTGTTGCTTAATCTTCTCAGCAAGTTTCATTAACTCACGCTCACCATGTGCATCAGTATGCCAATTTGGCTTGATTGTTGAATGAAAGTTATTACAGTAATCACACCAACCACGCTCATCAAACTTAATGTTCGGGTCAGAGGTATCCATGATGCAGTTGTTACAAGTGTTGTTATTTTGTTTATTTATTGTTTTGGTCATAGTTGTAATCTGTATACGTTCTTAATTAATAGCTCTGATTTAGCCAGTCTATTTGACATTTCTCTTTGAAAAAACCACACGATTGTATACCTCCAACAATCGTTTTGCATTTGTCGCTGGATCAAAATTTGATATTGCAAGTTGCCTGGCATTTGCACCCATGCGCTTGATCTCTATTGGATTGTTTGCAAAATACAAAATTGCTTCAGCTAACTTTTGAGGATCTTTTGCCGGTATAGCCAATCCAGTTTCGCCATGAATTAATGTGTCAGACAGCGGTGTGTTGACTGAAACTATACATGGTACAGATGAAAAGGCAGCTTCAAAAACTGGACGCCCTGGGGCATCGTAGTGCGATGGAAACAATAGCACGTCCAACTGATCATAGACGGATTTAATATCAAGCGTGGCGCCAACCAAATGAAAACTGTCCGACAAGCCGGCCTCTTTCACCCTTGTAGCAAGTTCAACCTGAACATTTTGCGCAAGACCAGCATAATTTAGCAACTTGGCCTTTAAACCACGATCGATCAATGTCACACCGCCAACAATGATAAATTCTACATCACGACCTGTTTGGTGAATTATCTTAGCCGCGTCAAGAATGTCGAACAAACCCTTCGAATGATGTAAATTTCCGACAAAGCCAACCTTAAGCGAATTTGGTCGCAACACACTTAACTTGTTCACCATCTCTTGATCCTGCTTACTAGCTCTTGTAGCGGTAAATGAGTTATGAATCACATCCACCATCAACTCCCTCGGCAAGCATGCACGTGTATTCTCGTCTATCGCTACAATCGCATCAGCCTTACGGGCTAATGTAGAATTTAACCATCGAGTACGAACTGAATGCTCATCTACACGTGCCAATGATCTAACATGTACCACGAGTGGCACGCGGAAAAAAAATTTAGCAAGTAATGCCGGAATGATGTAAACAAACTCGTTAACATGTATCAGATCAACGTCTTTCCATATTCTACGTGCCTTCCACAGAGCCACTAACATAAATGGAAAATAAAATATCTCACGTAACAAAATTAACCAGCGAACTCCTCTATAAAAGCTGTAGCGCGTATTGTCGAATTTTGTCATACCACGAGTTTCAATAACATCCGTTGCAATTTGTTTGTAAAAATCTAATGCCGTACCAAATGATGCAACAAAATAAGACTTAACCGAGCCTGCGGGTAACGCTCTAACTGCTTCAAACAAGCTTCGAGAGGCGCCGCCAAATGGACCATCACCATCAATATAGAGAACTTTTAACATGAGCAGTATTTTTCAGTATTTATATTAAGTAAACGAAACTATTAACTAAACTTGACTCTTCATGCGCACGAGTTTTTGACCATATGAGTTTTTAAGAATATCACATGTTCCAGAAAAACGAGTCAGAACAGACTCATCTAAAACGTAGACGTCGCCAGTATGCACGCAATTCCATTCTCCCTGCCCCGTCAGAGGTAGATTAATCTTCTCTCCGAAAGCACTAACCCATCCCACTTGCCTAGCAGGCACACCAACCATCAATGCCCAATCTTTACATGATTTTGTTAAGGAGGACCCAGCCGCGAGAAATGTACCAATACCGATTGTAATTTCTGGTATTACCGTAGCATTTGCGCTGGGCGTCACCCCCGTTTTAACTATGGTTTTCTGAAATACGTCATGACGGTTAACTGCTGCGCGTGGGAATGATATGTGCGTAAAACCCATTAAAGGCACACAAAAAACGAAATCGCCTAATTCCACATGGGAAAAGATGGAAACTGAATTACCCAATCTACATGCATTACCAGCAGTGGCATTGTTACCGACATAAGCATTTTGACCCAAGTTGCAATTTTTACCGACAACAGCACCTGACTCAATATTGCAAAAATGCCATATTGAAGTTAAGTCTCCAACTCCTGCTCCTGAATCGACAATTGCGGAAGTATGAATAAAATTCATTTTTTGACGTACTCCTAGCTAGGAAATGGAATTTGAAAATAATCTGACTTTAGAATGACGTCTAGGCAACATAACCATAATAAGTCCATAGGAAATTAGTAAGTTTATTACAATAGAAAAGTGGAATAATTGAGTAATCCCTCCCCCTGTCAACCATGCGAAAACATGGAAGCAAAAGTAGGTTGACAAAAGTGCTGTAAAAATAGGGTGGCCAGTGCGGATGGCAATATCAAGTAGTCGGAAAAAACGACCAATAATTATCCCTGCTAAAGCTGCAAATAACCACATGCCAAACAAACCACCGGCAATAATCCCTTCAGAGAAAGGTGTACCAACTATGGAATGCCCAGTTTCAATAGCATGTAAAGAGTCAACTGCTAGGTACGTTAACGTCAAATCATAATGATAACTAATCCATTCTATCAAATCCTCATTTGACACAAATGTGCTAAGCGCAGAGTCACCCATAGCAGCAAGAAGTGTTGGCCAATAATTTGGAAATGTATATCCCTCTCTAAAAATTCCCCAGATATACCAAGATACATCCCCTTGTAGAACTGTTAAGCGATCAAAAAGGAAAGGTATCATATCTATCCCTTCCATTGATTGCGCATCAAAAACAGTAAAAAATAGCATTATGAATAAAAAAAATGAACCAAAATAAGTGATAAGCTTATGAACAGGCATTCTCCAATTCAGAATTAACAGGCTCGGTAACATCATAAATAAACCTGTAGTCTTAAAGCCCCAAGTAGACCCCACGACAATAATCAAAAAAGCATTTACATACCATAAGTATTTAAAGTATGAACTTCTTTTTATCTGAACTAACTGTAGTGTAGAGTAGGCGAAGAGTGCTGGAATAACAAACTTAGTCATCATGTAAGGAAAAGCACCGAACGATCCAAGTGAGGCTCTAAATATTCCCTTATCCATGTTATTAAACCAGACTTTTGCTCCATCAAAAACAAATAGCATTATCAGCAAGAAGCCGAAGTTCAACATCATAAGTAGAATCGAAAAATGAACATAACTGTGCTTCTCCTCAGTAGTATTATGGACCATAGGTGAGTAATACATTTTGGAAGATCGAGCCACGTAACTATTAACTGACAAGAATGTAACAAATATTAGGACTGCAAGATAGGAAGAAAACGCTAATGTGGCGCCGTTCTGATATCCAAAAATTCCAACTGATGCTGCGTAGGCGCCCTGTTCAACCCGCCAAACGCCAATTAATGGCGTAAATAGAGCGAACATAATCAAGTACTTATACATGTTTCCCTACACCTCGCAAACCACACACCTCAAGGAATTTAAAGTAGTTTTGTTTCCAATCAGCCTCCCATATAGAACCAATCTGACTATCAGACATTTGCCCACTTACCTCATCTTTTATAAGGGAATGTAACTCCTCAACAGATTCGAAAGTTTGCAGTGGTAGTGTTGGAAAAGTAAATCTCGCTTTTGGTGTATCCCAAATAAATATTTTTTTAGCCAGACCAACCGCTTCAAACAGTCCAGTAGAAACCTCACTTACAACAGCATATGCCTGACGCAAAGAGGGATATATATCCGCATTCTGATCAATTTCTACAAGTGCATGCTTTTTTCCGTATTTTGAATAAACTACAGTTCGTTCTAATGGATGCGGGCGAATAACAACACGCAGTCCTGTCTTAGCGCTTAATAATGAAAGTTGAAGTGCGAATTCCATGTATTTATCAAACTCAATTCCATCACTCAAGATTAAAATCACATCCTGAGACTCATGACTATTCGATAATAAACTAAGCTTTTTATCTCGATGCGGATTGCCTATTGAAACTTTTGTTAATGGTGCATTGATTTGACTATTCCACCACGTACCATAACCCAAAAAATATTCTGGTAGTGTTTTTTTGTACAAGTCACTGCTTGAAATAGTTGGTGCAAAATTATAAGCATCATGACCCGCTGATACTGCGCCATGCTGGTATTCAGCTGTTGTGATACCCATATCTTTTGCTGCTGCAATTAAGGCCGACAATGGTCCATAACAACCAGCGCCAACCATAAGCAATCGAGGATCAACCATTTCCAACACCTTTCGATAACTATGATACTGGTAGGGTATAGCAGTCGCCTTTCGGCTTAACATTTGAATTAGATAAGCTTCTCGTTCATCCCCCATATCCCAATTCAACTCTTTTATCGCACGAGCACGTACCAGCAAAACGAGCTGACGCGCCACACATAGATGAGTTTGCCTACGAAACAATTTACCTCGAACCGAATTAATAGCTTGAAGTGGAGCATGAAACAAAACTCTTTGATGATGCCTAGGAAACTGCCATTTCCATTCGGAATGGTCCTCAATCGCAAGGGATTGTTCAGGTGCAACCATTGCAAAGTAATCACCCAAGCGGTTGAACCAACCGCCATCGACTAATTGATTTACAACGCCATCTGTCATCAGGCAAATGTCAGATTTGGCATCTCTGAAAGCTACTTGTGAAAAATTATGGGCAATCGACTTAGCCATTGTCATGGTTGCTCGTATCACTGAAACATGCGCTGAGCTACGCCCTGATATATTTTTGTCGTAGTACAAATCTGCTATCAGCATCCGAAAAAACGGAACTCGTATTTGAGGCCACAAAGGGATATCGGTCACAGGGCAGCTAAAATCCAGCAAGGCCGAATCATTCTCAATTTCGAGTAGGTCAAATAGATTTAATGAATTTTGTGACATATTTTTCATGAAAATTCAACGCAAAATTATTGCTTGCAACCAAGGCATTGGATGAGTTTTATTAGCTAGCCACCAAGTAACCATAAAGCTAATTGCTTGACTCAACATAAATGCCTGCCCCGCACCAGTTAGCCCATTTACTCCCACTAACCAGAACATCAATGGAATATTGATAATACCTGAGGCTAGAGTAATCAAAGCAAGTAAAGAAGTTTTGCTCGCATAAAACAAATAGTTGGTGACCATAAAATAGCATCCGCCAAATGCAAATCCTAACGCAATGAAAATAACGAAATTACCCGCATCACGAAATGACTCACCCACCAAAAATCTAACTAGCATTGGAGCAATAAATCCAAGGGTTAATGCCCCCATTAGTACTATAAAAAAATACAAATAAGTTCCCCGCACTATTTGAATATGAAGCTCCTCTGTAGCATTTGAAAGTTTTCTGAATAACCAAGGTGAATATGCTTTATTAAACGATTCAGTTAGAAGCCCTATTGCTTGACCTATCTGTAGAGCAACCATATAAATCCCAACTTGAGCTATGCCAAGAAGTTTTGCAATAACAAATCTATCAACAGCAACAATGAGTAAAGCCCCAATTACATGTGGAATAAGTGGCACCCCAAATTTCAATGCGTCTGCTCCATACCTATTCCAAGTCACAGGCCTTATAAGCAGACCGTCTTTTAATAGCCACCATAAAGCAACAACTCCTGACATACCTATTGCCAATGCTTGACCCAAAATTCTACCCTGCCAAGCCATACCAACAATTAATATAAAAATTAATGAAAAACATGCATTTAGCAAACTCTGTGAAACTTGAAAAGCGCCATACTTTTTTGCCTGCCCATCGACTTGCCAGAGTGATAGTCGAATATTTCCAAGGAACTGCAATCCAGAAAGCACTACTGCAACTAACAACCAATCTAACGGCACCCCTGTAACCGCTGACAGCCAAGATCCAAAAAAAACAACCAGTAGAAAAATAAATGAAGTGCTGATTACTAAAATACCAATGCAAGTACCAACATATTCAGCTAATTCATTTTTTTGCATTTGGAAATATCTAACACCTATTGCACCATGTACACTAAGGCCTGTAAAAGCGCCTAATACACTTAACACAATGCCGAACATGGCTACGATGCCATAATCTGCTGGAGTAAGAACACGCGTCAAAATTGGCAACAGCAAAAAAGGAATCGCTGCATTGAGAATATTCGCCCCTAGGTAAATTGCCGCATTACCAAAAAGCATACTTCTAAATCGAGTCAAAATAAAATCCTGCTTGATACTATCTCCATGATTCAATTTTCAACAACAAGTCAACATAGCGACTCTCTATCACTGCAACTTTTTCATTACGCACTAAAGGTGCAATTAAAATAATAAAATTCTTCATAAGCTATTATCTAGCCATATTGGATTTTTCAATTTCCATTCACCATTGATATTCTCCCAAAGATGGGGGGAGCGCCAGCTATCAATGACCTCATAGTAATGTTCTTCTGTTATATCGCAGTAATCTAGGAATGTTCTAAAGTGCAAACTTGGGAACTCCCCATCAAAACGTTTGATTAAAGACACTCCTTCTTCTCTACTTATATGCCCATCTCTAATCTCATGCGCAGTGTCTGAGGTTGCTCTACCTAATCCAAACTTTATGTAGGCTAGATAGTAATGGAAACCATCAATCTGGTCATCAAATGATGCGTATTTAGAATATGTTCCTTCATTCCTTGAAAACCTTGGGGAAAACCCAGTCTTTTCTACTGCATGATAATAAAGCTCTTGTGGTATCCATTTTTTATAGTATCCAAAAAAGTGAATTTCTAAACCAAGATTCTCTAACTCCTGCTGCGGTGGTGCCATATAAGGAATAATGTCTTTTTCACTAACACCATATTGCAGAAGATCTTCTGGGGCCAGACCGGAAAAATAATGTGCTTTATGATCTACTCTCCAATCACGATTTGGTTTATACGCATTTTTCATATTACCACCGTATTCTACCTCTCCATTTTCACCATACATGACCAAAGATACATTATGTTTTAATGCCATTTGCATCGGATAATTTGTTTGACCATAAATAAATGGTTGAAATGGATCGCCAAGAATTTCAAATGAAATTTTTGTTAATTTACGGTGAACTTCTCCATTTGGTGTACCTAAAACATTATCAAATCCTCCAACATGTATATGATTTTGGAAATTGCTAAAGCCGTCATTTGTCCAAAGATGCGGAGACCAAGTAACTGTTAGTGGGTTCATGCCATATTTATATTTGAGTTGGTATGCAACGTATGCACTATCTTTACCGCCGCTTGAAGGCACGATCACATCATATTCACCGTTATCCTTTCTGTAACGGTTACACAATTCAAGTAATTCTTTTTCTCTTGTTTCCCAATTTATTTCAGTCTTTTTTAACTCAGCATATTGGCAAGCGGCACATACTCCGTGACTATTAAATGTTATTCTTGGTCTTTGATTAGATATAGTACATTTTTTGCAGTAGATTATTTTTTCAGGTAGGTTATATCTATGTTTCGTATTTTTATGTTCCATTTAATTTATCTCCAAAAAGTTTTCAAATAATTTTATTCCAGCCTTTCTACTTTTTTCCGGATGGAATTGAACACCATAAATATTTTCTTTTGAAACTGAAGACACAAACATATGTTCTAGATACGTTGCAGTAGCTAGCACATCATGAAATCCAATTACTTCATAAGAATGCATAAAGTAAAACAATTCATTTTCTATATTTTTAAATAAAGGGGATTCCTTTATAACATCAACTTTATTAAAACCAACGTGAGGCAATTTACCATTGCACTGCATCAGTTTCACTTCTGCTTTTATAAGGTTTAACCCTTTGGTTTGACCATGCTCATAACCAAGAGAGCTGAGAATTTGCATTCCCAGGCAAATTCCTAGAATCGGGCCTTCAAATGCTTGAATTGAGTCAATAAAACCATCTGACTCTAGCTCCGCCATGCCTTCTTTAAAACTTCCAACACCTGGCAGAACGATTCTTGGCACTTTTCTAAAATCTTCAGGCGTGTTAATTACAACTACTTCCGCACCCGCTTTTTGCAAAGCTTTGCTCACACTATAAATATTACCCGCCGTGCCGTAATTTACGATACCAACTAAATTACTCATAACGCCACCTCTACGCCGTTTGTTCTTAAATATTCTTTTAATTCTTTGATTGTTGACTTGTCATAATGCAAAAGACTCGCTATTGCAACCCCACTAGGTTGTGCAATTTTAATTAAATCCAGCACATCATCAGGTTTGCCTGCACCACTTGCCACCACGACAGGAATGTTAACTAATGAAACTACCTTTTGGGCTAACTCAAGATCAAAACCTCTTTGTCGACCATCATGGTCAACCGATTGAAGTAAAATTTCCCCTGCGCCACGAGACTCAACTTCTTTTGCCCAATCCAAGACATTTTTACCACTTCGTATACGGCCGCAATCGGAATAACATTCACTCCAATTATCCCAGCGCTTAGATTCAATATTGACTACAACTGCCTGACTCCCAAAGCATTTAGCCGCTTCATCAATGATGTTTGGATTTATTTGTAGGGCATGAGTATTGATGACGACTTTATCTGCACCATGATGAAACAATTCAGAAAAATCATGCAATGTTTGCACACCACCACCAACGGCAAATGGAACAAAAATATCTGAACAAGCTTGCTCAACTTGGTCTAGCAAAATCTTTCTCTGATATAAAGAAGCCACGATGTCGATATAAAAAATCTCATCTGCTCCCTGTTGATAATACTTTGCTGCAATTTCATTTGGTAGCCCTACTTTACGCAGTCCTTCAAAATGGACTGGTTTGACCACATAAGGTGGCTTTACATCAAGTTTTGCAATAATTCTTGTGCTCACTATTACTTCCTTTGTTTGATCTCTTTATAATTCTACGGTAGTTTATTGGTATTCAATTGAATCTCTGCTATGTTAAAGTCTAGCTGGCTATCAATATCCACTGAATCTGACAGCGTCATTTTATAGGCATAGCTATTTTTATCTATTAATAATGTTTGGCATTCGTTTAGTTTATCTACACTACAAATGTAGATGGCACCATTGAGCCTGAAATATTGAGGCAAATCCTGACTTCTTTCATTTTTTATTTCACTACTTAAAAAGAAATTCATACTTCCATCTTCAGGTAGTGTATTCGTCCATAGTGGAGAATGTTCTGTTTCACAAACCGAGATGATGGCGTCTGCATTTTTTTGTGCCAGCAACTCTATAGCCTCATCTATATGGTGTGCATTTCTGAGTGGGCTAGTTGGTTGAAGTAGAACTATAAAATCAAATTTACCAAAATTTTGTTGTAGTACGTGCTCAATCACAGAAACTGTGGTTGCTGTATCACTAGCCAACTCTTTTGGGCGTTTAATTGTATCTACTCTCAAATCATCGGCTATTTGTAATATTTCAGCGTCATCACTGCTAACTAGAATTTTATCTATATACTTGGAGTGCTTCGCGGCTTCAACAGTCCAAGCAATTAGTGGTTTACCTGCTAAATCTAATACATTCTTCCTAGGCAATCGTTTACTGCCTCCCCTTGCTGGAATAATAGCCAAAAATGATTTCCCATTCAGCATCAACTAAATACCTCGTGATACTCATTGTTTGCACGTTCAAAATCATTCATTCGGCCAATATCAAGCCAGTACTCATGTATCGGGAAGGATACTGTACTAAGCCTATTCTCAATACATTTCTCGAATAATGTAGGCATGTCGTAAAATTGATTGTGCGGAATAAGGTCAATGGTCAATGGACTTAGCATATAAATACCAGCACTAACAAAGAACTTGTGGACCGGTTTTTCGACAATTGATGTCACTCTGTTACCATCAATATTGACTACACCATAAGGCACTTGGAAATCGTACTCACGTACACACATAGTGGCAATAGCATTTTGTGCTTTGTGATAATCCAAAAGACTTTCAAAGTTCACACTGGTAAGTAAATCACCATTCATCACTATAAATGGCTCTGTGGGTTTTTCACACAATAAACTTAATGCGCCAGCTGTACCCATGCGGGTTTCTTCAAATATATATTCTATGTTTGCACCAAATTGAGCACCATCATTAAAGTAATCACGAATCATATTTGATTTGTAATTAACACACATTACGATGTTCACAAAACCATATTCAACTAAACTCTCAACTATTGTCTGTAGGATAGGCTTTCCGCCAACATTGAGTAGTGGTTTAGGTGTGTGGTGCGTCAATGGGTGAAGTCTAGACCCTAAACCACCTACCATCAACACTACTATATTAGGCTTTATGATTGATCGACTAACTAGTTCATCAATTTCTTTTAGACCGACAATGCAACCATCATTATCTATAATTGGGACTTGGTGAAGCTTTTTAGTTAAGGCTAATTTTACAATCGCTTCTTTTGTATCAGTGGTTTTAGCGGTGGTTGGCGAACGAAAGATGATACTTTTCACAACATCATTCAGCGATAACCCCCTGAGCAATCCACGCCTAATATCGCCATCTGTTACCGTTCCAAGCAGTTTTTTCTGCTCATCTACCACCAATGCAATTTGTTTTGAACTGGCATCAATTTTCTGCAATGTTTCTTTAATGGTCGTAGATTCTGTAATGAGAATTGCGTCAATATTTAGCATAATTTCAATTTATCCTTAGACATCTCTATGTCATAAAACGACTTTTTTAATAACTGCTCAGGATGTGCGGATTTTAAGGTCTCTACAATTTTTTTACTTGCTAAACCATCACCATAAGGATTAGTAACCTTCTCGAGGTTTATTTTAAATCTTGTTGTATATATAGTTTGAATCGCTTGTTTAATGGCGTGTTTATATGGTTCACAATCAAGCACACTCTCAGCTTTTAAGCGACCTTTTTGGCGATCACCAATATTGATTGTGGCAATTTTAAAACTGGGTGCTTCTGCTAGTCCACTAGAGCTATTACCAACAACTGCATCCATAAACTGTAAAGCGCTTAAGTAGCGCAATTGCCCCATTGATGTGAAAGCAATACTTTTATCAGGATGCAGGGCAACATAGTTATCAATCATCTGATTTATAATTCGCCCATCCGTATCACTATTAGCCTTAGTGAAAATAAAATGTGTTTCATGTAGTTCGTCTAGAGCATTAAGCAGGTGTTGAAATTGACCATTGGCGGTCGAATTTTCAAGCGTAACTGGATGGAAGGTAACTAATAGATTTTTAGTTGCCAGTTTAAAATTAATGGCCTTTTCAAAATCCGTTTTGTTTAGCAACTGTAATCGTTTGATATTTTCAATACCCATACCACCAACATTAAAGACGCGATCTGGCGATTCACCGAGTTGGATCACGCGGTTACGATAATCTACCGCCGCCGTAAAATGGAGATGACTCATTTTCGTAATGGCATGCCGGATTGCCTCATCATATGCTCCTTCAGTTTTTTCACCACCGTGCAAGTGAGCAATTGGGATTCTGGCAATCATAGCGGCTGATGCAGCTGATAAAATTTCATAGCGATCACCAAGCAATACCACAATATCAGGCTGTAATTCAGCATAAGCCTCAGCAAAAGATATTTGTGCTAACCCCATCGACTTGGAAATACCAATCGAGGTATCTGATGAAAGTAGCATTTCAATTTTTTTATTAATTGAGAAATCTTTTTCAATCTCTTTGTAGGTAAGGCCAAACTCTGGAGAAAGATGCATCCCTGTTGCAATAATCTGAAGTTCTAAATTAGCATCAGCCTGAATTTCTTTCATTAGCCAGTACAGCAAGCCATATTCAGCACGCGTCCCAGTAACAATGCATATTTTCCTCATATCAAATCATCACTTTGGTAATCTTTTTGAGCCACTTGCCCAATTATCTCATCCCATCGCATTGGGCTAATGCCAGTCCCAGGGCGTTTAATCGCAAGATTTTCAACGCTTAAAATTTCCCCAGTCTTGATTGAGCGTGAAGCGACAATGCTTTTTCTGGCGACACTTAAGTTTTTAACTTCACTCTTGCTCGGCTTTTTAATGCCATTACCGAGTGCTTCAGATACCCTGCGAACGCCCTGCACCATCGCTTTGAGTTCTGCTGGCTCTAGGCTTGCTTTGTGATCTGGACCATCCATTTTGTGGTCTAGGGTAAAGTGCTTTTCAATGACACATGCACCCATTGCTATAGCAGCTATTGGCACTTCAATGCCTTGCGTGTGGTCAGAATATCCAACCTTAACGCCAAAGGCAGCATTAATCGTCTGCATAGCACGAAGATTTACATCCTCAATGGGACATGGATATTCAGTGGTGGCGTGGAGCACGGTGATATTCTCTATAGGAGTACCAGACTGAGCCAAGATATCTAATGCATCTTCAATCTCGCCTAAGTCAGCCATGCCAGTTGATAAAATCACTTCTTTACTTAAACGCCCAATATGCTGAAGATAAGGTCGGTTTGTAATTTCGCCACTGGGGATTTTAAAAATTGGCATATCAAAACCATGTAGCAAATCAATACTATCATGATCAAATGGTGTTGAAAGAAACATAATCTGCTTTTGTTTGCAGTAGCTAATTAGTTCATGATGAGCGCTCTCATTTAACTCTAGCTTCTTGATCATTTCATACTGCGATTCACCCGCAGAGGTCGTTTGATTTTGATACTCGGCTTTCTGTGCACGTTTACTCACAAGCTTATCAGCTTTGAAGGTCTGAAACTTAACTGCATCAGCCCCCGCATCAACAGCAACATCAATCAGTTTTTTAGCTAACTCTAGAGAGCCATTATGGTTAACACCGGCTTCGGCAATAATGAAAACTTTACTCACTTGCATAACCTTTAAATACTGATCCAGCTTTGATGAAATCATTTTCTTTACTCTGGACGGACTCTTTAGTTACAGCATTACTACCGACAAAACTACCCCGCCTAATTAAAGTACTGCCATTGATAACTGCCCCAGTAGACACATGACAGTTATCTTCGACTACCGCATCATGCTCAATGAGTGCCTTTGTATTGATGATGCAGTTAGCCCCAACATTGGCGAGTGCGTTTATTAGCGCGTCATGCATAACCACAGTTCCTTCTCCAATTACAGCATTCTTAGATACATAAGCACGTGGGGAAATTATTATGGGGAAGTTAAATCCAAGTAGCTTGGCATACTCAAACAGCTTAATTCGAATGGCTGGGCTCCTAATTTGACCAATCGTTATTAGCGCATGATCAAAGCTTGAACGAAGTGCTTGAAGATCACCATCATTACCAACAATAGGATAGCCAAGCATTGAATCGCTAGTAACATCCTTATCGACAATGCCAGCAATGTCAAATTGGCCAGCCTGTTCGATGACATCGATGCAAGATGCGCAGTGACCACCACCACCGATTAAGATTAACTTTGGCTTCACTTCAGTCTCGCACTACTTGGAATATTGACCACGCGCTCTTCAAGCCACTTGGAATTAGATAAATCACCAGACTCACAGTCTTTAAACATTGCAAGCTCATTCATCAAGTGCCAAATTGGGCGCGACATTACACCTGCGTCATTAAGTGCTTTTAAAAAGTCGTCTCGTGCTTGTTTGTCCTCTAAAACAAGTGCATTAAGCCAATAGTTTGCAGTGGACTGAGCGGGTTCTGTGACAAAGTTATAGCCGATAGCAGAGAAGAATTCAGCATAGGCTACGGCTAATGATCGTTTGCTTTCCAAAAGTCGTGGCAAGCTTTCCATCTGCGCACAACCTAAAGCAGCATTGATATTTGGTAAGCGGTAGTTATATGCAATTTCATCATGAATAAATTCATACGGATGAGGTTGCTTGGCAGTGGTGGTAATATGCTTGGCGCGCTTGGCAATGACCTCATCATTGGTAATGATCATTCCACCTCCACCCGTAGTAATGGTTTTATTGCCATTAAAACTAAATGCGGCGAGTTTGCCAAAAGTACCCGTATGCTTCCCTTGATAGAAACTACCCAAACTTTCAGCCGCATCCTCAACCAAAGCAATACCATACTCTTCACATATGTTAGCTATTTCATCAATACGACATGGATGTCCGAAGGTGTGCATAGGCACTACCGCTGCAATTTTGCACCCAGTTTTTTTATTGATACATCCCGCTGAGGTTTTAGTTGTGTTAATAGAAAGAAAGTTACTTAAACTTTTGGAACTCAGCCCTAACGTATCTTTATCTACATCAACAAAGATAGGCTCTGCACCGCAGTAACTTATTGCGTTACAAGTAGCTACAAAAGATAGGGATTGCGTAATCACCTCGTCGCCAGGGTTCACGCCAGCCAATTTAAGCGCAATATGCAATGCTGCCGTACCATTTACTGTAGCTATAGCATACTTTGCGCCCGTATATTCAGCCATTAACTGTTCAAATCTATCGACATACTTACCCACGCTAGATACAAAGGTTGAGTCGATACAATCAATCAAATAAGCCTTTTCATTACCAATGAATTTGGGCTCATGCAATGGAATAAATTCCGTAGTTTGATAGAGACTACGGATAAAGTCGATAACATGCTGATGCGTTCTATTCATCCCTACATTTTTCCATCTAGATATTTTCCAGTTTCTTTGTGGCCAAAATCGGGAATCATTTTATAAAATAACGCGACTAACTCTTCTTTAGTCCAACTCATGAGCTTCTTGCGTTCTTCAATCAATTGAGAAAACGCTTCAAGTACCTGATTGTCAAAAACAGCCTCATTTTTAATCACGCCAAGATTGTTAAACCGAGCCATGTCTAGCGTTTCTTTTTCAGTATAAAACTCCTCAAAATCTTTTTCACCAGTGGTGTCACTATTCGTAAATAAACACGGCCATTTTCCCTGATCAGGGAGCGTTTCTACTAATGCTCTAGCTTCAGCTTCAGATGCACATAAATATGGTTCATAGCCTATTTGATTGAGATACCTTACAGCAATATCAGCAAATGAAATCAAGTTTAGTTCTTCACTCAATTTAGGAAAGAAAATATCTCTGTTTTCACCAAAAATACAGGACATAAGACACAATTCACCTGACTCTTTAGGTGTCACAAAATAACGTTTAATGTCTTGTGGTGCCACAATAGGTTGTCGCTTCTGAATTCTCTGATTAAAACCATGCAAAAGCGATCCATCTGAAAATGCAACATTGGCAAAACGCGCTGTAGAAATATTGATTTCCAAACTTCTTCTCATCAAAAACATTTCCATAATGCGCTTAGATGCACCCATCATATTGACTGGATTCGCAGCTTTATCTGTTGATACACAGAAGTATTTTTTTGATTTATTAGCGATAGATTGAAGAAGCGTCTTTTCAGTATTGAGAATATTTACATCTATCATACGCATCAATGTAAATGGATCTTTCTCGCTACGAACATGCTTTAAAGCTGAAAGATTTAATACATAGTCATATTTACCATCAGCTTTTATAAAGGCATCATATTCAACTGAGCCAACATCTAGCGCAAAAGTTTGAAAATCACCATCAATGTAACCATATGAGCTTCTAATATCGCGAACCAACTCCACCATGTTGTTTTCGCTAATATCAACAACATGTAATTTAATTGGGTTTCTTTTAAAAATTTCTTTAGTGACCGCTTGGCCAATAGAGCCTGCACCGCCAATAACAAGAAATGTAGAAGCTTCTACAATTTGCTTAAGATCATTTTCATGATTACTTACATCTTGAAATAAAAGCTCATTTTCTCTGCCGATAAGATATAAAGTTGAATCCATCTAGTTACCACATAAATTATTAAAAATTTTTACAATCATGCAACTAAGTCACCAAAGTCAATTTAACAATACCGCCTAAACTGTACTAGCTGCTGCTAAAAGTGTATCAATTATGTAATCAAGTTTTTCAATTTCCAAATCAGGGCTCATTGGTAAACTCATCACCTCTTTCGACAAAGATTCTGAAATAGGAAAGCACCCCTCTCCTTGCCCTAAACTTGCAAATGCAGGTTGCAAGTGAAGCGGTACGGGATAATGAACCGCGGTTGGAACCCCAGCCTCTTTCAGCTTCTGTTGCAATTGCTCACGGTTTTTTACAAGTACGGTGTATTGTGCATAAACACTAGTGTTGTATGGTTCAACGTATGGTGTGATGATTTTTACGTTATCATTTTTCTTTTGTATCAATTCTGTATACTTTGCTCCCAATCTCCGGCGTTGCTCTACTTCCCATTCAAATCGCTCAAGTTTTGCTAAAAGAATTGCTGCTTGCATAGTGTCTAAACGGCCATTCATACCTATTCTTGAATGGTAGTAGCGCTTTTCTTGCCCATGCACTCTAATCTCGCGCATGGCTTTTGCGAGCGCATCGTCATTTGTGAACAAGGCACCACCGTCACCGTAAG
>Ga0209097_10000925_pt1 | contig 26286 bp, 19 predicted proteins | sample AD_UKC052_MetaG_FD_184419 | JGI IMG/M metagenome (GOLD analysis project Ga0209097, IMG submission 184419) | Active sludge microbial communities of municipal wastewater-treating anaerobic digesters from USA - AD_UKC052_MetaG (SPAdes) (version 2) | ecosystem: Engineered > Bioreactor > Anaerobic >... | reverse complement strand
ATAAATGGTGCAATTTGAACATTCGGAATAGCTGCAATAGTCATGACCGAATCTAACGTACAACCATTCGCATCGCGTACTTGAACAGAATAGAAATCAGGCGCTAGATTAGTATAAATTACCTGTGATCCAAAAGCACCACCATTAAAACTATATTGATATGCGGGCGAACCACCATTCACTTGTAGAATCGCTAGTTGTCCATTGGCTAAATCACACGTTGACGAATCGACTGTAATCTGCATTTGATCTGGCCCTGGAAATTGTTGTAATACAACTACCGAATCAATCATACAACCATTCGCATCCCGAACTATTAAAGGATAATTCCCCGCATCCAAATCAGAGCGGATTACTGGATAGTCGGTTATCGTAGTGAAACTGGAGTCAATCCATTGAACTTGGAATGGAGCAATACCACCTTGAACACCCATCAAACGGGCATTACCGTTAGCTTGAGAACAAACAGCATCCTGACTTTGCAGCGTCATGAATGTTGGATACGAAGGCATGGCTAATTGAGCTTGTCGAGCAGATGTACATCCATGAGCATCAACAATTTGCAGAGTATAAGACCCAACATCTAATTGAGTAAACATATCCGCTTGTTGAAGAGCTCCGCCATTCAGTTGATATTGATAAGGTGTTGTACCACCAAAAGCAGTATCCGCTTGAATTATACCATTGCTAACAGCACAATGAGGGTTCTGATAGCTTATTTGTAAAGTCAATAAAGCTGGTTGAGTGATAACTACTTGAGCAGTATCTCGACAATTTAATGCATCCGTAACATAAACATCCCATGTTCCTGCAGCTAAACTACTTGCCAGAGAATCTGTTTCACTGTTAGTCCACAGAAAAGTAAATGGTGCTGTACCCGCTTGTATTGTTGCAACAGCCTGTCCATCGGATCCATTAAAACATTGAGCATTTTGTATCACCTGAGCAGTAAGTGCTACATCAGGAATAAGCGTAATATCTATGAGCGTATCTAATACACATTGATTTTGATCTCGCACAATAAGCGTTACGATTCCGATAGCTTGTTGTTGATAGGTTGTTTGGTTACTAAATGGACTTCCGTTAAAACTGTATTCAAAAGCTGGAGTTCCACCGTTAATCGTTCCTAATGTTACAATGGCATTGTTTAATCCGCAACTAGCTGGCTGCACAGTATACTGAAGTGATCCGGGACCATTTATTTGCTGTAAGGTGACGTTAGTATCTATTATACATCCATTAACATCGGTCAACTCCACATTAAAAGGTCCGGCAGGTAACGAATCGAATGTAACGGGAACGGGTACGACTCCCATATCAGAGCCATTCACCCAAATTTGAAAAGGTCCAATCCCACCAATTACTTGAAGTGGAGCAACAACACCATTGTCTTCACCACAAGTTGCATCAGTAAGACTCATCATAAGCTGAGTAGGATAACTCAACATAGTAATGGAGCCATTTACTTGGAACAAACATCCATTCGCATCTCTTACCGAAATTGTATGCGTTCCTATAGCTAGTGAATTAAATTGTGAGAGTGTCGAATAAACTCCACCATCTATCGCATATTCATAAGGAGAAGTACCACCAGTTGGAGCATTAACGGTTATTGTTCCATTATTCTGGTTACACGTTGCGGGTTGAATAGATAGTGTTGTTGTTATTGGAGCAGGTTCGGTTATATTGAAACTCGTATCAGCCAAACACCCAAAATTATCAACCAAATGAACTACATATATTCCTGCTGATAGGCCAGTATCAATAGCTGTAGCATTTCCATCATCCCATCCATAACTAAATGGGCCCCAACCTTGAACTCCTGGATCTATCGAACCACTTGATTGACCCGAACAGGAAACATGTGTTATTATAGGTTGAAAGTAAATATCTGGAACAACCGTGATCATAGCTGTATCACTAGCTATAAATCCGTCAGCATCAGTAACTGTTAAACTAACTTGCTGCGATACATTACTACAAAGTGTGATAGTACTATCGTTACTACCATTTGACCACAAATAGCTGTAAGGTGGAGTTCCGTATGCTTTTGAAACTGGAAAAGTCAAACATTGTCCCGGACAAATAGTGTCTCCAGTTATGGCAATCCGAAAAACACATGGAGGAACAATTACCGTTTGAGTAGCTGAGGCTGTACATCCTTGATCAGAAACCAACTGTAATGAAATAGGATAAGAACCTGGGCCCGGATAGGTAACATTAACGGTCGATTGAGAGGATGCGCTAGGTAAAGCTGAGCCTCCAAAAGTCCACTGTTGAGAAGCTATTATTCCTGAACTAATCGTACTTAACGATTGTACTTGAACAGGCAAATCACAAGCTGGAGCTTGGTATTGAATAACTGGAACTGGAATAGGTGCAACTGTAATAGGTACTTGTGCATTCGTCACACAACCATTAAATGCTGTTAGATTTAAGGTATAGATTGTTGTTACAGCAGGTGATACTGTAATGGATTGAGTGGTGATATTTCCCGGCTGCCAAGCAAATGAGGCATATCCTGATGGAGCTATAAGGGTAACCGATTGACCAGGACAAATGGTATCAGCCAAAGCAGCTAAGGTAGATGGCGAGCAAGATGCATCTACATAGGCATAACCAAAGTGTCCTCCCTGACTACAATCACCAACGGTAAATTCAACCGTAACACTTTGTCCCATGTAGTTCGATAGATCGACGTTTACTGTACTCCAAGGTTTGTATCGAACACCTGTACAAGTGGTGGAATTAAAAAAACCGGGTAAACTCGCAGCGGCAGAAACGATAAATTCGGAACAAGGAATAACATCCCCTTGATCGTTTCGTAATCGTGCAATGAAGAAAGGTTGTTCGGCTGATGTATGACCGGGATCCTCAAAAACCACGGCGTATCGATAAGTAAAACTGGAATTAGATGCTCCAACAAGAAATGTTTGAGAAATCATTTCAGCTTCGGCACCTGTATTATTGTTTCCAATCATCACCGATCGTGAACCTCCTAAAGGATCTACCTGCGGAAAACCACCACATGGATCTGTTCCGCCTGTTGTTATGGTATGTCTTCCATTTACAACTCCAATATTCGTAGTTTGATAAGTTGGAGTTGGCGATCCTGCGGGAGCTGTAACCGATTTACCTGTAGTACATAACCATGAATTGAGATTTCCATCTTCAAATCCCATATTGGAACAAGCAGGCTGGACCACTATTGGAGTTAAGTTTACTGTTAAATCGTATTGATAACAGTTCGCATAGAAATTATTAATCATTAAAGCATCAAGAGCAATAAAATAAACTACTCCAGCTATAACCGGGATAATAGTTACTGCACCTGAGTTATTTCCTTGGACTGATGATAAACAAGTCCCTGTTCCTGGGCAACCTTCATAAACAGATAAAACCGGATTAGCTTGTCCACTTGCATGAATATCATTTAATCGAACGAAGAGCAAACCATCTTGAGCAGGAATTACAGTGTAAAACCAATCTTGTCCACCATAAGGATTGCTAAAACCAGAAGCACTTAAACAACCATTAGTACCCGTATAATCATTCCCATCACCGCAAAGTGTCTGGTTATTTGTAAAAAAAGGTAGAGAAATAGGATTTGCTTCAGAAGTAATACAAGTATTACCTCCTTGTGACCATACATCTGCCGACCGAAGTACAAGCAAAAGCACCCAAATAATCCTCCACATTGAAGAAGCCCAATTCATTCAGATTTGCTTTAAGTAACAGGTATAGCATGCGGTCAGGACATTGGCTATTGTCAATTAAAACGGAAAGCTAGGAATGAGGTTACGTATATCTGGGTGTGCTTGTAAGTTTCAAGTTTAATCAGTTGTTTAATCACATATAACAAGCTGATAATCTGTGTTTTCGTGTTTTTCACAAATGAATGAACAATGTCAGAAAGATTAAACAACCTATTAGTCAATTAAATAGGCTTTTGGTAAATTATCCATTAGTTTTGAGAAGAACTAAAAACACTAAAGACACATGCAGCCGGTAATGGCCAAAATCAAGGAGTTTTTGAAAAGAGGGGAATTCTTCTTTCCGATTCGGCTCTTGATGGTGCATTTCAAATACAATATTCTGCTGCTCGTATTTTGGGTAGTATTGTTTGCTTATGTCCTTCGCTTGTGGGGAAACGACTTTGGAGTGCCGCTTCTATTTCTAGATCCAGAATACCTCGGTAAGGTTGATTTCTTCTCCTACTTAATGTTAGGTGCTAGTTGTGGAGCATTTATCATGGCTTTTCAAATTGCCAGCTACATTGTAAATTCACATCGCTTCCCTTTCCTAGCCTCTGTTTCCAAGCCATTCGTTAAATACACAATCAACAACTTCATCATTCCGGTAAGTTTCATTTGTACATTCCTAATCTGCAACTTTCAGTTTCAGGATAAATATGAAACAACTACTCGAACCGATATTTTCCTTAATTCTTGCGGATTCGTAATTGGTGCAGGTTTCTTTTTCCTTCTTAGCTTAACCTATTTCTTCAGTGTTAGTAAGGATATCTTTCACTTATTTGGAATCGATATCCTCAGAAAAACAGATCGCAAACGTGTCCAGAAAATCCAATTGAAGGAAAATGTCTGGCAACGTATATCGGTATCTAAAAAGCCTGCATCGGTAATTCATGTTGAAACATACTTAACGAATCCTATCCGAATAGCTCGAGCCCGCGAAACGGCTCATTACAACCCCGAAATCATCAATCAAGTATTCCGTCAAAACCACTTAGCTGCAGCCATTTTCGAAATCGCAGTTGTGATAGTAATGGTCCTACTTGGACTATTTCGGGATGTTCCATTTTTCCAAATACCTGCAGCAGCAAGCATTTTTGTGAGTTTTACCATGTTGCTCATGTTGGCAAGTGCTTTTCATACCTGGCTGAAAGAATGGTCAATCCCCATATTCATCGTCCTATATTTAACCATTAATTGGCTTTCAGGATATGAGTTTTTTGGAAAACGGAATCAAGCATTTGGACTCGATTACTCAACCGAAGCAGCAGTCATTCCCGATTCCATGCTGTTTGATCGGCAACGAAAAATTCAAATCACACGAGACACACGAAAAGGGTTAGAATCATTAGAAAGATGGAAGAAACGGGCATGGAAAGGGGATAATCAAAAGCCAACCATGATTTTCTTGAACGTAAGTGGAGGTGGATTGAAATCAGCATTATGGACTGTTTCAGCTTTGCAAGCTGCTGATTCTGCTTCTCAAGGACATCTTTTAAAGAACACACGTTTGATAACGGGTTCGTCGGGAGGTATGATTGGAGCAGCATACATGCGTGAGTTATACTTGCGAAAGACTTCGGGTATGATTGACAACCTCTACGATAGCACTTATACCGAACGAATCAGTAGAGATTTACTCAATGCGGTTGGATTTTCTTTGGCGGTTAGTGATGTTTTCTTGAGACTTCAACGCGTTAAAATTGGAAAACATTCCTACACCCGCGATCGGGGTTATGAATTCGAAAAGGCTCTCAATACCAATACGGGTTTCATTCTCGATAAAAGTCTGAGTGCCTATAAAATGCCCGAGGAAGCAGCTTTAACTCCTATGATGATCTTCTCTCCTACCGTAATTAATGATGGAAGAAGAATTCTCATCAGCCCACAACCCATTAGTTACTTAACTTCTACACCAGTAAAAACGGGTACTATCTTAAGAAGTTTGCCCGAGGACATTGAGTTTAGTCGGTTTTTTAGAGATCAGGATGCTGATCAACTACGTTTCACTTCTGCCATTCGGATGAGTGCCACATTTCCATATATTTTGCCATCTGTGTCCTTGCCTAGTAATCCGATTATGGATGTTATGGATGCAGGTTTCCGAGATAATTATGGCTTGCGAACATCCATTCGCTATTTGTATCATTTTAGAAAATGGATTGCAGCGAATACCGATCGGGTGATATTTCTTCAAATCAGGGAAAACCACAAAGCTTACGACTTGAAAACCCATGAAAAAAGTACGATTTCAGAATTGCTCATGTCGCCACTTGGGAATGTGTACGAAAACATGTTTCGTATTCAGGATTATCAAAACGACCAATTACTTATGTATGCTGATAGTTGGTTTGATGGGAAATTGGAATTTGTTGAGCTCGATTTAAATCCGCCTTCTCATCCAAGTGATGAAATTATTTCGATGAATTTCCATCTTACATCTTTGGAGAAGAAACGTATCCGCCAGGCGATAAAACTACCCGAAAACAAATCAGCCATTCTTGCCCTTCAGAAATTCCTGCAAAACTAGAAAGGCTATAAAACAACAAAGCCCCAAAAAGGGGCTCTGTCTTAATTACAACAACCAAACTAACACTAACTTAATATTTCTTTTACTAAGGTGGAGATCAGTTTACCATCGGCACGACCAGCGAGCTTTTGGGTAGCTGCCCCCATCACCTTCCCCATGTCTTTTACAGAAACTGCGCCAAGTTCAGCAGCAATTTCTTGGAGGACAACACGAACCTCTTCAGGGGAAAGTTGAGCAGGAAGGTACTTTTCAATAATGTCGGCTTGAAACGTTTCAGCATCAGCTAATTCCGGACGATTCTGCTGAACATAAATAAGAGCAGATTCGCGACGTTGCTTAACTAATTTCTGAAGCAATTTTATTTCTACATCATCACTTAACTCGGCTCCAACTTTCTCAGTTTTAGCCAATAGTACCGCCGATTTCACTGCGCGTAATGCCTCGAGTTTTTCTTTCTCTTTAGCAAGCATTGCAGATTTGATATCAGCATTGATTTTTTCTTCCAAACTCATGATAGCAGGTATTAAAAAATTTATCAGTCTACGTTATCGTGTAGAAAGGTATTATTCGGACGAATTTCCGGTTTTTTATCATCTGGATTTTCGCTCAATGTATAACGAGAAACATTGGTTTCGGATGATACATCTACTTGTTGTAAATGCACATTACGACGACGGAATGCAGGCACACTTTCCAAATCAGAAACTGGAGATGGCGTTTTAAGCTTAATGCTCAAACGTTTCAAATTTTCCATACGCTCAAGTGAACGACGCACTTGTTCGCTTTCTTCAGCTTCGCTTGTGCTTGCCTCAGAAACCGTACTCAATACAAAGTTTAACTCCGGACGATCAGCTCCTTGGATTAAAACATCCTCATCAGCATCACGTAAAGTTGAGCTTGTACTAGTAGAGGTTTGAGTTTCTTTTGGAGTATTTACAACCTCATTCACATGCGAGCGATTGGTATTGCTTTGCTCATCTAGTTTCAAAACTTTACGTTCTTCTTCTAATTGTCCGGTAAGAATTCCAGTTGCAACAAGCGTTACACATACCGAACGACCTAATGAAGTATCGTTCGAAGTACCCATAATAACGTTTGCATCCCAACCAGCTTCTTCTTGCATGTGATCCATCAAATCACCTACTTCATCCATCATGATGTCTTCACCGTAAGCGATGTTCACCAAAATGTGTTTCGCTCCACGGATACTACTATCATTCAACAATGGAGAAGATAGTGCTGATTTCAAGGCACGCATGGCTGCACCTTCACCATCGGCAATGGCTGATCCCATAATGGCAGATCCACCATCTTTCATAACCGTATTTACATCGGCAAAATCGACGTTGATTTGTCCGGGAACGGTGATAATCTCAGCAATTCCTTTTGCAGCTGTAGTTAATACATTATCAGCTTCAGCAAATGCAGCAGTTAAGCCTAGATTACCGAAAATCTCACGAAGTTTATCGTTCGAAATCACGAGTAAAGTATCTACGCTTTTACGCAATTGCTCTAAGCCATCTTCGGCTTGCTTACGACGTTTTTTTCCTTCAAATGTGAAAGGAATTGTAACGATACCAACCGTTAAGATTCCCATTTCACGCGCTGTAGAAGCAATTACAGGAGCTGCTCCTGTACCAGTTCCTCCGCCCATACCAGCTGTTACGAATACCATTTTGGTTTCACGACCGAGTATTGTTCTTAGGTCATCAATATTTTCAATGGCAGCATTACGTCCTACTTCAGGAATAGAACCAGCTCCGCGGCCCTCAGTAAGTGTTAATCCTAGTTGCACCTTAGTTGGGATTGCACTAGCATCTAACGCTTGCTGATCGGTATTACAGATAATAAAGTCAACCCCGCGAATTCCTTGACGGAACATGTGGTTAACTGCGTTGCTTCCGCCTCCACCAACACCTATTACTTTAATAATAGAGTTTTGTGGGTTCTGGGGAAGCTCGAAGGTCATGTTGATCTCTTTCTTCTCACTCATGGCTATTGTCGTTTGTGTTGTTGTTTGTGGTATGTTGTGTTGTTGTATTCAATTATTAAGCATTCTTCTCGTTATCGTCGTCGAAGAAATTCTTCGTCTTAGCGAAAATGGCATCGAAGAATCCTCCCGATTTTTGAGGTTTAGGTTTCACACCTAATTGTTTCAAATCTTCTCGAACGCGTTTGCTATCGCTCAATTCGAAGCCTTTGATTACCAGCCCTACAGACGTGGCAAACATCGGAGAAGCAATTTCTTCAGTTGCTTTCGACAAGTGCTCATTGGGATATCCAATACGTGTGTCCATGCCGGTCATGTATTCGATTAACTGAGATACATGCTTCAACTTGGCACCTCCGCCTGTCACCACGATTCCGGCAATGAGTTTCTTCTCATATCCCGAATTCTTGATTTCATAATAGATATGCTCAATGATATCCTCCATCCGCGCCTGAATGATATTGGCCAGATTCTTCAAGCTGATTTCTTTGGGTTCTCTTCCACGTAATCCAGGAATAGAAACAATCTCATTCTCTTTGCTTTCGCTGGCAAGAGCGGAACCAAATCGAATTTTGAGCATTTCAGCTTGATCTTTTATAATGGAACAGCCTTCCTTAATGTCTTCGGTGATGATATCTCCACCTAAAGCAATTACAGCTGTATGACGAATAATTCCTTCTTGGAAAATTGCAATGTCGGTTGTTCCTCCACCAATATCAACCAATGCAACTCCTGCTTCCTTCTCTTCCTTGCTCAAAACCGCCTCAGCCGAAGCCAATGGTTCAAGAATTAATCCGGTTGCTTCTAAGTTTGCGCGATTAACACATTTGTAGATGTTCTTGGCAGCTGCAATTTGTCCGGTGATGATATGGAAATTAGCTTCCATCCGAATTCCGCACATCCCAATCGGATCTTTAATTCCTTTCTCATTGTCGATGATGTATTCTTGCGGCAAGGCATGAATAATCTCTTCTCCCGGTAACATCACTAGCTTAAACATATCCTGTGTAAGCACGTCAATGTCGGTTTGCGTAATTTCTTGCTCGTAATTGCTACGCATCAAAACACCGTGATGCTGAATGGACTTGATATGTTGACCGGCAATACCAACATTCACCAAGCGAATGTCAACACCCGATACATTCTCAGCTTCTTCCACAGCAGCACGTATACTTTGTACGGTACGTTCGATATTCGATACGACACCGCGTTTCACCCCAATAGAAGTGGATTTCCCATGGCCGAGAATCTCGATTTTTCCATGCTCGTTCCGTCTACCTACCATGGCAACTATCTTGGTGGTACCAATATCAAGGCCGACTATGATTTCTGAGTCCATGATTTAGTTTATGTTTTTGGTACAAATAATTTGACTGTTGTATTTGAGATTCAGCGAACGGTAGGCATCCCAACCAACAAGAGGTAATCCCTCGCGATAGAACAGCTGTAGTCGTTTGAATTTATCTTCAAGATCTTGCGTAGAGCCAAGTAGCACACTGGATGGACCTATTTCTGGAACCATTTCCAAATCACCATCTTCATGAACTACCACTTGTTCCAATTGAGCCCAAATGAATGTATCTCGTTTAGCAGCTAAGGCAAACGTGAACAAATCATCGGTTGTAGAACCTGCAGCGAGACTATCATTTGCGATAATATCCTTTACACTCATGCTCAACTTGTAATATGGGTCGTTGATAGCACCTGTTGCCACCGGAACTCGAGCAGTAAATCGTTCGATAAGTGGCATGTAGTTGCCTTGATCGTCGATGTAATAGCTTTCTCCGAACGAATCAATGACACGAATAAGTGGCGTACGTTGCACGATATCCATACAAAGCACTCCGCTAGGATTGTAGTACACATCGGCCGATTGAACTGCAGGATGATGCAGAATTTCGGTTTCGATTTCAAGTAAGTTGATATCAGCCGCACGTACCGAATCGATACGAATGCCTTTATTATGTAGCAAATCCAGCACATCTTCCTCCACAATAAACTGAACGGAAGAATCGCCTAGAATGGATACTTTATTCTCATTGCAAAAAGCCGCTTTCCGTTGCTGATTGACAAAGCCAAACAACACGATAACAGCCAATAAACTCAGCCCCCAAACGATCATTTTCACCAGTCCTTTTTTCATGGTAGAACAGGTGTTTGAGTGAGGCGTTGCCGGATGGGTTCAACCAGCATATCAATATCTCCAGCTCCTAACGTGAGTAGCACTTCAGGTTTGTGCGAAGCGATATAAGCAGCCAGTTCGTCTTTGCTGAGCAAGGATTTCTTGGCAGATGTAATTTTATCTAGTAAGACAGCTGAATTAACTCCTTCGATAGGAAGCTCACGAGCTGGGTAGATATCAAGCAAAATAACTTCATCCAAAAGCGATAAACTCTCGGCGAAACCATCTAGAAAATCGCGTGTTCGAGTAAATAAATGTGGTTGAAACACGCCCATTAAATGACGACCTGGATAGATACGTTTAACGGAAGTGATGCATGCACGCAATTCTTCTGGATGATGCGCATAGTCGTCGATAAATACAAAGTCGTTTTCACGCAGGATGTATTCGAAACGACGTTTAACTCCTCTAAAACTTTCCAATCCAGCACGAATCGATGCTTCCGACAATCCATTTAAATACACCGAAGCAATTGCTGCCAAGGCGTTCTCTACATTATGGAATCCGGGAAGTCCGAGCGTTAATCCACTCAAAAGATGACCCTGAATGCGCACATCAAAGCGGTATTTATCTCCCTCGGCAACACAATTTTCTAATCGCACATCAGCCGGCAATTCGGTGTGATAGGTAATAGCTCGATCGTAAAGCCGTTGAGGTAAATCGAGTCCAGCTTTGAGAATCAAATTACCAGCAGTATCAACCTGATCAGCAAAATCGCAGAATGATTGAACTAGCGCGTCTTTCTTTCCATAGATATCGAGGTGATCGGCATCGGTAGAAGTAATTACGGCTGTATGAGGATGTAAATGCAAAAAGGAACGATCGTATTCATCGGCTTCGGCAACCAAGATGCTGGAAGTTGTTCCTGGCAGGTAATTGCTATTGTAGTTAACCGAAATTCCACCTAAGAAAGCAACCGGATGCATTCCACCTTGCTCAAGTAGATGGGCAATTAAGGTTGAAGTTGTTGTTTTACCATGCGTACCAGCAACCGCTAGTGTTTTATGGTTACGAGAAATCAATCCTAAAACCTCGGCTCGCTTGATAAGTGAATATCCTTGAGAGCGGAAATAATTCAACTGTTCGCTGTTGGCAGGAATAGCAGGAGTGTAAATCACTAAGACCTGCGATTTATCAGCGATAGAGGTTAGTTCTGATGGAAGTTTCTGAACCGAATCGACAAACCCAATGTTCATTCCTTCGGCGATGAGTTCCGAAGTGAGTGAAGTAGCTGTTTTGTCGTAACCACCCACAGCAATTCCCCGACGCAGAAAATAGCGTCCAAGAGCGCTCATGCCAATACCGCCGGCGCCTAAGAAATAAACATATGTGACAGCTTGCAAATTCATGATCAGGCAGTCATCAGGTTAAAAACTTCATCCACAATAGTATTTGTTGCATCAGGTTTCCCCAATGAACTTATCGCTTTAACTAGTCCTTCGCGTTTTTCAGCATTAGAGGATAGATCAAGAGCAACATGTGCAAGTTTCGTACGTGCATCGCTATCTGTGACGAGCAATGCTGCCCCTTTTTCCACCAACGATTGTGCGTTGTGAGTTTGGTGGTCTTCGGAAGCAAAAGGATAGGGAACTAAAATGCAGGCTTTCTTCACCAAACAGAGCTCCGAAACAGCCAGTGCACCAGCTCGTGAAACAACCAAATCGGCTGCTGCATAAGCTAAATCCATCTCTTTTATAAATGCATAGGTTTGAATTCCAGCATCATTTAATTCGGCTACAGCAGCTGCGGCTTTTCCGTCAAAACCTTTACCGGTTTGCCAGATTAATTGAAGACCTTTTTCCTTAATCTGAGGTAAAGCCGCTAGAATACTTTCATTGATCGAAAGTGCTCCCAAACTGCCACCAATAACCAAAAGGGTTTGCTTATTAGGATTTAACCCAAAATGACTGATTGCTTTTTCTCGTTTCCCTTGTTGGTCGGCAATTTCCTGGCGGACAGGATTACCCGTTAAACGAATTTTATCGGCTGGAAAAAAGCGTTCCATTCCATCGTATGCGACACACAAGCGCTTTACTCGTTTCGCAAGCAACTTATTGGTGATTCCGGGATATGAATTCTGCTCCTGAACCAACGTTGGAATGCCTTTACGCGATGCCATAAAAACGATAGCACCACTTGCATATCCGCCCACACCAATCACCACATCGGGTTTAAATCGTTTGAGGATTTTCCCTGCTTCATTCAAAGCACCTATCAAACGGAATGGTACTAACAAGTTCTTAGGTGTTAACGAGCGTTGAATTCCTGTAATGTTCAATCCAACAATCTCATAACCAGCAGCAGGAACTTTTTCCATTTCCATGCGTCCTTTAGCACCAACAAATAAAATTTCTGCATTTGGATATCGCTCACGAATGCCGTTTGCAATCGCTACTGCAGGGAAAATATGCCCGCCTGTGCCTCCGCCTGAAATGATGAACTTATATGAGCGCATCTTCTCCTCCTTTCTCCTTTACACAAAAACGGCTAACACATAAAATTATTCCTATCGAAATGCTGGTAAACCAAATAGATGTTCCGCCCATACTCACCAAAGGCAGAGCTTGTCCGGTTACCGGAAACAAATTCACCGCAACAGCCATATTGATAAATGCCTGAAACAGGAGCATCAAACAGCATCCGACAGCTAAAAATGAAGCAAAGGCTTGCGGACTATATCTCACCATTCGCACGACTCGATACAATAAAATGAGGTACAAAAGCATCAGAATCGAAGCACCAAAGAATCCGTATTCTTCGAGAATGATGGCAAAAATGAAATCGGAATATGGGTGAGGCAAGAAGTTCCGTTGAGTAGAATTTCCGGGGCCTTGTCCAAATACACCACCGTTTGCAATGGCGATTTTAGCTTGTTCTGCTTGAAAATTCGCCTCTGATTCACCGCTGCTGAAATTCTCAATACGAGCTTTCCAAGTACCAATCCTTCCTGGTAAATCAACGTTTAACGCAACTACGATAAACAACCCGAAAGCAACAATTCCACTTCCTACCAACAAGAGGATATACTTCATATTCACTCGTCCAACAAACAGCAAAACCAAGGATGTGGCAAACAAGATGGCTGCGGTAGAAAAGTTCGCGGGTAAAATCAATCCACAAATCGCGAAAATGGGAATCATCAAAGGGACAAATGCCTCTTTGAAATCCTTAATCTGCTCTTGTTTCCGAGAAAGCAAACGCGCCAAATACATGATCAAAGCCAGCTTGGCAAAGTCGGAAGTTTGGAATGTAGCATTGATGATTGGTACCGTGATCCAGCGACTCGCTTCGTTCAAATTAGTACCAGTCAAAAGTGTAATCAACAAAAGTGGAACAGCTACCCAAAGAGCAATCTGTCCTATTCGGGAGAAGATTCGGTAATGAGCTAAATGTGTCACATACATAAGTCCGAGCCCGGTAAGCACCAAAAACAAATGCTTGATAAGATAATGCTCGGTATTTCCTCCCTGTTTTGCATACGCAAGTGATCCTGTAGCACTGTAAACAGCGAGTACAGAAAGCACAGAAAGCAGCAACACCACGATCCAGATGGTGCGGTCTCCTTTAGCGTATATCGATGGAAGGTTCATGTTTGATTTGAAATATTAGAGTTCGCGAACCGCCTTTTTAAACTGGCGACCACGATCTTCGTAGTTCTCAAAAAGGTCGAAGCTGGCACAAGCCGGAGAAAGCAAAACGGTATCACCTTTTTTACCTAGTAAATACGCGGCTTTCACAGCTTCTGAAGCACCATGTGTATCCACAATATGTTCTACCATACCATGAAATGCATCGTGGATTTTTCCATTGTCTTTACCCATGCACACGATAGCTTTAACTCGACCACGAACAAGGTCGGCAAGCATTGTATAATCATTTCCTTTGTCCACTCCGCCAACAATCCAAATGATTGGATTAGTCATGCTTTCGAGCGCATACCAAGTTGAATTAACATTGGTTGCTTTTGAGTCGTTGATGAACTCGATACCATGAACTTTGGTAACAAATTCAAGACGGTGCTCAATATTTTCGAAATCCATCAGGCTTTCGCGAACGAGATCTTTGCGGATATCGAACACGCGGGCAGAGATTCCAGCTGCCATCGAGTTAAATTGATTGTGTTTGCCTTGCAGGGCTAGGTCGAAAATGGACATAATGAGTGGATCGTTTATAGTGAAGTGAATTTGATTTTCTTGGATAAATGCTCCTTGTTCCTGTGGTGTAGTAAGCGAAAACGGAAACTTCCGGGCAGGAGTTGGGTAATCGGCTAAGGCTTCAGCTGTAATGGGATCGTCGGCACAATAGACAAATGCGCCCTGTTCGTCCATATTCTGAAGGATGCGGAACTTGGAAAAGATGTAGTTCTGAAGTTGATAATCGTAACGGTCGAGGTGATCGGGTGTGATATTGAGCAATACCGCCACATCGGCTTTAAACTGATACATCCCATCAAGCTGAAAACTGCTCAATTCGAGTATGTAAAAATCACGTTCGGTTTGAGCAACCTGACGAGCAAAACTTTGTCCCACATTTCCAGCAACGCCTACATTCAAACCTGCTTTTTTGAAAATGTGATACGTCAGCAAAGTCGTGGTTGTCTTACCATTGGTGCCTGTTATAGCAATCAACTTTGCATTGGTATAACGTGCTGCAAACTCGATTTCCGAAATCACCGGAATGCCCCGTTTATGCGCCTCAACTACAATAGGAGCTTTATCAGGAATACCCGGACTTTTAATAATCAACTCAGCTCCTAATACACGTTCATCGGAATGAAATCCTTCCTCGAATGCTATTTCTTCGCGAAGAAGTTCATCCTTGTATTTAGGAGCAATAGTTCCTTTGTCAGAAACGAACACATTCCAGCCTTTGAGCTTAGCAAGCACAGCAGCACCGACGCCACTTTCGGCGGCACCCAGAATGGTTATATGTTGCTTCGTTTCCACAGACTAGCGGAGTTTTAAGGTTACAATGGTGAGTACAGCAAGAGCAATTCCTACAATCCAGAAGCGCGCAACGATTTTGGCTTCATGAAAGCCCATCTTTTGAAAATGGTGATGTAGCGGAGCCATTCGGAAAATCCTTCGGCCTTCGCCATAGCGTTTCTTCGTGTACTTGAAATAGCTCACTTGCATGAGAACACTTAGGTTTTCCACGAGGTAGATTCCACACAGAATAGGAATAAGCAATTCTTTGCGCAGCATGATGGCCACAACAGCTACAATTCCACCCAAAGCCAAACTGCCCGTATCGCCCATGAATATTTGAGCGGGATAGCTGTTATACCAGAGGAATCCAACACAAGCTCCGACGAAAGCGCTCATGTAGATTACAATCTCTCCCGAATCGGGGATATACATGATATTTAGGTAATCAGCGAAAATGAGGTTACCCGAAACGTAAGCGAACAAGGCGAGTACAAACCCAATGATACCAGTAGTTCCGGCGGCAAGGCCATCCAAACCATCTGTCATATTCGCTCCATTCGAAACAGCCGTGATGATGAAAATGACTACAGGAATGAAAATCAACCAAGCCCATTTTTCGTAGTTATCTCCAAGGAAAACGAGGATTTTAGAATAGTTGAACTCGTGATTCTTAACAAAAGGAATGGTAGTAATTGGTGCTTTTGCATCCACAAACTTTTGATTGTGAGCTGCCATGCCTGAACCATCAACAGTTTGAACAACTGGTGAGGCACCTACAATCTGACGACGAATGGTCACATCGGGGTGGAAATAAAGTAATGCGCCAACCAATAATCCAACACCTACTTGTCCTACAATCTTGAAACGCCCAGCTAAACCTTCCTTATTTTTCTTGAATACTTTAATGTAATCATCCAAAAAACCTATCAAGCCCAAGCCTATTGTAGAAACGAGCAAGGTTATTATATAGATATTATGCAGTTTGGCAAAAAGAATTGTTGGAATGAGAATGCACGATAGAATAATTAAACCGCCCATTGTGGGAGTTCCTTGTTTACTCATTTGTCCTTGCAAACCAAGGTCACGGATAATTTCCCCTACCTGCTTGAGTTGCAGATATTGAATTATCTTCTTTCCAAATACCATCGAAATCACCAACGACACGATTAAAGCCATCGCTGCGCGGAAAGAGATAAACTGAAACAGTCCAACTCCCGGTAATTCGGTGTGCTTATCGAGATAATCAAAGAGATAGTACAACATCAGCTTCCCTGTAGATTAAATGTTTCTTTTAGTTCTTGCATGTCATCAAATGGATGTTTCACGCCTTTGATTTCCTGATATTTTTCGTGGCCTTTTCCTGCAACGAGGATGATATCGCCCGGCTGACTTAAAGCACAAGCCGTACGAATAGCTTCGCGACGATCGGTGATAGCCAATACTTTTTTGTTATTCACGGCATCCACACCAGCTTTCATCTGCCGAATAATTTCTTCTGGCTCTTCCGAACGTGGATTATCGGATGTGAGAATTACTCGATCACTCATCTCGCAAGCAATACGAGCCATTTCAGGACGCTTAGCTGCATCGCGATCGCCTCCACAGCCAACCAAGGTGATTACCTGCTCGTTTCCAGTGCGTAGCTCATTGATTGTTCGCAACACATTCAGCAAGGCATCTGGAGTGTGAGCATAATCGACAATGGCAGTAATCTTATCGGTCGATTGCAAGTATTGAAAACGCCCTTCCACACTGCGAAGCGTACTAAGAGCGGTGAGTGTATTCACTTTATCCTGCCCCATCAAAACCGCAACAGCATAAACAGCTAGTAGATTGTAGGCATTAAACACTCCTATCAATTGAGTCCAAACTTCTTGATCATCAATACGAAGCTGCATACCACCGAGTTCCTTTTCAAGAATCCGACAGGTGAAATCAGAACTTTGACTTAAGCCATAGGTGTGAATGTGGGCTTTGGAAAACTCCGTCATCACCAATCCTTGCTCATCATCCCGATTAACCAATGCAAATGAATCGGCAGGTAATTGGGTGAAGAATTTTTGCTTTGCTGCAAGGTAATTCTCAAATGTTTTGTGGTAATCGAGGTGATCGTGTGTGAGATTGGTAAACACACCACCTGCGAAATCAACTCCAAGAATCCGGTGCTGATCAACCGCATGAGAACTCACTTCCATAAAAGCATAAGCACAACCCGCTTTAACCATTTTATCGAGCAAAAATTGCAGTTGTACCGGATCGGGAGTAGTATGGGTTGATGGTAGAATTTCGTCTCCTATTTGGTTCTTTACCGTGGATAACAATCCGCAGGAATGACCCAATGTTTTGAACAACTGGAACAACAGCGTTGCGATAGTTGTTTTTCCGTTTGTTCCTGTTACGCCAACAACTTGAATGCGGGAAGATGGATTATCGTAGAAGTTTGAAGCAATGATACCAAGAGCTTGAGCGCTGTCTTTGACAACGATGTAGCTCACTTTTTCTTTGCGCACTTCTGGCATCACCTCACACACGATGGCAATGGCGCCTAATTCTTCGGCCGCTTGAATAAATTGATGTCCGTCGGACAGCGTGCCTTTAACAGCTACAAACAGCCCATTCTTCTCTACTTTCCGCGAATCGGCGGTGATAGATAGAATTGCCAAATTGGTTGAGCCATGTAACTCAACGGCACCTGCTTTATATAATATGTCTCTGAGCAATCTCATATTATGCGAGTTCGAGCACTACTTCCATGTTTTTTTGTGCTGGCATACCGGCAGGCACAGATTGAGTTTTCACCAACCCGCGACCAATAATGCGAACACGTAATCCTTGATTTTCGAGCAGATAAACAGCGTCTTTCAATCCCATTCCACGTACATCTGGCACCTGATTGTGATTGACTTTATTTTTATCTGCGTAAGCTTTATAACCATTAACTCGCAGGTGAACCCATTCATCATCAGCCGGACGTTCACCTTGAATTCCCATTTTATTCATCATCACGGAAATGTCTCTTCCGTAACCCGAAATCTGTTTCTCACCTGTTGCTATAGCCAAAGTTGTTGAATGCTTTTCTTGTATGTCGATGTTTTGAGCATACAGCTTATCGGCTACTTCCTTGAAAACGGGTCCAGCTACCAAATTGGCGTAGTAAACCGAATTGTTCGTTGTGTTAACCACGACAATGCAAGAATACTTGGGATTGTCGGCAGGGAAATACCCAACAAAAGAGGCTTGATATTTCTTTGCTCCTTTTTCTCCATAACCCGATTTGCCTGAAGCAATCTGAGCAGTCCCAGTTTTACCGGCAATTTTGTAATATGGATTTTTCAAGTTGGTGGCTGTTCCACGTTCAACCACTCCTTCCAATAATGGCTTGAGTTTTTTAATTGTTTCGGGTGAACAGATAGATGGATCAATCGTAACTGGATCGAATCGTTTAACAGTTTGACCACGGTATTGAATTGCCTCCACAAATTGAGGTTTCATCAACTTACCATTGTTAGCCACAGCATTGTAAAATGCCAGAACTTGAATAGGAGCTAAACGACATTCGTATCCAATCGACATCCATGGCAAAGTGGTACCAGACCAAGTTTTACTTGACGGATCTTTGATAATTGGTTCTGATTCACCACTAATTTGTAATCCAAGTGCTTGATGCAAGTGGAATGACTTAATTCGATCGGTGAATTTTTTTGGATTGGCGTGATAGGCTCTAAATACGGCTTGAGAAATAGCAGTATTTGAAGATAATTCAAGTGCTTTCGAAAGAGGAATCTTACCAAACCCACCTTCGTGAGAATCGCTCATGGTACGATTTCGGAACATTACTTTACCGCCATGAGTGTCGAAAATATCAGTTGGTTTAGCCAAGCCATCTTCGAACAGTGCCATTAAGGAAGCTAACTTGAAAGTAGAACCAGGTTCGGAACCACCACCAATGGCGTAGTTGTAATTTTCAGAATAAGTACTATCTCCGGTTCTTCCCAAATTGGCAATAGCTCTAACATAGCCCGTTTCCACTTCCATAAGCACCACGCAACCATTTTCAGCATTGTGCTTTTGAAGCTGACGCATGAGTTCGGCTTCTGCTACATCCTGAATTCCAATATCGAGGGTTGATACAATGTCGTTCCCTTCCTTCGGCTCTACTTCAGCTCCATCATTCAATGGAATCCATGTACCACCCGAAATTTTCTGCTCTAATCTTTTCCCCCGAACACCTTTTAAGTATTCATTGAAAGCACCTTCAATTCCGATAGAATTCATGCCTTCTTGATACCTTCCAAGTGTACGCAGTGCCAAATGGCGAAATGGCATCTCGCGTTTTGGACGCACCTCAACCAACATTCCACCGCGATAACGACCATAACGTAGAATGGGGAATTTCTTCATGATTTTCAAATCACCATGTCGAACATCCCGGCGTAATAAGTAATACCGATTTCTCTTCTTCCGTTCGTGACGTAGCTCGCGCTTGTATTGATCTCGAGTCTTGTCTTGGAAAGTATTGGCCATCATCATGGCTAATGAATCCACGCCTTTATCGAATATCTTATCTAAGTATTCGGCTTTGAGATCCATATAAACATTGTAAATCGGAACAGATGTAGCGAGTAAACTTCCGTCTGTTGAATACACATTTCCCCGAATCGCATCGATGGTATTTAATCGAATAGTCTGATGCTCTTTTTTCGCTAACCAAAACTCCCGCTTAACCACACCAATGCTAAAAGCCCGCCCCAAAATGAGCAGGCCAAACAGCACAACGACTATATAAATGAGTCGCAGCCTCCAGAGTATGTCTTTAGATGTTTCCACTACTCGTCGGAATGTGTTGAATCGGGATTGTCGATGAATAATTTATGAGGAGGTTCTTTTGCTTCTGAGAGTCCGAGTGGGGCAACCTGAACGGCAACCTGACTTTGATTGGAACGAAACATCAATTCCGATTTAAGGCTGATGTATTCGTCGCGGTATTCTTTCAATTGATTTCCAATGCGGTCGGTTTCACGAATGGTTCGTTCTGCATTGTAGGTATTGGCGATATAGAAACCCACGATGATGGCGATGAATAATGCGAAAGGTAGATTGCGTCTATTTCCAGCAGCATTCAGGAAACTTCCATCCACTACCTGAAGAAGCATAGCCGTAAATGCATTCTGCTTGCGCGGAGCACCTGTGGCTTTTTTTTCGTCTGTTGCTTTCTTCTTAAACTCGTTCATGCTTCGTTTTTTTCAGCAATCCTCAATACTGCACTTCTAGCTCTGTTATTCTTTTCTAATTCTTCTTCATCCGGCCTAATTGGTTTCCGAGTAATCGATTGATAGGGAACATGACTGTGTCCGAATAAATCTTTCTCTGCTTCCCCACTGAACTTCCCGCTTCGAATGAAATTCTTCACCAGTCTGTCCTCCAAGGAGTGATAACTCATCACTACCAATCTTCCTCCCGGTTTAAGAACTTCGACGGTTTGCAGCAGTAATTGCCTCAAACTTTCGAGTTCATCATTTACTTCAATCCGAATGGACTGAAATACTTGTGCAGCAAACGAATGCTCCTGTCCTCGTCTCATGAAGGGACGAATAAGATCCATTAGTTGCCCAGTAGTTTTAATTGGGCGGTCGGAGCGGACATTAACCAAGTGACGAGCAAGTTTCCCTGCATCATTCAATTCCCCGTATTCTTTGAAAATTCTTCTAAGCTCTTCTTCGGGATATGATTCGAGCAGTTTAGCTGCATTCAAATCCTGAAGCGAGTTCATCCGCATATCCAATGGGGCATCGAACCGAATCGAAAATCCTCTACCTGCCTCATCAAATTGATGCGACGACACTCCCAAGTCGGCAAGAATGCCATCAACCGGGATAGCCTTATACAGTTTCAGGTAGTTTTTGAGGTATCTGAAATTGTGCGGAATCAGGGTAAATCGATCGTCTTCTGGAACATTTCCTAAAGCATCATTGTCCTGATCAAAGGCGAATAACCTTCCATCTGGACCCAAATGCTTCAGAATCTCCCGACTATGTCCACCACCACCAAAGGTGACATCGACATAGGTGCCGGAAGGATTAATCCGAAGACCGTCTACACAAGCGTGTAAAAGAACGGGATCGTGATAGCTCATGCTTTCTCTGCATCACCACCAAGCTTGCCCATTACTTTTTCGGCGAGCTGAGCGAAACTGTCGGGATCATATGAACCCATCACGTCATCATAACCCGAAGCCGACCAGATCTCAATCTTGTTGAGATTAGCTGTAAACACTAGATCAGAAGTTATTCCGGCAAATTCTGCCAGACGGCGTGGAACCAAAATTCGATTGGTTGCATCCACCTCCACACTTACTGCTCCATTGGTAAACAGCCGGATAAAATCATCATTGTCCTTATTGAAACGATTCAGTTTCGATAAGTCATTCATGGTTTCCTCCCAAAGATCCATCGGATAAATAACCAAGCATCGACGAAACACACTTCGGTTGATCACAAAGCGCTCCCGCAAAGCAGCTGGAAACTGCTTCATCAGGCCGGCAGGCATCATCACCCGCCCCTTTGAATCTACCTTACATGAGTATTCCCCAATGTAATTAGTCATACCACAGGGTTAATTTGGGAGGTAAAAGTATAGAATAAAAAACCACAGCTTACCACATCTTACCACTTTGTTGAAAACTTGTTTCATTTATTTTTATTGTGCACCTCAAAACTCTTTCTACAAAGGGATTTCAGGCGGTGGTAAAAAGTGGAGGCATTTCTTACATTAAGACAAAACTAAACTATTTTTAGTTCGGTTTACACACCTATTTCCCCGCTTTTTCATGGCAATGGATATACTTCCCATAATTTGGTTACTTTTGGTCGGTTTCTAAAGAATAACGAATGCAAGAGGAACTGATAAAAGAAGGTGAATTCAATTATATAGAGCAGGGAAATGGCCCAGTATTGCTCATTCTTCACGGACTTTTCGGTGCACTTAGTAATTTCCGAGATGTGCTCGATCGGTTTAAGGATGACTTTACAGTGGTTATTCCTATGATGCCGATTTATGGACTTCCTGTTCAGGAAACGCATGTGAGAAGCCTATCAGCTTTCATCCACCGTTTTGTTGAATTCAAAGGATATAAGGAGATTAACCTTTTAGGTAATTCTCTAGGAGGACATGTGGCACTAGTATATGTGCTAACTCATCCCGAAAATGTTCATTCTATGATTCTTACTGGAAGTTCTGGTTTGTATGAGAATGCTATGGGAGGATCGTTTCCTCGCAGAGAAGACTACGAGTTTATCCGTAAAAAAGTAGAGTTTACCTTTTATGATCCTCAAACAGCTACTAAAGACTTAGTAGACGAAGTGTTTGAAATCGTTAACAACAAGGAAAAACTCATCCGGATTTTAGCATTAGCTAAATCAGCTATTCGTCACAACATGGGCGATGATTTACACACCATGAATTTGCCCGTTTGCCTCATCTGGGGTAAAAACGATCAAATTACTCCTCCTGAAGTAGCCGACGAGTTTCATCGATTATTACCACAATCGGATTTATTCTGGATTGATGAGTGCGGACATGCTCCTATGATGGAACGCCCAACTGAATTTAATAATATTCTAGAACCTTGGCTTCAACGCCTATTTGCTAGTTCGAAATGAAAGTAGATACTCAATTGGTTGATGAATTAGCGCATCTTTCGCGCTTGTCCTATCAAAATGAAGCGAAGGCTGAAATCGTTTCCGACCTCAACAAAATTTTGGCTTTCGTAGAAAAATTGAATGAAATCAACACCGACGGAGTTGAACCACTTATCTACATGGTAGATGAAACAAATATCCTTCGCCCAGATGTTGCCCGCTTAGATATAACACAAGGAGAAGCATTGAAAAATGCTCCGAAAAAAGACTCCGATTTTTTCCGAGTTCCGAAAGTAATCGAACAATAAAAAAGGCGCTTTAGGCGCCTTTCTTTTTTCTACTAAGTCTTAGCAATATTGCTCAAATGCCATCAGAAGATTGTCGGCAATCATTTGAGGAGTTCTACCTTCAATATGATGACGTTCAATAAAATGAACCAGTTTGCCATCTTTAAATAATGCCATTGCTGGTGATGATGGTGGATATGGAGCAAAATATTTACGTGCTTGAGCTGTTGCCTCCGCATCGTTTCCTGCAAACACAGTTGTCAAATGTTCAGGTTTACGAGCCGCTTTTTCAATAGCCATTTTCACACCTGGACGAGCCGATCCTGCCGCACATCCACATACAGAATTTACAACAACAAGTGTTGTTCCTGTTGTGCTGGTTAATGCCTGATCAACATCTTGTGCATTGCGTAATTCCTGAAAGCCTGCGCTTACAAGCTCTTCACGCATTGGGGTTACTATTTGTTCGGGATACATCAGTATTGTTTTTCAAATTGGGTTGTCAAAGGTAGTGCAAATTTAAAATAACGGTCGCTTCGTCACTTTCTGCTGTCACTTCTTCCGGTCGGTTGTATAACGTACCAAATTTATGAACGATGTACGATAGGCACTTTCAGGAAATGCCTCCAAAGCTGTTAACGCCTTATCGCGGTACTCAGCCATCCGTTGCTCGGCATAACGAATTCCATCACCTGCCTTAACCCATGCAATCACCTCTTCTACTCGTTTGGGATCTGTATTGTGGTTCTTGATGATATTGATAATCTTCCGCTTAAGTGCTTTATCAGCATTCGCTAAAGTATAAATCAATGGAAGTGTCATTTTTCGCTCTTTAATATCAATTCCAGTTGGCTTTCCAATGGCACTACTGCTCTCATAATCAAACAAATCGTCCTTGATCTGAAACGCAATTCCTACATCTTCTCCAATCTGCTTCATTTGCGCCACTTGCTCTGCAGTAGCACCTGCCGAAGCTGCTCCACTCGCACAACATGAAGCTATCAATGTAGCTGTTTTCTGACGGATAATATCAAAGTAAACCGATTCCTGTATATCTAATCGACGTGCTTTCTCAATCTGTAGCAATTCACCCTCACTCATCTCCCGAACCGAATCACTTACAATCTTCAATAACTGAAACTCTGAATTATCGACCGATAAAAGCAAACCCTTCGATAGCAAGTAATCACCAACCAACACAGCAATTTTATTCTTCCAAAGTGCATTCACAGAGAAAAATCCTCTGCGCTCATTGGAATCATCCACCACATCATCATGCACCAAAGTAGCTGTGTGCAAAAGCTCAATCATAGAAGCTGCACGATAAGTGCTTTCATTGATTCCTCCACAAATTCCAGAGGCAAGAAACACAAACATAGGCCGAATTTGTTTGCCCTTGCGTTTCACAATATAATAGGTGATCTTCTCTAATAGCGGAACAGAACTCTTCATCGACTCGCGAAACTTGCGTTCGAATACGTCCATTTCATCCGAAATAGGAGCTTTGATCTGTTCGAGGTTGAGCATTAGGGCGTAAAAGTAAAACTTGTTCTCAAGCTTTTGAGATAATTCGAAATACTTTTTCGGTCTGATTTCATTTGCTGAATGCAACATCGAAACTAGACAAGGCGTGTGTATATTCGCAAGCTATGATTTCCCGCAGGACGATAGATAAGGTGATGGACACAGTCCGAATCGAAGAAGTGGTAGGCGACTTTGTTTCGCTCAAACGACGCGGTTCGAGCATGCTGGGATTATGCCCGTTTCACAACGAAAAAACTCCTTCGTTCAACGTTTCTCCAACACGAGGTATTTACAAATGCTTTGGTTGTGGCGAAGCCGGAAACTCGGTGCGATTTATCATGGAACTCGAGAAATTGAGCTATCCCGAAGCCATCAAGTACCTAGCAAAAAAGTACCAGATTGATGTCGAGGAAGAAGAACAATCGGACGAGTTAAAACAAGAAATTCAGGAACGTGAGTCCTTGTTTTTAGTCAATCAATGGGCTGCTAATTTCTACAAAGAACAACTCTGGGAAACCGAGAACGGAAAAGCAATTGGACTTTCCTATTTCCGAGAACGTGGATTTACCGATGATACTATCCGGAAATTCGAACTCGGATTCCATCCCGATGGCTGGTCTACCTTGAGTGATGCGGCAAGAAAAGCTGGCTATAACATGGATTTCTTTGTGCAGGTTGGTTTAACCATCGACAAAGAAGGAAAGCAGTTTGATCGCTTTCGGAATCGAATGATTTTTCCCATTCATAACCTGAGTGGAAAGGTGATTGGTTTTGGCGGAAGGATTTTAGTAAACGATAAGAAGCAAGCTAAATACCTCAATTCACCCGAGTCGGAAGTCTATCACAAAAGTGCCGTCCTATATGGAATCCACTTGGCTCGCAAAGCTATCATGACACAGGATGAGGCTTTGTTAGTGGAAGGATATACCGATGTGATTTCGATGCATCAGGCGGGAATCGAAAATGTGGTTTCCTCTTCTGGAACATCACTTACAGCCGATCAAGTTAAAATCATCCAGCGTTATACAAAGAATGTAACGATTCTTTATGATGGCGATCCGGCAGGTATTAAGGCATCATTCCGAGGATTGGATATGATTCTCGAACAAGGCATGAATGTAAAAGTGGTGATGTTCCCGGATGGAGAAGATCCCGATTCTTTCGCACGCAGCAACTCGCCTGTTTTTGTGAAGGAATATATCCGCCAGGAAGCCAAAGACTTTATCGAATTTAAAACATCCATTCTTCAAGCAGATACGCAGGGCGATCCTATTCGTACTGCCGAAATGATTCGGGAAATCATTCATTCTTTGTCCTTAATTCCCGATCCATTATTGCGCTCCCTTTATGTACGAAAATGTGCAGCGAGGCTGGATATGGAAGAGCAAACACTCATTTTGGAATTAAACAACCAAGTGAGAAATGCGCGTAAAAAACTGGATAAAGAACGCGACCG